>Ga0193743_1002687_pt1 | contig 12325 bp, 5 predicted proteins | sample L2c2metaG_FD_143038 | JGI IMG/M metagenome (GOLD analysis project Ga0193743, IMG submission 143038) | Soil microbial communities from a riparian zone of the East river system, Colorado, United States - L2c2 | ecosystem: Environmental > Terrestrial > Soil > Riparian zone | place: USA: East River... | reverse complement strand
CGCATCTTCCACCAGCGATGGACCAGCGGCACGAATGTTGAGCATGTCGCGGAGCATCTGCGGCGCGCTCTCGGTGGCTGCTGTCAGCACACTCAATGTCTGCGGCTCCGCCACCATGGCGGCGCCGCGCACCGATCCAACGCTGCTCTGCACCATCTTGACGCGCTGCGGCTGCCAGGCATGCGGTTCGGCCGCGTCAGCTTTGCGGAAGCGCACCCAGCCGTAGTCGGGCAGATCGGTTCCAGGCGTACCGTTGGGCGGCGGCTCGGGGTGGAAGGTATCCTGCCACGAGCGGCGGATCTGGGCTTCGATCTCGGTAAAGCCGATGCCTCCGAGCGGAGCGGGTGAGCTGCGCAGGCAACGATGACTGACATCGTCATTAAGTCCGATGGAGTCGAAGAGGTGCGCTCCGCGATAGCTGTCCACGACGGAGATGCCCATCTTCGACATGATCTTCGCGAGGCCTTGGTCGAAGGTCTTGAGCATGTTCGTTTCGCCATTCGCCGGAGCTGCGGCAGCAGCAGTCTGCAGGGCGAGCCATGGACATACGGCGCCAGCACCCACACCCAACAGCACAGCAGCGTGGTGCAGATCACGACAGTCACCGGCTTCGACGGCAAGTCCGACGCGCGTGCGGATACCAGCGTCGATGAGCGAGTGATGCACCGCCCCTGTAGCCAGCGCCATGGGGACGGGCAGCTTCTCCGGACCCGCAGGCATATCGGTAAGCAGCAGCAACTGCGCACCCCCGGTCACCAGGGCCGTTGCTTCCACGCAGAGGCGATCAAGCGCTGCGGATAGGGTTTCGCTTGGCGAGAAAACGCATTCGAGTACCGCCGTGGGCAGATCCGCTGCCAGCGGATGGCTACGCTCGCGCAGCGCCTGCACTTGACCAAGTGACAAAAACGGCGAGGAGAGCGAGAGGCCGGGGATACGCGCGTGCGGATCGAGCAGGTGAGGCCACGGGCCGAGACGCGTGTGCAACTGAACAACACAGGCCTCGCGCAGCGCATCAATGGGCGGGTTGGTCACCTGAGCAAAGCGCTGGCGCAGATAGTTGTAAATGGGGCGTGGTGAGCGGGCGAGTGCGGCGATCGGTGTGTCATCGCCCATGGACCAGACGGCGTCCTTGCCATCCACCGCCATCGGCTGCAGCACCATGCGCACGTCCTCGCGTGTGTAGCCAAAGAGGCGCTGCAGTTCCAGCAGCCGCTCCACTGGTAGGCCACTCTTCCATCCCTCCGCGTCTATCAGTGCCAGGTCGGAGACGAGTGTCTCGTACTCCACTTCGCGGTCGAAGCGCGCAAGGATCTCACGCGTATCAAGTACCTCGTAGCTCTTCAAATCGACCACCAGCATCTCGCCCGGACCGAGACGTCCGCTTTCGAGGACAGATTCGGGGTCGAGGTCGACCAGACCAGCTTCTGAGCCGGCGACCACCAGACCATCGCGGGTAATGAAGTAGCGGCAGGGCCGCAGGCCATTGCGGTCGAGGGCCGCGCCGACGAGGTGGCCGTCAGCGAAGGTCAGGGCGGCGGGGCCATCCCACGGTTCCACGCAGTCGGCGTGGTAGTGCATGAACTCGGAGACCTTTTCGAGCTTAGCCGGCGGCACCAGCATGCGGACAGCCTGGCTTACGCTGCGTCCGTTGCGGGAGAGCAATTCTACCGCCTCATCCAGACTGGTCGAGTCGGAGCCATCGAGCGAGTAAAGCGGATGGTACTCGGCAGGAATGGTCGAAGCGCGTGCATCCATGCGTGCGCGATTGCCCCACACAGTGTTGATTTCGCCATTGTGCGCCAGCATGCGCAGGGGCTGCGCGCGGCTCCACGCAGGCTCAGAGTTGGTGGCGTAGCGCTGATGGAAGATGGCGAAGGCGGTTTCGTACACGGGATCGGCGAGATCGGGGTAGTACTCCGAGAGCAGGCGCCCGGCACATAGCGCCTTGTAGACGATGGTGGAATCGGAGAGCGAACAGATGTGGACAGCGGTCTTGCGCCGCTCGAATTGCTTGCGTGCGAGGAAGAGACGGCGGTCGAGGTCGGCTGGGTGCGCGGAGATGAGCGCCTGTAGGATGCGCGGCGCGGACGCCAGCGCCTGCTGGCCAAGGTGCTCGGGACGCGTGGGAACCTCACGCCAGGCCATCAGCCGACAGCGGTGCGCCTTCAGCGCCTCCTCAAAACTCTTCTGCGCCGGCGCGGGATCGTGTTCCGCGGGAAAGAAGCAGACACCCACGGCCAGGGCGCGGTCACTCTTGAGCGTTAGACCCGCGGAACGCAGTAGAAAACTGCGCGGCACCTGCGTCATGATGCCGACGCCGTCGCTGCTTTTGCCATCGGCAGCCACCGCGCCGCGATGCGCAAGGCGTTCCAGCGCGGTCAGCGCGTGGGCCAGCACATCGTGCGACGGCTCGTTCGAGACACGCGCAATAAAGCCAACGCCGCAGGAATCGTGATGAAAACGGGGATCAAGCAGGGAAGGGCGCCGCAGTGGGATGCCTGGGCGCGTTTCGGCGTTTTCGGTCAATACGTCGGTACGCGAGGACGCAGAAGTGGCAGTCGCAGGGTGCCAGTGGTTCGCCATAGTTCACTATAAGCTGAATTGCTGTCACTAGCACCCATGAGTCTTCGGGAAATTCATAACCTCGTAGATCAACCAGGGAGACGGGAATGCGCCGAATTGCCACGCCCGCATAATGACGCATACTGGAAAGACGATGAGTCCCTTGCTATGGAAGCCGGAGAGCTGGCCCTCGCGCCTGGAAGAGCTGGAGGCGCGCGCCGGCGATCTGAAGGAAGCGCCACTGCGCCGCGATGTGCGGTCACTCGGCATGTTACTCGGCGACGTGCTGCGGGAACAGGCCGGTGACCGCCTGTTTCGGCTGGAGGAGAACCTGCGGCAGCTCTCGATTGAGCGTCGCGAGGCGGCGGCGAAGGGCGATGCCGCACGCGCTGCACAACTCCTGAAGCAGCAGATGAACCGTGTTGCAGAACTCGATCTGCCTGACGCCTATCAACTGACGCGGGCCTTCGCCTATTACTTCGAGCTGATCAATCTGGCGGAGACGAATCATCGCAAGCGGCGCCGCACTTCCATGCAGATGAGCTCGGAGGATTCCGTCCAGCGCGGCTCGTTTCGTGGAACGCTGCGCGCCATGCGGCAGGCCGGCATCGACGCCGACGCAGCCTTCGCTCTTATGGAGCGCGTGCACATCACGCCGGTCTTCACCGCGCATCCGACGGAGGTGGCGCGGCGCTCCGTCCTCTACAAGCGGCGGCGGCTGAGCGCTCTGCTGGAAGAACTGGATCGTATTCCGCTGCCGGATGCGGAGCTCGAACGGCTGCAATCTGCAGTGACGGCAGAGATCACCGCACTGTGGCAGACCGATGAAGTGCGCGCGCGGCGGCCGCTGGTGAGCGATGAGGTGAAGATGGGGCTGGATTACTATCACGCCTCGATCTTCGCGACCGTGCCGGCACTTTACGCGGAACTCGCCTCGGCATTTGCCGCTGAGTACGGACGGCAGCTTACGCCGGCGGAGATGCCGCTGATGCTCAGCTTTGGCTCGTGGATCGGCGGTGATCGCGATGGCAATCCATTTGTCACACAAGAGGTGACAATGGCGGCGATCACGGATGCGCGGGAGCACATCCTGGCGTTCTACCGGGCGCAGGTGCAATCGCTCTTTGATTTGCTGACTAGCTCGGTGCATCAAGTGGATACCAGTGCGGCCTTGCGGAAACGACTCGAGGGTTATCTCGCTCAGACGTTCCATGCAATCACTCCGACAACGGAGCGCTATGCGGTCGAGCACTGTCGCCGGTTCCTGATGTGTGTGCAGCGGCGCCTCGACGGAGACTCGGAAGCATCTGGTGGACTGAAGCCCTACAGAGACGCGACTGAGTTCCGCGACGATCTGCTCCTGCTGCGCACCAGCCTGGCGGAAAATCGCGGCGAGCGTATTGCGGCGGAGCTGGTCGATCCGCTCTTGCTGCAATTGCGCACATTCGGGCTATACCTGCATACGTTGGATGTGCGGCAACATGCGCGTCGTCATGAACTGGCAGTACGCGAGGTGGGTACCGCCGCGGGGTGTGCCGCGGCGGAAGGTAAGGCTGCCGAAGGACTGCAGCCGGAGAGTGAAGACGTGCTGGATACGCTGCGGACCGTCGCTCGCCTGCAGCAGGGGCCCTATCGCGAGGCTATCCGGCAGTACGTCATCAGCGGTGCAGCCTCCGTCGAGGACGTTTTGCGCGTCGTGGGGCTTGCGCGCATCGCGGGTGTCCAGGTGGAAGGTGGCAATGGATTGCATGGACTGATGCCGGTGCCCCTCTTCGAGTCGATCGAAGACCTGCAGCATGCACCGGAGATCTGCCGTGCGCTTTGGACTTCGCCCGAGTATCGCAAGCTGCTTGCTTCTTGGAACAACACGCAGGAGCTGATGCTCGGCTACTCCGACTCGAATAAAGATGGCGGTATGTTGACGAGTACCTGGGAGATCTATCGTGCACATCGCGCACTGCATCAGGTAGCGGCGGAGTGCAAGGTGCACCTGCGACTGTTTCATGGCCGCGGCGGGACGGTGGGGCGCGGCGGCGGCCCCACCCATCGCGCCATCTATGCGCAGCCCTTCGACAGCTTTGAGGGGCAATTGCGCATTACCGAGCAGGGCGAAGTTCTGAGTTTCAAATACGGAGATGTGGTTCTGGCCGAGCGCAACCTGGAGCTGATGTTGGCGGCATCTCTCGACGCACTGGCTCGGCCGAACGACCGAATCGGCGATGGGCGCCTGAGCGGGCGGCTGGAGCCGGCTTGGGAAGCAGCCATGAACACGCTCTCGGAGGAGGGCTTCGCATTCTATCGTGAGCACGTTGTCGACGATCCGGAGATACTCGAGTACTTCGAGCAGGCCACGCCGGTTGCGGAGCTCGAAAATGTGCGCATCGGTTCGCGTCCTTCGCGCCGCAGCGGCAGGCGCAACCTCGCGGACCTGCGCGCAATCCCATGGGTCTTCGGCTGGACGCAGAGCCGGCATCAACTGCCGGCATGGTTCGGTGTCGGTTACGCGCTCACGCGTTTCGCCGAGCGAGACTTGCCTCTGCTCCAGACGATGATGGCGCGTTTTCCGCTGTTCATCGATCTGGTTCGCAACGTCGAGATGGCATTGGCCAAGTCTGACTTCGGCATCGCGAAACTTTACAGCGAGTTGGTGGAAGATAAGGCACTCCGCGAGCGCGTCTATCGCAAGCTGAAGGAAGAATTCGAGCGCACCGAGCAGGCCGTGCTCTTGATAACCGGACAAAAGGCGTTGCTGGAATCGAATCCGGTACTGGCGCGTTCCATCCGGCTGCGCAACCCATACGTCGATCCGATGAGCCTGATCCAGGTGGAGCTGCTGCGGCGCAAGCGCAACGGCGACGACTCCGATGCTCTCAACCGCGCACTTGGCGCGACTATCAACGGAATTTCTGCGGGTCTTCGCAACACAGGGTGAGGAGTGCTTGTCTAGCCCCGGGTGAGGACCAGCGCGGATGGAATTGGCCTGTCCGCCTTTTCCCGACGCTCGTGTTTGGCTTTGATCAGGGAGAGATCGGCGGCCGCCACCAGCGTGTCCACCGTATCGCCGTCCGTGGGAAAGCAGCTGATGCCGATACATGCAGTCATTTGCGGGCTGCCTTCCGGCAGAGTGAGCAGACCTGCCTCTCGCACCGCGGCGCGCAGATTGCGCACGCGTGCCTCGGCGATCTCAGATGACAGGCCGGGAAAGAATATGCCGAACTCATCGCCGCCCAGGCGAGAGAGCATGTCTCCTTCCCGAATCGTCATCCGGAAACAATCGGCAACCTGGCGCAGCATGCAATTTCCGTCGATGAGCCCGAAGTTTTGGTTGATCTCGCTGAATGCATCGAGGTCGCAAATCACCAGAATCGCCGACTGATTCGCTGCTTTGCAGCGGCTGAGCTCGCTTGTGAGTCTTGCAAAGAATGCCTCGGAGCCAAGCAACCCTGTCAGCAGATCCGTCTCGCTTGCTTTACCCGTAGCAAGTGCATCGGCACGCGTGCCGATGCTTCCGTGCTCAGGTAAAAACGGTATATCGATGGCAGGCAAAGTGGCTGCCAAATTGTCCGGTGGTTTGGCGGCAGCAGCGGCCACTTCAGGTACGACGGCCGGCAGGCTCGGCTCTACTTGATGGGCAGACTTCCGTTTGGTGAGAGGTGCGGACCAATAGATCACCGCAGCCGCTAGTGCGACCACCGCCATGGCCAACAGACTCAGCGGGATCGGCCAGCCTCTATGAGCTGCGAGCGCAGCAAGAAGAGCGCCAAGGATGGGCAACATGGCGAAGAGTGTGCGCGGCAATGGCGAGCGAGGCATTGGCTTGATATGGTGGCCGTAGGAAGAAAGGTCCGGCTCACGTTGAGCATAGCTCCGCTTCGTTCGCGCGACTGCGCGCCTTCCGTACCATCCGTTACAACTTTTGGGGAAGGAGCCGGCGAGATCAAGGCAACGAAGAGCACTTATCGCCTGGTGTTCGCCGTGTGACGCAACAGTTGTCAATGCCTTGCATGGCTCAGCTTAGTTTGGCTTCGAGCTCTGCCCACCGCGCGTAGAGTGCATCGGTGGCCGTTTGCGCGCTTGCCAGCTCATGCAGCGCGCGCTGCAATTGCGCAGCGTCGCTGGCGATGGCCGGATCGTCTGCCGTTGCCTGTGCGCGTTGCAAGGTTGCTTCAGCTTCCGCGATGTGGGTTTCAATGGTTTCGTACTCGCGACCTTCGAGATATGAGAGCTTCTTGCGTGCCGGTGCAGTGTCGGGCCTCTGCACCGTCGCGGCGGACCGATCTGCGACGTCGCGTGTTCGCTGGCGCTCATCGCGCCAGGACTCCCATTGCAGGTAATCGGCGAACCGGCCAGCGTTACCCAGGCCATCCAACCCCAGCACCACGGTGGAGACGCGGTCGAGCAGATAGCGGTCGTGTGTCACCAGCACCAGTGCGCCGCGAAATTCAAGCAGGCTCTCTTCTAGTATCTCGAGCGTCGCGATATCGAGATCGTTGGTGGGCTCATCCAGCAATAGAAGGTCGGCGGGCTCGAGCATCAACTTGGCGATCAAGACGCGTGCCCGCTCGCCGCCGGAAAGATTGGCGACAGGCTGGTTGAGCTGTTCGCCGGTGAAAAGAAAGCGCGATGCCCAAGAGGCGACATGAATCACGCGGTCCTGGTAAACAACCGAATCGCTGTCCGGCGCGAGCGCGCGGCGCAAGGTGAGTGATGCATCAAGTTGTCGATTCTGATCGAAGTAGACGATGCGTAGGGCATTCGCGCGTTCCAACGTCCCCAAAGTCGGCTGGAGCTCGCCGCGCAAAAGGCGCAGGATGGTCGTCTTGCCGCTGCCGTTGGGTCCAACCAGGCCGACGCGCGTTCCGGCCGTGAGCGGAAATGTCAGATTGTGGAAGAGTGTGCGGCCGTTCACTTCGTAGCCGAGATCATCGAGCGCGACGAGGCGCTTGCTCTGACGCCCGCCGTCACTGAACTCGATGTCCGTGGTTGCAGTGCGGTTGCGCGCCGTGACTTCCGCCAATTCACCGATGAGAGCATGCGCGTTGTCGATGCGCGCCTTGGCCTTGGTGGCTCGCGCTTTTGGCCCGCGGCGCAGCCACGCGATCTCGGTACGAACCCGATTCTCGAGCGATTCCTGGCGGCGCTGCTGCGCTTCGAGAAACGTCTCTTTGTCCTCCAGAAAACGGCTGTAGTTGCCGCGTGTGCGCAGGATGCCATCGGGATAGGCGGGGTTGATCTCCGCGATTTCGAGCGCGACGGCTTCGAGGAAGTAGCGGTCGTGGCTGATAGTCACAGATGCGAACGGCGCGCCAGTCAGCACTCCTTCGAGCCACTCAATTCCTTCCAGGTCTAGGTGGTTCGTCGGCTCGTCCAGCAGCAGCACATCGGGCGCTATAGCGAGGGCACGGGCGATGGCCAGACGCTTGCGCCAGCCGCCGGAGAGGGAAGCGGCGGCCACGGCGAAGTCCTTGAAGCCGGCGCGTCCCAGGGTTTCACGAATATTTCGATCCCATTCTGCCGCAGGCACCCGTGCCTCACGAACAGCGTCCTCCATCACTGACCAGACGGTCTGCCCGGCTTCGAAGTCGGAGATCTGTGAAACGTAGCTCGTACGAGTCCGTTTGCGAATCGATAATTCGCCGGCATCCGGCTCGACTTCACCTGCCAGGATTTTCAAAAGAGTCGATTTGCCGGCGCCATTCGGACCGATCAGCCCGATGCGCGTGCCCTCGTCGACGGTAAAGGACAGCTCACGGAAGAGCGGCCGCGGCCCGAAAGCCTTGGTGATGTTTTGCGCGTTGAGGAGGGGTGGCATAGATATGGAGACAACAGACAACTTCGGACAGCTACAGGCAAAGCAGTACGACTCCAACTGGCGTTGATTGCAGCCGTCTGCCTTTGTCTGTAGGTGTCTTAGCCGCGTGTTAGCGCAGCGGTAGCGGCCAGATACTCCTCGTATGGAACCGTAATCGATAAGAGCACCGTATTGATGCGGTTTTCCGCGTCACCACCGGTCTTGCTGTACGCTGCGTGTACACCGTGCAAATCTGTTGGCGCAATGGATAATCTCCAAAAGTCCATCTATGGCAGTGTACGTCCATACACCCGTCATCAGGCGGGCTGTCGCTACATCAATATCCCTGATCACAATTCCTGCAACTGCCCGAAGTGGCTCTATGTGTGGAACGCAGAGACCGGCGACAGGTCTCGCAAAAGCCTGGCCACCCCGTCCTGGGCGGAAGCTCAGCGTATCGCGGTGGAAACCTTACGCGCCATGGACCCTGAAATCGCGGCGGCTCGTGCTGTGAAAAACGACCGCAAGGACGTGGTTACAGTAGCGGATGCTTGCGACCTTTGGATTGAGCGCACGCGAAACAAATGTTGGAGAACACGCAAGTGTGATGTCGCAATACCAATGGCTGAAGAAAAAGGTCGTCGGGTGGTCAAACGCCTACGGCATCGTAAACGTCCGGGACATCACGACGCTTCAGCTCGAACGGTGGTACGGATCGAACGAGTGGAGTTTCGCGGCTACTACAAAACAGCAGCGATGGGGCATCCTGCGGAGCAGGTTCTCCTTCTTGAAGAAGCGCGGTGTCATTGGCAAGTCACCGGCAGCGCCGATCGATGCCGTGCGGCCAGAGGCCGATCATGTCCAGGGACCTTACACGGATGTGCAGGTGGATCGGATCATGGCGAGCATCGATAAGAGTGTCCCGTTCAATCTGCCCCTGGCGAAACGTCCGACGTACGCTCCCCGGATACGAACATTCATCAACCTGCTGCTACAGGCAGGCTGTGACGTAAGCGATGCTGTCCTGCCCGGCGACGAGGGGCTACCGGGTTTGTAAGCGCCGGATGGAAGTGTCACATAGAGATGAAATGTTCGATTGTGTCGCGGCTCAAGGGCTTGTCCAGGCGAAGTTGATGTGCCTCGATCAATTATTTATGAGATGAAATCCGCTCCTTCTTTCCCGACGTACTTTCAGCATCTCAACTGTTGGAGCGGCGTAGCTCTATCCGCATAAACCGGCCTCTCTTCCCCCGATCAGGTTTCGCGCCGCTTGGCTGCAGAAATCCTTTAGGAGGACACCAATGTCAAAAGTCAAGTCACTTGCCGCAATCGCGGCGGGTGTGCTGCTGATCGCTCCGCCGGGCGGATTCGCATCCAGCCATCGTGAAGCGCCCATCACTGCCCTCGACCACCCCGCAGACATCACTGACTTTTATGCGTTTGTCAGCTACGATCACCCGGATCGCGTCACCTTCATTATGAACGTCGACCCTTTCCTCGAACCCAGCAACGGGCCAAACTACTTTCCTTTCGACCCCGCTGTCCTCTACGAGATCAAGGTCGATAACGATTACGATGCTTCACCAGATGTAATCTTCCGATTCCGTTTCCAGACCGAGATCCGAGCCCCTAAACTCTTTACCGGCTACGCAGGGGTTGGCGGCGGTCTCAGTGCTCCTGGTAACTCGCCAGCTCCGGTTTCTCCCGGAACTCCTATCGTGCCAGCTGCTATCACCTCCCTGGACGGACCCGGAGCGGCGGGACTCAGTTTGCGCCAGACCTACACGATACAGATGGTTCGCCATGGCCGCAGCAACGATCTAAAGGCAGAAAACGGGTCAAATCTGTTCGCCGTTCCGACCAATGTTGGTCCGCGCACCATGCCCAAGTACGACGAGCTGGCGGAGCAAGGAATCTACACGGTTGCAGGGGGCGGCGGAGGAAGCGATATCCGCGTCTTTGCGGGTACCGTAGCCGATCCTTTCTTCATCGATCTGGGAGCCGCCTTTGACACCTTCAATTTCCGAAATACCGGTTCGGGCGTACCTGGAGTATTGACGGCTGGTCAGGATCAGGACAACCATCTGAACCTTGCCCCCAATGCGGTGTCCGGTTTCAACGTGAACACGATCGTGATCGAGGTGCCCATCCGCCTGCTCACCAGCGACGGTAACGTGCACCGGGCCACCGACAGCAAGGCGACGATTGGCACCTGGGCGACAACTTCCCGCCGTCAGCTCACCATCCGTCGCTCGCCTCTTCCGGCGACCAATACCGGCAGCTACCGTCAGGTTCAGCGCTTCGGCAATGCCCTCATCAATGAACTGATCATCGGCACCGGTTCTAAAGATCGTTGGAGCATGGATCAGCCCAGGAACGATGCCCAGTTTGCCAGCTTCGATCTAGACCCAACCATAGCTCGCATCTTCAACGCTGCGTACGGGATCAATATTCCGCCCCCGCCACGCACTGACCTGTTGCCACTGGTGACCTACGCGCCGCCGATCGCTGCTGCAGGAACGCCCGCAGGCCCGGTCGCCGACCTAATGCGACTCAACACGGGTGTGTCTCCAACCTCGTATTCAAAACGCAGTCGCCTGGGGCTGATCGGCGGCGACGCGGCTGGCTATCCGAACGGCCGTCGTCTGACAGACGATGTAGTCGACATCTCCGCTCGCGTAGTGGGCGGCGGGATACTCAATCCGAAGTTCAACGTCGTCCCCAACAACCTCATTGGCGATGGAGTGGCCGCTACGGACGTACCCGTGCAGGAGAAATTTCCTTACGTGCATTTTGCCTACAGCGGGCGTGACAGCCGTCATATCGATCCGAGTGAGATAGGTTGTGGTGACCAACCCAAGAGCGAGGACGAAAACGCGGAAAGCGCCCCGGCAAACCAGGGCGGGACCGCCACTTGCCCGGTCAAGTAATTAGTCACCTAAGCTGCGGGGCTCTCAAGCACGCAAAGGCACGCGTGCCGAGAGCCTCTCGCAATACCAGTCTTTTTCGAGGTCTGAGGTCCGACGTGAAGTTCTCCGGCGTCCTTTCTTTGATCGCCCTGTTTGTTGGCAGCGGCATTGCTCCGGCCCAGACCGCCCCGGGCTTGGATAAGGAGTTGCCGGCCGAGACCACGGCGGTCGCGACAACTCAGGAATCTACGTCGGCGCAGCAACGGATCACAGCGGCGAAGGAGCAGATCAAAGTCCGCCCGAAAAACGCGCAGCCCTACGCCGAGCTGGCGCTTGCCTCCATCCGGCGAGCGCGCGAGACAGTAAATCCCAGGTACTACCAGGATGCCGAGCAGGCCATTTCGGCCGGACTGGCTTTTGCGCCAAATAATTTCCAGCTCGAAAAAGCGCACGTCGCACTGCTGTTGGGGCGACACGAGTTCACCCAGGCGAAGACCGAGGCGGCTGCCTTGAACCATCGCGCTCCAGATGATGTCACGACATATGGCTACCTGGCGGAGGCGGACATAGCACTGGGCGAGTATCAGGATGCAGAGCAGGCGGCGCAGTGGATGCTCGATCTGTTGCCCAACAATGTTCCCGGGTTGCTGATTGGTGCTGAGTTGCGAGACCTCTATGGCGACGCCGAAGGTGCGTTAGAGCTCCTCAACCAGGCGTATAGCGAAACCCCTCCCACGGAAAACGAGGAACTTGCGTGGATTGCGAACCGGATTGCGAAAGTCGAGATCGGCTCAGGCAAGTTGGATCAAGCCAGCCAGTTGCTCGACTTAACAGAGCGGCTTGTTCCTGCGTATCCGTACACGGTCCAGAACCTTGTGCAGGTGAAACTGGAGCAGCACAGGTATCCAGAGGCCATCGCGCTGCTGCGGCGCCAGGAGAACACGGATCCGGTCGCCATAGTCGCAAAAATCCAAGTGCTGTACCAGTTAGCCAGGGCGGAAGACCTCGCAGGGCAAGCCAGCGAAGCAACAGCCACCTATGCGAAGTTCGAAGCAGCGGCGAA
>Ga0193743_1002685_pt1 | contig 12327 bp, 10 predicted proteins | sample L2c2metaG_FD_143038 | JGI IMG/M metagenome (GOLD analysis project Ga0193743, IMG submission 143038) | Soil microbial communities from a riparian zone of the East river system, Colorado, United States - L2c2 | ecosystem: Environmental > Terrestrial > Soil > Riparian zone | place: USA: East River... | reverse complement strand
GCTGGTCGGGTGACATGCCCAACGGCGACGCGATCGCACCGGGCAAGAGCTTCGTCGACATCCGGTCGTTCTACAAGCGGGACCCGGACTGGGCCAAAGTCCAGTCCTACCTGGACGGTGGTGCGGCGCCGAGCTTCACCTACCACCGGTTCTGGGCGCAGTCCGACATCGCGATGGCGTACGCGGACTATGGCCGTCTCTTCCCGAATGGTTGATCGACCCCGCTATCCATAAGGGGCAGGACGGAGTATCGTTCTGCGCGGAGAGGCCGCTTCCCCCGTGGCGGCCTCTCCACCTTTGCGCACGCGAAAGCCCGGGCCACCCGCCCGGGCTTTCACCTTGTCAGGCTGCGCGGCTTTCGGCCACGCCTACTGCCATGCCCTGCATCATCGTGCCCGCGGCCCAGGTGTAGGCGCGGGTCCACGCGCCCTCGACCTCCGGCGTGAACGCGTCGCCCGCATATTCGCCCAGCGTGGCGAGCAGGCAGCCGGCTACGGCCGTGAAGTGCTCTGGCTGGACGCCCCAGCCGGCGTGCTTCTCGCCCAGCGCCAGCAGCGTCGGGCGCAGGGCGTCGGGAGTGTCGTAGTTGGTCACCAGCGCGACGATCGCGCCCAGGAGCTTGTCCTGCTGCGGTTTCATGTCCGCGGGGAACATGGGCCGGACGCTGGGATACTCCGCGAAGAGCCGCTCGTAGAACGACGCGATGAGCGCGTCGGCGCGGTCGGCTACGACCTCGAGGCTGGCTTGCAGGAGCTTGGCATCGGCCTGATGGCTGGAGCTGGTCTCCTCGGTCATTTAGGGTCCTCCCCGGCTTGTGGGCCGTGAGCGCCTGGAGGGGTTCCTGAGGCGCCTTCGTCACTCAGAGCGTAGGGATCAGCACAGCACGTCACAAGACTCACGTGAATATGGCACAGATAGCGACAACTGCCGATTGCAACATGCGGGCAGTTGTGGTATGCCAGGTTGCCAATGGCCGGTTGGCGGCGAGCCACCTGGCGGTTCGTTTTCGCCCCGCTCAGTCCCGATGTGGCCAGGCCGAGGCGGCGACCACGACGCCGTAGAGCAGATGGTCGACGAGCAGAGCGGCTTCTTCCTCGGGCTTCTGCCGGTGGGCGTGCGGGAGGCCGAGCACCGGTGCGATGCCGACCTCGAAGGCGGTCCAGAACAGCACGCCGTAGATCAACCCGGTCAGCGGGTGCCGGCGCACTTTCCTCGGCAGCAGTCCGAAGGCCGCGCCGCCCAGGCCGCCGTACGTCCAATGGACGGCCTCGACGATGACCGGGCGGCGCTCCTCGGGGATCCGCTCGAAGATCGCGGGCATCGTGGTTTCCACGATCGCCTCGGGTGGGGTGTCGGCGACCAGGCCGAGGGTGGTGGTCATCCGCCGCAGGCCCGACATGGCCATCGCGGCGACCACGCCGCGCGCGGTGCCACTGATCACGCTGCTGGCTACGGGTGTGCCCATCCGCCCTGGGTACCCGTACCCCGGCTGAACACGCATCCGGGATGCGACCCACTTCACGCGGCGGACCCGTACCCGGGGGAATATGCTTAGTACAGCTAATGAACTGAGGGGTGCGATGGCAATCCAGGCCCGGCCCGGCGGCCGGATCCCGCACAAGTGGTCGGTGCTGTCCAACACGACGCTCGGCATGCTGATGGCGACGGTCAACGCGTCGATCCTGATCATCTCGCTGCCGGCGATCTTCCGCGGCATCCACCTCGACCCACTCGCGCCCGGCAACGTCAGCTACCTGCTCTGGATGCTGATGGGCTACCTGCTGGTGACGGCCGTGCTGGTGGTGTCGCTGGGGCGACTGGGTGACATGTTCGGCCGGGTCAAGATCTACAACGCCGGCTTCGCGGTGTTCGCTTTCGCCTCCGTGGCGTGCCTGTTGACGCCGGGTTCGGGGCGCACGGCGGCGCTCTGGCTGATCGGCTGGCGGATCGTGCAGGGCGTCGGCGGCGCGATGCTGATGGCCAACTCCACGGCGATCATCACCGACACGTTCCCGGCCCGGCAGCGCGGCACGGCGCTCGGCGTCAACCAGGTCGCCGGCCTGGCCGGCAGCTTCGTCGGGCTGGTGCTCGGCGGGCTGCTCTCCGCCTGGCACTGGCGGTCGATCTTCGGGGTCAGCGCGCTGGTCGGTGTCATCGGTGCGGTCTGGGCCTACCGCAACTTGCGAGAGACGGTGGTACGTCGGTCCGGTGTCCGGATCGACTGGTGGGGCAATGCGACGTTTGCGGTCGGCCTCACCGTCCTGCTGGCCGCGCTCACCTACGGCATCCAGCCTTACCGCGGCCATGTCGAGGGCTGGGCCAACCCGCTGGTCTTCGGCGGCCTGATCATCGGCGCGGTGCTGTTGATCGCGTTCTGCGTCATCGAGACCCGCGTCGCGCAGCCGATGTTCCATCTGCGCTTGTTCAAGATCCAGGCATTCTGGGCCGGCAACGCGGCGGCCCTGTTCAACGCCATCGCCCGCGGTGGCCTGCAGTTCATGCTGATCATCTGGCTGCAGGGCATCTGGCTGCCGCTGCGCGGCTACGACTTCGAGGACACGCCGCTGTGGGCCGGCATCTACCTGGTGCCGCTGACCATCGGCTTCATCGTGGCGGGCCCGTTGAGCGGCTATCTCTCCGACCGCTACGGCGCGAAGTTGCTCGCGACCGGCGGCCTGGTGGTGATGGCGGCGACCTTCGTCGGCCTGCTGTTCATCCCGGTCAACTTCAGCTACCCGCTGTTCGCGATCCTACTGTTCTTCAACGGGGCGGGCTCCGGCCTGTTCTCGGCCCCCAACACGACGGCGGTGATGAACGCGGTGCCGGCGGGGGACCGCGGCGTCGCCTCGGGCATCCGGGCGACGTTCCAGAACGCCGGCATGGTGCTCTCGATCGGCCTGTTCTTCTCGCTGCTGATCGCCGGCCTGTCGTCGTCGCTGCCGTCCGCGCTGCACAGCGGCCTGGCCGCACAGGGCGTGCCGGCGGACGCGGTCTCGTCGGTGGTGGCGGTGCCGCCGGTTTCGCTGATGTTCGCGGCGTTCCTCGGCACGAACCCGATCGGGTCGCTGCTGGACCAGGCCGGCGTGACCGGCCAGGTCCCACCGTCGACACTGGCCCACCTGACCGACCGCACCTTCCTGCCCGGCCTGCTGAGTGGCCCGTTCCACGACGGTCTGCTGGTGGTCTTCATCCTGGCCGCGGCCCTGGCCGTAGCCGGCGCGGTGGTGTCCCTGTTCCGCGGCGGCGTCTACATCCACGAAGACGCCGCCACCCCAGCCACCGCTGCCCCGTCACCGGCTGACGGGCGCGGTTCGCGCCCGGGCGGTGCCCCGTCGACCAACGGTCACGGTTCACCCGCCGGCGACGGGGCAGCGGCTGACAGCCCAGGAGCGGCCGGCAACGGCGCGACGGTGGGAGGCGGTGGTGCGGCGGGCGGCGGCGACCGCTCCGCCCGTGGGCGGCCGGTCAAGCGGTGGACAAGACGCGGGTGATGAGGCCGCGCGTCGAGGTGAGGCAGCGGTCCCGGTCTTGCGCTGTTGATAGGTGGCCACTCCGGGGAGCGGAGAAGACCCGCCGGTTGCTGGATGGCCGGGTCGGCGTAGCCGGCTAGGACCGCCTCGCGATCATCGGCCGGCCCGGGCGCAGGCGAAGGTCGCCGGCGTCGGTGTCGGGTTGCGCAGTTTCGGCCAGCGCACCGGGCGGAGCCGCGGGTGTCGCGAGGAAGGCACGCAGCGACCCTATCCGCGCAGGTCAGCGCCCCCACCCACGAGGCGCCGAGCGCCTGTGCGCACCACGCGGTGATGAGGTCGCGCATCAGTGTGAGCCAGTGGCCCGGGTCCTTGGCTTGCGCTGAGTCACTTCGGTGCCCGCAGGATCGAAAGACCGCTTGGCCGCCAAGGTGTCGGGCGGCGACCGTTGCCGCGCTGCGCTCAGGCCCGCGCCGCGTCAACCCGTCCGGCATGTCGGGAAAGGCCCGGATGGCCGGTCCGTCCACGAACTGCTCATGATCGTGTGCGTCGCATCAGCAAAGTGGGCGCCCACCGCCATGATCATGTGTGCTGGATCGGGAATCGCGACGGCGTGTCGTGTCGATCCAGTGCACACGATCATGACCGGCCGGCCCTTCCGACCCGATGGAACGCACCCGATCAACACCTAGGCCGTGACACCGGAACCGGCCGTGGTGATCAAGGAGCACCGCACAGCGCTGCACCACCAACGCAGGCCGAGGGGGTCGCGCGCGAGCTCCCGCCGCCGGTCAGGCGGTGGAAGAAACGCGGGTGATCAGTTTGCGCATCGAGCTGAGCCAGCGGTCCGGGTCTTCGGCCTTGCGCTGCTGATAGGTGGCCACCTCGGGGTGCGGCAGGATCAGGAAGCGCTCGGCGGCCAAACCGTCGACCACCGCGTCGGCGACCTGCTCCGCGGTCAGCACCTCGCCGGCCGCGGCCGTGACCAGTGCGCCGGCGTGGCCGTGTGCCAGGCCGTGTTCCAGCATCGGGGTGGCCACACCCTGCGGGCAGAGCGCGCTGACCTTGATGCCGCGGTCGCCGTAGGTCATCGACAGCCATTCCGCGAAGCCGACCGCCGCGTGTTTGGTCACCGCATAAGGCGCGTCACCGACCGCGGTCAGCAAACCTGCGGCGGAGCAGGTCTGGAGCAGGTAGCCGGCGCCGCGGTCCAGCATCGACGGAAGCACGGCGCGGGCGGCGACCACGTGCGCGTGCACGTTGATCGACCAGGCCCGCTGCCAGGCGTCGTCGGTGGTGTCGATGCCCGTGCCCGTGGTGATGCCGGCATTCGAACAGAACAGGTCGACCGGGCCGAACGCCTCGTGTGCGGTGTCGACCAGGCCCGCGACCTGCGCCGGGTCGGTCACGTCGCAGCGGACCGCGCGGGTCAGGCCGCGGTCGATCGACTGGGCGAGCGACTCGACCGCGGGGCCGTCGAGGTCGGCCAGCACCAGGCCGGCCACCCCCGCATCGGCGAACCGGCGGGCCATCGCGGCGCCGATGCCGCCCGCCGCGCCGGTTATCACGACCACTTTGCCACCCAGGTCCATCGGTTCAGCCTCTCTCCACACTGGATGGTGCGGCCAGCTCGCCGATCAACGTGATCAGCGCCTCGACCCCGCCGGCGTTGAGCTCCGGCGTGGGCAGCGGCGCCATCATGGGCGTTGTGACGCCGGCTTCGACGTATCGCATGATCTGCTCTTTGCACTGGTGCGGTGTGCCGTGGATGACCAGCGCGTCGACGAGTTCGTCGGGCACGGCGGCCAAGGCGCTGCGGCGGTCGCCGGCCGCCCATGCCGACCAGACCGGGTCGAGCGAATCGGAGTTGCCGAGCCAGCGATGGAACTCGGCGTACGCCGGGACGGTCAGGTAGCTGGTGATCATCCGGCGGCCGAGCGCGCGGGCGTGGTCGGCGTCGTCGGTCGGGCACATGAAGATCCGGGCCGCGATGTCGAAGCCCACCGGGCGGTCGCCCAGCGCGGCGAGCACCTTGGGCACGTCGGTGGCGGCGAGCCAGTTGAGGATCGTGCCGTCGGCCTCGGCGGCGGCCAGCCGCAGCATCGCCGGCCGCAGCGCGGCGAGCAGGATCGGCGGCGGCGTCGCCGGTGGCCGTTCGAGACGGAACCGGCGGACCGCGAACGTGTCGAACTTTCGGTCGACCGTCTCGCCGGCCAGCGCGGCCCGCAGGAACCGGAGCATGTCGCGGCTGCGCTTGAACGGCTCGGTGAACGGCACCGCGTTCCAGTCGCCGACGACGACCGGCGACGAGGCGCCGATGCCCAGCACGAACCGGCCCGGCGCGGTCTCGGCCAGCGCGGCGGCGGTCATCGCCAGCAGCCCGGGGCCGCGGGTGAACACCGGCGCGACGGCGGTGCCGAGCCGCATCCGCGGTGTGGTGATCGCGCCGATGGTCAACGGTGTGAAGGCGTCGGTGCCGGCGACCTCCGAGGTCCAGAGGTCGGTGAAGCCGGCGTCATGCAACAAGGCGTAAAGCCGACCGTGGTCGGCCAACGGGATCCCGCTGAAAGGGACCGTCATTCCCCAACGGTGGCTCACGTCTGAAGAACCTACCGGTTGAGCGGCCATCGGTCGCGTGCTGTTTCTCATCGCTTGGTTAGGGTAGCCTCACCGCGGGTTCCGGCAGTGGGGGGAGGTCCGATGACCCAGGAGTCGCTCAACGACCTGCTCGGTGGGCGCCGCGGTGCGATCGAGGCATCGCTGCCACCGCTGGCGTTCGGGCTGGGCTGGGCGCTGTCCGGTCGCTCCAACCTGGCCGGTGTGGTGGCCGCCCTGGTCGTCGGCGCGGGCGTCGCGATCTGGCGCGTTTCCCAGGGTCACCGACCGATGGCCGTGGTGATCAGCCTGTTCGGCGTCTGCCTGGCCGCGCTGGTCGTGCTGCGCACCGGCCACGCCGCCGACTTCTTCCTGCTGCAACTGCTGTCCAACGCGGCCAGCGCGTTGGCCTGGCTGGTCAGCATCGCGATCCGCTGGCCGCTGCTCGGCGTGGTCGTCGGGGTCGCGCTGGGCCAGAAGACCCGGTGGCGCCGCGATCCGGCACTCGTCCGCGCGTACAGCTGGGGCAGTGTGGTCTGGGTTCTGCAGTATGTCGTGCGGGTCGCGGCGTTCCTGCCGCTCTACGCGGCCGACAAGGTGATCGCGCTGACCGCGACCCGGGTCGCGCTGACCTGGCCGCTGGTCGCGGCGTGCATCGCGGTGAGCTGGTGGGTGGTCAGCCGCGCCCTCCCGCCCGGCCACCCCGGGCTGCGCAACCCCGTCCCGGCCTAGGCCCGGTTTCATAACTGAGGCCGGGCTCCGGCGGGCCCAGGCAACACCTGGACTCCGCCTCGCCTCGACCCCATTTATGAAGCAGGGCCTAGCCCTTCGCCAGCATGTTGTGCAGTTCGGCGCTGTCGATCACGGTCGCGCGGCGGCCGAACACCTTGTTGAGCAACAGGTCGTGCAGGTCAGGATCAAAGTCGGCGACGCAGTCGGAGAGTACGTAGACGCGGTAGTCACGGTCGGCCGCGTCGATCACCGTGGAGAGCACGACGCCGCTGGTGCTGACGCCGGCGAGCACGACGGTGTTGACGCCGCGGGCGCGCAGCCGCTGGTCGAGGTCGGTGGTCGACATGGCACCGATGCGCACCTTGCGGACCACGATGTCGCCCCGCTCCGGCGCCAGCGTGTCGACGATCGCGGTGCTCGGGTCGTCGGCTCCCATGGCCCGGTTCTCGGCCGCGGCGGCGAACGTGACGTTGGTGGCCGGCACGGTGGAGTAGTCGTCGTCGGTGAACGCTACCCGCACATACCCGATGGTGCCCTCGTGCGCTCGCACGTCGGCGATCGCGTCGCGGACCCGCCCGATGAGCGCCTCGGGCTCTGGCAGCCGCCCGACGATCCCGTTCTGGTAGTCCATCACCAGCAGCGCGGTGCGTTTCGGATCGAAGAGACCGTTCGTCGGCGCGGGCATGCTGTCTCCTTGCGGGGGTCGTGCGGGCCGCCAGCGCGCGCGGCGCGAGCCGGCGCTTTCGCTCGCCAAGCTACCCGCAGCAACGGGTGGGCCGCCGCCCAACCCCTGTGGCGCCCGGGTCAGCCGCGGCCGCCACCTTCGTCGCGGTTCCAGCGCAGCGGGCCGGGGTGGAGCGGCCAGAGCAGGCGGCGCCAGCGGGACTGGGCCGCCCGGAGTCGCGCGTGGTAGGCGCGGGCCGCCGTGGCGGCCTTCGCGGCCTCGGTCTCGCCGACCTGGTCGGGCGCGAACGCGTCGCGGTTGACCAGGTCGACCAGGGTCGCGAGCTCAGGTGGCGGCGGTGCTGCTTCGGCGCTGGCCACCGCCTCCACGGCCGGACGCAGCACGGGTGGCTCCTTCACGGCGGGCCGGTCCACGACGGCGCCCGCCGCGTGGGCCGCCAGCTCGGTCGCCGACAGGTGGGCCGGTGCGGGCGTGCCGGCCAGCCGCAGCGCGTCGCGCACCTCGAGCCAGGCGCCGGCCACCCGGTCGCCGGGGGTGCCGGTCGCCAGCCGGCGCCGGCTGAGCCGGCGCCGCATCAGGATCAGCGCGCACACCGCCGCGACCACGAGCAGCAACAGACCGCCACCACCGATCGCGTACGCGGGCGCCACGCCGGAACCACCCGCCCCGGCCGCCACGAGCGGTGCCGCCGTCGGTGAGACGGTCGGCTCGACCGTGGGCAGCGGCGCCTCGGACGGCGGCGGTGTCGGTGGCTCGGGCTTCGGTGGCTCGCTCTCCGGCGTCTCCGGGGTGGTGTCGGGCTTGGGCAGCGGGTCGAAGGCCACCCAACCGACCTCGTTGAAGTAGATCTCCGGCCAGGCCTGCGCGTCGGCGCCGCGGACCGGGCCGGTGCCGGTCGCGCTGCGGAAGCCGACCACGACCCGGGTCGGCAGGCCCATCATCCGGGCCAACACGGCGTACGTGGCCGCGAACTGCTCTGACGTGCCCCGCTGGCCGCCGCCGTTGGCCGGCCCGAACAGGAAGAACGACAAGTTGGGGTAGGCGTGCCCGCTGGGCGCGTCGGCGACCATCCGGTAATGGGTCGCCAGGTAGTCCTCGATGCCCAGCGCCCGCTGGTAGGCGCTGCCGCCCGCGTCGGCGGCCAGCCGGTCGGCCAGCTCGCGCATCTGGTCGGGCGCGCCGGGGCCGAGCCGCAGCATCCGGGCGATCCCGTCACCGAACGGCACGTCGGCGGCCGTGAGCAGGTTGAGGTCGGGCTGCTCGGCCAGCGACGAGACGGTGTAGGCCACCCCGGGGTGCAGCCCGTCGGGCTCGATCATCGTGCCGGTCGACGGGTCGTAGGCCACCCGCACACCGTCCACACGCGACGGTGTCGGCACCGCGGGCAGCAGCCGGCCGGACAGGTCGCCGATCTCGATCCGCTGGGTCACCGGCGCGACCGTGTTGGCCGGCAGCGTCGCGGGGGCCGGCAGCACCCGCCCGGCGCCCCGGTAGACGGCGCCGACCCGCCAGGTGATCCCGTCGTAGTCGGAAAGCACCGCGAGCCGGATCCGGACCGGCTCGTCGCGGTCGCTGCGCACGTCGAACAGCTTCTGGTCGGGGTTGAGCGCCCAGCCGGAGATGCGGATCAGCGGGTTCTCGTCGAGGCTGTCGACCTGCGGCGGCTGCACATATTTCCTTGGGTCGACCGGCGTCGCCTCGACCCTTTGGGTGATCAGGGGAGCGGTCGCGGCCACCAGCGCGATCGCGGCGAGGGCGGCCAGCACGGCGCGGACCTGCAGCGCCACCCGGGCCGCGCGGGGGAGGGCGGCGGCCGGTGCGGGCGGGCGGCCGGTGACAGCGAGACCGAGGGCCGCGGCGACGACGACCATCAGCACCGGGCCGAGGGCCGGGGTGGCGTTGGGACCGACGACGTAGAGGGCGCCGGCGAAGAGCAGCACGGGCGGGCCGTACCCGATCAGCAGGCGCCCCCAGCGCAGGCCGAGTTCGGCGCCGGCGAGCCCGGCGAGCCAGGCGGCGACCACCGGCACGATCACCGTGTCGGGCGTCGGCTCGACCGGGATCAGCGCGGTGAGCAGGCGCGGGATGCCGTTGCGGGCGGCTTCGATGATCAGATCGCGCAGCGGCCCCGGCAGGCCGGCGCGGTTGGCCGACCACCAGACCGCGCCCAGCGTGTAGCCGGCCAGGCCGACCACCGACAGCGGCGCGACCAGCCACGACGGCGAGCGGCGGGCGGCGACGGAGATCAGCACCGCGGCCGCACCGGCACCGGCGACCAGCGGAACCAGGACGGAGCCGGCGTAGACCCGGTCGAGCGCCAGGGCCGCGGCTGCGATCATGACGATCAGGGCCAGCGGGGGTGTGGCGGCCCGCGCGAACCTCACCATCCGCGCACCGTGTCCCAGGCGGCGGCGAACGACTCGCCGTCGGTGGCGTCGAGGACGACCATGCCTTCGGCCGCGGAAGGCGTGCCGCCCTCGCCGAAGACCGCCACGACCACCGCGGCGTAGGGGCCGCGGAGCGAGCCGATCAGCCCGAGGTCGACGCGGCCGCCGGCACCGGTCAGGAAGATCACGGTGTCGCCGGCGCGCTGCTGGCGGAGCCGGTCGGTGGCGGCCTTGAGGTCGCCGGCGACGAGGTCGGCCTCGGCCAGCCGGTCGAGCGGGTGCGGTGCGGGCGCGGTCTCGCCCGCGACCAGCAGCAGGGTGAGGTCGACGTCTTCGCGGGCGGCGGCGGTGACCACGGACGCGGCCGCCTCGCAGGCGGCCTCGAAGCTGGGCGCCTCGCCACCGGCGCGGTCGGGGTGGGCGGCGGCGCGGTTGTCGAGGAGGACGACCAGCTTCGGGAGGCTGGTGTCGAGCTGCTCGCGGACCATCAGCTCGCCGATCCGGGCGCTGGTCCGCCAGTGCACCCGGCGTAGCTCGTCGCCGACGACGTATTCGCGTAGCGAGTCGAACGTGATCGTGCCGTGCGGGACGCTGTCGACCCGGCCGTCGAGGCTGCGCATCGCACCGGCGGGCACGGCGGCGAGCGGGTGGATCCGGGGATGCACCCAGACGGTGCCGGTGCCGCCGTGTGACCGGGCCGCGGTGACCAGGCCGAGCGGGTCGCGACGGGAGACCCGCAGCGGCCCGACCCGCACCACGCCGCGGCGGGTGGTCGGCACCGGGTAGTCCACTGTGGTGTCCCGCCCGGGGCGCAGTCGCAGCACCGGGACGGGCACCGCGGCGGTGCCGCAGCGGTCGTGGGCGAGCAGGTTGGCGGCGCGCAGCCGGGCGCTGTTGCGCACGGTCAGCGTGACACCGGCGGGCTCACCGCGGCTGACCCGGTCCGGCTCGACCTTCCGGGACACGTCGAGCCGCGGTCGCCAGGCGGCGTGCAGCACGGCGAACACGACCGCGACCAGGGCAGCACCGCCGAGCGCGGCCAGCTCCGGGTAGCCGAAGTGCCAGCCGGCGGCGGCCAACGCGACGCCGGCTACGGCCAGCCCGACCCCCCGGGCGGTAGGCCGCACGGATCAGCTCCCGGGCAGCGGCCGTAGCCCGCCGAACCCGAATCCGTTCCCGGACAAGCCACGCCGACCGGCATGCCGGGAGCTCGCAGGAGAAGCAGCCGGTGGGGTCGGCGCCGCATGGGCGATGCCGTTGGCCTGTGCTGGCGTGCCGTAGCTGGCCGTGGCCAGTTGCGCGGGGCCGACCGGGTTGGCGCGTCCTGAGGACACGCGGGCCGACGCGCCGGGTCGACCCTGCGCCGCTCCGCCCCCGCTCGCCGGGCCGCCGCCGCCCGGCAGTGGGACGGGCACGGCGCGGATCGCCTCGGCCAGGACCTCGGCGGCCGTGGTGCCCCGGAGTTGGGCGTCGGGGGTCAGCAGGATGCGGTGGGCGAAGACCGGCCCGATCAGGGCCTTGAGGTCTTCCGGCAGAACGTAGCCGCGGCCCTGGATCAGGGCGTAGGAGCAGGCGGCGCGGGTCAGCGCGATCACGCCGCGCGGGCTGACGCCGACCCGGACCTGCGGGTGTGCCCGGGTGGTCGCGGCCAGGCGAACCGCGTAGGCGTAGAGCGGATCGGCGACGTGCACCTGCTGCGCCATCCGGACCATCTCGCCGACCGTCGCCGTGTCGGTGACCGGCTCGATCGCGTCGGGGGAGCGCAGGTTGGCGCCGCGCAGCACCTCGATCTCCACCGCCTCGTCGGGGTAGCCCACGGACAGCTTCATCAGGAACCGGTCGAGTTGGGCCTCGGGCAGCCGGTAGGTGCCGTCCATCTCGACCGGGTTCTGCGTCGCGACGACCAGGAACGGCCGGGGCACGCCGTGGCGCACGCCGTCGACGGTGACGGTGTGCTCCTCCATCACCTCGAGCAGCGCCGACTGCGTCTTCGGCGACGCGCGGTTGATCTCGTCGGCGATGACGATGTTGGCGAACACCGGGCCCGGGTGGAACTCGAACCCGCGGGTCGCCTGGTTGAAGATCGTTACGCCGGAGACGTCGGACGGCAGCAGGTCGGGCGTGAACTGGATGCGCCGCCACTGGCCGTGGACGCTCGCGGCGAGCGCCCGGGCCAGCGTGGTCTTGCCGACGCCGGGCACGTCTTCGAGCAGCACGTGCCCCTGCGCGAACAGCGCGGTCAGCGTCAACCGCACGACCTCGTCCTTGCCGAGCACGACCGCGCCGATCGACTCGGCGAGCCGCGCGGCCAGGGCCGCGAAGCCCTGGATGTGCCCGGCCGGCAACGGCTCGTGCTGTGGTTGCGTCACCGGATCCTCACACGCACGTCGGCAGGCCGTTGATGTTGTCGCCGTTGTCGAGGTTGAGCCAGGCGAACGGGATGTAGCGGGCGTTGTTCTTG
>Ga0193743_1002684_pt1 | contig 12336 bp, 10 predicted proteins | sample L2c2metaG_FD_143038 | JGI IMG/M metagenome (GOLD analysis project Ga0193743, IMG submission 143038) | Soil microbial communities from a riparian zone of the East river system, Colorado, United States - L2c2 | ecosystem: Environmental > Terrestrial > Soil > Riparian zone | place: USA: East River... | reverse complement strand
AGCGCCAGCGCGTCGCCCTGGGCCGCGCCATCGTGCGCGACCCCAAGGTGTTCCTGTTCGACGAGCCGCTCAGCAACCTCGACGCCAAGCTCAGGGTGCAGATGCGGGTCGAGCTCAAGAAGCTGCACGAGCGGCTGGGCACCACGGCGATCTACGTGACCCACGACCAGGTCGAGGCGATGACCTTGGGCGACCGCGTCGTGGTGATGAAGGATGGGCTGGTCCAGCAGGTCGGCGAGCCGCTCGAACTCTACAACACGCCGGCCAACCGCTTCGTGGCGGGCTTCATCGGCTCGCCGGCGATGAACTTCGCCGATGTCACGCTCGCCGCCAGCAACGGCAAGGTGTGGGCCGAGGCGCCGGGACTCCGCATCGGCCTGCCGGAGCCGGTCGCCCATCGCGTCAACGGCCGTAACGGCGGCAAGGCCACGGTCGGCATCCGTCCCGAGGACATCCATATCGCCGGGCCGGCCGACCCGGCCGACTTGTGCTTCGACGTCGAGGTCGAGGTGGTCGAACAGCTCGGTTCGGAGATCCTGCTCGACACGCGGGTCGGCAACTCCACTTTCGTCGCGTCGGTCGACCCGACACTGCGCACGCGGGTTCATGATCGCCTGAAGCTGGCGATGAACCCCGCCCGCCTCCATCTGTTCGACGCCCAGACCGAGGCGGCGATCTAGGCCGCATTTGCCCTTATCAAGGCAACGCTGTCACTTGGGCCCGACCCAGGATTCGAGCACGTCCCACTTGGCCTTGCGCTGCTCGGCGAGCGGCTTCTTGAAGTCGTGGCCATAGGCCGCGGTGTCGAACGAGCCGTAGGTCGGGTTGGCGATCATCAGCCACTGCTTGCCCCAGTAGGCCATGTCGGAGTCGAAGGCCTTGGCGCGATCGGCCTCGCTGCTGCGGTAGCGATCGTCGAAATCGCCGAAATTGTCGCCGATATTCAGCAGGACGCGATAATCCTTGGTCACCACGGCGCGGCGCACGCTCTTGGCGCTGCCCCACTCCGGTTTCTCGTTCTGCATCAGGAAGGTGTCGACATTGCCGCCCATGGGGAAGCCCAGCTTCTCCATGTTCTCGCGCGTGTCCTTCTCCGTCGAGGTGTCGCGATTGCTGAGGTAGAAGACCTTCACGCCCTTGGAATCGGCGTACTTGGTGAATTCGACCGCGCCGGGAATGGCGGTCGAGACCTGCGCGGCACAGAATTGGTTCCATGTCTTGGTGCTGAAGGTCTGGTTGTTCATCAGCATCCACACCTGGTAGCGCGAATTGTCGAGCAGCGTCTCGTCGACGTCGAGCACGACCGCCGACGGCAGGTTCTGGTAGTCGCCCTTCTGCTCGCCCGGCGCCGCGGTCCAGTTCTTGTCGGCGAGCGCCTGGTCGAGGCGGATCTTCGCCAGCGCGAACACGGTGATGGCGTTGGCCCGGTACTCGACCGAGCGCTGCGTCCACAGCACGGCCAGCAGCAGGTCGTTGGGCGCCACCTCCTGCGCCCTGGCGATGCCGGTCGACAGCGCTGCAAGCACGGTGCCGAGCACCAGGAACTTCCGTGCGATCATGGTCCGATCTCCGTCAACAGCCTCTGCTTGGTCGCCTGGTCGGCGAATGATGCCTCGATCGTCGTTCGCGCGATGCCTCTCAGGACGGCTTCCCCGAGACCCGCTTCGTCGTACTCCGCGCCCAGCGAGGTGTGGAAAAACGGCGGGTCGTCGGAATTGAGCGTGACGCGGACGCCCGCCTCGATCAACCGATGCAGCGGATGGGACTTGCGGTCCGGGTAGAGCCCGAGCGCAATGTTGCTGCCGGGGCAGACCTCGAGGACGATGCCGCGTCGCGCCAGCTCGGCCATCAAGGCGGGATCATCGGCCGAGCGCACGCCGTGGCCAATGCGGGTCACGGGCAGGTCGTTGATCGCGGCCCACACGCTTTCCGGCCCTAGAACCTCGCCGGCATGGACGGTGCAGCCGAAGCCCTTGTCGTGGGCCAGCCGGTAGGCTGGCGCGAAGTCGGCGGGCGTGAACTGGGCTTCGTCACCGCCCATGCCGAAGCCCACGACATAGTGATGGGGTTCCGCCACCATTTTACGTGCCATGGCGAGCGCCCGCTCGGGGCCGAGATGGCGGATGCAGATGATGATGATGCGGCCCTCGATGCCGAAGTCGCGGCGGGCGCGGTCGATGCCGCCCTCGAGCGCCTCGAGCCAGGCGTTGTAGGTAATGCCCAACGCCGCCGGGCGCTCGGGCGAGCAGAACATCTCGACATAGACCGCGCCCTGGCGCGCGACGCTCGCCAGATAGGAGTAGATCACATCGCCGAAATCGCGCGCCACGCGCAGCGTCGTGCAGACGAGGTCGTAGGTGGCGAGGAAGCTCAGGAAATCCTTCCATACATAGTGGCCGTGCTCGCCGATCAGGCCGGGTGGAACGCCCAGGCCATTGCGGGCCGCCAGCTCGCGCGCCAGCGCCGGCGGGATCGAGCCTTCGAGATGGCAATGCAGTTCGGCCTTGGGAATCACGCAAATCCTCGCAGCGGCAGGTCCGGCCTTTGCAGCCAGTTGTCAGCCGCATACTCCGCACGCCCGTCGATCAAGTGCAAGGCATAGGCGTGGCGTGGCCGGGCCGAGCGGTTGGGCGCGCTGGCATGGGGCAGCAGCCCGTGCAGCACGACCAGGCTGCCGCGCCGCGCCTCGAGCGCCACCGGCGCGGTCTCCGGCCATGGCGTATGGTCGAGCGTGTCGGTGACCAGGCGATCGCCGGCGCGATGGAAACGTTGCCGCAGCGGCCCGCGATGACCGCCCGGCAGCGCCATCAGGCAGCCATTGTCGCGGTCGGCATCGTCGAGGGCGATCCACAGGCCGGTGACCGTGACGGGCCTGGTGTAGAGGTAGGTCGCATCCTGGTGCCAGCCGACTTCGGCGCCGATCTGCGGCTGCTTGAAGAGGTACATCGACTGCAGCAGCAGTGGCTGCACCAGGCCCAGTGCGCGTGCCAGCGCGGCCAGTCGCGGCTGGCGCGAAATGCGGTCGAAGACCGGATCGAGATCGTGCAGCGCATGGCCGATCTTGTTCAGCGCCAGCGGCACCGGCTGGTCGGTCGCACCTTCCTCGAAGAAGAAGCGGATGGCGCCGCCCGACTCCTGGAAATAGCGGTCGCCGGCATGGCCCTGGTCGCGCGTCGAGAAGATCGAGCGCACCGGCCCGGGATCGAAGCTTGCCACCAGCTCGGCGGCGCGGGCCTGCAGGGCGTCGCAATCGGCCGGTGGCAAAAAGCCTTGCAGCACCAGGAAGCCGTCGCGCGCATAGGCGTCGAGGTCGGGCGCGCTCATTGCACGACTCGCTCGAGGACAACCGGCCGTTCGCCGGGTGCACCATCGCCGATGCGGATCGCGCGGCGCACCATGTCGATCGCGGCGTCGGCATCGCCGTCACTGGCGGCATGGACGATGCACAACGGGCTGCCGGCACGGACCTGGGCACCGACATCGATGACGTCGCTCAGGCCGACCGACGCATCGATCGCGTCGTCGGCATGGCTGCGCCCTCCGCCCAACGCCACCACGGCGATGCCGACGTCGCGGGCATTCATGCCGACGACATGGCCCGACCGCTGGGCAGTGCAGGGCTTTGTGACCGGCGCATGCGAGAGGTAGCGCGCGCTGTGCTCGAGGAAGTCGTCCGGCCCGCCGAGCGCCGACACCATGCGGGCGAAGACCTCGGCCGCGCGCCCGCCTGCCAGCGCCGCCTCGGCACGCGCGCGGCCGGCCGCTGCGCTAGTGGCGAGGCCACCGATCATGATCATCTCGCCGGCCAGCGCCATCGTCACTTCGTGCAGGCGCGGCTCTCGCGTGCCTTCACCCTTCAAGTATTCCACGGTCTCGACGACTTCCAGCGCATTGCCGACATTGCGGCCCAGCACGCGGTCCATGTCGGTGATCAGCGCGACGGTGGGCAGGCCGGCCTGGTTGGCGACGGCGACCAGGCTTTTAGCCAGGTCGCGCGCCATCTCCTCGGTGTCGCAGAACGCGCCCGAGCCGCACTTCACATCCATCACCAGCCCGTCGAGGCCCTCGGCGACCTTCTTCGACAGGATCGAGCTCACGATCAGCGGGATGGATTCGACCGTCGCCGTGATATCGCGCGTGGCGTAGAGTCGCCGATCGGCCGGCGCCAGATCGTCGGTCTGGCCAATGATGGCGCAACCGACCTCGCTCACGGCCTTGCGGAAGGTAGCGATGTCGGGCTGGGTCTCGTAGCCGGAGATGGCGGAGAGCTTGTCGAGCGTGCCGCCGGTATGGCCCAGTCCTCGACCGGAGATCATGGGCACGAAGAGGCCGCAGGCCGCCACGATCGGCGCCAGCATCAGGCTCACCTTGTCACCGACGCCGCCGCTCGAATGCTTGTCGACCACCGGTCCTGGCAGCGCCAGGCTCTTCCATTCGAGCTGTGCGCCGGACCGCATCAGGGCGAGCGTGAGCGCCACCCGCTCGGCCGTCGTCATGCCGCGAAAGAACACCGCCATGGCGAAGGCCGCGACCTGGCCCTCGCTCAGGCTGCCGTCATGGATGCCGTGGCCGACGAAGGCGATCTCTTCGGCTGAAAGTTCGCCGCCGTCGCGTTTCTTGCGGATGATCTCCTGCGGCAGCATGGCGGCTCAAGCGTAATGCTCGAGGAACAGCCGCAGAAGCCGCTGCACCTTGCCCGACGCCTCGCGCGCCACGGCCAGGGTCTGTTCGTGGCCGAGCTTGTCGTGCGTGAGGCCTGCCGCGAAGTTGGTCATGAGCGAGACCGCCACCACCTTCATGCCGGCCTGCCGCGCGAGAATCGTCTCCGGCACGGTCGACATGCCGACCGCGTCGGCGCCCAAGGTGCGGGCGGCGCGGATCTCGGCCGGCGTCTCGAAGCTCGGGCCGCAGAACCATATATAAACTCCGTCGTGGCAGATGATGTTGGCAGCCCGCGCCACCGACAGCATCTGCTCGACCAGCTTGGGATCGTAAGCATCGACCATGTCGACAAAGCGGCCATCGCCTGACGGCTCGCTGAACAGCGGATTGACGCCGGTGAAATTGATGTGATCGGAGATCACCATCGGCGAGCCGGGCGGCATGTCGAGCCGGAGGCTGCCCGCCGCGTTGGTCAGCAGCAAGGTCTCGCAACCCAGCGCCGCCATGGCGCGAATGGGGCCCTTCATCTCGTCGGCCCGGCCGCGCTCGTAGTAATGCGCGCGGCCCTGCAGCACGGCGACCGGCGTCGGGCCGACATGGCCCAGCACCAATTGGCCAGCATGGCTGCTCACGCCGGTCACGGGGAAGTCCGGCAGCTCGCCGTAGGGAATGGTGGCGATGGCTTTCACGTCGTCGGCGAAGCCGCCCAAGCCCGAGCCCAGCACCACGGCCACCTTTGGCCGGAAGCCCGCAGCGCCCTTTGCCGTCAATGTCGAGGCGATCACCTCATTCATGGCTTGGGCAGATTGTGCGGGCCGAACGACATCGGCAGGAGCTGCCCCAGCGTCACCGTGCGGTGCAGGCCGTCGGGGCCGCAGAGATGGATCGGCAGGTCGTCCGCCGCGAACTCGCGCAGCTTCTGACGGCAGCCGCCGCAGGGCGTAATGACCTCGGGGCCGGGCCCGATGACGACGCATTCGAGGACGCGCTTCTGGCCCGCCGCCACCAAGGCCGCGATGGCGCCCGCCTCGGCGCACAGGCCCTGCGGGTAGGCCGCGTTCTCGACGTTGCAGCCGCCATGGATCGAGCCGTCCTCGCCGCGCACCGCCGCGCCGACATGGAACTTCGAGTAGGGCGCGTGGGCGTGCAGCATCATCCGGCGCGCCAGATGCAGCAGGTCGTCCATCAGTGCTCCTTTTCGTAAGGGACGCCGGCCGCCTTGGGCGCCACGGCGCGGCCGATGAAACCGGCCAACAGAAACATGGTGAGAAGATAGGGCAAAGCCTGGATCAGTTGCACCGGCACTTCGCCCATGCCCGGCATCTCGACGCCCTGCAGGCGGATGGCCACGGCATCGAGCAGGCCGAAGATCAGGCAGGCGCCGAAGGCCGGAAACGGCCGCCACTTGCCGAAGATGATGGCCGCCAGCGCGATGAAGCCCTGTCCGGCCGTCATGTCCCGGCTGAAACCCGCATTCTGGGCGATCGAGAGATAGGCGCCGGCCAGGCCCGCGAACAGGCCGCACAGCAGCACCGCGCGGTAGCGCAGCCACGCCACCGAGATGCCGGCGGCATCGACGGCGAGCGGCATCTCGCCCACCGCGCGCAGCCTGAGGCCAAAGCGTGTGCGCGCGATGAGCCACCAGGTGAGCGGCACCGAGGCGAGTGCCAGGTAGACCAGGATGCTGTCACCCGCGCGCGGGAAGAAGAGCGGCATCAAACGCTGGTCGCTCTCCAGCGCCGGCGTCTGGCCGCCGCGCGCGAACCACGCCGCGCCCAGCACGACCGTGAGGCCTGCCGCCAGGATATTGATGGCGACGCCGCTCACCACCTGGTTGCCGCGCCAGGTGATGCAGGCAAAACCGTGCAACAGCGCCATCGCTTCGGCGGCGGCGATGGCGGCGGCGACACCCAGCCACGCCGAGCCGGTGACCGCGGCGGTCGCGGCGGCAAAGAACGCCGCCATCAGCATCTTGCCTTCGAGGCCGACATCGACGATGCCGCTCTTCTCCGAGAACAGCCCGCCCATGGCGCACAGCACCAGCGGGGTGGCCACGCGCAGGGTCGCGGCGAACATCAGGAAAATGAAGGAAAACGCCTCGTCCATCGTCAGGCCCGGCGCGCCAGCAGGGACTGCAACCAGGGCCGCGGCAGGTGCGCCAGCGCGCCGGAGAACAGGATGATCAGGCCCTGGATCACCACCACCATCTCGCGGGTGATGGTCGGGATGTCGAAGGCGAGCTCGGCGCCGCCCTGCTGCAACGCCCCGAACAGCAACGCCGCCAGCACGATGCCCAGCGGGTGGCTGCGGCCCATCAGGGCGACGGCGATGCCAGCAAAGCCATAGCCCGCTTGAAAGTCGAGCACGATGCGCTGGTGCACGCCCATCAGCTCGTTGACGCCGACGAAGCCCGCCAGCGCGCCAGACAGGCACATGGCCAGCATGGTCATGCGCTTGAGGCTGGTGCCGGCATAGACCGCGGCTTCGGGGTTGTGTCCCATGGTACGCAGCTCATAGCCCCACGGCGTGTGCCACAGGAACACCCAGACGCCCACGCAGCAGAACATCGCCAGCACGATCGACAGATTGAGCGCCGACGGCGCCACCTGGATGCCGACGGCGCCCAGCACCTCCTGCATCGATGGCAGCTTGCCGGAAGCGGTGAAGTTGCGGCTCTGCGGCGTCATCGAGCCGGGCGCGATCAGCACGTTCACCATCAGATAGACCATCAGCGCCGAGGCGACGAAGTTGAACATGATGGTGGTGATGACGATGTGGCTGCCGCGCCAGGCCTGCAGCCAGGCCGGCACGGCGGCCCACGCCGCGCCGAACAGCGCCGCCGCTGCGATGGCGAGCGGAATCATTGCCCAAGCCGGCAGGAAGCGGTCGAAGGCCAGGATGGCGAGGCCACAGCCCAGGCCGCCGATATAAGCCTGGCCCTCGCCGCCGATGTTGAACAGGCCGGCATGGAAGGCGACGGCGACGGCGAGCCCGGTGAAGATGAAATTGGTCGTGTAGTAGAGCGTGTAGCCGATCGCCTCGGACGAGCCGATGGCGCCCAGTACCAGGAGCCGGAGCGCGTGGAACGGATCGACTCCGATGATGCGCACGATGATGCCGACCGTGACGAAGGCGAGCGCGATGTTGATCAGCGGCAGTGCCACGATCTCCGCCCAGGCAGGCAGCGGCCGGCGCGGTGCGCTCATGCCGCTCCCGCTCCGGCCATCATCAGCCCGAGTGCGCGCTCGTCGGCGCGCCCTGCCGGCACCTCGCCCACGATCCGGCCGGCGAACATCACCAGGATGCGGTCGGCGAGCGCCAGGATCTCGTCGAGCTCGACGGAGATCACGAGGACGGCGCAGCCCTGGTCGCGGCTCCTCAACAGCTCGCGATGGATGAATTCGATGGCGCCGATGTCGACGCCGCGCGTCGGCTGGCCGACCAGCAGCACCTTGGGCTCGCGCGCCATCTCGCGCGCCAGCACCAGCTTCTGCTGGTTGCCGCCGGAAAAGCTCGACGAGCGCAGGCCGGGCGAGCGTGGCCGCACGTCGAAGCGTTCCATGAGCTGGGCGCAATGCGCGCCGACCGCCGGTCCATCCATCAGGTAGTGGTGGCAGAAAGGCTCAAGCTCCTGGTAGCCCAGGATCGACGTCTCCGCTGCCTGGAACGCCGCCACCATGCCCTGGCGCAGGCGATCCTCCGGCACGTGCGCCACGCCAAGATCGCGCATCTCGGCGGGGTCGGTGGGATGGCGCGGGTCGATCGTGCGGCCGCGGACCACGAGCTTTCCGCCGGTCGGCGCGCGGATGCCCGACAGGACCTGCAGCAGCTCGGTCTGGCCGTTGCCCGAGACGCCGGCAATGCCCACGATCTCGCCGGCCCGCAGCGCGAGGTCGACATCGTCGAGCAGCCGCACGCCGCGGTCATCGATCAGGGTCAAGTGCTCGGCTTGCAGCAGGACCTCGCCCGGTTGCTTCGGCGCCTTGTCGAGCTGCATCAGCACCTTGCGGCCGACCATCAGCTCGGCCAGCTCCTCGGGACTGGTGTCCGCCGTGCGGCGGTCGGCCACGATCTGGCCCTGGCGCATGACATAGACATGGTCGGTGACGGCCATGATCTCGCGCAGCTTGTGGGTGATCAGCACGACCGTGACGCCGCGTTGCTTGAGCGCCGCCAGGATGCGGAAGAGCTGGTCGGTCTCCTGCGGCGTCAGCACGGCGCTGGGCTCGTCGAGGATCAGGATGCGCGCGCCGCGGAACAGCACTTTCAGGATCTCGACCCGCTGCTGCTCGCCGACCGAGAGATCGGCGACAAGCGCGTCGGGATCGACGATAAGCCCGTACTCGCGCGCCAGCCGGGCGAGCTCGGCGCGGGCCGCCGCCAGGCCGCCCGCCAGCAGCGGTCCGCCCTCGGCGCCCAGCACCAGGTTCTCCAGTACGGTGAAGGTGCCGACCAGCATGAAGTGCTGATGGACCATGCCGATGCCGTGCGCGATGGCATCGCGCGGGTTCTCCATGCGGACGGCGCGGCCCTCGACGCGGATTTCGCCCGCGTCGGCGTTGTAGAGGCCGTAGAGGATGCTCATCAGCGTCGACTTGCCGGCGCCGTTCTCGCCCACGATACCGGTGATCGCGCCCTTCTCGATGCGCAGCGACACGCCGCGCACGGCATGCACGGTACCGAACGATTTCTGGATGCCCTGGAGCTCGATCGCCGGGATGGCTGCCATCAATAACAAGCCTCATGCTGAGGAGCGAGTCGGCGCATTCTGATGCGCTTGGCAGCGAGCGTCTCGAAGCATGGGCAACCAGCTCGTTTCGAGCGCACCCTTCGAGACGGCCGCTTCGCGGCCTCCTCAGGGTGAGGTCGTTTCGCGTCGGACGAAGACACTATCTCGACGTCACTTGCAGGAATTGTTGCTCATGTAATCGTGGACGACGATCTTGCCCGACTCGATGTCGGCCTTGGCGGCATTGACCTTGGCCTTCATGTCGGCTGTGATCAGCTTCTCGTTGTCCTTGTCGAGCGCCCAGTCGACCCCGCCTTCCTTGAGGCCGAGCACCTGCGTGCCGCCCTTCCAGGTGCCGGCCTGCGCCGCCTTGAAGCTGTTGTAAGTCGCGAGGTCGACCCTCTTCAGCATCGAGGTCAGCATCGTGCCGGGATGCAGGTAGTTCTGGTTGGAATCGACGCCGATGCCGAGCTTGCCGCGATCCTTGGCGGCCTGAAGAATGCCGATGCCGGTCGAGCCGGCGGCGGCATAGACGACGTCGACGCCGCGGTCGAACTGGCCCTTTGCGAGCTCGGCGCCGCGGCCCGGATCGTTCCATGCGGCAGGCGTGGTGCCGGTCATGTTGCTGATCAGCTCGGCCTTCGGGTTGGCGTACTTGATGCCCTGCTCGAAGCCGCACTGGAATTTCCGCACCAGCGGGATGTCCATGCCGCCCACGAAGCCGATCTTGCCGGTCTTCGACGCCAGCGCCGCCAGCACGCCGACCAGGAACGAGCCCTCCTGCTCCTTGAAAACCACGGACTGCACGTTGGGCAGGTCGACGACACTGTCGATGATGGTGAAGTGGATGTTGGGAAATTCCTTGGCGACCTTCTCGAGCGCGACGGCCTGGGCGAAGCCGACGGCGACGATGGGATCCTGCCCGCGCTGGGCAAAGCGCCGCTGCGCCTGCTCGAACTGCGTCTCGTTGGTGGGTTCGAATTCGGCGACGGTGACTCCTGTTTCCTTCTTGAATTTCTCGGCGCCCATGCTCACGCCTTCATTGAAGGATTTGTCGAATTTTCCGCCGGTGCTGTAGACGATGGCGGGCTTGATGGCGGTCTGCGCCACGGCAGGTACGGCCAATGCACAGGCCGCGAACAGGGCAAGCAGCGGTCCGATCCAGCGATTCATGACGGTCCCCTTTTCGTTGGCCAGAGTGTGGCCCGGCTCGCCGGCCGGGTCTAGGCGGGGAGCCATCTGCGGCGCGCGATCAACCCCGACCTCGAGGTTTGGGAGGTTTGGGAGGTTTGGGAGGTTTGGGAGGTTGCGGAGGTTTCGGGTTTTGGGGGTTTCGGAGGTTTCCGAGGTTTCCGCTGTCGCGCCGCCCGTGAACATGAAGCCGATCCTCCTGGGTGAGTTCCGGCATGGATACGCCACAACATTGCTCAGTCTTGTCAAGCGGCCTCCGCGCCTTTGCCTGTATTCTCCCCGCGCGGCATGGGACTTGCTATTTTGGCGCTGTCCGATCGCCCTAGTCTTACTGCGTGGAGGAAATCCATGGCCGAATACGATCTCGTCATCCGCAACACCACCATCGCCACGGCTGCGGACGTCGTGAAGGGCGATATCGGTATCGTGGGCGGCCGGGTGGTGGCGCTGGGCGAGCGGCTGGACAAGGGCCACAAGGAGATCGACGCGACCGGCCTGATCGCCGTGCCGGGCGGCATCGACGCCCACGTCCATTTCGACCAGGACACTGCCGACGGTTCGGTGTTCTGCGACGATTTCGAAAGCGGCAGCCGGGCGGCGGCGGCCGGCGGCACCACCACCATCATCCCCTTCGCCTACCAGAGCCGCGGCCAGTCGCTGCGCGATGCGGTCAACCGCTACCACAAACGCGCCGAGGGCAAGTCGCTGATCGACTATGCCTTTCATGTCATCCTGTCCGACCCCAGCGAGAAGATCATGGGCCAGGATTTCCCCGCGCTGGTGGCCGACGGCTACACCTCCTTCAAGGTCTACATGACCTACGACGACGTGAAGCTCACTGATCGCGAGATGCTCGACGCGCTGGCGGCATCGCGGCGCGAGCAGGCGATGTTGATGATCCATGCCGAGAATTCCGACTGCATTGCCTGGCTCACCGAGCGGCTCGAGCTGAAAGGCATGACGGCCGCCAAGTTCCACGCCACGTCGCGGCCCTTCGTCGTCGAGCGCGAGGCCACGCACCGCGCCATCTCCCTGGCCGAGCTTCTGGACGTGCCGATGCTGCTGGTGCACGTCTCCTCCAAGGAGGCGATGCACGAGATCCAGCGCGCCCAGGCGCGCGGCCTGCGGGTCTATGGCGAGACCTGCCCGCAGTACCTGTTCCTGAGCGAAGAGGATTTCGAGAAGCCGGGCGATGAGGGCAGCAAATGCGTGTGCTCGCCGCCGCCGCGCGGCACCGACAACCAGGAGCACATCTGGACCGGGCTTTCGGCCAACACGTTCCACGTCCTGTCGTCGGATCACGCCGCCTTCAAGTACGACGACGTGCGCGGCAAGAAGCTGCCGGGCGCGGATAAAAGCTTCCGCAAGATCCCCAATGGCGTGCCGGGCGTCGAGACGCGCCTGCCGCTGCTCTTCTCCGAGGGCGTCAACAAGGGTCGCATCACGCTGCAGCAGTTCGTGGCGATCTCCTCGACCAATGCCGCCAAGATCTACGGATTGCATCCGCGCAAGGGCACGATCGCCGTCGGCGCCGATGCCGACATCGTGCTGTGGGATCCCGCGCGCAAGGTGAGCCTCACCAATTCGATCCTGCACCACAATTGCGACTACACGCCCTACGAGGGCCGCGAGCTCACCGGCTATCCGGTGATGACCCTGTCGCGCGGCGAGGTCGTGATGGAGGAGGCGAAGATGAGCGGTTCGGCCGGCCGCGGGCTTTTCCAGAAGTGCGACCGGCCGGAGGCGGCACGGCC
>Ga0193743_1002683_pt1 | contig 12336 bp, 3 predicted proteins | sample L2c2metaG_FD_143038 | JGI IMG/M metagenome (GOLD analysis project Ga0193743, IMG submission 143038) | Soil microbial communities from a riparian zone of the East river system, Colorado, United States - L2c2 | ecosystem: Environmental > Terrestrial > Soil > Riparian zone | place: USA: East River... | reverse complement strand
GGATATTTTTTGTGAATCTCGGCGATGCACCACTCCCAGAAGGGAAGGGCTTTGGTGTGTGGGTTGTCGACGCGGAAGATGCGGACGTTGCGGCGAATCCAATAGGTGAAGACATCGCGCAGAGCCTCCCATAGGCCGCGCCAGTCAGGTGATTCGAAGTTCAGGGGGTAGATGTCCTGATATTTTTTTGGCGGGTTCTCGGCGTACTGGATGGAGCCATCGGGGCGGATGACGAACCAGTCGGGATGTTCGGTGACCCAGGGGTGGTCGGGCGAGCATTGAAAGGCGATGTCGAGGGCGAGCTCCATTCCGTGATCGTGGGTGGCGGCGACCAGGGCGTCGAAGTCGCGCGAGGTGCCGAGCTGAGGGTTAATGGATTTGTGGCCGCCTTCTTTTGCGCCGATGGCCCAGGGGCTGCCGGGGTCGTCCGGCGTACAGGTCACGCTGTTGTTGCGACCCTTGCGAAAGGCGGTGCCGATGGGGTGGATCGGCGGTAGATAGAGCACATCGAAGCCCATGGCGGCGATGCTGGGCAAGAGAGCTTTGACGTCGGCGAAGGTGCCGTGCCGCGTGGGGTCGGGGGAGTTGGATCGCGGGAAGAGTTCGTACCAGGTGGAGTAGCGGGCTCGTTCGCGATCGACCCAGAGGTGCAACTCCTGCCGATAGCGGGTGGCGAAGGTGAGATCGGGATGCCGTTCGACCAAGGCGATGGTTTCGTCGCTCAGCGGAAATTCATAGGTTGCGCGTTGCTCGTTGGCCAAGTTGTTTAGATTGGCCGCAGCTTCGGCGAGGAGGTTATTGTCGGGAGCTTTGGCGCGTTGTGCGGCTTGTTCCAGGAGCAGCGCGCCGGATCGTAAAGCGAGGGGGATGTCCTGCGATTCGGTGGAGGCATTGGCGGTGTCTGAAGCGGGCTGCGCTGCGAGGCGCTTTCGCAGATCGGCGTGCCAGGTTGCGAAGTGATCGACCCATGCCTCGATGGTGTAGAGCCAGTCGCCCAGGTTGTCCGCGGTGAAGGTGACGGTCCAAAGATCGTTGGTGAGAGGCGTTAGCGACGTGAAACGCCAGTCGGCTTCACTGGAATGTCGATAGAGTAGTCGCGCGGAGACGTGATCGTGACCGTCGCCGAAGACTGCTGCAGTTACTGTGACGGCGTCGTCGAGGATTCGTTTTGCGGGATAGCGACCGCAGTCGACCTGCGGTTGAACTTCTTCGATAACGACGCGCTTGCGTCCTTCAACAGGTTTCATATCACCCAAATCTTCAGATGCGACATTGCTTATTTATAGTATTCCCGGAGGGCTACGTTTCTGTCCCGTTGTGGCCGCTTTTTATGAAGATGCATACTCTACCGCAAGCGTTTGCTGACTGAAAACAAGGGTAGCGATGGATCGTATTTTCTCGGGGTCGACCTGCGCGAGGGAACGAGAAACTTTCTCTCGGGGGCGAGGAAAATCCTGCTGGTTGACGGGAAGAAAGTACGCGGCGGTGGTCACGGTCCAGGATCGATTACTCTCTCCGCAACGAGTTAGTAAAGACACCTGGGTCAAAGCCCGCGCTCCATGCCGACATGCCAACAGCGAGAGAACCTCGCTTTATTTTTGGGTTGACAACACCTGTATAGAGTTATGTACTAGTCGACATCACCTCAACCAGTTCTGTGCCGGCAGAATCAGGCCGCAGCCCCAGGGGTTTAGCCGAGTACTCCCATTCACCAATGAATTGCAAGTAGCGATTTGATTGAACCGACAGAGTTCGGCAAAGCGAATGTAGGTTTTCAGGAGATCAGATGATGAGCAGATTGGGATTTCGTATACCTGTCGTGGTGTTTGCGGCTTTGGTGACAGTGTTTTCGGTTGTGGCTAATGCCCAGGAGACCACGGGAAGCATCAGCGGGACCATTAGCGATGCCAGCGGCGCGAGTGTGAAGGGCGCGGTGGTTACGCTGACAAATACAGACCGCGGGCAGGACGTTCGCACCTTGACGACGAACTCGTCGGGCTTCTATACGGCAACGTCGCTGCCGCTGGGCTTATATACAGTAAAGGTGACCGCCAGCGGATTCAAAAGCGAAGTGGTGACCGGCCTGGTGCTGCACGTCAACGACGCGTTGACGGTGAATCGAGCACTGGCTGTGGGCAACGCAGGCGAGACCGTCACGGTAACGGCAGACCAGGTGCAGCTCAATCTCGAAAATGGAATGAGCCAAGGTCTAATCAACGGAACGCAGATCCGCGAGCTAACGTTAAACAATCGCAACTATGAACAGCTTCTGCTGCTCCAGCCAGGTGTTTCCTTTGGCGGCGCGAGCGACCAGCTCTACATCGGCACTTCCCTTCCGGCGGGCACGTCGAATCAGGTCGCCTTCTCGATCGACGGGTCGCGTCCGACCTCGAACAACTGGACGATTGACGGCGCGGACAACGTAGACCGCGGCGCGAACCTGACGCTGCTGTCGTATCCGTCGGTGGACGCGATTGCGGAGTTTAAGACACTGCGCGGCACCTATCTGGCAGAGTTCGGCCGCAATGCTTCTGGCCAGATCAATGTCATTACGCGGTCGGGCACAAATGCATTTCATGGCTCGGCTTATGAGTTTTTCCGCAACAACATTCTCAATGCGAACGCGTACTTCAACAAGATCTCGTCGGTGGTGACCCCGCGCCCTCTGCTGCGGTACAACGACTTCGGCTACACGATCGGCGGCCCGGTGTGGATTCCCCACGTGTACGACGGAAGGAACAAGACATTTTTCTTCTTTTCCCAGGAGATCCGGCGGGTTATCAACTACGCCACGGCGACTGCTTTGATTCCTACGACTGCTGAATTAAACGGTGACTTCACGCAGGGCTTCGGAGCCACGAATACTCAGGGACCGGTGGCCGTATGCAACTCATTCACGCAGAACCAGGCGACTGCAAGCTATACGTGTAATAGCTACGGCACGAAGGTGACGAATATTTCGCCGACTGCGAAGGCATACATCCAGGACATCTATAGCAAGCTTCCGCAGCCGAACGTAGCGGCAAACGTTGCGGCGGGTCTCGATCCACACACTTATATTTACAACCAGCGGAACGTCTTCAACAACAACCAGCAGATAGTCCGCATCGACCAGACCTTTGCAAAGTTGAGCCTCTACTACCGTTACCTTCACGACAGCCTGCCTTCGCAGGAGGCTGGAGGGCTATTCAACGGGAGTGCGCTGCCGGGCGTTCCGACCACGAGCACACGGTCTCCGGGCACGCAGCAACTCGGACATGCGACGTATGCTTTCTCGCCCTCGCTGCTGGCCGACGTTGGATACGCCTATAGTTACGGCGGTGTACTCAGCAGCCCGACTGGACTGGGCGCACAGGTGAACTCGCCGGACATTAAACCGACGTTGCCGTTTTCGACGGCGGGCAGCACGTCTTCGACAGCGTTGGGAATCATTCCAACCGTTTTGTTCGCTTCAGGGTTGACTTCGATCACGAATACCGGCGTATACGATGACACCGATCACAACCAGAATGTCTTTGGGTCGGTGACGAAGACACTTGGACGTCAGACGTTCAAGGCTGGGATTACTTACAACCACTACACGAAGCACGAGAATGCGCTTGGCAACGGCACTCCATATCCGCAGGGTGAATTCGGCTTTACCAATGGCGGTGCGGCAACACCTTCTGCAGCACAGGCTACCGCTGCAGGTGGATCGGTTCCGTCGGCTGCCGACGCTGCATTGGCAAACTTCCTGATGGGCAATGTCAACAATGGCTTCACGCAGGGGTCTGCCGCGCTGACGGTGAACGTTGTTCAGAACTCGATCGAAGCGTACCTCCAGGATGACTGGAAGGCGACACCGCGTCTGACTCTGAATCTTGGCGTGCGCTATAGCTACTTTGCACAGCCGACCGACAGCAACAATTTGTTGAGCAACTTCGATCCGGCGGCATACAACCCGGCGAACGCAATGACTGTGTCCTCGACAGGCGTGCTTTGCTTGCCAAACGTGACATTGTGCACAAACGCAAACGGCTTGAATCGAGGTTCGGCCAATCCTACTGGCGACAAGCTCAACGGAGTTATTCTTGGGACGCCTGGCAGTTTGGGCCATGCGTCGCCGTATGGTGCTTCCGTGGCCTCGGCGCAAAAGGCCAACTTTGCACCTCGTCTCGGCTTCGCGTATGACGTCTTCGGCGATGGAAGGACAGCGTTTCGCGGCGGTTTCGGCATGGCGTACGACCAGTCGCAGGTCCATCCCTACGAGAACAACGTCTTCAGCAACCAGCCATACGTGAGTGTTCCTACGATTCCAATCACAACTCTTGATAATCCGGCGGGCGGCACGGCCTCGATCAGCACGGCGCTGCCGAGCGTTCAGGGTTTTTCGGTGAACTACCAGACGCCGTACACGATGCAGTACTCGCTCGACGTTCAGCAGGCGGTGACATCGACGTGGATGCTGGATGTGGGCTACTTCGGTTCAATGAGCCGCCATCTTCAGGGCGTCGTCGACAGGAACACGCTGCAGCCTGGCGCCTTCCTTTCGAAGGGACTCTCGCAGTATGCGGTCTGTCCTCCCACTTCGACCTCGTCCGGCGGTTTCACTTCGACGTCGTGCGAACAGCAGTTGAATCAGATTCGCCCATTTCCGGGTTATCTCAATGTGAATATCACATCGACGATCTTCACAGCGAACTACAACGGCCTGCAGGTGAAGACGACGAAGAAGTTCAGCGGTCAGAGCTACTTCGACGCGAACTATACCTGGAGTCGTGCGCTGACCAACGCAATCAACGACTACAGCACGGCACCGCAGAACGTGTACAACATCAACGGCGACTATGGCCGCGCGGTGTATGACCGCACGAACATTCTCACCTTTGATGGGGTGTATGAACTGCCCTGGTATAGGGATCAGAAGGGCGTCGCGGGCCACCTTATCGGTGGATGGGAGTTCACTGGCCTCTACACGATCAACAGCGGGTTGCCCCTCACCGTCACGTTGAGTTCCGCGGGCGGACCTATCTGCTACGCCTGTACGACGACGGCGACTCAGACCAGTGTGCTGGGGCTGGCTAACGGCGGCCTGGCGAACGACTCGGCGGGTCTGGGCATCATGAACAGTCCCGACCCGGCCTCGCTGCGTCCGAACCAGGTGCTGAATCCGAACAACGGGTACGGCCAAAAGATTCACACCCGTCTGAACTGGTTCTATCGTCCGGCGTTCGTCTCTCCGACGGCGGCGGCGGTTCAGGTTGGCAATGAGAAGCGCGGCGCCATTAATGGGCCCGGCTACAACCGTCTGGACATGGGTATCTTCAGAAATTTCAAGATCCATGAAGGTATCACCTTCCAATTGCGTGGGGAGGCGTTCAACCTGGCGAACCACACGAACTTCCAGGCCGTAGGCACGACCGGCACGACGGCAACTACCTTCGGCCAAGTGACGAGTGCGCGCGACAACCGCATCCTGCAGGTCGCGGGAAAGATCACCTTCTAAAATCCTCGGAAGCCTGCTGTGTCTGTCCTTTGGGTAGACACAGCAGGCGCGGGGTGCAACTTAGTGCTCGTAGTGGAGGGAAATGAGAAATCTCACGCTTCGATTGCGGAGCGCTCGGGCTGAGGAAAAGTGCTTAGCTGGTCAGCGATCGCGTGGCCTAGAATTGTGGCCATGCGCTCCGTTCCTTTGAGACCACCCCTTTGTTCGCTGTTCCTCGTATTCTGCGTGGCCGGTACCCAAGCACAAAAGATGCCGGCATCGCTGGAGGCGCAGGTTCATGCCATCGCGGCGGAGCATCATGGGGATGTTGCGCTGTTTGCCGAGAATTTGAAAACTCATGAGACCGTGGCGATCTCGCCGGATATGCCGGTGCAGACTGCGTCGGTGATCAAGCTGGCGATTCTGTATGAGGCGCTGGAGCAGGTACGGAGCGGCAAAGCCCACTTCGACGACAAGATTACGTTAGCCAAAGCGGACCAGGTGCAGGGGTCCGGCGTGCTGCTATTTTTCGATGCGCCGCTCTCGCTGACGCTGAAAGATGTGCTGACGATGATGGTCGTGATGAGCGATAACAGCGCGACGAACCTGGTGATCGATCATCTGGGAATCGAAAATATCGACGCGCGGATTGCCAAGCTCGGGCTGAAGGACACGTATCTTTACAAAAAAGTTTTTATGCCTGCGCCTGCAGGGGTGGTGATGCCGGCTGATCAGAAGAAGTTTGGTTTGGGCAAAACTACGGCGCGCGAGATGGCAACGGTGATGACGAAGATTGTGCGGTGTGAGCTTGCGGAACCGGGCAGCCCAGCGCAAGCTGAGGATGCAACGCTATGCCAGGTGGCGCTGAAGATGCTGCACGTGCAGTTCTACCGGAGCGCGATACCGCGGTATCTGGATGGGATGCCAGGGGCGACAAACGACTCGATTGCGAACAAGACAGGATCGCTCGATGCAGTGCGGAACGATGTCGCGGCGATTTCCACGAAGAATGGGATGGTGATACTTTCGGTCTTCACGTTCAATAACAAAGACCACTCGTGGGGGGCGGAACAGGAGGGCGAGTTGAGTATTGCGAAGTTGGCGCGCGCGATTGTTCAGAGCTGGTCACCGGAGGGTTTGGCGGCATGGCCTGGTCCGTCCGGGAAAGACATGCCCGCAGCGAAGTGACGAAGATTGTCTTACTCTGCCCGTTGCAACTTGGATTGATTCGAGAGCTCTTTCAACGTCTCTTTGCTTAAGGGTTTTTCGTGCAAGAGGAGCTCGGCCGCCCGGACGCGAGCAGCGCCGTGAAACCAATGTTGAACGATATTGTTTTTCAGCAAGTTGGTCAGTGCCAGAAGACACATTCCCTGATGATGCGCCATCCAGGATCGCACTAGTTCCGGCTGCTTGCTCTGGGTGTAATCAGCCGCTTCGTAGAAACCGTAGGGACCCATCCAGTTCAACGCGGCCATGCGTCGAAGGTTGGCAACAGCCTCCTTGCGTAGAATGGAAAGGGCAAGGAAGGTCGAGTAAGGCGAGATGACGGGACCATCTTCCGCTCCATACTTCAGGGCCAGCTTTGGAATTCCCCAGGCCTGATAGCCATATCTGCCCAGCGGGTCCATCTTTGCGAAACCTGACTCCGAGATGCCCCAGGGGATGTTCCGCACGTGGTCACGCTGGATGAGAACGGCGGATTCGAGAGAACGCGAGATGAGGGTGTTGGGAAAGGTGCGCATCCACAGGGCCGGCATCATGTATTCGAACATGGTTCCCGTCCAGGAGAGAAGCACGGGGTGACCGTTGACCATGACATGCGAGCGATCGAGCCGGAACCACGATTGTTGAGGAATGTCTCCCTTGGCGACGGCGATGAAGGATGCGATGCGCGCCTCGGAGGCGAGGAGGTCGTAGCAGGCCGAATGCAATTCGTGTGCGGCTCCGTCGTAGCCGATGGAGAGGAGTTGACGGGATTCGACGAAGAGGAAGTCGTAGTGCATGGCGTCGGCATGACGCTCTGCCTCGGTCGCGATGGAGGCGATGTCGATCTTTAATTGCTTCAGGCGCTGTGCGGCTTCAAGCAGCAAAGACCGCAAGGAAGCAGCGGAAGCCGCTAGTGGGGAGTCCGATGGCAGCGAAGGAAGCACCTCCGCGATCCTTGAATCCAATTTAGCGGCATAGTCAGCGGCCTGCTGGAGGGTAGGGATCTGCTGATCTTCGGCTTCGCTGAGTTGCGGAAGGGCGAAGATGGCCTCGAATTGAGGAAGAAACCAGGGTGCGTAGTTCTGTACGAAGATCGAGAGAGCCGATCGGCGGTTGGACAGTTCGTGGGCAAACCAAATCTCTCTGCTTGCGCTAGATAGATCCCTCTCGACTTGTGTGGCGGCTGCCGGCGCCGCCGTTTGTTGAATCAGAGCGCGCACATGGGCTCGCATTGCCGCTGCCCCGGTGTGTGAGTTGGCATGGGCATTTGTCTCCGCTGTCGGCTTCGGGTCCGCCAGAGTCTGCTCCAGGCCTGTAAATGTGTCGACTTCCAATAGCGGGCGTTTGAGCAGATCGAGCGCTCCAGTGTGCAGGGTGTAGAGAGATGCTGTTAGATTGCCGCTATCCACAGTGGAGATTGTGAAGGGGGGTATCGGTTTCAGGGTTTCAATGTCGTACCAGTTGTAGATATGACCGCGCTGCTTCTCGAGACGCTCGTATGTGTTCAGGGTGCCCAGCGTTGCCGTGGCGAACTCTGAAAGTGTGAGGAAGCCGAACTCATACGCCGCCTGGCGAGCGTTGAAGAGCATGCCTAGATTTGTGGGGGACAACTTAAGTACTTGAAGCATGCCCTTTTCTTCCACATTGTCGGGAATGAGCCAATGATTTTCCTCGTTGCCGAACTCGTGGAAATATCGCCATACATGGAGCGCCTGCTGCAGCAGGAAGAGTCTGTCTTCCGCCGTGAGTGGGCCTTCTTCCTGTCGCGGAGGCGAGTTGAGCCAGATCGCGACGAGAGGTGCGATTGCCCAAAGCAGCAGGATTGGAGCTGCCGCGAATAAGGATCGGATGTTGGTCAGAGCGAGGATAAGCGCAATCACGCTCGCTACGACGGGCGAGAGCTGCAGATAGACATCCAATGAGTTTCTTGAGCGGCCGAATTCGACCTGCGCCGCAGTCTCCCATTCGAGCAGGTGTTTTCCCGATACCAATCTGCGGCTCAACGACCGGCTGATCGCATCGAGCGAGAGAAGCATGTGATGGGGCAGAAAGGTGAGATTCAGCAGAGTAAATCCGAACGAAGCTGCGAACGTAGTGAGACCTTCGCGCGCGCCGACAAAGCTGAGCTTCAATAAGGCGCGGCCGAGATTGAAGGCAAGCTGGACAAAGACGGGGAGAAGAAGAAGAACAAGGTTGGCAACGGTCCAATAGAGCGCTCCCCCGGGGAGAATGAGCCATCCGAGCAGGAACAGGAGAAAGGTTACAGGCTCAACCAGACTGCGCCGGAGATTGTCGAGGATCTTCCATCGTGCGATGGTGTTGATCGGGTTGGGGACATGTCCGCCGGACTCGTCGGGCACACGGCTGAACAGCCATTGCGCGATCTGCCAGTCGCCACGGACCCAACGGTGCTTGCGGCGAGTGTGGGCGGAGTAGTGCGATGGGTAGTCGTCGATGATCTCTATGTCGGTTACGAGACCGGCGCGAGCGTAGGAGCCCTCGATCAGATCGTGAGACAGGAGAGCGTTTCGAGGGAAGCGGCGATCCAACACTTCATGCAGAATGCTGACTTCGTAGATGCCCTTGCCGGCGAAGATCCCCTCTCCAAAGAGATCCTGGTAGACGTCGGAGACGGCGCGCGTGTAGATATCGAAGCCGGTTTCGCCGGAATAAAGGGAGGCGAGACGCGAGCGTGCCGCAGAAGAGACGCTGACGCCTACGCGGGGCTGCAGGATGCCATATCCCTCCGTGACGATGCGCAGTTTCGGGTTGACGATGGCCTGGTTGAGAGGATGCGCCATGGTGCCGATCATGCGTGCGGCCGTGCCACGGGGAAGCTGCGTGTCGGAGTCCAGCGTGATGACGTAACGGACAGCTCCCAGAGCTTCCAAAGGGCCGGCTTTTATGGGAAAGCTATCGTGCTGATGGAGAAGAAAATTGTTGAGATCGAGCAGCTTGCCGCGCTTTCGCTCCCATCCCATCCAGACTCCCTGGCGAGCATTGAAGATGCGGTGACGATGCAGGAGAAAGAAAGAACCGCCCTTCTCGTTGGCGTATTTGGCATTCAAATCATTGACGCACTGCACCGCGAACGCTGCCAGCGGATTTAAGTTCTCGTCCAGCGGCCGTGTTTTGATATCGGGAAGATCGGTTAGAAGACCAAAGTGGATGTTCGGGTCTTGATTCGAGAGATAGCGAGCTTCCAACTGGTCGAATAGTTCGTGGATTTGTTCTTTTTTGAACAGCAACGTTGGCACAACAACAAAGCTGGTCGCCTCCGCAGGAACGCCCTTCGAGAAATCAAGTTTTGGAAGCGAATGCGCCTTCATGAGAGCGGTGACCGTGTTATTCACCAGATCGACCCCGCCCTGGCTTGCCGGCAATAACGCAAGCAGCAGCGCGCCCATGATCGGCCAGAAGGCGTAATGGGGGACCAGCGGCGCGATGATGGCGACGATTAAGAAGCAGGAGAGCGTGAAGATGCCGAGGATGTAGAAATCTTCCTTCCATCGGCGAAGAAAGCTGCGCAGACGTTCGATGGGCGGGGCGTTATAGTCGATGCGCTGGGTCAGCAGGGGCAGACCTTCGGCGAACAGGTAATAGCCGATGTGCATGGTGCGGCGTGCGTGACGCGGATCTCTATCGGCGGTGCGGCTGGACTCACGCGCAAGGTCGAGCGCGAATTGGGCGGTGTCGACTTCGCTTGCGTCTGCGTGCTTTGCCAGTTCTGCGACACGCATATGGTAGTGGTGGCGGGTCTCATCCTCCATCTCGGCGAAGACACCGCAGGGATCCTGGCGAAGAATCGAATCAAATGCGATCAACGGCTCGAGGACGGTGCGCCATTCGAACTGATTCAGCCGGCGCATACTGTGGAGAATCGCGGAGAACGGCGACTGCTCGATTGGAGGCAGATTGCCTGCCTTAAAGGCCTCTTCGGCTCGATCCAGGATGTATTCCAGTTGCGCTAATTTGAGAGCCTGCGGAAGGACGGTGACCTCTTCGAGCAGGAGTGCGTCGCGTTTCTGCGCCTCTTGAACATACGTGGTGAGAGATTCGGGTGACCAGATGCCCTGAGCCGCGGAGAGATATCCTTCGGCCAGGTTAAGTACCCGTGGCAACGCCTTATCGCCCTCTACCCGGACGTGGGGAAGCGAGGCGAAGGTGGCATTGGTGTCGTCTCCGGCGATCAAGGCCGACTCCAGCATTCGCGTGCTTTCGAGCAGTTCGAGCTGCGGCGTGAGCTCCTGCAGGGAGGCTGTCTTACGGCAGGCGCGCAAAATTTCCGTGAGCCTTTCTTTTAGCCTGACAAGTCGCAGAGACAACCCATCCGCTTTTGTGCCGGCCGCCACCATCTCCCATTGCCTGCTTAGGGTTTCGGCACGCTCCTGCAACTCCGCGCTCGACACCGATGGCTTCTCGGGCAGGCCGGCGGTTGGCAGCTCCAAGGCGGGTGCAGCAGTTGGTGGCGGAGCCTGTTCTGAGGCTATTGGGTCTTCTGAAAGCGGTGCCATGATGCCTTTCTCGATATTGTCCACCCCGGTGAAGCAGGAGTGCTTTCCAACCATGTATCTATATTGCCCTTGAGTAAGATGCGGGGGCGAGCTTACCTGTAGCTTGCGGCCTGCATCTCGAACATGCTGGCATAAAGTCCGTTCCTGGCCATCAATTCCTGATGATTGCCTTCCTCAATCAGACGGCCGCCAGAGAGTACGACGATGCGATCTGCCATGCGCACCGTAGAGAAGCGGTGGGAGATCAATAGAGCCATCTTTCCTTCGGTCAACTCGGCGAAGCGCTCAAATACTTCGAGTTCGCTGCGCGCGTCAAGAGCCGCAGTCGGCTCATCCAGAATAAGCAATTGTGCGTCGCGGAGATAGGCGCGGGCGAGTGCCATCTTCTGCCACTCCCCGCCTGAGAGCTCAACTCCTCCCTCAAAGCGACGGCCGAGCACCTGATCGTAGCCACCGGGCAGCTTGCTTACGACGGTGTCGGCAAGGCTTTTGTGGGCGGCGAGCTCGATGTCGCTCTGCTGATGGGGCTGATCGATTCGACCGACTGCGATGTTCTCTCGAGCCGTCATCTCGAAGCGCATGAAGTCCTGAAAGATGACGCCGATCTGGCGATGGAGGTCTTCGAGGGAGTACTCCCGAAGGTCGAGGCCGTCCAGCAGAATCTGTCCCTCGGTTGGATCGTAGAGCCTCGTGATGAGCTTGACCACGGTCGTCTTGCCCTGGCCGTTCTCTCCTATCAGCGCGATTCTTTCTCCTGGGGAGAGGGTGAGGTTGAAGTTCTTCAACACCGTCCGTTGGGTTCCCGGATAGGCGAAGGAGACGTTGCGAAACTCGAAGCCGCGCAGGATCGGCTTAGGTGCGGGCAGCCCGTCGGGGTTGGAGTTCACGGTTGGCTGCATGTCGAAGAAGGCGATGAGATCGGTGAGAAACAGTGCTTGATCGGCGATGCCGGATGCGGTTGAAAAGACCTGCTGGAGATTGGAGCTTGCCTGCTGGATGGCTGTCGTGAGAAATCCAAACTGGCCGATGTTGTAGTCGCCGCGAAGGGTACGCCAGATGACGTAAACGTAGGCGCCATAGTATCCAAGGGTACCGATGATGCCAAGCAGACCGCCGACGATGAGCTTCGATCTTGATAGGGTGACGTCTTCG
>Ga0193743_1002682_pt1 | contig 12343 bp, 13 predicted proteins | sample L2c2metaG_FD_143038 | JGI IMG/M metagenome (GOLD analysis project Ga0193743, IMG submission 143038) | Soil microbial communities from a riparian zone of the East river system, Colorado, United States - L2c2 | ecosystem: Environmental > Terrestrial > Soil > Riparian zone | place: USA: East River... | reverse complement strand
CATTGGAATGCCTGGTGGAGCGCTCCGGCATCCTCGTCTTCGCCAGCCATTCCAATGAGTTCCTGGCCCAGCTGTGCAAGACCGCGATGTGGATCGACCACGGCACCATCAAGATGACCGGCGGCATCGAGGACGTGGTGCGCGCCTACGAGGGCGACGACGCCGCCCGCCACGTGCGTCAGATACTGGAGGAGAACGCCCGCGAGGACGTTCATGACTGAGGCCGATGACCGCTTGCGCGAAGAGCATGAGATGGTGTGCGCCGTCGTGGTCACCCACAGGCGCCCCGACGAACTCGCCAAGTCGCTGGATGCGTTGACGGGCCAGACCCGCCCGCCCGACCACCTCATCGTCGTCGACAACGACTTCTCAGATGGGCCTGATCAGCGGGTTCGCGACCTAGTCACCGGACAACCCGTTCCGACCACCTATGTCGGATCGCTCCGAAACCTTGGCGGCGCAGGCGGATTCGCGCTCGGCATGCTGCAAGCCTTGACCACGGGCGCGGACTGGGTGTGGCTGGCCGACGACGACGGCAGACCAGCCGACGCGTCGGTGCTCGCGACGCTACTGGACTGCGCGGCACGGCATTCGCTGGCCGAGGTGTCGCCGATGGTGTGCGACCTGGACGACCCGCAGCGGCTGGCGTTCCCACTGCGCCGCGGTCTGGTGTGGCGGCGCCGGGTCGACGAACTGCGCACCGACGGGTCCGGGCAGGACCTTCTGCCCGGCATCGCGTCGCTGTTCAACGGCGCGCTGTTCCGCGCGTCGACGTTGGAAGTCGTTGGGGTGCCGGACATCCGGTTGTTCGTCCGCGGCGACGAGGTGGAGCTGCACCGCAGGCTGGCACGCTCGGGCCTGCCGTACGGCACCTGCCTGGACGCGGTCTACCTGCACCCGCAGGGCTCCGACGAGTTCAAGCCGATCCTCGGCGGCCGGATGCACACCCAGTACCCCGAGGACGCCACCAAGCGCTACTTCACCTACCGCAACCGTGGCTACCTGCAGTCCCAGCCCGGCATGCGGCGACTGATCCCGCAGGAGTGGCTGCGGTTCGGCTGGTACTTCCTGGTGAGCCGGCGCGACCCCGCAGGCCTGCGGGAGTGGTTCAGGTTGCGGCGCTTGGGCCGGGACGAGAAGTTCGGCAGACCCGACCAGGGAGCACAACAGTGACCTTCACCGACGCGGCGGCGCAGTCGAGGACGTTCGGCAGGGCGTGGGGCGATCTGGTGGCCGGGTTCGGCAAGCGCGAACTGTGGCTGCACCTGGGCTGGCAGGACATCAAGCAGCGGTACCGCCGCTCGGTGCTCGGGCCGATCTGGATCACCATCGCCACCGGCACCATGGCCGTGGCGCTGGGGGGCTTGTACTCCACGCTGTTTCATCTCCCGCTGGCCGAACACCTGCCCTACGTCACGCTCGGGCTGATCATCTGGAACTTGATCAACGCCTCCATCCTCGAAGGCGCCGACGTCTTCGTCGCCAACGAGGGCCTGATCAAGCAGCTGCCCACGCCGCTGTCGGTGCACGTGTACCGGCTGGTCTGGCGTCAGGTGATCCTGTTCGCACACAACATCGTCATCTTCGTGATCATCGCGATCATCTTTCCCCAGCACTGGCACTGGACCGATCTGGCGTTCATTCCGGCGCTGGGGTTGATCGTGCTGAACTGCATCTGGGTTGCGCTCTGCTTCGGCATCCTGTCCACCCGGTACCGCGACATCAGCCCGCTGTTGTTCAGCCTGGTGCAGTTGCTGTTCTACATGACGCCGATCATCTGGAACGACGAGACGCTGCGGCAGCAGGGCGCAGGCGGGTGGGCCAAGATCATCGAGTTCAACCCGCTGCTGCACTACGTCGACATCGTGCGGGCCCCGCTGCTGGGCGCCGATCAGGAGCTGCGCCACTGGGTCGTGGTGATCGTGTTGACCATCGTCGGCTGGACCGTGACGGCGTTCGCCATGCGGCAGTACCGAGCGCGGGTTCCGTACTGGGTGTAGTAGCCCGGGCGACGGATCGTCATTCCCAGGCACTTCCCAGGATCCTGGTGCGTTGTGCGCATATGAGCATTCCGCCATATGAGCCCCCGAAGCCTTCGTCGTCGTCGCCTGGAATTGGGAACACGCTGTTGTGTCCCAAGTGCGCGGGGGTCATGAAGACCTATGAGCGGGGTGGCATCCACCTCGAACAGTGCGATACGTGCCGCGGGATCTTCCTCGACTTCGGCGAGCTCGAGTCACTCACTCAGCTGGAGAGCCGGTTCGTGCAGTCCGCGCCACCCGTCCAGCAGGGTTACGGCCAACAGGGTTACGGGCAGGGCCCGGACTGGGGACACCGCGGCAACAAGCACTACCGCAAGCAGGGCTTCGGCCGGCTGTTCTTCTCGAGTTAACGCCCGCCACACCGAACGTGAGCGCACGGCGAGAAATCGACCGGCAATGTCAAGTGGTTAGCTCACGTTGGGCGACCCGTCGAACCTGCGCCTCCGAGCTGCACGTGAATCAACGACGCGAGGACCGCTAGCGCATCCGCGCGCAGGCCGCGACCAGCAAGTCGTCGTCGGGGTGATTGGCGGCCGCGGCGACGACGGCCACCCGGGCCAGGGGTTCCAGCACCGGCCACGGATCACCCGCAGGTACCGCCGCACCACCGGCCTTGCGGTAGCCGTCCAGGAACTCGTGCCAGTCGGTATCGGGGAGCAGCCCGGCCGCCCAGAATCCGGCCGGGCGAGCCAAGTCGGCCGCCGGGTCGCCCACCCCGAGATCGTCGACGTCGATCAATACGAAGACGCCATCGAGACGCCCCAGTTGGCCGAGGTGAAAGTCGCCATGCACCAACGTGACTGGGCGCCCGGCCGCTGGCGCGGTTGTCAGACCCGCGGCCGCCCGGCGGATCATGTCGGCGTCGGGACCCTGACCAAGTCGTGCGAGCGCCCTGGCAAACCGGTCCGGACCGCCGGGCGGCAGCGCGAAGCCGCCCGTCGGCTCGCGGTGCAGCCGCGCCAGCAGCGCTCCCGCCTCGACCCACGGCAGGGCGTCGGGGTCGGGTGCCACGACCTCGACCCTGGGCCAGCAGGTCCGCCACCGGTCACCAACGGGTTCGGGCTCGAGGTTCAGCGGGGACAGCAAGCAGTCCGACCGGGCCGCGACCCGCAGGCGTTGTCTCAGTGCCTGCGGGTCGGTGCCCGGTCGGTGCAACTTGGCGACGACGTCACCGTCGAAGGAAATCAGCGCCTCGGCACGGCCAGTCGCGTCGCGACGTTGATCCGGTTCCATGCATTGATGGTGACGGCCATCGCGATCACCTGTCCGAGTTCCCGCTCGGAGAACACCGCGGCGGCGCGGGCATACACCTCGTCGGGGACGTGGCCGTCGTGCAATTCGGTGATCGCCTCGGTCAGCGCCAGCGCGGCCCGCTCCTGCTCGGTGAACAGGTCGCCGGCCTCCTGCCATGCGGCGATGAGCGCCAGGCGCTGCTCGGTCTCGCCGTGCTTGCGGGCGTCGGCGGTATGCATGTCGAGGCAGAACGCGCAGTGGTTGATCTGTGACGCGCGGATCTTGATCAGCTCGCCGATAGTGGGGTCGACATCCTTGGCCGAAGCGGTGCTCAGCGTCATCATCGCGTCGTAGAGGTCGGGCGAGACCTTGTAGATGTTGATGCGGTCGGTTGCGGTCTTGGTTTCCAGGGTCTGCGTCATGGGCACAACGCTAGCCGCGAAAGAACCATGTTCATGGTTCAATTCTGAAGTGGTTTCATGGGCCAATTCGGAGAGTCGCGATCTACACCTGAACCTCGGGGAGGGCATCCGGCCAGGAACCCGGGGTGTCAGGGAGCTGCTGGTCAATGCCCTGCGCGACGCCGTGCGGTCGGGTCAGCTGGCCACTGGAACGATGCTGCCGCCGTCGCGCTCGCTGGCCGGCGACCTCGGATTGGCCCGCAACACGGTCTCGGAGGCGTACGCGGACCTGGTCGCCGAGGGCTGGCTGGCGTCGCGCCAGGGCGCGGGCACGTGGGTGGTCAACACGCGCGACGTCCGATCGCCGCACCGGCCACTGGGCACCCCCGGTCAGCCGACGCACAACCTGATGCCCGGCTCGCCAGACGTCGCGGCCTTCCCCCGCGCGGCGTGGCTGGCCTCGGCGCGCCGGGCCCTGACCGCGGCGCCCAACGAAGCGCTGCGCAATGGCGACCCGCGCGGTCGACCCGAACTCCGGCAGGCATTGGCCGAATACCTCGGCCGCGCACGGGGCGTGCGCACCTCCCCCGACGCCATCGTCATCTGCGCAGGCACCCGCAACGCCGTCGAACTGCTGGCCCGGGTGTTCTCCAAGCACGGGCCGATCGCGATCGAGGCGTACGGCCTGTTCATATTTCGCGAGGCGATCGCCGCGATGGGCGTGCCGACCACACCGATCGGCATTGACGAGGACGGCGCCAGGGTCGACGAACTCGACCGGATCGAGGCGGCGGCTGCACTGCTGACACCCGCTCACTTCTTTCCCCATGGCGTGCCGTTGCACCCGGCTCGACGGACGGCGGTGATCGAATGGTCCCGCCGCACAGGCGGATACGTGCTTGAGGACGACTACGACGGTGAATTCCGCTACGACCGCCAGCCGGTCGGCGCCGTGCAGGGTCTTGACCCGCAGCGGGTGGCCTACCTCGGGTCGGCCAGCAAGAGCTTGTCGCCCGCGCTGCGGCTCGGCTGGATGGCGCTGCCCGACGACCTCGTCGAACCCGTCATCGCCGCCGCAGGCGGCCAGCAGTTCTACGTCAACGCCATCGACCAGCTGACCATGGCCGACTTCATCACCAGCGGTCAGTACGACAAGCACATTCGCCGGATGCGCAACAGCTACCGCAGGCGCCGCGACGCCCTGGTGCGACGGTTGCAGGAGTTCGACGTCGGCATCAGCGGCCTGTCAGCGGGCCTGCACCTGCTGCTGCTGATGCCCGACGACACCGAACACGAGGTGTTGCGGCGCGCGGGTGAGGCGGGCATCTCCCTATCGGGATTGTCGCGGCTGCGCCATCCGCTGGCGGGTTCGGACGTCCCCGCCGCGGACGGGCTGGTGGTCAACTTCGGCGCGCCCGCCGATCACGCGTTCGGCGCAGCGGTGGACGCGTTGTGCAGCGTCCTCGAGGCCAGCGGGCTGAGGTAGGGAGCGCGACGGTAAATTGCCACCCGTGAGCGATGACAGGGTTCGTGTGCAGATCGGCGCCAATGGTGTGGCGACGGTGACCATGGTTCGCGCCGACAAGCACAATGCGCTCGACCAAGCGATGTTCGAAGGGTTGATGCAAGCAGCCGATCAGTTGGCCGCCAATTCGGCGGTCCGTGCGGTCGTGCTGCATGGCGAAGGCAAGAGTTTCTGCTCTGGCCTGGACATCGCGAGCTTCATGACCGGACAAGGCGGTACGGACGTCCTGCTCGTCCGCGACGACGACCGGCTGGCGAACTTCGCTCAGCGAGTGGCGTACGACTGGTCACTGGTGCCTGCACCGGTGATCGCTGCGATTCATGGCAACTGCTTCGGCGGCGGTCTGCAGATCGCGCTCGGTGCCGATATCCGGATCGCCGCGCCGGACGCGAAGCTCTGCATCATGGAGGTCAAGTGGGGCCTCGTACCCGATATGGGCATCACGCAGACGCTGCCACGGCTGGTACCGATCGATGTCGCGAAAGAGCTGACGTTCAGCGGCCGCATCGTTTCCGGCAGTGAGGGTTCCGCGCTCGGGTTGGTCACACGCACAGCAGAAGATCCGCTTGCCGCGGCGCTTGCGCTCGCCGATGAGATCGCCCAGAAATCCCCCGATGCCGTCCGCGCCGCGAAGCGCCTCTACGACGAGACCTGGACCAGTAACGACAGTGCGGCTGCCCTGGTGCTCGAGACCGACCTGCAGGTCGGACTGATCGGCAAGGCCAACCAGATCGCCGCCGCCACAGCCGGAATGTCGGGAGCCCCGCCGGTATTCGTCGACCCGGCTTAGTCAGCATCGCGCCGGTTGAGGTGACCCGCAGGTCAAATCGCGATCTCGTTTCTGGGTACCCCCCGAATGCGATACTGAAGTCAGCACCTCGCCTCGAACCTCGCCGCGTCGTGCTCAATCGAGGCGAGTGATGTAGATGGTCAGCGTGTCGGCGGTGCACTCCACACGTGGAGTCCCGTGACGTCGACGTCACAGCAGTTCCTTGCCGCACTCGCCGAGTACCCCGACGGGGCACTCGGTCCGCACGAACTGTGTGTCTCGTGCGTGAAGGTGTTGCCGGTGGACCGCGCGGCGCTCACGATCGGCGGCGAGTCGACGACGTGGGAGCCGTTGAGCGCCACCGACGACACCGCGGCCCGCATCGAGGCGCATCAGGTCGTCACTGGCGAGGGTCCTGCCGTCGACGCGGCGGAGCGCGGGGGTCCCATCCTGGTCGACGATCTGTCCTTGGAGTTCGACCGGTGGCCGGGTTTCACCACGGCTCTCGGTCGCGACGCGTACGGCGCGATGTTCGCGTTCCCGCTGCAGATCGGGGCGATCGCGATCGGCGTGCTCGATCTGTACCGCAACGAGCCGGTGCCCATCGAGCCCGACGAATTGACGCCGATGCTGGCCGTCGCCGACATCGTCACGATGGTGCTGATGTCCCGGCCGCCACCGGCTGACATCGACACGACCACGACCGACGCGTGGTGGACTCCGTCGCCGGCGTCGAGCGAGATTCACCAGGCCACCGGCATGGTGGTGGCTCAGCTCTCGGTGGCCCCCCGCATCGCGTATCTGCGTCTGCGGGCGTACGCGTTCGCCCACGACAGGCCACTAACGGAGGTGGCCAGCGAAGTGATCGAGCGGCGTTTGCGCTTCGACCCCGACGATGAGCGTTGACCGGGACTGGCGGATTGACGACGATGAAGGAAGACGAGGAGATCGTGATGGACGGACGTGAAGGCCCCCTGGTACATGCCTTCGTAGCGTTGGCGGACACGCTGGTGGATGACTACGACGTGGTCGAGTTCGCGCAGGAGCTCGTCGAGGACTGCGTCTCGTTGCTCGACGTCGACTCCGCCGGCCTGCTGCTCGCCGACCTGCGCGGCGGATTGCAGATGCTCGCCTCCACCAGCGAGCAGACGCGGATGCTCGAGCTGCTTCAGATCCAGTCCGACGCAGGACCGTGCCTGCGGGCCTACCGCACGGGTCAGCAGGTTCTGGTCGATGATCTGTGGTCCGATACCGACCAGTGGCCCGAGTTCGCCGCCCGCGCGAGCGCCGAGGGCTTGAGATCGGTGATCGCGATTCCCCTGCGGCTGCGCAGTGAGCGGATCGGCGCCCTGAACCTGTTCCGCAAGAAGCCGGGCATGATGACCGACTCGGACCTGCTGGTCGCCCAGGCGTTGGCCGACGTGGCGACGATCGGAATCCTGCACCAACGGGTGCTGACCCGCGGGGCATTGGTCAACAGCCAATTGCAGACCGCGCTGAACAGCCGGATCGTGATCGAGCAGGCCAAGGGCGTGCTCGCTGAGCGGCAGGGGCTCGACATGGAGCAGGCGTTCATTCACTTGCGGGCCATGGCGCGAAACAGCAACCGGCACCTCAGCGACACCGCGCGCGCAGTCATCGAAAACCCCACCGCCGCCTTCCCGATCGGCAACGCGAACACCTGACCAAGGCTGACGCGGAGCGCTAAACTGACGGAGCCGTCACTCCAGACTCCTGGTGACGCCTTCATCGGGTCGGGCAGAGGCGGCGTTTCAACAGTGCAAGAACGACGGCGACAACGACGGCCAACCGACCTCGTCGGGTACCTCCACCAGCTGCCGGCAGTTCTCCTTCTGGACCGGCTCCCCACAGCCGTCCTCGGCGTCGGACCGCTCGGCGAGATCGCCTACGCCAACCCGGCGTGCGCCGAGATGCTCGGCTACCTCGACGGCGAGACCGTGACTGACCTTTCACTTCCGGAACTACTTGCCGGACACTCCGCGGTCGAGCCCGGCGACTGTGTCGCCACACTGCAGAGCACCGAAGGCATCGTGCACTGGAACCACGCCCACGACTACGTGATACGGACGGAGGTGTCGCCCACGCTGCTGGTCCGCGAGTCCGACCCGCTGCTCCTGGTCAGCATCACCGACGTCACCGACTTGCTGTGGGAGAACAAGAACGGCGACAGCCCGTAAGCTGCCCGGGTGGCCGAGCCTCCGATGTCGCCCAACCTGGGCCTGACCACACAGGTGTGGCGGTTCATCGTCACCGGCGGCCTCTCCGCGATCGTCGACTTCGGGCTGTACGTGCTATTTCTCGCACTCTTCGAAGCCGCGGGCATGCCAGAGACGCCGCGAGTCATTTTGGCCAAGACGTTGAGCTTCATCGCGGGCACCACGACGGCCTATCTGATCAACCGCCGGTGGACGTTCAAGGCGCCCCCGAGCAGGGCACGCTTCATCGCGGTCTGCGCGCTCTACGCCGTGACCTATGCCGTGCAGGTCGGCATCAACTACGCGTTCTACACGCTGTGGGACGACAAGCCGTGGCGCGTTCCCGTGGCGTTCGTCATCGCCCAGGGCACCGCGACGGTGATCAACTTCGTGGTCCAGCGTGCAGTGATCTTTCGGTTGAAGTGACGGCGACCGGTACCCTCTTGCTCTGATATGTCTACCCAGCCTGCCGCCCTCCCGCTCAAGCCGCGCGCCCTCACCGGGTTCGGCCGTACGTCACCCACCGTCGCGCACGTGCTGTCCACACCCGATGTCGAGCTGATCGCAGCGGCCGTCCGACAGGTGGCTGACGCCGGCTCGAGCAGCCCGTCACACCTGCGCCGCGGCATTGTGGCGCGCGGCCTCGGCCGCTCCTATGGCGACCACTCCTGCAACGGTGGCGGCGTCGTGGTGGACATGACCCCGCTGAAAACCGTTCATTCCATCTCCTCCGATACCGCGGTCGCCGACGTGGACGCCGGGGTCAGCCTGGACCAGCTCATGAAGGCAGCGCTGCCGTTCGGCCTGTGGGTGCCGGTGTTGCCGGGCACCCGGCAGGTGACCATCGGCGGCGCCATTGCCTCCGATATCCACGGCAAGAATCATCACAGCGCAGGCAGCTTCGGCAATCACGTGCTGTCGCTGGATCTGTTGATGGCCGACGGCGAGGTGCGCACCTTGACCCCCGACGGTCCCGAGAGCGAGCTGTTTTGGGCCACCGTCGGCGGAAACGGCTTGACCGGCATCGTCATTCGTGCCCGCATCGCGATGACGCGGACCGAGACGGCGTACTTCATCGCAGACGGTGTCGGCACCACGGACCTGGACGAGACGATCGCCGTCCACCTCGATGGCAGCGAGGCCAACTACACCTACTCCAGCGCCTGGTTCGATGCGATCAGCCCACCGCCGAAACTGGGGCGGGCGGCGGTGAGTCGCGGAAGTCTTGCGAGACTGGACCAATTGCCTGACAAGTTGGCCAAGAATCCGCTGAAATTCGATGCCCCGCAGCTGTTGACAGTTCCGAACATCTTCCCGATCAGCGCGATGAACAAACTGTCATTCAGCATGATCGGCGAGGTGTACTACCGGCTCGGCGGTACCTACCACGACAAGATCATGAATCTTTCGCAGTTCTACCACATGCTCGATTTGGTCAGCGGTTGGAATAATGCCTACGGGCCAGCAGGTTTCGCGCAGTATCAGTTCCTGGTGCCCCCGGACGCCCTCGACGAGTTCAAGGCTATCATCCGGTGGATCCAGACCAGCGGCCAATACTCGGCACTGAACGTCTTCAAACTGTTCGGCCCGGGGAACCGTGCGCCGCTGAGTTTTCCGATGGCCGGGTGGAACGTGGCGATGGACTTCCCCAACAAACCCGGCGTCAACGAATTTCTCAACGAGCTCGACGACCGCGCCATGGAATTCGGTGGACGCGTCTACACCGCCAAGGACTCCAGAGTGAGCGCCGAGAAGTTCCACGAGATGTACCCGCGTATCGACGAATGGATTGCGGTGCGCCGCAAGGCGGATCCACACGGCGTGTTCGCCTCCGATATGGCCCGCCGACTCGAATTGCTTTAGAAAGGCACAAGCGACACATGATTGACGCCACCGGAAACCCGCAGACCATCCTGCTGCTCGGCGGCACCTCGGAGATCGGCCTGGCAATCTGCGAGCGCTACCTGCGCAACGCGAACGCCCGGATCATCCTTGCCGACCTACCCACCGCCCCTGGCCGCGACGCCGCCGTCGCGCAGCTGCAGGCCGCAGGCGCCAAGTCGGTGGAGGTCGTCGACTTCGATGCGGTCGACACCAAGAGTCACCCCGCTGTCATCGAAGCCGCATGGGCCAACGGCGATGTGGACGTCGCCATCGTCGCCTTCGGACTGCTCGGCGACGCCGAGGAGCTGTGGCAGAACCAGGCCAAGGCGGTCCTCGTCGCACAGGTCAACTACACGGCGGCAGTCTCCGTCGGCGTACTGGTGGGCGAGAAGATGCGCGCACAGGGCTTCGGGCAGATCATCGCGATGTCCTCGGTGGCAGGCGAACGGGTTCGTCGCTCGAACTTCGTGTACGGCTCCACCAAGGCCGGACTCGATGGTTTCTACCTCGGCCTCGGAGAGGCGCTGCGCGAGTTCGGCGTTCACGTGCTGGTGATCAGGCCCGCTCAGGTACGGACCAGCACCACCATCGAACATTGGAAGGCCACGGACAGCAAGGAGGCGCCGTTCACGATGAACAAAGAGGACGTCGCCGAGTTGGCGGTCGCCTCCGCCGCCAAGGGCAAGGAACTGGTCTGGGCGCCAGGGCCGGTGCGCTACCTGATGGCCGTGATGCGGCACATCCCGCGACCAATCTTCCGCAAGCTGCCCATCTGATGCGAGGCGCGCTTGTCCTCGTCGGCCAGATGCTGGCTGCCGTCGTCGTGGCGGCGCTCATCGCGGTCGTCGGCCTGGCGGCGATCTCCCGTGTCGAGTGGCCGGCGTTCAACTCGAGCAACCAGTTGCACGCACTGACCACGGTCGGTCAGTTCGCCTGCCTGGCAGGGTTGTTCGCCGCCGGATGGGCATGGCGGACTGGACGGCAACTACTGGCCAGGGTCGCCGCCGTGGTGTTCCTTTCGGCGTTCTCCGTCGTCACCATCGCCATGCCGCTCGGCGCCACCAAGCTGTACCTGTTCGGCATCTCCGTCGACCAGCAGTTCCGCACGGAGTACCTCACCCGCCTTGCCGACTCGGCGACCCCGCACGACATGACCTACATCGGGCTGCCGCCGTTCTACCCGCCGGGCTGGTTCTGGCTCGGCGGCCGGCTCGCCGACCTCACGGGCATCCCGGCCTGGGAGATGTTCAAGCCGTGGGCGATCGTCTCCATCACCGCGGCGGCCGTGGTCGCACTGGTGTTGTGGGCGGCGATGATTCGCTTCGAGTACGCGCTCATCGTGTCGACCGCCACCGTCGCCGCCACGCTGGCGTACGCATCGACCGAGCCGTACGCGGCCATCATCACGGTGCTGCTGCCGCCGGTTTTCGTGCTGGGCTGGTCCGGACTGCGCGGTGTACACAGGGGCTGGGCCGCGGTGATCGGCGTGGGCCTGTTCCTCGGCCTCTCTGCGCTGTTTTACACGCTGCTGTTCGGCTACGCCGCATTCACGCTCGCCATCATGGCGTTGGTCGTCGCCGTGGCGAGACGGAGGTGGGAGCCGCTGTTGCGCCTTGCGGTGATCGCGGTGATCTCCGGCGCCATCGCCCTGATCGGTTGGGGGCCCTACCTGCTCGCCGCGGCCAAGGGCACACCCGCCGACTCCGGGACCGCCCAGCACTACCTCCCGATCGACGGGGCGCAGCTGACCTTCCCGATGCTGAGCTTCACGCTGCTGGGCGCGCTGTGCATGGTCGGCACGCTGTGGCTGGTGGTCTACGCCCGCAGTTCCACCCGCGCAGGCGCACTGACCGTCGCCGTGCTGGCGGTATACGCCTGGTCGCTGCTGTCGATGGTGAGAACGCTGGCGGGCACGACCCTGCTGTCGTTCCGCTTGCAGCCCACCCTCACCGTGCTGTTGACGGCCGCGGGCACGTTCGGGTTCATCGAGGCGACCCGGGCCATCGCGGCGCGTTACGCGGTGCGGTCCGGCGGGCAGGAGCGAAGCGACCGGGGAATGAGCACGAGTCGGCGCATCGTCGCCGCCGCCGCGGTAGTCGGCGCGATCGGGGCGGTCACGTTCAGTCAGGACATCCCCGACGTGCTGCGTCCTGACATCGCCGTCGCCTACACCGACACCGACGGCAGCGGCCAGCGTGCCGACCGTCGGCCGCCCGGCGCCGAGAAGTACTACGCGGAGATCGACGCCAAGATCGGTCAGGTGACCGGCCGGC
>Ga0193743_1002680_pt1 | contig 12347 bp, 9 predicted proteins | sample L2c2metaG_FD_143038 | JGI IMG/M metagenome (GOLD analysis project Ga0193743, IMG submission 143038) | Soil microbial communities from a riparian zone of the East river system, Colorado, United States - L2c2 | ecosystem: Environmental > Terrestrial > Soil > Riparian zone | place: USA: East River... | reverse complement strand
CGGAAAGGCCGCCTGGAGACGACCCTATTACGGTCGCGGAGGCGGCGGCGGGTTGCTGACGACCGCAGGCGGCCTGCTCTTTGCCGGAGATGGCGCGGGAAGTTTAGTAGCTCATGACGCTGCTACGGGAAAGCCATTGTGGAACACCCGGATCGGAGAGGTCACAAATGCCCCTCAGACTTACATGCTGGATGGCCGCCAATATGTCATCGCCGCAACCGGCAATAGGCTATGGTCATTTTTGCTCTATTAGGATGTTGCGGTTAATTTCCTTACTTCGAAGCAATTCCGCCGCATGCCATAAATAGTCGCCGCCGGGAGCGGTACCTACTCCGTTCCCTGTCGCGGCGGCAGCCTATTCGGTTATTGTTAGCGCGAAGGGCTTGATTCTTTGGCAATACTCCTCCCAGGGCAATTAGAGACTACTGCCACGCCGCACGATTATTTTAGTGCTTTAGATCTTACGCGCGCTGCCTTTTACAGACTGTGACCGGCAGTCGAGGCGGCGCGAGTACGTGTTACTCATCCCTGACCTCACTTAGCGTACCAGTACATTCAGAGACCAATAAGTTGGTTTCCGAATTCTTTCCGTGAAGAAAAGCAACACTAAAGCGTCTTGCTCTATCCCTTACTGTTTATGCCTCACTTGCGATAGGCCCCTCGTATATACGCCCCTATTGAGTTGTATTTAAGGTGGTTCCGTTAGAGTACATTCACAGTCTGAACCGCGTTGACGCGGTACACGAGCGTTGTTAGAGTCAGCTTGAGGCCGCTAATCGAAACGTTAGTCTACCGAACATATAAGAAACATGCAGATCTTTTCTAGAACTGCTTGATTATGTTCATGCTTCGTTCGTTTTGATTGCGAGCTTCTCTCGAAGCAATCGCAGAAAGCAGACGTGAAAAAAATGGGCGAAGCCTGTGTTAACAGCGGCACCTACACCGCGGGATTCCTATCGAGTCTAAATCCGGCTTCAGGGCAAGACCAACACTTCGCTTGGTACGTCTTGAAGATTCGGACCGGGGGCGAGCTGGCGGCCGTTGCCGCGTTGAGAGACAGAGGCTTTACCCCATACTGCCCGACGCAGAAAGTGCGGCGCCGTTATAGCGACCGAATGAAGGTCGTTGAAGCGGCTGTTTTTCCGGGGTATGTGTTTTGCCAGTTTGACGTTCGAAAGAGACTGCCTATAATCAGCTGCCCCGGTGTGGAATATATCCTAGGGTTCGCCGACGGACCCACAGCCATACCTGAAGAAGAACTGATAAACATCCGGCGAATGATTGACGCAGGCGCTTCCGCAGTTCAGTCTTTGGCTTGCGGCCAGCGAGTACGTGTGACCCACGGGGCGCTAAAGGGCGTCGAGGGCATTCTGGTTCGAGACACCACAGGGGACCGGCTGGTCGTCTCCATCGAACTACTCAATCGGGGTGCTTCTCTGCATGTCAATCACGATGAAATCTGTCCTGTTGGACAGGATGAAAAGAAGGCGCTTTCCGAAGTTCGGAATTTGCGTGCAACGCAATAGTTAGCTGGGGATAGGAATAGCAAATGTCCGAAGAAGATATCAAGAGCAAGATCATCAGCTTCCGTGTTTCCGATCACGACTACGGGGCAGTCGAAGAGGCGAGCCGGAAGCACGGATTTACAAGCGTTTCCCTTTTCGCCCGCTCGGCGACTTTAAGCTGCAATACTTCCGAACTCGTTCATTCCCCGCTCGACGTAGAAATCAATAGATTATGGCGGCGCATTGAGGTACTAACCGCGGCGCTTGAAACACTTACGGCCCGCGTCAGCATCGTGCTGGATCCCGTAACATGGGCTGACCTTTTGGTCAAGTCCAAGCTGGCCTCGCCGAGGTAGCCAGCAAAAAACCTTTTTCCTTTGGAGTTGTGATGAGAATACTTACCTGTTTGCTTTTACCGCTAGCTCTTGCTTGTAGCGGATTGTGCGCGGACCAATTACCGGCTTCTAGCCGAAGCTACGTACTCGGCCCTGACGACGGAATTGCGGTCAATGTGGTCGATCTCGCGGAACTCGAGTCGAAATCGCTTGGAGTGATCCGAATCGATCATCAGGGTAACATTCGTCTTCCTCTTGCGGGCCGCATCGCGGCCGCCGGACTGACTGTCGAGAATCTGGAAAAGGAGATCGTAAATCGGCTTTCGGGAATCATGAACAATCCGGAAGTTTCAGTCTCCGTTGCCGAATATCGAAGCCACCCGGTTTCTGTCCTCGGAGCGGTGAGAAATCCTGGTGTGTACCAGGTCACAGGTCCCAAGACGCTCTTTGAGGTCCTTTCCTTAGCCGGCGGCCTGAATCCGGATGCCAGCAATCGCGTAAAGATTATGCGAGCCACCTCCGCGGGTCCGCTGCCTTTAGCTAACGCCTCTCCGGATAAAACTGGAGAGTTTTACACCGCCGAACTCAATGTGAAAAGCGTGATGGAGGCAAAAAACCCTGAGGAAAACATCAATGTTCTTTCAAGCGATGTGATCACGGTCCCCAAAGCCGATATGGTTTATGTGGTCGGCGCAGTTCACAAGTCCGGAGGATTTCCGCTCTCAGAGAAAGAACAGATTTCTGTTCTCCAGGCGGTGTCGCTGGCGGAAGGCCTCGACAACGTCGCCAAGACAAGCGGTGCGCGCATCCTCCGGCAGTCGAGCGCTGGTGCGCAGCGCACGGAACTCGCAGTCAATGTACAGAAGATTCTGGACGGACGCGCACAAGACGTTCCGTTGCAAGCGAACGACATTCTCTTCATACCCAACAGTTTAGCGAAAAGCACCTCCATGCGCCTCCTCAACGCGGCGCTTCAGGCGGGAACAGGAATGGCCCTTTATAGCGGTCGCTAAATAGGTCACATGCAATGGAAAAGCAATCACTCATACAGACACTACACTTGACGGACCTTGCGGCCGTTGCGCCAGCCGCCGTCTCACGGCTAGGGTATTCGGCGGAGCCGCAAACAGGGAGCTTACTCGATTACTGGCATGCCATCAGCAGGCGCAAATTCGCGCTGGCGGTCCTTAGCCTCGCGAGTCTGGGAGTCGGCATCGGAGTTACGCTATTGCAAACTCCGATGTATCGCGCGACCACGTCCATGGAGATACAAGACGCCAAACAGGATAACCTTGCGGCGAAGATCCTGAACCCGCAGCCCGATTTGGCGCCAGTCGACTCACTGACGGACATCCAGACGCAAATCAAGATTCTTCAGAGCCAGAGTTTGATTGAGCGCGCTCTAGACAAAGCGCACATGTCTTCTCTGACGGATCCCGGCGTCCGGTCGACTGAAACGGCGCCGTGGTCTAAGCTGTTTCCGGCCGCACCTGAAGGAAGCCGCGAGAGACTGGCGGAGAAGGTTGCGAAGAACCTAAAGGTTAGCGCCGTCAGTCAGACACGCATTGTGGAGATCTCTTACCAAGCGACGGATCCAGTCTTAGCGGCCCGGTTCGCGAATGCGATTACGTCTGAATTCATTGAACAAAACCTGCAAGCACGCTGGCAGATGAACCGCAAAACGTCAGAGTGGCTGGTCAGTCAAATGGACGAGATGCGGGACAAGCTACGGCATTCCGAAGCTACCCTGCAAGCCTACGCTCGCGAGAAAGGGCTGATTTATACCGGCGATAAACAGAATATTTCCGAGGCAAAACTCCGGGAACTGCAATCGGAGCTTTCAAGAGCTCAAGCAGATCGCGTGGAAAAGCAATCTAGGTCCGAAGTCGCTCGTAGTGCTACTCCGGAAAGTGTTCCGGAAGTTCTGAACGATAGCAGCCTGAAAACGATGGAGAACAACATTCTTGGCTTGCAGCAGCAGGAGGCCCAGATGGGAGTGACCTTCAAGCCGGATTACACCAAAGCCAAGCGGCTTCGCGCTGAAATCGAGTCGCTCCAGTCGGCCATCGAAAGCAAGCGCACGATGATCATTAGCCGCCTCGAAAATGAGCTGGATGAATCCAGGCGGCGTGAACAATTGCTGGGAGCAGCCTACGCCCAGCAGACGCGAGTGGTTACGGACGATTCGCAGAAATCCATTCAATACGACATGCTGAAGCACGAGGTGGACACGAACCTCCAGATCTATCAAGTGATGTTGCAGCGGGTGAAGGAATCCGGCATTGCTTCCGCTTTGAGTGCAACGAACGTGCGCGTGGTTGATCCAGCCAGGGCGCCGCTGCTCCCGTATAAACCGAACCTGCCAATGAATGTTGCGGGCAGTTTGCTGTGCGGTCTGATGTTAGGCGTGGCCGTGATCATCGTGCGGAGCAAGGCAGATGGAAGCGTGCAAGAACCTGGCGACGCAGGAATGCTGCTCGGAATACCTGAACTAGGAGTGATTCCCGCTGCCGGCCCCGGACTGACACGAGCATCCCGGGTGCAGGCACTGTTTTCCCCTAAGAAAGAACTGGAGAATCAAAGCCTGCAAGTGATTTCGTCATACGGGTCCCCACAGGTTGCGGATAGCTTTCGAGCGGTGCTTGCCTCCATTCTTTTTGCGGGTGCACGACAACGCCAGCGCGTATTAGTGGTAACGAGCGCCAGCCCGGGTGAAGGCAAGACCACCATGACGTCCAATCTCGCAACGACACTGGCAAATATGGGCCGGCGAGTGCTGCTGATCGACGGTGATATCCGAAGTCCGCGTCTTCACAGCATTTTCGGACTGGAGAACTCGACCGGACTGACGACAACTCTGACACAAATTGCCCTTAAAGACGTGCTTACCGAGACGTTCATCCGAGAGACAACGGTGCCGAACCTGCACGTGCTTACAAGCGGACCGGCGATTCAAGCCGGCGCGGATCTATTGTTCTCCGCTTCCATGCCGACCCTGATCGCCAAATACAGAGACGCATATGACATGGTTTTGATCGACACGCCGCCGATGCTGGTGATGCCGGACGCCCGTGTCCTGGCTCGCGCGGCGGACGCGGTGGTGCTGGTCGCGAGAGCAAGCCAGACAACCCGCAGCGCAATTCAGGCCGCCTACCAGAGGTTTGTGGAAGACCGCACTCCGGTATTGGGTGTCGTACTCAATAACTGGAACGCGAAACTTTCCGCGCACAACTACTACGCCGCCTATGCGGCCTATAAAGAACCCGCAGCTGAGCGCGTAGTGGTGAAGGCGACTCCCGCCGGAGCCTGAGATATGGCATTGCGCGCTCGTTCCAACACCAACGCGGGGGTTCAACGGGCATAACGCTCAATGGAGCGAATCCTCCTGTAAGCAGCTTCGACAAAACAAGCGGTGCAACACAAGTATGAAAGTCGTAGTAGCAAACAATTATTACTATCTTCGGGGCGGTTGTGAGCGTGTCATGTTCAATGACATACAGGCAATGTCCGCTCATGGCATTGATATCGTGCCATTTTCCGCGGCTGATTCGGAGAACGTCCCAACGCCTTATTCGAGTTACTTTGTCCCAGGCGCCGATATCCGGGCCACTAGTCTGCTAGGACGCGTGGAAGCCGCCGCCGATGCGATCCATTGCGGGCGCACCGCGGAAGCGTTCGACAAGATGCTCGCCGACACCAAGCCTGATGTGATCCACTGCCACAACATCTACGGAAGGCTGTCTACTTCGATACTCGCGGTAGCTAAAAAGCGTAACATTCCGACGGTGCTGACTGTGCACGATTACAAGGTCGTCTGTCCGGCCTACGTGGCATTAAAGAACGGCAAGCCTTGTTCGGACTGCATCGATGGCGGTTACTACCGTTGCGCGATCAACCGTTGCCACAAAGGACAGCTGGGCGCCTCGGTTGTCTACTCAATTGAAGCCTACTGGGCGCGGCTGACCGGCAATTATGGCGCGGTCTCGGCCTTTCTCTGCCCAAGTCACTTCATCGCCGGGCTCCTCAGACAATCCGGCATCGAAGAGAAGCGGGTCATCTATCACGCGAATTGCGTGGAACCGGATGATTACGTTCCGTCGTATAAAGGCCAATATGTGTTGTCGGTCGGCCGGCTCTCGCATGAGAAGGGCCTTCCGACTTTTCTCGAGGCGATGCTTGGAACCAAGATTCCGGTTAGAATCGCCGGAACGGGTCCCATGGAGGCCAGCCTGAGGGCGATGGCCGAAAAGGACGGCGGAGCGATCGTACTGGAAGGGCACTGCGGAGGAACACGGCTCGCCGAACTCTACCGTAATGCGGCCCTTGTGGTTGTGCCATCGGAATGGTATGAAAATGCCCCGATGTCAATTCTTGAGTCATTTGCTTACGGCAAGCCTGTAATCGGAACGCGCATCGGCGGCATTCCGGAGTTGATTACAGAAGGCGAACACGGCTATCTGGTCGATCCCGGCGCCAAAGATCAACTCAGAACGGCGATTTGCCAGCTATGGAACGACCGGGACGCACAAAGCAACATGGGGCGCAACGCCCGACGGCTTGTGGAAACCAAGTTCGCCCAGCGATCTCGAACTGCATCCCTGCTGAATATCTACGAGTCCGTCCGCGGCTCCGGAAGCCGAACGGCCTATTCGGCCGACTTATTGGCTCACTCAAGAGCCAGGTAGGCCACCCACGTCAGCCTAATTTCAGAGGTCACCATGCTCTTACGATTTCACTCTCTTGCCCGTTGGTGCCATCTTCATCACATCCCGTTGGCGCCACGACTGATTAAGGCAGCAATGTTCTTCTTTTTTAATTGCATCTTGCCGCCCGAGGTCTCCGTTGGCCCCCGGACGTGCTTCCATCATCACGGATGGTGCATTCTGGTTCACGAGAGCGTTGAGTTTGGATCAGATTGCAATATTTACAACCAGGTGGTGATCGGAGGCGGGCACGATGGACCAGACGGACCGCCGATCCGAATCATCATTGAAAATAGCGTAAATATCTCCGCAGGCGCCAAAGTGTTATGCAAGTCAGGCACGCTGACCATCGGCTCAGGAAGCACAATTGCCGCTAATGCGGTGGTGCTATCCGACGTGCCTCCCAATTCTATTGCCGTTGGCATGCCCGCGCGCTGCATCCCGAAGAAGCGTCCTACCGCAGTTTAAACACCGGCCGAGTGGTGCTCGCGAGGAACAGAGCTGGGCCATGAAGGGGCTGCTCGCGTCCGATCGAACCCGAAGCGCCAGACACATTAGTCTTGATCGCTGACTATTCCCCTGGATTTGCAGTCGCAAACTCTCCGCGAGCTTGCGACGCGCTGTACCGGAATTTGCGGCCATGCGATGGTGCGATAACTACTGTCACCTTAGCCGCTTGGTCATCGACGCAGTACTCCTTCCTAAGCGACCAAAGCCTAGTGTCTTGAAGAACGACTATCTCGTTATTTTGCACCTGGCGCACGCCGTTTTCACGCGCCTTAAAGGGGACGGAACGCAGCCAGAGTACGTGCACTTCATTTATCAACTCTTTCATGTGTACCGGTACATACAAGTGTTCGCGAGTTCACTTTTAACTTTCTCCGCACAGATTACAAAGGGTTTTGGCATATCGTTCTATCCCTTACCTTCTATGCCACGCCTGCGGTGCATCTCTCATATACAAGCCCCTATTTAGTTGTAACTAGGGTAGTCCGGTTAGAGTACGTGCGCGGTTCTAGCTTTGTTGACGCAGTACACGGGCGTTGTTAGAGTCAGCTTCAGGGCAACAGTAAATCGAAACGAATACCAGCTGAACATACCTAGAATGCGCGGATCTTTCTAGAGCTGCTTCATTCGTGTTCATGCTCAGTTAGTTTCCACCGCGAGCTTCCCTCGCGGCAAGCGTAGTAAGCAGATGTGAAAAAAATGGGCGAAGCCTGCCTTGACGGCGGAACTTATGCTTTGGCCTTCCTACGTAGTTTGATCGTCGAACATCTCTTTAGGTTTCCGTACAATTTCTGGGACTTAGCGTAACTACCAACTGAGCATCGCGTTACACGGCGCGTGGCTGGTCTCTTTCACGCCTAGTTCATCCACATTTTCCTCACTATTCAGCGGTTGACATGAGTGCCAAAGGAGGCATTCTCATGAAAATTCATTTTCTAATAACGAAGGACTTTTTCCGCGGTGGCGGGATTGAGACCTATACTCGCGAGGTCGGCCGCCGGCTCGCCTCGCGCGGCCACGAAGTGACCGTATACTCCACTCGTGGGAAGGACAAATGTGTAGGCGAGTGGGAGGGGATGCGTTTCATCTGGTTGCCGAGCATAAAGCCACACTGGGCTGAGAAAACCGTCGGCGTGTTGGTAGCGGCATACAAGACTCTTCGAGAATCGCCCGACATTCTTCACCTACATAGCGTAGTGGCCGGATCACTGTCTCCGCTGCTGCGATTTAAAGGGGCGCCATGCATCGTCCAGATGCACGGCATTGAATGGCTGCGAAACCGCTGGGGACGCGCTGCCAAGGCGGTGCTGAAGGCCATGGAGCGCACATCGCTGGGTTCGGCGGACGCGATCACAGCCGTGTCCCAGACGCAGTGCGAATACTTCAAGCGCCACTACGACCTAGACTGCGAATACATTTCGACGGCGGCCGACATCAAGGACTTCGCGAGCCCGAAGCTCATTTGCGAGATGGGAATCCAACCTCGGAAGTATGTGCTATTTGCCGCGCGCCTGGTGCCTGAGAAGGGAGCGCACTATCTGATCGAGGCGTTTCGGCGTCTTTCCACGGACTACTCGCTCATTATCGCCGGCGAAGCGCCTGCCTCAGGCGGTTATGGGCAACAGTTGCTGGACCTGGCCAAAGGAGATGAGAGGATCCGGTTCTTAGGGCGCGTGCAAGGCAGATTGCTCGAAGAACTGTTCTCAAACGCAGCATTGTTTGCGCAGCCTTCAGAACTTGAGGGTTTATCAATCGGCCTGATCGAGGGGATGAGCTATGGGACTCCGTGCCTTGCCAGCGATATCCCGGAGAACCGTGAGGTTGTCGGGGACGCAGGGTTGCTGTTCCGGAATAAGGACGTTGACGATCTCGAACGGCGATTAGATTGGGTTCTTTCGAATATCGGCGCGACCGCGGAGCTTGCAGCGCGAGGCCGCCAACGAGTCCAAGAGTTGTTTACCTGGGAGCGTGTGGTGGACCAGTTAGAAGCGCTGTACGCGCGAGTCTACGACGCACAAAGACACCCGGTTCTTGAGACCGTGTCCGGCCCAAAGCGCAAATTCCTTATTAGTTAACATTCCATCTGCGAGGCGACTAGTTATGCTGCTGACTTTACTTCTACTGACTGCACTTTCTCTTATTCTTTCGTTATTATTTACTCCGGCGGTTCGGATCTTGGCTCTACGCTGCAATTTAGTCGATCTTCCGGACAATAAACGCAAGGTTCACAAACTTCCCATCCCACGTGTCGGCGGTGTGGCGCTCGCCGCCGCCTACTTTGGATCTCTTGTTGCGGTTGCAGCATTCTTCGCATATCAACAGGCGGAGCTTAGTGCCGGATTCGCCGCGGTCAGGTCGATTGCTCCAGCAGCCCTCGTTATTTTCTTTATCGGCCTGGCAGACGACATCTTTAATTTAAAACCGTGGCATAAATTTGCGGCCCAGATTGCGGCCGCCGGGATGGTTGTATCGGCCGGAGTTCAGATTCACGGCGTTGCGGGCTTTCACGTGCACCCGATTCTGTTAACGGCGGGCACAATCGTCTGGCTGGTTGCCTGTACGAATGCGGTCGACCTCATTGACGGGTTGGACGGTCTGGCCGCCGGCATATCGTTACTAGCCACGCTGACGGTCTTCATTGCGTCACTGATCAGCGGGAACACCGGGCTGGCGATAGCAACTGCACCTCTGGCGGGCGCCTTGCTCGGATTCCTTGTATTCAACTTCAACCCAGCGTCCATCTTTCTGGGCGACAGCGGAAGCCTTTTTTTGGGATTTCTGCTCGGCTGCTACAGCATTTTGTGGAGCGGATCATCCCTAACCGTCTTGGATATGACTGCGCCATTCATGGTTCTTGCTGTACCGCTGATTGATACAACTCTGGCGATAGCGCGCCGTTTTCTGCGCCGGCAACCGATCTTCAAAGCGGACCGCTCCCATGTCCATCACCGGCTTCTTGCCCGCGGCCTAAGCCACCGGGGAACAGTTCTCCTTCTATATGTTGCGGCGGGAATTGCGGGCACGCTCTCGCTGTGCCTCGTCTCGGCGCGTGATCCCTGGCAGAGTGTGGTGCTTGCCACCTTCGCCTGCGCAGTGGCGGCTGGCATTTGGAAGTTGGGTTATGCCGAATTCGATGCGCTCCGGTGCGTTATCTTTCGTGGGGACCTACGGCGTGAGATCACCGCGCACCTGACTGTGCAAACTTTCGAAGAAGGGTTGAAGGCGGCGGAGTCGGCAGACGATTGCTGGGCGGTAATTCAAGATGGTTGCAAGGAATTCGGCCTGCATGCAATCCGGATGCAACTTGCCGGGCATATCTTCGCTGGCCACGGTAGTAGCACCGCCCGGGCGATGCGCATACCGATCTCGGAAAATGACTGGATCGAACTATCCCACACTTCGGGGCCGGTAGGTTACCCGGCCGCGGTAGTACCGTTGGCAAACGCCATGCGGCGAGTATTGGCCGATAAGAGTATCCACGCGGCCGACATCGAGAAGCAAAGCGCCGTCTTTTCCGCTGCTCTGTTTAAGGCAGCCGCTTCAACCGCGAACTGAAATACCAAATTGGAAGCGTAATGACCACTCATATCGACCCATCCGAAGCAGCGCTTTCCGGAGATCACCCGCTGCTCGACCTGCCATTCGATCACCGCCGCGTCGCCGGGCAGCTAGCGAACCATTCCGGCGCATTGCCGTTTTCGATAGCTCCGGATCTAACCCGGCAGCTTCTGTCGCTGGCCGAAAGGGAAGGCGTCTCGCTCTCATCGGTGTACTTGGCTAGCTACGCCATCCTGCTGAGCCGGCACGGCAACACGCCGGAGGTGAACATCGGCTCATGGACAATCACCCAGCGGAGCCCGGGCTTGGTCGGTATGTCAAGCGATCGCGGGAGTGTAGCCATGGTCCGGACCAACTGCTCGCCGGACCTGGGCTTTCGAGAGTTTCTGCATACAGTCGCGGCGAGCGCCGGCGAGCAGCATTCCCGCAACGGAGCACCTGCGGACACGGAGTTATGTCACGCCGGTTTCATCTGGGAGAATAGCCAAGGTATCGATCGCCTATCGCGGCTGATAACCGCGCCCTCAATGGACGAAAGATTCGATCTCTCGCTCACGGTGCGGTCCTGCAGAGACGTAATCGAGCCGGCGCTGCTTTACCGTTCGGACCTCTTCGAACAGGATACGGTCGAGCGTATGTCGCGTCATCTGACGCGTTTGTTCGCGGAGATTGTAAACAGACCAACCGTCTCACTTGGCGAACTCGACATGATACCCGCGGATGAACGCGCGCTCATCTTAGGTTTTTATGCAGGGAGCAGCGCCGACTTTCCACAAGCGTGCTTGCATCAACTGTTCGCCGAACAGGTAGCGTTGCGTCCCGAGGCCGAGGCAGTGGTGTTCGGGAGCGAGCGCCTGACGTATCGACAGTTGGATCAGCGGTCGAACCAAATTGCGCAGTTTCTTGTGGGTGAGGGAATCTGCCCTGGGGACCGAGTCGGGATCTTTATGGATCGCTCGGCGGACATGATCGTGTCGATGCTGGGAATTCTGAAGGCCGGGGGCGCGTATGTGCCCATCGATCCAGACTACCCGGCGGAGCGGCTGAAATTTATTGCCGAAGACACGGCCGTGCGCTGGGTTCTGACTCAGCGCTGCGTGCACGCGGTCCTTCCTGCCGCCGCGCCTTCCATCTGGGTGGACGCCGCGGACTCGCCCATACGCAAATGCAGCGATGAGGCGGTGATGAACCGGTCCACTCCCGAATCAATCGCTGTCGTAATCTACACATCCGGATCCACGGGCGAACCCAAAGCGGCGTGTATTCCCCACCGCGCGGCCGTCCGCACAGTCCGGAACACAAATTATGTTCAAGTTACGCCAGAGGACCGTGTTGGGCAGGCCGGAAGTCCTTCTTTTGACGCGGCGATTACAGAGATATGGCTGGCGCTCGTAAATGGCGCAACACTTGTTGGCGTACCCCGTGATACTCTGCTCGGACCGGCGGAACTGACGCGCCTCCTGCGGGCCGAACGAATTAGCGTTCTCGTTCTTAATACGTCGTATGTACATGAGATTGCCCGCAACACGCCGGAAGTTCTGAAGGGCGTCAGAAAGGTTCTTTTTGGTGGCGAAGCTGCCGAGCCCGGACCCCTGAGAGAGCTTTTGAAGTACGTAGGACCTGGTGTCCTGGTCAATGGCTACGGACCAGCGGAAGGGTGCGTGATTACCACCTACCACGAGATCACAGAGATTCTGGAAGACGCGATTACCGTGCCGATTGGCCGCCCGGTCAGCAAC
>Ga0193743_1002679_pt1 | contig 12349 bp, 14 predicted proteins | sample L2c2metaG_FD_143038 | JGI IMG/M metagenome (GOLD analysis project Ga0193743, IMG submission 143038) | Soil microbial communities from a riparian zone of the East river system, Colorado, United States - L2c2 | ecosystem: Environmental > Terrestrial > Soil > Riparian zone | place: USA: East River... | reverse complement strand
ACCACGCCAGGCCGGCGTCGCCTTCGTGCTTCGGCGGCGATGGTGGCCAGCATCGCCGCGCGCGACCATGCATCCAGGTCAGCCACGGCACGGCATCCCACGGCGACATCGGGCGCGTCGCAGCAGCGCCCGGCGCGTCGCGGGCACCGTGGGCGGCAAGCGCAGCGATCTGGGGCGGCAGATCTGGGGAATTGATCTTTGTTCTCCCAGATATACCGGCCCCAGATCGTCCCGCACGCCGGCGCCGACGCGCAGGGCGCATCCGGGCGGCGGCGGGAGGTCGCCGTGATCTTGGAATGGCGGACGTTGGCGAGGCCGGCGGAGGGCCCCCTGCGAGAGCCCCCCGCGCCCTTGGGGCGGGGGCGGGCGGGGCTGGCAGCGTCCGCCATTCCCCCCGCGCCCTTGGGCCGGGGGGCGGGCGGGGCTGGCAGCGTGCAAGAAGCGCTGTTAGTCCGCGCTGGCGTCCAAGGCTCCGCCCCCGACCAGGCGCCGGGCGCGGGCGGCGTTTTCGCGGAAGACCAGGATCCGGGTGCGGCCGTCCGTCCCGGGCGCCACGGTCGAACGGATGCCGTTGGCGGTCAGCCGCTTCCGGATCTCGCCCGCGTCGCCCTCGGCGCCCACCTGGGCGATCGTGACCAGCAGCCCGAAGTCGGGACCGTCGTTCCTAGGTTTCCCGCCCATCGCCGGCCCCCCGCCGCTCAGCTCGCCGACCGGCGGGGCCCGAGCCCGAACCCGGGCCTAGGCACCGGTTCGCCGCCGGCCGCCAGTGCGGACGCGACCGACCGGCGTCCGTCCGCGGACGGGCCAGGTCGCGACGCGACGCAGGGAACCCAGGCGCCAACTGGCATGGCCACAGTCTGTCAGCCCACACCCCCGCGCGGCGGGGAGTCGGTGACACAGCGGTGGGCTGACCGATCGTTCATCCGGCCCGCTATGTTGCTTGGCAAGCGAACCAAAAGAGGGAGCGTGCGGGATGGCGGGTCGGCTAGCGGTCATCGGGGCCGGACTGATGGGGTCGGGCATCGCCCAGGTGGCGGCGCAGGCCGGGTGGGAGGTGACGCTGCGCGACCTGGACGACGCGTCCGTCGGGCGCGGGGTGGCCGGCATCCGCACGTCGTTGGAGCGGTTCGCGGCCAAGGGCACCATCGAGGCCGGCGACGTCGAGGCCGCCCTGGGACGGATCAGCACCACTACCGACCTCGGTGCGGCCGCCGACGCGGACATCGTCGTGGAGGCGGTGTTCGAGCGGCTCGACGTGAAGCAGGACGTGTTCCGCGCGCTCGACAAGATCTGCAAGGCCGACGCCGTGCTGGCGACGAACACCTCGGCCATTCCGGTGACCCAGATCGCCGCGGCCACGCAGCGGCCGGAGCAGGTGGTGGGCACGCACTTCTTCTCGCCCGTACCCATGATGAAGCTCTGTGAACTGGTTCGTGGCTTCAAGACCTCGGACGCGGCCCTGGGCGCGGCGAAGGCGTTCGCGGAGGAGATCGGCAAGACCGTCGTGGTGGTCAACCGCGACGTGGCCGGCTTCGTCACCACCCGGCTGATCGCCGCGCTGGCGTTGGAGGCGATCAAGCTGGTCGAGTCTGGGGTGGTCTCGGCCGAGGACCTCGACACCGCCTGCCGGCTCGGCTTCGGTCACGCCATGGGTCCGCTGGCCACCGTCGACCTGACCGGCGTCGACGTGATGCTGCACGCGGCCCGCAACATCTACACCGACACCGCCGACGAGAAGTTCTTTCCGCCGGAGTTGCTGCAGCGCATGGTGATCGCCGGCGATCTGGGTCGCAAGACCGGCAAGGGGTTCTACGACTACTAGGCCGCTAGGCGGCGGGCCAGTCCGGGACGGAGAGGCGGGGGCTCTGATAATCGGGAGGCCCCGCCTCGATCCACGACGAGAAGCCAGTCACCGTGGACAGGGCCATCGCGATCTCGACCGGGGCCTGGTGGCCCATGCAGCGCAGGATGATCCAGTCGGTGGGCATCGTGAGGCGTTCCTGGCCTCCGGGCAGGCGGCGGCTCTGCACGGTCAGCCCGCTGCGGGAAAGCACCCGCTTGGGGCGGATCGCGAAGCTGAAGAGCCGGTACCAGCGCATCTCGTCGTCGACGAAGCGGGCGAAACCGGGTGACCAGCCACGGCCGTCGAGCAGCGTCGTGACACGGAGGTCACAGCGGATCGTGCCGCCCGCGCGCGCGTAGTAGGCCCGGCGGGCGAACAGCAGGACGATCGTGGCCAGGAGCAGCAGGAGGCCGATAGCGATCCATTCGATGATCAGCATCGGCCCGGCTCCGTCAGCGGGTCGCGGACTCGGCTGGCGTGGCGCTCTCGGCGAGGACCGTTACGCCGGTCTCGGTGACGGAGAGGAAGCCACCCGCGACGTCGTAGGCGAGTTGCTCGCCGCCGTCGAGCTTGATCCGGATCTGGCTGGGCTCGGCCAACTGGCCCAGGAGCGGCGCATGGCCCGGCAGCACACCAAGCTCACCCTCGGTGGTGCGGGCCACGAGCATTTCTGCCTCGCCGGTCCACACCTTCGCTTCGACGGATACGAGCTCGACATGGAGCTGCTTTGCCACTATTGCTCCTCTTCGACGCCGGACCGGGGCGAGGGGATCGCCCGGTGTCGCGGTGGAATTGGAACCGAGTCTAGTCGGCACACCGGCCCGGATAAGACCAGGGGGTGCCTCCTGTGTCAGGAGGCACCCCCGGTGGGACGGATCACTTATCTCGGTTGATCATTTCGGGGTGTGCGGCGATGAACGCATCGGCCTTGTCGGCGCGGATGGCGGTGAAGAGCTGCTGCGCCGCCGGTTGCTGCAACTGCTCACCCGCGTATTTGCCGGCGGAGTTGTTGACTCCGCCGCCGGCCAGTTTGATCATGGTGATCGAGTCTTGCCGCATGCCCTTGAGGGCGAAGCCGAACTCGGCGACGCTGTGGCCGCGGCCGTTGAAGACCAGCGCCTCGCCGGCCGCCCGGATCACCTTGTCGAGCTTGGGCAGGTCGGTCATCACGTTCTTGCTCAGCACCTGCGACACCATCGCCTTGACGAACTGCTGCTGGTGCCGCTGGCGCCCGTAGTCGCCGCCGTCGACGGTGTAGCGCTGCCGCACGTAGTCAAGCGCCTGCCAGCCCTTGAACTCGTGCGTGCCCTTGGTGTAGCGGGCCTGCGGCCCGATGTAGGGGTGCGCGCCGCACTCGCACGCCTTCATGGGCCGCGCCTTGCCGTTGGGCTGCAGGTGCTCGGAGAGCACCTCGGCCTCGTCGACATACATCGTCACGCCGCCCATGGCGTCGACGATCTTCTTGAAGCCGGCGAAGTTGACGATCGCACCGGCGTCGAAGCGCTCGATGCCGGTGTAGTTGCTGACCGTCTTCGACAGCAACTCGAAGCCCTTGGCCCGGTTGGGCAGCCCACCGCCGGACACCCGCGCACCGTGCGACATCGCCGCGTTGAGCTTGTCGGTGCCGCCGTTGTAGCCGGACTGCGGGAACGCCGGGATGTCGACCAGGAGGTCACGTGGCAGCGAGAACAGGTAGCCACGGTCGAGCCCGGCCGGGATGTGCATGATCATGATGGAGTCGGCCAGTGGCAACGTGGTCGCGTTGCGGGGGTCGATGCCGACCAGCAGGATGTTGAGCGGACCCTTGATGTCGCTCTTCGCCTCGACGGCGGTGCCGTCGCCGAACAGGTCTTCGGTGGTGACCGCACCTTCATAGCGGGCCAGCAGCGCCTCGGAGGTGACCAGCAGGCCGCCGCTCGCGACCATCAGGATCGCCCCGAGGATCGTGCACCAGCGGGCCCAACGTGGGATGCCCGAGCGCTTGCGCGCCTTCTTCGTGGCGCCGGTGGGCGCTCCGAAGTCCGGTGGTGTGGCGCCGCCGGCCTTGCCGGTCGCACCGCGCCCGGTCGAGCGGCCCGATGAACCGCTGCCCGACCTTCTCGCCATCAGAACTCCTTGTCGTCGACGCCCGTGTGTCGGCGTTCCGTTATGGAGACGTCTGCAGGGGGGCCCGCCGTTGCGCCCGGAAGCCTATATCTCATGTTTCGATCAGGCCGCCCTGGGCTACCGAGATGCAAAATCCTGGTAAAAACGAACGATCCAGGCACCCAAACGTGGGTGCCTGGATCGCAGACCGTAGTCGGACGCTCAGTCCTTCATCAGCTCCGCAGCCTTGCGCTCGAGGTCCTCGAGCCCACCGCACATGAAGAAGGCCTGCTCGGGGAAGTGGTCAAACTCGCCCTCGGAGATCTTCTTGAACGCCTCGATGGTCTCCTTGATCGGCACCGTCGAGCCGGGCACGCCGGTGAACTGCTCCGCGGCGTAGGTGTTCTGCGAGAGGAACCGCTCGATCCGGCGGGCCCGCTGCACGGTCACCTTGTCGTCTTCGGAGAGTTCCTCCATGCCGAGGATGGCGATGATGTCCTGCAGGTCCTTGTAGCGCTGCAGGATCCGCTTGACCTCGGACGCGACGTTGTAGTGCTCCTGGCCGACGAACTGCGGCGCGAGCAGCGTCGACGACGAGGCCAGCGGGTCCACCGCCGGGTAGATGCCCTTGTCGGAGATCGACCGCTCCAGGTTCGTGGTCGCGTCGAGGTGGGCGAACGTGGTGGCCGGCGCCGGGTCGGTGTAGTCGTCGGCGGGCACGTAGATCGCCTGCATCGAGGTGATCGCCTGGCCCCGGACCGAGGTGATCCGCTCCTGCAGCTGGCCCATCTCGTCGGCCAGGGTGGGCTGGTAGCCCACCGCGGACGGCATGCGGCCGAGCAGCGTGGAGACCTCGGAACCGGCCTGGGTGAAGCGGAAGATGTTGTCGATGAAGAGCAGCACCTCCTGCTTCTGCACGTCGCGGAAGTATTCCGCCATGGTCAGCGCGGACAGCGCGACGCGCAGCCGGGTGCCCGGCGGCTCGTCCATCTGGCCGAACACCAGCGCGGTCTGCGCAAGAACGCCGGACTCGGTCATTTCGGTGATGAGGTCGTTGCCCTCACGGGTGCGCTCGCCGACGCCGGCGAACACCGAGGTGCCACCGAAGTTGCGGGCCACGCGGGTGATCATCTCCTGGATGAGCACCGTCTTGCCCACGCCCGCGCCGCCGAACAGGCCGATCTTGCCGCCCTTGACGTAGGGGGTCAGCAGGTCGATCACCTTGATGCCGGTCTCCAGCATCTCGGTCTTCGGCTCGAGGTCGGCGAACGCCGGAGGTTTGCGGTGGATCGGCCACCGCTCGGTCACCTCGAGCTTCTCGCCCTCTTTGAGGTTGAGCACCTCGCCGATGGTGTTGAAGACGTGGCCCTTGGTGATGTCACCGACCGGCACCGAGATGCCCGCGCCGGTGTCTTCGACCTCGGTGCCGCGGACCAGACCGTCGGTGGGCTGCATCGAGATCGCCCGCACCATGTTGTCGCCGAGGTGCTGTGCGACCTCGAGCGTCAGCGTCTTCGCACCCTCGGCCAGCTCGACCTTCACGTGCAGCGCGTTGTAGATATTGGGCATCGCGTCGCGCGGGAACTCCGCGTCGACGACCGGGCCGATGACCCGGACGACACGGCCATTAGCCGTGGTGGTCTCAGTTTCAACAGTCGCAGTCATCAGGCTTCACTTCCCGCCGCGGCCAGCGCGTTCGCGCCGCCGACAATTTCACTGATCTCCTGGGTGATCCCGGCCTGCCGCGCCGAGTTCATCTGGCGCGTGTAGGTCTGGATCATGTCTTCCGCGTTGTCGGTCGCGCTCTTCATCGCCCGCCGCCGCGCCGCCGACTCACTCGCCGCCGAGTCGAGCAGAGCGGCGTAGATGCGGGTGTTGACGTAGCGCGGCAGCAGCGCGTCGAGCAGCGCCTCCGCCTCCGGCTCGAACTCATACGCCGGCAGCAGGCCCTCCGACTTGGGCCGTTCCTCGACCTGCATCGGACCGATGATCCGGGTCACCGGGCTCTGCGTCAGCAGCGACTTGAACTGCGTGAAGACGATGTGCAGTTCGTCGACGCCGGTGACCGCGTCGGCGCCCGGGCCGTCGTCGGTGTCGTCGGCGCCCCGGGTGAACGCCTCGATCAGCGTGTCACCCACCGCGCGGGCGTCGTCGAACGTCGGCTGCTCCGAGAAACCGGTCCAGCTCGCCTCGATCGGCCGCTGGCGGAACCGGTAGAAACCGACTCCCTTGCGGCCGATGACGTAGAGCACGGGCTCCTTGCCGTCTTCGCGCAGCCGCGCGACGAGCGACTCGGCGGTCCGGATCGCGTTGGTGCTGTAGCCGCCGGCCAGGCCCCGGTCGCTCGTGATGAGCAGCACCCCGGCCCGCCGCACCTGCTGGCGCGGAGTGAGCAGCGGGTGGTCGATGCTGGCGTTGGACGCCAGCGCCGTCAGCACATTGGTGATCGCCTGGGCGTAGGGCAGCGACGACGCGACCCGTGCCTGCGCCTTGGCGATGCGGCTCGTCGCGACGAGCTCCATCGCCTTGGTGATCTTCTTCATGCCCTTCGCCGAGCGGATGCGCTGGCGAAGGACGCGTACCTGGGCCGCCATGCGGTGCCTACGCCTTCTCTGCCGGCTGATCGGTGTAGCGGGTCACCGACTCGCTCTCGAGCTCACCTTCGGTCGGCTCGGCGGGCGCGTCGGTGACCGGCTTGTCGTTGTCGCGGGCGAGGAAGTTCTGCTTGAAATCCTTCAGCGACTTGTCGAGCGCCGCGACGATGTCGTCGTCCCACTGGCCGTCGGCGATCGCCTGCAGCGTCGCCTTGTCGTGCCGGCGCACGTGGTCGAGGAAGTCGGCCTCGAACCGCCGCACGTCGCCGATCGCGATGTCGTCGAGTTTGCCCTCGACACCCGCCCAGATCACGACCGCCTCTTCGGCGACCGGGACCGGCGAGTAGTTGGGCTGCTTGAGCAGCTCGACCAGACGGGAACCGCGGTCGAGCTGGGCGCGGGACGCGCGGTCGAGGTCCGACGCGAACGCGGCGAACGCCTCCAGCTCGCGGAACTGCGCGAGGTTGAGCCGCAGCGAACCGGCGACCTTACGCATCGGCTTGACCTGTGCGGCGCCGCCGACCCGGGACACCGAGGTGCCGACGTTGATCGCCGGGCGGACGCCCTGGTTGAACAGGTCGGCCTCGAGGAAGATCTGGCCGTCGGTGATCGAGATGACGTTGGTCGGGATGAACGCCGAGATGTCGTTGGCCTTCGTCTCGATGATCGGCAGGCCGGTCATCGAGCCCGCCCCGAGCTCGTCGGAGAGCTTCGCGCAGCGCTCCAGCAGGCGGGAGTGCAGGTAGAAGACGTCGCCGGGGTAGGCCTCACGGCCCGGTGGGCGACGCAGCAGCAGCGACACGGCACGGTAGGCCTCGGCCTGCTTGCTCAGGTCGTCGAAGACGATGAGCACGTGCTTGCCGGCGTACATCCAGTGCTGGCCGATCGACGAACCCGTGTAGGGCGCGATGTATTTGAAGCCGGCCGGGTCGGACGCGGGCGCGGCGACGATGGTGGTGTATTCCATCGCGCCGGCCGCGTCGAGGATGCCCTTGATCGACGCCACGGTCGACGCCTTCTGGCCGATCGCGACGTAGATGCAGCGAACCTGCTTCTTCGGGTCGCCGGACTCCCAGTTGGCCTTCTGGTTGAGGATCGTGTCGATCGCGATCGTGGTCTTGCCCGTCTTGCGGTCGCCGATGATCAGCTCCCGCTGGCCACGGCCGATCGGCGTCATCGCGTCGATCGCCTTGATGCCGGTCTGCATCGGCTCGTTGACCGACTGGCGGGAGACCACGTTGGGCGCCTGGAGCTCGAGCTCGCGGAACCCCTCGTTCTCGATCTCGCCGAGGGCGTCGATCGGGTTGCCGAGCGCGTCGACGACGCGGCCGAGGAACTTGTCCCCGACCGGCACGGACAGAACGCGGCCGGTGCGCTTGACGCGCTGGCCCTCGTCGATGCCCCCGAAGTCACCCAGGACCACGACGCCGATCTCGCGGGCCTCGAGGTTGAGCGCGACGCCGAGCGTCCCGTCTTCGAATTCGAGCAGTTCGTTGGCCATCGTCGAGGGCAGGCCCTCGACGTGGGCGATGCCGTCACCGGCGTCGGCGACAGCGCCGACTTCCTCGCGGGAAATGTCGGGCGTGTAGGAGGAGACGTAGCGCTCCAGGGCGCCGCGGATTTCCTCCGACGAGATGGTCAGCTCGGCCATCCTCTGCTTCCTCTATTCAGGCCCGGGTGTTACCGGTGCGGGTGTCTACGGGGTTAGCCGGTGCAGTGTCAGATCAGCGCTGGGACAGCGCCTTGCGGGTGTCGTTGAGGCGGCGGAGCACCGTGCCGTCGTAGAGGTCGGAGCCGACAAGCACGCTCATGCCGCCCAGCACCTGAGGATCGACAGTCTGCTTGACAGTGACGTCTCGACCGTACAGTTGCGACAGCTTCGTGCCCAGCCGGCGCTCCTCGTCATCGGACAGGGGTGCGGCGACGGTGACATAAGCGACCTGGCGATCGCGCCGTTCTGCGGACATTTCCACCATGCGGGTCAAACTGGTCTGGAACGACCGGCCACCGAACCCGCCGAGCGCCACCTCGGCCAGCCGCAGCGTCACCGGCTTGGCCTTGCCCTCCAGCAGGGCCTTGACCAGTTCGGCCCGCTGCGCGGGCGGCGCGACCACGTCGGAGAGCGCACCGGAGAGTGCCGGTGAGCCGTCGACGACCTGCCCGAAACGGAACAGCTCGTCTTCGATCTCCGCCAGGTCGTCGGCCCGGTCGGCGCTGGCCAGCAGCGCCTCGACGCCCAACCGCTCCGCCGCGTCGAGCAAATCGGAAGCGGTCGACCAGGGGCCACCGGCCAATGTGGTGGCCAGATCGAGCGTCTCGTCGCCCACCTTGCCGGCGAGCAGCGAGCGGGTCAGCTCCGCCCGGTCGTCGCCGGGCCGGCCCGGGTCGGAGATCGCCCGCCGCAGCCTCGGCTGTCCGCGCAGCAGCGCGGCCACCGACAGCAGTTCGTCACCGGTCGTCGCGACATCGGCGGCGGGCGCCGAGGCCGCGTAGGAGTCCAACCGCTCCGCGGCTGTGCGGTAGGACTCCCGGCTGACGCCCTGCATCAACGACTCCCGGTCGACTCGAGCTCGGACAGGAACCGGTCCACGGTCCCCCGCCGGCGCGCCTCGTCGGCGAGCGACTCACCGACGATCCGGCCGGCCAGGTCGACGGCCAGGGTGCCGACCTCGGCCCGCAGCTCGCGAACGATCTGCTGGCGCTCGGCGTTGAGCTGCTCGCGGCCCGCCGCGATGATCCGGTCGGACTCTTCGCGGGCCCGCACCTGGATCTCCTGGCGGATCTGCTCACCGTCGGCCCGCGCGTCGTCGCGAATCTTCGCGGCGTCGGTGCGTGCCTCGGCCAGTTGGGCCTTGTATTGCTCGAGCAGCTTGTTGGCCTCGGCTTGGGCGTCCTCGGCCCGCTTGAGGCCGCCCTCGATCGCGTCGACCCGGGCCTTGAAGGCATCCTCCATGCGCGGGAAGACGAACTTCATCAGCACGAAGCAGAGCACCGCGAACGCGACGCCACCGACCGCGATCTCCTGCCAGAGCGGCAGGATCGGGCTGTGCTCGACCGCCTCAGCTAGCAACATGGAAACCTCCCGTTCGAAGGTTGGGGATCAAGAACCGGTGGCCCAGATGAAGCCGAACGCGATGCCGAACAGCGCGAGCGCCTCGACCACGGCGAAGCCGATCCAGACGAACGGCAGGGTCATGCGCGACGACTCGGGCTGGCGAGCGGTCGACTGGATGTAGGACGCGAAGATCAGCCCGACGCCGATGCCCGGACCGATGGCGGCGAGGCCATATCCGATAGCGGCGAGGCTGCCACTAACTCCTGCGGCGATGTCCATTGCTGAGGTTCCTCCTGGTTATCACGCGTGACGTTCACGCGAGACGGACAAACTGTTGGTGCGGGGGTGGGACCACTGGGCCCGTCGAAACGGGATCAGTGCTCCTCCGCGACCGCGCCTTGGATGTAGCTCGCGGTCAGCACGGTGAAGACGTAGGCCTGCAGGAAGATCACCAGCAGCTCGAGCAGCGTCAGCGCGATGGTCATCAACCAGGACAGCACCGAGAACGGCGCCAGTGCGGGATTCGCCTGCAGCATGGCGAACCCACCGAGGGTGAATACGAGCAGCAGCATGTGCCCGGCGAACATGTTGGCGAACAACCGGACGGCCAGCGAGAACGGCCGCACCAGGAAGGTCGAGAAGAACTCGATCGGGATCAGGATCGGGAGTACGAACCACGGCGCCGGCGGGATGAGCGAGTTGCGCATGTATTTGCGGAACCCGAACTTCTTGATGCCGGCGTAGTTGAAGAGCACGTAGCTGATCAGCGCCAGGAAGGCCGGGAACGCGATGTGCGAGTTCGGCGAGATCTGGGCGATCGGGACGATGCTCCACATGTTGTTGAAGACGATGAACAGCAGCAGCGTCGCCAGATAGGGGGCGAACCGCACACCGCGCTCGGCGCCGAGCATCTCGACACCGATGTTGTTGCGCACGAAACCGTAGGCCGACTCGGCCATCCACTGTGCCTTGCCCGGCACCATCTTGGGCTTGCGGTAGGCGAGCAGGAAGAAGACCAGGATGAGTGCGGTGCTCACCCAGACCAGCGCCGTGATCTTGGTGAACCACAGCGAGTCGAGGCCGCCCCACGGCACGATGGAGGGCAGGTAGAAGTCGCCCACCTCAGGTGGAAACGGAACGTCGCTCTGGAGAGCGACCGCCTGTCCGATCACCGCGTCCCTTCCCTCATGAACTGCCGGGCCCCGGTGGTGGGGCCCCGATCCGCTTGATGACCAGGTAGATCCCGCCGGCGCAACCGATCACCACACCGATGCCGGTGATCACGCCGCCGCTGTGGACCCAACGGTCAACCAGCCAGCCGATGAACCCCCACACCGCCATCCCACCGATGAGGTAGGACAGTGCGGTCCACCCGAGGTCGGCCCCCGTCGGCGTTGCGTCGGGGGTCTCTTCGGGGTGCTGCGGGGGTGGGTCACCGGCCATGACGCGGGAACCGTATCAGCCGGTAGAGGGAGGCGAAGACTCGACCCCCGCACGCTAATGCTGTGCGGGGGCAATGGGATGATGGATCTGCCTCTGCGCTCACGCTACTCCTCCGACCCACGAAGTGGGGTCACCCGAGGGTCGCGTTAACGATGAAATCTCGGCGCGTGCACGGTCACGATCCACCAGATCTGGGTCGCTGTCCACGCCAACACGCCGGCCACTAGGCCTACGGAGAGTGGCTTCAGCCCCGCCCAACCGGTCGTCGCGACGACCAGCATCAGGCCGCCGAGCACGCTCAATTTCGCCACGTAGACGCCCATGCCGAACGGCATGACCAGCTTGGGGTCGAGTTTGTCGGCCCAGGCGATGGCCAATGTGGAGGCCAGGTAACTGGCGGTAGCGATGACTACACCGAGTGCGGCCGCGAACGCGCCGACGCCACCCGCGAAAACGCCGCCCAGGATGGCGGCGCCGACCGTCATCACCCCGGCAGCGATGAGGATGGGCGGCAGGTGCCGCAGCCGCCAGTTGCGGTCCGCGTCGGCCGGGGCGGACGCGTCGGGGGTGTGTGCAGAGGTCGTCGACATCGCGTCGCAGTCTACGTGCGCCAGCAAACCTGCCCGGAACGCGGCTTTCATTCGCATAGACTCGGACAAAACCGGCGCGTCCGGAAACTGAGGGCGAACTCTAGGTGACTATACAAATATGAAATCACTTGTCACCGGCGCGACCGGATACATCGGCGGCCGGCTGGTGCCCCGGCTGCTCGACGCCGGTCACCAGGTCCGCTGCCTGAGCCGGTCACCGGAGAAGCTGCGCGACGTGCCCTGGGCCGACCGCGTCGAGGTGGCCAAGGGTGACCTCGGCGATCCGGCCTCACTGCCCGCGGCCTTCGCCGGTGTCGACGTCGCCTACTTCCTGGTCCACTCGCTCGGTCGGCCCGACTTCGAGGCCCTCGACCGGGCCAACGCCGACGCCTTCGCCCGGGCCGCCCCCGAGGCCGGCGTCCGCCGGATCGTCTACCTCGGCGGCCCGGAGCCGCCGCCCGGCGGCCGCATTTCGGCACACCTGCGCTCGCGCGCCGAGGTGGCCCGGATCCTGCTGGACAGCGGCACCCCGACCGCGGTGCTGCGCGCCCCGGTGATCCTCGGCTCGGGCTCGGCGTCGTTCGAGATGCTGCGCTATCTCACCGAGCGGCTTCCGGCGATGGTCACGCCGCGCTGGGTGCGCAACCGGATCCAGCCGATCGCGGTCCGCGACGTGCTGCGCTATCTGATCGGCGCGGCGACCCTGCCGGCCGGCGTCAACCGCGGCTTCGACATCGCC
>Ga0193743_1002678_pt1 | contig 12353 bp, 15 predicted proteins | sample L2c2metaG_FD_143038 | JGI IMG/M metagenome (GOLD analysis project Ga0193743, IMG submission 143038) | Soil microbial communities from a riparian zone of the East river system, Colorado, United States - L2c2 | ecosystem: Environmental > Terrestrial > Soil > Riparian zone | place: USA: East River... | reverse complement strand
TATAAAGGAAGATTTCTTAAGCTGTTTGGCGCCCTACCATAGAACCGAGTGGATTGGTGCAAACGAGTACAGTACCACTGAATTTAAAAATACAAACTATACTTATACCTAAGTACATACTGACCATGCTCTGAAGACGATGTGAGAAAACTCCAGGCCGAAAACACGAGACGCTCGACCCTTATCCGGTAACCCAACAATTCCAACATATAATCCATCAGCGCTCAGGTATTACTGCCTTTCGTTCCGCGATGTGATCCTGCACGTCTATCATATTAATCACCGAATCAAAAAGGGCAATCTAAAATCAAGGTACTCGCTTTCAGATTCATGTACTCCAATAGCATGCATCCTCGCGGAGTCCCGAAGCGTCGACATGACATGCGAGGTAATATCATTTGCCAAAAATTGGCCAAAAGATGGGTTTAACAACCCCGGGCCGTAGTAATTGGATGGAGTATCGTCAAGTTTATGAGAACCTGAAGATTGGCGATTTTGCACCATGGAAGCAATTTGATGTGGGATTGGTGTTGTTGAGCGTCTAAGAGGCTGAGACCTTTTCGGGTGATTAGGATTGCCTCGATCCACTTCTTCATCAGATTCATCCAATGGGTACCATTCTTCAGGAATTCGATGACGATCAGAAAGGGTGTTCGTCCTGTCGGTATTTCTCTTGTGATTGCCTGGTTGATTCTTGACAACCCTAAGCCCGTCTGCGGACATCGTATTCCTTGCAGGGTAATCATTCTCAACTTTCTAATCTGAAATTATCATCGAGAAATTTATGAAACGATTATGTCTCGTACCTTGCTGTTTACTTTCCCCTTCCCTTTCCTCGGTATAACCTCTACTCCACTTTCCTCGGATTGCTCAGATTTCGAAGAGTCACCATCGAATTCCGAAGACGTAGATTCTGAAGAACTGGTTTCGTATTTCTCAAGATTTGTTCCATCCTTCTTTCTTCCCCCGGCCTCGCGCCGAACAATGCGGGACTTTCCCTTTCTGTCTGAAAAGGATGTAGTCTCTTCAGACATTCCTTTGTTCAACTCTATGTCTTCATAATTCATCAACTTCATTGCCACGACCTTCACCACAGCCTCCTGAATCGTGGTCCCAGAAGGTGTCTTTTCCAACGACTTATATAAAAATCATGCTGATAAGCGTCAAAATGGATTACTTACTCCACTGTATCTTCCCAAACACTCCTCAATTTCGTGTTGGTAATCCTCGATGGCATCTCCTTTCCTTAACGACACAAGTCCGAGCACAACTCTCAGAACAAAAGATTCCACATCTATCATGGTTCTGTACCCGATGGAGAGTTTATAATGATAGTAAATTCATCAACGAAAGCTTGAGTGATAAATAACTTACCTCTCGACGCCCCTGACAACATGAACATTACTAGAACGCTTTATTCCTTCGTTCAGGGACCCTGACTGCTTGTGAATCATCACATACACCAGTCCGCAGGCATCGAGGGCCAGGTCAGCCAAACTGTGGTCTGGGTCATACTGCAACTTCTAATCGAAATATTAAAGAAGATAAATAATTTAAGAAACTTGTACACAAAATTATTTTTTTTACCTGGATGCTATTATAAACATTGAGCGCCGACTCCGCTGCCTTTTTCAATGGCGACGATTCATCCGAGGAAACCTTTCGTAGATTTCGGATTATAAGCTCAGAACTTTCTAGTCGCCCAGACATCGCTCTGTTCCAAGCGGATGGAGGTTCCTCCTGAACGAATTCGATCTTCATATTTTCCTTGCAGCGGATCTGCGATCACGAAAACACTATAATAGTATATAAAAGCTTTAACTACTGCTACTTTCCGTAGCAGACGAGGAGGATGTCGAGAAAAGATGGATGAGCAAAGGCAAGAAATAAATACCGTCATCTTATCGATTCTCGCTCGGCTGTGTCGAAAAAAGATATCGAACGCCATAATCAGCACCGCTTCGTGGCTTGCCACTTGTGGCGCATTTTTTTCTCACTTCACAAGCTGAGAAAAGGAAAGTACAGAACTACTGATGAAGGAAGGCTGTGGCAGTCCAACTAACTCGTGGCGTGTGTCTCATAGCCCCTCAGAGGAAAGAACTTTCTTTCCCCAGGCTTTCCAAGAATATTGGAACCTTAGGTTCGTCCAGTACGAGAACGCTCGAAATATATATATCCCCACGGTCAATTAGGGGACGAATTGACATGGAAGTGAGCACTTCTAAACTTGGTACAGTAGCACTGCAGCACAGCCGGAGACTCTATTAGAATATTTCTTGTAGTCAATATAACCAGCCAAGCAATGCGAATGGAATGGAATAACAATGAAGAGATGGACGTATTTCGGTCGTTGCGGCTTCAGGGAACCGCACCTGCACATACAACAGTCATCAAACGTTTATTTACGCTTGGCCATTTCATAATATAGTGAATGTGGATAGCATTTTTGTCGAAGTGAGAATCGAAGTCTTCGGGTAGATATTCGTAAATGGATATTTGTAAATCCAGTGCCAGTACTGTAAATGGGTATACTTGATTTTGCTAGTGTCGTTCTTCCTGCTAACAATCACTGTCGTCCGGATGCTCCGTGCTCCTTGGCTCCCTTCTTCCCTAAATCGAAAGAATCATAACGTCAACTTAAGCGTATTATAAGACAAATATTGACACGAATGACTTCCCGAGGATTCAACCAAAGAGTTATTGTTAAATGAATTTTTAATCGCATTGCGTTCGGTATTGAAAGAAGATATGTTCGTGCGGTTTACAGTTTTGTCGTGTTTCATAAGATTTCCATGGATGGTTCTGAATGTTGGACCACCGCTAGACGACGGTGGAGAGTTGTTTCCCGAAGTCGATACGGGCGGGGGCCTGAGAACCCGTCGCATGATTGATCTGAGTTGTAGTTGGTTGTAGAGCGATCTGGGGATCGGACTTGTTCCTGGAGAAAGTAGTAGGTGCGGAGAGACGAGTGTGAGATTTGTCCCTTGATGTAGATGAAGGGATAGGATCGTTGATTGGTGGCTTGGCCATCCTAGGAGCCATAGACTCTTCCCCATCCATGTTGTGGGACGAAGAGGAATCCTCATCACCGTCATCTGACGTGTCGATATCTTCTCCTTGATCGTCTGTAAGGGAAGTCAAATATTATCTGTCTGGTGGATATTCAAATATATCGACATGCCTGTCGATGTAGAAGACGTCCAGTCCATCTCATCATCATCATTATGGGGAAAATGAGATCGTGGATTGCGACCACCTTCAATGAAAATTGTTAGACGACCTTGAATGGGAATCAGTTGAATTACTGACTAAATCTTTTGGAATTGTCATTGTATGAATCAGTCACTGTATTGTTGTACATATTGTTGGAATCGATATTGGTTTCATGGCGGCTGCGGTCGAATACTGTATAGTTTCCCTTGATGTCATTAAATACTCCACCAACGATTTTAGTGTTTGAGGCGTTTTCGAAGAAAGGCATGGTATGAAACTTGAAGGATGAAATGGAGTGATCGAGAGTTATAGTTGTATACAAGAGAGATTGACGCCCATGGAAGGGAGGCATAGCCTTATTCTGGAATGGGACTTCCCACATGACTGAATGGCCGTGAAATTCAACACAAGGCATTACGCGGAAGCTCCGGTCCTGAACAATCGGTCGAACCGTCCCCTTTGACAGATGTTCTTTGAGAATGTAGAAAAGCACTAATGAGAAACCAATCGGGAGAGAAATATAGCATTACTCTAGCTTTGTAGCGCAAAGCTATGAGTCCGAATACAGTACATTATAATAAGCACACGTCGCAACCGGTTGACGGATCTTTTCTGGTTGAGACATTGAGTACATTTAGTTTTATGTAACTTGCCATCCAAATACAATACGTACATGTCTAACATTAATCCAGTTTTAAAGTAACGCCTTGGACTGCCCTACCTGTGCGTTGTTCAGAGGCGACAAAATGCTGTTTCTTCTCCAGATCTGGGAGGGTTATCAACAAGATGTGGCGCTCATAGATGGGATAAAGACGTACCATGTGCCCACATTGCTGCACCCACGCGATTGGATATGGTAAAAATTAATCCGAAAATGGGGATGTTTTCTAAAAGTGCTGCTGCAAACCCAAACACTGGAAATACATCAGTGAGAAACATTGACAGACTAGATGTCAATAAAGACAAGTTACAACGATAATCCCATTTACGCTCTTCCATGAAAATAGCGACTTGATGTGGAGTCATCTTCTTTGCTTCAAAATACTATACGAACAGGGGATAACTTAAGCCAGTGACGACAGGTCGTTTCATTCTGAAGGATACTCACACGCTGATGGAGAAATTGCGCCGTACCCAGAGCTTTAAACCAGGCAGAGACGACGGAACCGACAAAAGGATAAACCTGTAGAGGAGACAGAAGAACTATTCATGTCAAAGTTGCTGTCAACCATATCATCTCCCGGATCAGAAAACGTACTGCGCTTCACGACGAAAAGACCAAACCCTCCTAGCCATTTGTTTACGAACAGATGCGTCTTGGAACTTAAATCCAGCAGCGGCGGATTCTGCCATTCTTCTACGTAGGGTTGCCAAAAATCTGAACCCTTCCCCCGAGATGCCACCGTTTGGTCCCAAGCTCTATCGCGTGCAATACGGATGTTACGATTTAAGAAAAACTGTAGGATAAACGTGATTTGAGAGCCCACAATGAGAACAGCCGCATCTACATTGGAAATGAGAACGTTTACGGCCTACTTGAGTAGCGAACTGAACCCACATGTATGGATATTGAATGGAATTTTATAACCAAACATGGTGTCGCGTGACAATCCAGTAATTCGTGGCGAACTACCAAAAAGCATGTAAACGTCGAAACACTTATACGTGCATCTCAGAGTCAAAGACGAACTTGGATAGAAATAGTTCTATGAATCCCTTTTGAATGGCAAAAGTAAGAAACGCCTATTGTCACAGAACCATTATATAAGTCAGCTTGACACGTAGTTTTTTTTAAGAGGAAGAAAACGTGCCCAGATGCCACCAACGATTGCCCCACGCCTTGTCGCATGCTTGCATTTGTCCCAAGCCGGTTTATAAAGATTTTTGTCGGTGAACAGCCTGTATATGCCGACGAACACGTAAGAAGGTGGAAATTCCATTCGCAAGGCTGCCCTAGCAAGATTTGGCGGCAGATATTCCGTTTTCTGCTCAAACAACATATCTTGGGCTTCTGGGCCGTTTTCTGTTATGGACATTATGTTCTGGTTATAGGATATGAATAACGTTGGTGGCGGTTAGTGGTGAACACTAACCTCGTCGGCATCTCGGCCGGTCGCCTTGACAGTATCTGATTTGGAGGTCTAACAGCGAAAAAGCGAAGTCCTTGAGAAGAAAAGACAATTGTGGTCTTTATTAAACAGCTGAATAGGACATTTATTCTGCGGTGTGCGATTTCAATTCTCTCTTGACCCATCGATTCAATATTTGAAATAAATAGGCTAGGTAGGTCATCTAAAATAACCCTCCGATCTATGACAGAAAAGCAAAACAATCTCATTCTTTATCCCAGACTTATGTAGAACATAGAACATCTAGCCAAAGTGCCAGAGGAAGCATTAGAAGTAGCAGGGACTAGGATTGTGGTCATTGGATGCGGAGAGTGGAATCCATATGCAGGTGTGGGCCTCGTGCGTTCATTCATAATCTCCTGGCTGACTGGCGTATCTTTTCCCTGAGTTGGATCTAATGTTCACTCGGATATCTGCAAAATTGTAATTTTCTTCATGAAAAACGAGTGTGAATGTATTAGGTACAAAAAAATTTGGTTAATCGTGTCGACGCTACCTATGCAGGCCTATCATCAACGATGGCCAAGTCAACATGCTCGAAAAAGGATCCAGTGAAATCGATAAAGGAAGCCGACTCATTCCCTTCAGTGAAATGTAAGAGACCAGCAGAAACAAAACCTGGAGGATCTTTGGAAGCCGCGTTCCGCGTACCAGATGGAATCAGTGCATAAGAGAGACATGGAGGGGTACACGGCGCAAGTGAGTCAGATGTAGAATCCCCGACGTCTCCCACTTCTTCAAAGTCGCTAGATTTACTGGCGCTACCACTGAGTCTGATACCAGAAGAGCCCAAGCTGGAGGTTCGGACACAAAGAGCAAGATAGGGATCATCTTTCGTTAACGAGAAAGCCTCTTGAAGATCATCTAAGTGAAGTCCAGAGGGGAGAAGTTGGGTAGGCGCTCCTCCAATAGATATGTTGTCATCAGAATATTGGCCAATCTCTGGTGTGAAAGATGCAGCTGAAAAAATCTTAGATGGGGGTTCGGAATCCGAGATTGAAAAGCCAGACGGTGCAGGGATAGGCGTCAATTCGGGTCGATTCGACAAATAGGCGTTCATGATTTGACCAACCTAAATTCCCAAACAAATTTAATGAAATCCGCAGAAACGCCAATGACACTCACAACAAACGAAGTGCATGCATAACTAGGGAAATGGACCATTTTCGCATCGACCGCATCAAGCAAATCGTCGAGATCCATGCTATGATCGGCCGCCACTTCTGAAGAATCAGGATCTCCGAAGACATCCTGCATCGTTAAACAGTTTTCCACATTTATACTATCGCCTTTGGAGGGACGACCAGGAGAACACATTCGTATTTCATACAGAATCACCCCGCTCAATCCAATGTGTTCTAACCGAACAAACCGCCGACGAGTTATCCTTATCGGACTAGTCGCGTTATCATATTTGGACGCTGAGATGCTCGCAAGGTCATCATATATTGACAAAGATATGAAATGCTTCCAAATGTTGCCAGAACAATGCCTGAGGCTAGTATGATTCGAAGACTGTGGCGCAAGGGAGTATGGGGGGTGTTTGAGGATATTGTAGAGCATTGAAGACCAAGAACTCGAGATGGAGGGGTTGGGGAAGGTAATATGATTATCTGAGAGCATTATAGGTTTTATAGAGTAGGCGGGTAGTGTTTTGTAGTATAGTCGCTGAACCAGCAGGAATGAGAGAGAGCAAGGAGTTTTATTGCAGCCGTTTTACATTGATTTCAATTTCAGATAACACCGACCATACTTCGCCCAACTACTCGAATATCTTACTCTGTTTGACTCAAAGATTTAAAATTTAGTCCACTACTATTAACCTGTTTAAATGTGTTTTCTTCCCTTGCGGTGCACCCAATGACGAGGAAAAAAAAAGACTTGTTCATCACACTTGCCGGCTGGGCCGCGTCGGACATTTAATTGAGATCTCGCATCACCCTCCAGACCTTCTGTCCAGTTGGAATATCTTTGTCAATTGTGACCCGGACACTCCGAAAAATTTCACGTGTACTCTACTCTATGTTGTGATGGATGTATTATTTGTGTTTTTTCTTGCCAAATTGCTTCGAGGGCAGTGAGAGCCGTTGTCACGCTTATATATGTCGGAATCTGAATGGCCAAATGACCTTGGTTATGTAATGATACATCTTACCAAAAGCGCCCTTTTGAATAAGGGTGAGGATAGTGTCGAAAACAAGCGGTGATGTTGATAAATCGGTCATGGTGGGCAGGATTCTACGTAGAATCAAGTGCATATTCCCTGATTTTGGAAAATTTGTACGTCCATTTGGATAGCGAGTGAGGAAAATAGAGAGCAGTGCATTGATATTCAAGATCATTTTGAGCATGAGCTCAATACTGTGTTGATCAGCAGCTGTAAACACCTCCCGCAAGTCCTCAATTGACCTCGCTTTCTCTCCTTTCTCCCTACGCATATCCGCTTCTGTATAAACCCGCCCCCTTGACGACCAGAATCGCTATAGCACAGCATGGCCTGAGAACTTCCTCTTTGAGTGTTACTCTGAAATTTTGCCCGACCTTTGTATAACCGAAAACTGCCCCCAAGTTCGGAGTCATTACCTGACAGCCTATCATTGCAACGCACTGCCACTGCCCGGGCCCAGAATGCTCGGTTATCGCGTCCACATTCCCGCGGCTAGACTAATCTGGCGAAAAAATCGTCTGCCTCTTGAATCAGTTAACAAACCGTTGACGTGGTTGAAAACGATTGTGTCGATACGAAAACCGTTAAAAATTTGATGTAAACTTGAACCGGTCCCGCAAGAGACGCTGTGGAAGGTGTGCTGCCCGGTTGCGTCACGAATTAGTAATAGTATGGCCGGTGTCCGATTGGCCATGTGACAACCCATGTTGACCATGTCTCTACCCATAGATGCATACCCGGTAAACAACCTACTTCAAAGACTCAAAGATGCCCAGAGAAGGTTAGCTTCCTTGTGCGGCGTTGCGTTGCGGGTCCAGATCTTGGTGCGTTCCGGTGCCAAAGGGAATTCTAATTCAAGCATCCCTTTCTAATTCCGCCCGGGTACTCCACCAGATATCTGCGCAGCCATATTAATATTGATAGCGCTGGTATACATATTGCACTGCCAGATATAGGACATAATGCATCAAGCCTGTGCTCCACTGGCAACCGAGTACTACTGTACAAGTAATACAGCGCTGCCTCACGTCGGAGTCGGGGTGTTTGTGGCACTGCATCAGAGAGAATAAATTGGTATCTGCGCCACCAAAGTGGTCGTCCCAACAACATCTAGTAAGATCTAGCATCGTGCGACATATAACCATTTCCACCACTCTCTTATTCTCTACTACAATGACACCACAATCGAAGGGCAAAAGTTCGAAATATTTCATCGAACTTCCAAGTCGTGCAAGCTGGAGAGAAGATGGAATGAATGGTTCACCTCTGATCTTAACCATCGTGAAAGAGGCTGCAACGCATGCTCCTTTTGTGCAATTGAAGCAGGCTGCTTGCGTAACTCTAATTATCTTGCAAACTATCCAGGTATGGACCCTGAAAAACCATGGGACTTATCACTCGACCCCTTGTACTAGGACTGATTTTACCGTTAATAGGTAGTCAAGGAAAATAAAGAGGCATACGAACGACTCGGCGACGACTCAGGAGGACTTATCGCTGCCATTTGGCGCTCGTATAAGAAGGCCGAAGTGCCAGATGATTGGCTATCCGCTGAGATGCGAGAGATTCTTGAAGACTTAACACAGTACGATCGACGACCATGGTCATATCATTGTGACCTGCTAACCGTCGAAACAGCACTGTCGAAAATATCTGTTCGTTCGTTCAAGCCCGCATAACAAAGAAGAAAGCGATTCGTACGATATTTAGCAGAACTAGCGATGACGATGCAAAAGTCAGCGAATATCGCGAACATTTGAATTATGCTATACAGAAATTTGAGGTTCGTCACACTTCATGTTGAACAGGATGTTTTCGTCTGATGCTTGCTAGCTCCAATCTCACATGAACATAAACGACGTTCTTACGCAACTCGTGAAGAAGAACGATCAGCTTTCGGAACATATACTGCATCGGAACGAGGAAGAGAACGTTAAACGTGCCCTGGAAATTACTGCTCGCGAAGCTAGAGATCGGCAGGAAGCGGAAAGGATCCAGGCAGAGGAACTTAAGGCAGTACAGGAGATCGCTGTACTCGACCGGCTGAAGCAAGTCGAGATCGACCATCAAGCCAAGGACGAAAGATGGCATTCCGATGAGTTGAAGAAGATCGAAAAGGAAACAGAAGACCGCCAATTAGAGCTGGAACGCCTCCGAACAGCTGCTAGTACGTTGGAGATAGCGAACCGTTTGAAGAAAGCACAACAAGAAGAGATGGATAAGCTGAGACGAATAATTGCAGCTGGAGAGGACAGTCGGCGAAGTAACACGATACATGCGCAATCGAGGAAAAATAATTACACGTCTAGGCAGCAAGGCGATGACGAAGAGGAGGGATGGGGAGGGAATGTCGCGATAGAGGGGGCAACTTCGGAAGAAGAGGAAGACGTACGGCAACCTGCAAGAAGAGGCTCTAAGGTAAAGAGGAATCTCTCAAAGTCGCCCAAGAGGCGGCCTGTGGAGTCCGACGACTCTACGGACGATGAGGATGTCCGTTCCCTGAGCAGTTCAAGAATTAGGACGGCAGGGCGGAAGCTATCAAGCACCTCGCTTCCCATTCATGTTGAGACGGAAGACGAATCTACGGACGAAGAAGAAGACTGTACACATCCTCCTCCAAGAAAGAATCCCAGGGTACCGGTCAACCGCAAGCCTCGGAGTTCATCAGGTAGTCCATCTCGTGACGTGGATGACTTTAGGGCGCAGATTAATAGCTTCATGCCACCGGTGAAGCTGGGTAGCCCTCACAGGAGCGGATCTAACTCACGTTCAAGTTCACCAATGTACCTTTCGACGTGTCATCCTTTTTCATCTTCTATAAAGCCCTATGGATATGGCCTAGGCGTTCCAGGGATGGTTGTCAATTCGGGAGTCGGAAATATAACCAATACGACTATTTCAAATGTCGGTAATAACAGGTCAAAGACAGTTTATCGTGAGTGATGCCACTATGCGCCTATGGGGCTGAGGACAGTGATTGACATGGATCTCACGACAGGCTAATCCCCGAACAACAATTGTAATTGGCGTAGTCTCTATGATATGGTTTCCAGTCCTGGCACTGGCTACCATCGACAACATTGGGTTGATTCTCATCCAGTTCTCCTACTTCTTTAGTGCGTACTCCTCAACGGGTTTTACTTCCCAACTTCTTCCCCATCCTCCCCTCCACGCCTCAGATTTCATTCATGTTGCCTGGAAAGCCTAAGTAAGCTCCCATCACCATCCTACGATTGATTAATTTATCTTTTTTGTATTATTGGACAAATGTTATGTTTGGAATCATCGGATTTGAGTGCATTGACCAAAAACATTTACTCCAAGTCCTAATTAGTCTCATATAGAAATCACCATTCAACTTGTCCACCCAAGTTGACATTACTGAAGTATTGAATAGAGGCAAACTGTTCGTGTTGAGAAGGCTGGGGTCACCGGTCACCGGTCTATGTTTCAACGCCAGCATTCAATATCCAATCTTGAGGTTAAAAGGTTGACATATTGGCAAGAAAGTAAAGCTGCTGTTGTTTGGTTCTACACCCGAACGCACCAACGTCGTTAGATTTGCTGTAACCTGGTGCGAAGCTCAGAAATATTCGGTACTAACTTACACATTGGCCCCCAGCAGGGAGTGCTTGACTCTTGAAGCTTGAGCGCCCACGCCCAATCATCACGGCTCAAAATTGGTAAGTGATGATGCGAGGGTGCCTGCCAAGTGCCTGTGGAGTTTGACGGCACAACAATTCTGGTTGTGATCTCAATTTAATCTGAAGTGTGCCCCCAAAAAAAGGTGTTGCGAGAATGGTATGCAGTCAAAAAAAGTGAGAATGATTGGATAAAGTATCACGGTGGACTCCGTGTGTCCAAAGACACCTCATAAATTAAAAAAATACGATATGTTTACCATTTTCAATCTGAAATATCCACAGGACCGTGTTTGTGGGGGTAGGGGGAGGCTTAAAATTTTTACCGACCTGTTATTTTTGAGATCCTTGGGGTTCGGTGTTCATTCAACTTTGTATAACTTAGAAACACATTTTTTCGAAAGTTAGTTGGAAGCATTTTCTGGCAAGTCGATGATGGCTTCTTTGTCAACCGGTAATCAACCGGGTTGGCTTCTAGTTTGAACAATCTTCACAGGCGTGCCAAGAGGTTATCTTTTTTGTGAGATTCTTGAGCTTTGTGAGACCAGACTCAAGCAAATGTGGAGGAATTTTTCAACGTTAAAAAAACAATGTGGAATTACTGAAGCAGCCAACATTTGCGGCCGAGATATTCCAGAATCCATAGAGTTCTAGCGCATTTTAGCTTACTTTCTACCACAGGCACGAAAATCTATATCATGTTAACCAAGTATGGACTAGTATGGTGACGATGGACAAGGTTTGGATATGGGTCCAGGGTTGTGGGATTTCAGAGAATTATAGGATTAATTTTTACTAGTAACGGAGCTGGTGGACGCCGAAAACCTATGGGTTATCACGAGTATGGTTCAGGAAAGAGTCGATTCGTCATTATCCGGGTAATGAGGTTCAGATCGTTCAGTTAAGTAAATGCATAATGAAAGAGGATGAAGAACATTGTATTACAGTGACCGAATTATGCAGAAGTTTTCTAACAATACGTACAGTGTACACCAAATTCACATAAGGTTCCAACGTTCAAGGGTCAACTCGACAGCTGTCCTGTTTATAGCAGAATTATGGCACCTGAGTGCGGCTAGTGGGCTTGTTGTGAACGACATTCCAAGCCTTCCAGAGTCTAAATCCCTACATTTAGTGTAGAACAATATTTTTTTCGATCGTTATTACATACCTATATTGCATATTACCAAGGCAACAAGCAGG
>Ga0193743_1002677_pt1 | contig 12359 bp, 16 predicted proteins | sample L2c2metaG_FD_143038 | JGI IMG/M metagenome (GOLD analysis project Ga0193743, IMG submission 143038) | Soil microbial communities from a riparian zone of the East river system, Colorado, United States - L2c2 | ecosystem: Environmental > Terrestrial > Soil > Riparian zone | place: USA: East River... | reverse complement strand
TGTAGCGCCGAGGACATTTCGGCCATGCCGAGCACCAGGGCAAGGTACATGCCTGCGATCACCGCACCGGCGATCAGCAAGCCCCCGAAGCCGCCCTCGGCGAGGCCGAAGTTCCACCCCGAGTAGTCGCCGGAGATCACGTAGCTGACGCCGAGGCCGGCGAGCAGCAGCCAGCCCGCGCTGCCCCGCTTCAGCGTGCGCTTGGCGAGATAGTCGCTGCTCTCGTCCTGGGTGATCGACACGGCCGCTCCGTTCCCCCGAACGTCTGCCCAGGATCAACGGAGGCTAGGACGACGATGTAACGCGTCCTGGTGTGCGGAGTTGCCGCAGCATTACGTGCATTTTGTTCATGAAGGGCGTTGCAGCAATCAGCCGTGGATAAAGCGGTCGCGGCAGCGCATCATCGAAGGATGAACATCGACGGTCTCGATCCATTTGCCGAGCCCGGCGCCCTTGATGGCACACCGAAGCTGAGTGAGCGCAGTGGCTACCGACCCCGAGATTGACCGCGCGGCGATGGCCGCCGATCTGGAACGCGCTCGCCTCGAGTTTCACCGACTGCTGGATTCGGCGGGACCCGACGATTGGGGCAAGCCGACCCGCGGGACCCGCTGGACGAACGAGCAGCTGTTATTTCACATGGTGTTTGGTTACATGGTCGTGCAACGGCTGCTCTTGCTGGTACGAGTGTTCGGGCGGCTCCCAGACCGGACGGGCGCGATCTTTGCGCGGATGCTGAACGCGGCGACCATCCCGTTCGACGCGGTCAACTATTACGGGTCCTGCGCCGCCGCCCGCGTCTTCAACCGACGCCGCATGGGCGCCAAACTCGACCGGGTGATCGATTCCCTTCAACGCCGTCTGGCCCGCGAATCCGACGACGACTTCCGACGCGGCATGCACTACCCGACGCGATGGGATCCGTTCTTCGGGGACTACATGACACTGGAATCCGTTTACCGTTATCCCGGAAAGCATTTCGACTTCCACCAACGTCAGCTCACCCTGGATGCCGCAACCGACTGATCCTCGCCAGCCACCCAAAGACAGCCACGCCGCCTCCTTACCTGATTGTCGGTTGGTCAGTTGGCGAGCAGGTGCCCGAATGCGCAGTCGGCGAGGGCGAGGGCGGCGGCCTGGCCGACGATGACACCCTGCAGTTCGGGATGGTCGTCGAGGTGGGACTGCGCGCGTTCGGGGTCGGCGTGAAAGGTGATCGACCGGCACACGGTATTGGCCAGCGTTCCGCAGCAGTCGGCGTGGCCAATGACGACGACGGTCACGGGTTGCCATGTCCACTCATCGCCGCGGCTTTGGATGCGGATCGGTGTCCCGGAGTCGGGGTCGGCGGAGCTGATGACGCCGTCGGCGCCGGTCATCAACGGGATGCCGAGCGCGTCGATTGCGCACATCGCTGCGACAGGAGGGTGACCGGCGAGATGGACGGTGTGGCCGGTGGGCCGACCGGAGAAGGGGTAGGCGATCTCGATCTGTCCATCGGGTGCGGCGTGCACGAGGTCGGCGGTGGCTAGCTGCCGCAGAGCGTCGTCGAGGTCGACGCCGAGCGCGGCCGCGGTCGGGCGCAGGTCGTCGCGATGGGACCGACCGTGATCGCGGAAGCCGCGCAGCACGGCTCGGTGTAGCTCCCGGATCGCTGGCGGGAGCTGCTGGGCGGACTCGGCGACCGACTGGGGTGTGCCGGCGGACTGCGCGGACATCGCGGCGCGCAATGCGTCGAAAATGCGTTGCGGTGTGGGCAGGTCGAGTCGGCACGCGTCGCCGATCGGCGCTCCGGCCTCGGGACGCATCACGTCGACACCGTCGACGAGAACCGTCGGCGAGGGGTAACGACCGACGGAGTCGATGATCGGCATGTCGATGCCAAGTGTGGCCAGACAGTCCTCAACCATCTTTCTGGCAGCGCCGGCATTGGCGCATCCAGGCGAGGTGAGTAGTTCGATACGCATGATTGTCACCCCTGGGTGAACCTTGTTGGGGTGGCGGCGGATTCGATATCTCGCAGGATCGGACAGACACGTTCCGTGCGGGGCTGATCACAGGTATCGATCAGACGGCCGAGCGCATCACGCATGCCCGCGAGTTCGTCGATACGCATCTGCAGGTCAGCGATCCGGGTGTGGGCCATCGTTCTGGCGTCGTCACACGAGTCGGGTCCACCCTGGGCCAGGTGCAACAAGTCCTCAATGTCATCGAGGGTGAATCCGAGTTGTTGAGCGCGTTTGACGAACAGCACCAGCCGCACCGCGTCCGGGGTGTAGGCGCGATACCCGGACCGGGTGCGCTCGGGTTTGGGTAGCAAGCCGCGGCGTTCGTAATATCGCAGCGTTTGGGTGTTGACCTGAGCCTGTGCGGCGACCTCACTGGTTCTCACCCCACCAGCATGGACCCTGTACCCAGGTATCAAGTCAAGCCGGATCAGCATCCGGCTCGCCGGTCGGGTCAGGCACCCACCGGCGGCTAGTCATGTCGCTTGTTCGAGGTTGGCAGCGTCGATGAGTTGGGCTGTGGGTAGGCGGGTAGTGAAGGTGGTGCCGTGGCCGGGTTGGCTTCGGAACCCGACGCGCACTTCGGCCGAATCCTCGCCGCTTACGGTGGCGTCTTCGTCGCCGGATCCCTCGCCTGGGGCATGGCACTCGATGGATTCCGGCCCGACCGATGGGATGTCGCCGGTGCGCTCATCTGCCTGGTCCGCGTCGCCATCATCATGTTCACGCCGCGTAGCGCCTGACTCCGCCCGAAGCTCCTCCGGTCTCATTTGAACAGACCGAAAACGGGCTACGAGCGCCAGCTCACCGTCACCGCCAGGGCGTGGCAGCTGTGATGCCAGCGATGAGGCAGATGATGGGAATGCGCCCGTAATTCCACGGCTGTTCACACCGCCGGGTATGCCCACAGCACAGCGGGGTGCGTCGAGGGAGGCCGAATGAGAACGTCGACGAGCGTCGGCCGCATAGAGGTGCCGCGGGCAGGGCGGCCGCCGATCCGGACTGCGGTGGTCGCGGTCGCGGCGTTGCTGATCGGCGCGTGTTCGCAGACACCGACGATGCGGGCGTCGGCGATGCCACTGCCACTGACCCCCGTGGGCGAATTGGCGTTGCCCGGCAACGATTCCCGGTTCGACTATGCGAGTCTCGACAGCAACCGCGGACTGTTGTTCATCGCGCATCTTGGGGCGAGCGAGGTGATCGAGGTCGCCAGTGTGACGATCACCGCTCGGCGGCCACCCGCGCCACGACCGGTTGCAGATCCTCGGCCAGCAAGGCCCGCAGGAACACCGCAGCTACCCGATGCTGGCGATCCAACACCAGGGTGGTGGGAACCACGCTGGTCGGATACCCGTGGCCCAACCCGATTGCCGTGCGTATTTCCGGATCGAAGATCGATGGATACGTGACCTTGGCGTCGATCACGAAATCGCGGGCGGCGTCGCGGGTATCGCGCACGTCGATCCCGAGGAACTGCACCCCCAGGCCCTTCGTAGCGAGGAACACCTTCTCCAATTCGGGGGACTCGGTGCGACAGGGCGCACACCACGAGCCCCACAGGTTGATCACCACCACCTGGCCCGCAAAATCCGACACCGCCGTCGTCTTGCCGTCGGTCATCAGATCCGGCCCCGAGACGACGCCCACCGTTCCCCGCTGCTGCGGCGGATCGTAGGAGATGTCCGTCTTCCCGCCCGGAGACACGAATTCGAACGTTCCTCCCTGGACCACCGCATCGTCGCCCGTCGAACATCCCGCGAGCACCACTACCGACATCGCTACGGCAATCATCGCGATGGCTGCTCGCCGCCGGACGCCCACAACACCCGCACCGCATCGCACCATCGCTACCCCATGTCTGTCGGCCTACAGCGCATCTGCGTACTTCGTACTTGGTTCAGGTATCCACGGGCACGATTCCGCCGTCGGAACGGATCGCAGTCGTTCACGTTCTGAGACCGGTCGGGACCGAAAGCGCGAACGGCTCCTTCCCTCGTCTACTATCTACGTACATAGACAGTAGATCAACCGCGTGGAGAAAATTCGCGTGTGCACGTCGCGACGCAGAAGGGAGACGACCGTCACCGCAGCACCACATAAGCGTTGCGGCACAAGGACGTGAGCCGTGGCTGAAGGTCCGCTTTGAGTTTTAAAAGTTTTTGAGAGGAGCACGAAGTGCGCAGATTTGGTGTGGTATTGATCGCCGCGGCGGCGGCGGCGATGGTTGGCTTCGGCCATCCGGCGATCGCCTCGGCCGCCCAAGGATGCATGCACGGTTTCGGGTCGCATCAGCGGGTGGTGGATGCGGGCGGAGCCGTCGTGCAGGAATGGACCGTGACGGATCTGAAGAAGAGTGCCGACGCCGCACCGGGTTATCCGCTGGCTGGTCAGCTCTGGGAGGCAACGGCGACGGTGCAGGCGGTGTCGGGGACCGTTACGCCGATCATCCCCAACTTCCGCGCGCCCACCGCCGATGGCGGCAGCTATCCGGTGTTGTGGCAACTGTCCAGTCCTCGGGGCATTCCGGGAGCGACCCTCGCACAAGGACAAACATCAACCGGCACGGTGTACTTCGACGTCACCGGCGCCGATCCGGTCGCGGTGACCTACACCGATGGTGGCGCACAGCAGCTGATGTGGTGTGGTCACGCGATGATGATGATGCACGATTGCCCCTGTTGTGCGATGGGCAGGTAACGAGCGGCAACCGCGGCGACCGTCGGTCAGGCGGGATGTTCTTGCAGGTGTTTGTCCAGTGTGCGGCGCAGTTTGCGTTCGGACAGCCGCCCGTAGGAGAACGGCGCGCCGTCGACCAATACTCCGGGCGCGAAGAGCACGCCCGCCGACCTCGCGAGTCGTTGTCCCTGACCGCTGGCCAGGCTGATCTCCGTGACCCGCAACGGGTACCCGTCACCGAGGCGGCGAAGCACCTCCTTGGCGATGTCGCAGAAGGCGCAGTCGTCCTGGGTGAGCAGCGTGATCTCTACTGGATTGGTCACGACTTCTGTTCCGCGGTCAGGTCGGTGAGCATCTTGGCGGTCGGCAGGAACATCGTGTAGTCCGGTTTGCCGCCGTAGTCGGCGCGCCAGCGGATCGTCCCGTCGGGCCCGACCAGGATGAAGCTGTGGCCGTCGCGCATGTCGCCCATCATCCCGTAGGAGTTCGCGTCGTAGGCGCGCGAGACCTGCATGCTCGGGTCGGAAAGCACCGCGGTGGCGAGCTTCTCGTCGGCGGCCTTCTGTCCGATCAGGTTGGCTGGGTCGGTGGTGATCGACACCACCGCATCAACCCCCGCGGCCCGCAGTGCCGCTTGGTTTTGTTCGAGGTCTTTGATCTGGTCCCAGCACGGTTGGCAGGACAACCCCTCCTGGAAGTACAGCAGCACGTTGCGGCCGCGGAAGTCGGTCAGGCTGACCTGTCCGCCGGTGCCCGAGGTGAGGGTGAACTCGGGCGCGGCCATGCCCGCGCCGGGCTCACCGGCCACGTGTGTGAACCCGCTGCCGCCGGCAGTCGTGTCGTGCTTGCCCTGGGAGCTCTGATAGACCAGGTACAGCACGACGAGCGCGAACACCACGACCACCGCGACGGCGATGGTCCATCCGCGGCGGCGGCCGGTCGGGTGGCCGCGCAGGCCTTTGATGTCCCGGGCCGGTGGGCGCTTGGTCGCGGCCTTAGCGTTGGTCTTGCTCACGTAGGTTCTCCTCGGCGGTGTCGGCGGTTGCGGGGATTACGGATTCGTTCTCGTCCGCGCAGCAGGACGAGTCGTCAGCGGGGGTCGTGGTGGTGGTGCGCAGCGCACGTCGGAGAAACAAACCCAGACCCAGCAGCAGTACGGCAAGCAGCACCCAGCCCGGGATCCAGGACAAGGCGGCAAGTGCCACGCTGCTGATGTGTTGCAGCCAGGCCGACAGTTCGGTCTGCCAACCGCCGCTGGGCATGCCCGGCCCGGTGAACGCCAACACCATGGCGAGCACACCCATGGCGATCATCAGGAACCCACTCGCGGCGCTACCCAAGGCCATCCGCCGTTGCCACCGGCCGACCCGTAGTGCGATGGTGCGGTCGGTGAGCAGCTGGGTGGCACGTTCGCGGCGTTTGTCCCACAGCAGCGCGGTCACGGCCAGCGGTGTGACCATGCCGGCCACGTATGCGGCGCCGATGGCCAGCGCCACCGGGAACGATGCGGCGGCTCCGGAGAGCACCGCGACTCCGGCCAGCACGGGGGCGCAGCAGGCGCTCGCGGCGCCGGAGAAGGCGCCGAGCACGTAGGCCGACCCGAAGCTGCCTTCCTTGGCCGCAGACGCTCCGGGCATCGGCAGGTGGGGTTTCCACCCGGCCAGCGTCGCCGCCCCGGCGACGATCATCAGCACGCCGCCGATGGAGAAGACCCACACGTGCCCCGACAGCAACAAACTGCTCAGCGCGGTCGCGCCGAGCCCGATCGGCAGGATCACCGTGGCCACGCCCGCGCCGAACACCAGGGTGGCCGGCACCACCCCGCCGCGGTGGCGGAATCCGGTCGACAGGTAGGCGGGCAGCATGACCGAGATGCAACATGGCGCCAGCAGGGCTACCACGCCGCCGAGGAACGCTGCCAGCAGCGTGGTTCCGAACAGGACCTCACCCACGACGGCAGCCCGTGGTCGTCTGTGTGCGCATGAGTACCTTCTCTGTGCCATCTAGCTCTGTGCCATCTAGCCGATGGCGCCGTCAGCGGTTACGATCTACGGTGTCCGTACGTAGATAGTAGCGCGGGAGTGGGAATGGTCGCGATGAGCGGCAACGGGTGCGCGACGTACCCTGTGGAACACCAGGCGATATCGGGAGGGCGAGTGCGCGGGTTCGGAGACCTCGAGGCGGTAATGATGGATCGTCTCTGGAATCGCGAGGGTAAGACCACCGTTCGCGAGGTGTTCGACGAGCTGCGCGGCGAGCGGCAGATCGCCTACACCACGGTGATGTCCACCATGGACAACCTGCACACCAAGGGCTGGCTGGCCAGGGAACGCGAGGGCAAGGCGTATACCTACTGGCCCACCCTGACCCGGGAGCAGTACAGCGCGAGGCTGATGCGGGAGGCGTTGGACGCGGGCAGGGACTCCGATCTGGTGTTGACCCATCTGCTGGAGCAGATGACCGACGAGGAGTCGGCCAACCTGCGCAAGGCGCTGGCACGCCTTGCCAGGAAGGCGCGATGAGCGTCGCGGCGTGCCTGCTGCTCTACAGCTTCGGGGTTGCGGTGCTCGTACCACGCCCGCTGGCCCGGCTCACCCGCACGGGTGTGGCCCCGCGGCTGGGGGTGGCCGCGTGGCTGGCCGCGATCGGCAGCGTGCTGGCCTCCTGGGCCGTCGCCGCGGCCTTCCTCGCCGAGGATCTGGTGCGCAACTGGAACCAGCCCGGACGTATCGCCAGCGCATGCTTCGCGGCGCTGCGCCAGGTCGCCTCCGGCGGCGCTGGACTGTTTCTGCAGGCTGGGCTGCTCACGGTGACCGCCGTGGCGGCCGGCGCAGTGATCACCTTGGCCGGGCGTCTGGTCGGGTCGCTGCTGCGCGCGCGGGCGTGCACCCACCGGCACGCGCGGCAAGCACGGGTCGTCGGGCGCCACGTCGACGGAGTGGATGCCGTGGTGCTCGACGCCGCCGAACGCGTCGCCTACTGCGTGGCCGGGCGGCCGAACACGATCGTGGTCACCAGCGCCACCCTCGACGCACTCGATGATCGACACCTGGGTGCGGTGCTGGCTCATGAACGCGCCCACCTCGCCGGACGCCACCACCAGATCCTGGCGTTCACCCGCGGTCTGGCCGCGATCCTGCCCCGGATCGAGCTGTTCAGAACCGCGGCCCGGGAGATGGCCCGGCTGCTGGAGATGTGTGCCGATGACGCTGCTGCCCGCCGGTACGGCTCACCCACGCTGCTCGGCGCGCTGCTCGCGTTATCCGGTGGTACGCCCGCTCCGCGCGGCGCACTCGGGTCGACCGGGGTGGACGTGCTGGCCCGCGCCGAGCGTCTAGCCCTGCCCACGACCCGCGGCGGTCGGTGGCGGACCCAGCTGCTGTTGGGCGCAGTGACATTGCTGGTGGTCGGCGGGCCGATGCTCACCGGCGTGCTCGCCGCCACCGGTCTCGCCCTGTGCGGCCCCCTGATGAGCTGAGCGGCACCGCGATTCACTGGGTCGCGACCCTGCCGTTGCGCAGCGCTACGCGTCCCGTCCTGGTATCGGGACACGACCGAAAGGTCGCCGCCTGGTTGCGGTTCGTCCGCCGGGACCGGTCGCCGGTCGGACTTCGCAGCCCTGCGTGATCGGCCGTGAATGCCATGTCACTCGGCGCCCTACCAGAGGGTGCGCCGCTCACGAAAACCATCTACTATGTTGGTACGTAGATAGTAGAACCCGTGATGGGCATCGGATGTCCACACCGGCAAGGAGGAGACGATGCACTCGTTGTTTCTGGGGCTCGCGGTCTTGGCCTGCCCGGTCGGAATGGGCCTGATGATGTGGATGATGATGCGCGGGCACGGCAATAAGACCACCGGCACCGAGGACCAGAGCAGACAGCAGGTCGACGCTCTGCGCACCGAAATCGAACAGCTCAAGGCCGACCGCGCCACCGATCACACTGCTGGCGGGCAATGATGCCCACCTGGCTGGCCGGCCTCGTCGCGGTCGCTGCGATCACCGTGACCTACTTCTTCTGCGTGCGGCCCCATCTGCGCGGGCGGGGCTGCACCGCGGCCGGCGGCGCGGCGCACGACGGCGAGGTGGACCGCCAGGTCGCCGAACTGCGCGAGGAGCTGCGCGCGATGCGGGCCCGGGACTGCTTGGAGCGCGGCCGGGTGCCCAGCAGGACGCCGACAGTCCCGCCCGAATCCTGAACACCGCTGCCCCGTACATGCCCAAGGCCGAGGCGCGGCGCCACCCATGACCGTCACTGACCAGCAGGCCGCGACCAGGTCGGCTGATTCGACACGGGAGCCGTCCTTGATCTTCGATCGCCGAGTCCGAGTGGTCGTGCTGGGCGCCGTTCTGGTGGTCCTCGCGGTGTTGGGGACGGTGGTGAGGGTGTCGCTGGCGGGTTGCTCGACTGAGTGTCCGCCCGCCAGGGCCAGTGCTCCCGCGGGCGTAGTGAACCTTGCGCCGCCGATGCCGGCGGCGATGAGCATCACCCCGACCGCGGGTGCCCGCGACGTCGATCCCCTTGGCGCCGTTGCGGTTACCGCGACGGCGGGAACACTCACTGACGTCTCGATGGTCAACGAGCAAGGCAATCGCATCGTTGGCGTCATGACGCCGGACAACACGGTGTGGAAACCCGGCGTCCCCCTCGGCTACGGACGGACCTACACCCTGACCGTCACCGGCGCCGGAACCGATGGCACGCCGGTGACTCAGGTGTCCACGTTCTCCACCCTGACCCCGGGCAATCAAACAAAGGTCTATCTCAACACCACCGCGGGTACCGCGCTCCAAGACGGCAGCACCTATGGCATCGGCACGGTGATCGTGGCCCGCTTCGATGAGCCGATCACCGATCGCGCAGCCGCCGAACGCCGGCTGTCGGTGACCACGTCTCCGCCCGTGGCCGGGTCGTGGTATTGGCTCGATGGCCAAAACGCCCACTGGCGACCCCAGCGATATTTCGCGCCCGGCACGACGGTCACCGCAGCAGCGAACATCTACGCAATCCCGTTGGGCGAGGGCCTCTACGGGCAAGAAGACAGCCGGGTGAGGTTCACGATCGGCGCCGCCCACGTGTCGATCGCCGACGACGTCACCAAACAGGTCAGTGTTTATGACAACGGCGTCCTGGTCCGCACGATGCCCACCTCGATGGGAATGGGTGGCAGCGAAACGATTGGCGGGCAGACCATCTCGTTTTGGACCCAGCCCGGCGTCTACACCGTGATGGACAAAGCCAATCCGGTGATCATGGACTCGTCGACCTTCGGGCTGCCCATCAACTCGCGGCTGGGCTATCGAGAAACCATCAGCTACGCCACCCGAATCAGCACCGACGGCGTCTACCTGCACCAACTCGAAGCCACGGTGTGGGCACAAGGCAACACCAACGTCTCGCACGGCTGCTTGAACCTCAACGCCGACAACGCCCAATGGTTCTTCGACTTCTCCCAGCCAGGAGACATCGTCGAAGTCCGCAACACCGGCGGCGAACCCCTGCAAGTGTGGCAAAACGGCGATTGGAGCACGCCGTGGGAACAATGGTTGACAGGTAGCGCGCTGGCCTGACCGTGACGCGTTCGCCGGCGCAGTCCGGGCGTGCGCGGTGGGCTTGCGGGTAGGACGAGTCACGACAGGAGATTACTGGACATGGCCAAATTGACGAGGCGAGCGGCGCTGATCATGCTCGGCGCGGGCGGCGGTCTCCTTGGCCTGGGGTACGCGGTGCGCAGCATTGTGGGCGCGCGTCTGCCCGACGTGAAGCCCAACGGGGTCAGCAACATCGCGACCTCGCAGATGATGGGCCCGGGGATGATGGGCGGCGTGTCGGGTGGCGAGATGAGCACCTACATGGAGATGTTCAACCGGCACACTGAGCTCCGCCGCACCGTCGAGGACATTCCCGGCGGCGTGCGCACCACCACCGAATCAGATTCCCCCGACCTCGTTGCCCAACTGCAGGGGCACGTGTCGGCGATGTACACCCACGTCGCCCAGGGTGCCGAGGTGATGTGCATGAGCCAGAGCCTGCCGACACTCTTCAGCCGCGCCTTCGACTACCAACGCCAACTCAGCTTCACCCCCAAGGGCGTTGTCGCAGTGGAAACCTCAGGCGATCCGGACATGACGCAAGCCATCCGGGCGCACGCGCGAGAAGTTTCCGGCTTCGTCGATGACGGCATGCCGGCGATGATGAAGCCGATGATGGGAATGGGTTCCTAGTTGCACCCATCCATTGAGGTCGGAGCCGACAAGATGGCGAAGAGGACCGTTCACCCGGTGCGCATGCCAAGCAGCAGCGCGCCCGGTCGAGGTGGCCGCAACGCACACCGGTGGCACACCACGTCCTCATCGCCCCTTCACACCTCGCGGCTAGCTTGGCGTTCGTAATGCCCACTGCTGCCAGACCGTCGAGACAAGAGAGGTGAACAGCCCATGACATCCACCAAGGATCACCCAGCCCGGTGGCATCGCTACTGGGACAAGAAGTCCCGCTCCTATGACAAGGAGATGCGGTTCTTCGACCGTCACTTGTTCGGCGATTCCCGCACCTGGGCGTGTGGACAGGCCACCGGGGAGGTGCTTGAGGTCGCCGTCGGAACCGGGCTCAACCTCGGCGCCTACCCCGACGACATCACGCTGACCGGGATCGACCTCAGCGACCCGATGCTCGACATCGCCCGCGCCCGGGCCGGCGAGCTTGGGCGCACCGCCACCCTGCTGCAGGGCGACGCCCACGCGCTCCCGTTCACCGACGCCTCCTTCGATACCGTCGTCTGCACATTCGGGCTGTGCGCGATCCCCGACCCCACCATGGCCATCTCCGAGATGACCCGAGTCCTGCGACCCGGTGGACGGCTCATCCTCGTCGATCACATCGAAAGCTCCTCGCGGCCCGCGCGTGTGGTGCAGCGCGCTCTGGAAACCGTTACCGTCCCCTTGGGCGGCGAACACTTCCTGCGCCGCCCACTCACCCAGGTCCGCGCGACCGGATTCGACATCGAACGTGTCGAGCGGTTCAAGCTGGGCCTCGTCGAACGCCTCGTCGCCCGCAAACCCAGCACCCCATAACAGCCAGTGAACGCCGTTCGCGACCGGTATCGACCACGGCCGCACCCGACGGTCACGGGTCATCAAGCCAGCACACGCATCGGGAACCAGTCCCAACCCGGATATGAGGAGTCAACGCATGAGCCGCAACAACGTCTTGGTCACCGCCGACTGGGCTGAGCTGAATCTGGACAACCCGAACGTGGTATTCGTCGAGGTCGACGAGGACACCACTGCCTACGATGGTGGTCACCTCGAGGGTGCGGTCAAACTCGACTGGCGCACCGACCTGCAGGACCCGGTGCGCCGCGATTTCGTCGACCAGGACCGGTTCTCCGAGCTGCTGTCTGACCGCGGCATCGCAGGCGACGACACCGTGATCCTCTACGGCGGCAACAACAACTGGTTCGCCGCCTACGCCTACTGGTACTTCAAGCTCTACGGGCACGACAAGGTCAAGCTGCTCGACGGCGGCCGCAAGAAGTGGGAACTCGACGCTCGCCCGCTGAGCACCGAGGCCGTCGACCGGCCGGGGACCCAATACAAGGCCGAGGCGCCGGATGTGTCGATCCGCGCGTTCCGCGACGAAGTCCTCGACGCGATCGGGGCCAAAAACCTGGTCG
>Ga0193743_1002676_pt1 | contig 12363 bp, 16 predicted proteins | sample L2c2metaG_FD_143038 | JGI IMG/M metagenome (GOLD analysis project Ga0193743, IMG submission 143038) | Soil microbial communities from a riparian zone of the East river system, Colorado, United States - L2c2 | ecosystem: Environmental > Terrestrial > Soil > Riparian zone | place: USA: East River... | reverse complement strand
ATGTGAACAGGGATGCTGGCTTCTGCAAGGGCGGTAGCGCCTCCAGCACGCAATGAGTGTCCGCCTACATTGTCCTGAAAATGTTTCTGGAGGAGACGGAGAAACCAGGCGCGTGTTGGGACGGTGCCATCTCCCTTGAGCCATAATTCCACGCGAAAAGGGAAGCGACAATCTCGTAGAGACAAATATTTGACAAACGGTACAAAAGGATCGTCAGCAAGGTCGGTCAATTGAATTAAGGCAAGACTCCCCTCGAAAAACCGGTCAGCTTTGTGCCCCGGTAGTGTGAACTGAAAGGATTTAGGATTGACGCAAACTGAATTACGCATGATGACTTTTTGATAGTCTTGTAGGTTTCTTTTATCCGGCCAAGTGAGCTCTCCCAAATGTAGCAATCCATGAAATCCGGTAAGAAGAAGGGTGAGGAACAGACTATCGTCAAATAATAGTGACGAAGAATACTGATGAGAGATGTCAGCAAGTTCTGAATGAGTCAATGGCCGTTTGCGTGATGTCGACGAAGGGAACATCTTGCGGCAACCTTCGAGAGTTTTCGAAACAAGCCAATAACATCTGTGGAGCCGGATGTCAGGAAAGAACGGCTCCAACTGACTGCAAACACCCAAGAGGTAGGAGCTAACAGATTTGGGCTTGATGTGATGTGCCATGTAGACAGCATAAAAACTGAGCGTATCTGGAGTGGGTTCAATCAGAAAAGAGTGAGCGGAACAAAATGCAAAATAAGAATTAACAGCAGATGAGTATGAAGACATAGGACTTGGTTCAATCGCACATGCGATAGTCACAGCACGCTCACGACGCAAGTGGTCATGTGTCCAAGTTTCCCTAGGGGAACACCTGGACGAAGACGACCTTTTGTTCATAACTGCGCCTCCCCCAGCGTGAAACGAGGGGGTGAAAACTTGGTAACAACCAAGTCTGGTTGAAATTGATGTGCAGCTGAGATGTCCAAGCAAGACAAGGCATCGGCAACTTTGTTTTTGTTGCGAGGGATGTGAAAGACTCGCAACTGGATACTGGAGGAAATGAGTAGATCCACAGCCGTGATGAGGATCGGATTGTATGCTGGTAAAGTGTGCAGTGTATTAAACATGTCGAAGGTGTTTGAGCTATCAGTAAGAATGGCCAAACAATGAGGTTTGGACAACGGCAATTCGCAAACATGACTTAATGCAGACAAAACGGTAAGAGCTTCAAAGAAAAATATACCATTGCACGAAGACGGAGAAATGGTGCATGTGAAACCCTCACAGGTTCCGGGTGACCAGTATCCCATACCTGCAGGGCAGGCATCGCAAAGGAACGTGTCATGCGCATCCGACCTAGACCATTCTCGAGATTCGATGATATGGACGCCGTCCGAATTATCAATGTGAGCAGCTAACCAATGAAGCTTGCTGCTGATGGAGTTGTTAATGGATAATTTTTGAAAAGGGGACAAACTGTGCCGCATTTTTTTGTACACACTTGAGAGGCCCGGTCGGAGTAGAGGGAAAATGTTTAATGCCCAGTTGACCCAACCGGCTAGATGCTGGAAATCCTTAAGAGAACGACGCTGGTGAGGGTTAGCGAATGTTTGAATAGCTGTAGTCAACTCAGCTCTCGCATTGTGGGACATCGTAATGGTCATAGTGTTTGGGTCAACATTGAATCCTATAATCTGGAGAGGAGAACCGAACACTTGCTTCCACTCTTCATGAGGAACTCCAATCTCATCAAAAAGGTTTAAGAGAACAGCTTGTTTTGTTGGTAAGAACTTCTGGTAAGGCTGATAGAAGTTGACTCGTCCAGCAAACTCCCAAGAAAAGGCATTGTCGATGTAGGTGGAGAGGTCATGAACGAGTTTGATAACAACGGCAATCCAGAGGATGAGGGAGAAAAAGGTTACCCAAAGACGACCAGCTCCTCAGTTACTGAAGTTATTGTTGTTATCAACATGATGGTGGTCACAAATCGTGACTATCTGACGCAACTGCCATAAGGGATGCATTGGCAAGCGGCGATAAGCTTGTGATACATCGGTTTTAAAGAGAACGAGAGGAGTATCATCATGACGTTCCCTGACCTTGATAAGGGCTTTCCCCAGGACATGAAGTGTGTCCAGATGGACACTAGCTTCATCGGATGCGATAAATGAATTAGGTGAGTACTCACCTGCTGCATGATCAACAACAAGATGAGATTTATCGGAATGGGGCTTAGGAATGACCCATAACGGTATGGTAGTCATCCCAGGTGACAATGTGGCAAAAGCTTCCGAGAAATGGCCTAGCCTGATTTCCTCATCTCTTTGCTCTCTCATAAACCATAAGTGATCAGGGTTTCTGACCTTTTGGAGTGTAGCGTTATCGACAATACTAGGTGCACTCAAGTTTACTGTAATGGCCCATGGCCAGAAACCAGTCTTGAGCCCTTTACAGGTTGACTTGACCAATGATCGGTTAGGATGGGTGGTAAGTAATTCAGAAAAGTGATTGATATGGATAGGTGTGGTGATATGGAATAGATAAGGGTGAGATTCAATGAACTTTTGTTTCTCGACGTCTGCAAACTCATTTGCTGGAAATTCAGGTAATGGGGGAGCTGTCAGGCTAGTAAACGCCATCGTAACTTGACAGGTATCGTTATCCGGCCACACGTAGTCTCAAACAAACCACGGGCGGCGTTCCCATTGTAAAGAAGAATCAACCCTACTACTTCTTTCCTGACGAACTACAGCTACTTGCAACATGGCTGGCATCAGAGCATTTGGAGCATACGTGTAAGTAGTTGCAATTGGCAGCAGCGTTTGGGCATCGATTCTCATTCCATCTTCGGCAGGCTGTGTTACGGGTGTCACTAGCTTGCACTCGCGTTTGGTGCTGGGCAGAGACAGTAACAAAGAGCTAAGTTCTATTTGAGTGAAGGGGCACTTCCAAAGGTTGTGAGCAAAGCGTAGTGGATTGAACCGTATAGGTACTAAGGTCAAAACTAGGGAACTACAACTAAGTACGGGCTCTTTATATAGGTAGCTACAAGGCAGTGTCCTGGGTCAAGGGTTTAGTAGTACGAGTCATAGTATGAGTCATGGAGTAATGTGAGTCATGAAGAGAGGCAGTGTTCGGGAAAGGGAACAAGTCAAGGGTAGAAGCTAACTATAGTACAAGTAAGGGTAAAGGGTTGGAATGGGGTAAAGGGTTGTCATCCGTCCAGCGGCGATAGGAAAGAATTTGATGGGGGTCCACAGAGTGAGACATTCATAACAGGCTGCACTTCATCATCAATTCATGTTTTGCTTAGGTTTGGATTCTGATGATTGACCTGGAGCCGGGTTTGATGGGTTGTTAATCCACTGGATTTGCAAATCAGCGAACTCAGAGATGTTGGAGAGCTCAATGTCTCGTTGCTGAGCCGCCCTGATTCGACTGGCTCAGTCATAATTGATGACTCTGGAATGCAACTGGGATGGTAGGGAAGCAAAGTATCACTGGATATGCTTTCCATACGCTTGGAGTTCCTGTTTTCTGTGTTTGAACACAAAGACTGTAGCATCGACCAGGCAGTCCCACACGATGACCCAATCTCCGTGAGTCTTGACCGTTTTAGCAGGTGTGGACGATCCATGAAGTAACTCAATGTTCCTTCCGAGTTCGACAACATCTTTTGTGTTGTAGGACACCGTGTAAATGTTGGAGAACACATGGTTGAGGTCGATGGCATTCCCGCTGAGCAAGTTGAGCCACTCTGCTTGGGGAAACTAGGGGATAGATCGGTTACAGTTGAGCAATGACGATCGTGCATGCTTAATGTCCCGAGAGAAATTCTCGAGCAAAGCGTGGGTTTTCTGTAGAGATGGGGATAATTTCGATGTTGAGTCGAGGTTTGACTCTTTGAGTTCGTTCCATGGCAAGAGACTGAAGTCGAGGTGAGTTCTTTTCTTGTACTCATTGTCCTCATCTTCTGATGAAGGCGACCGCGGTCGCTTAGACGGCCTAACAAGGACGGCATCACTTGTTGGCTGACGGTTGGCATTATCTTGCTCGTCGGGCAAGGACTCTGTGATGCGCTGGTGGACACCATCGATCCTTCCGACATTACCTTTTTGGTAGCATTCGAAATTGTCGAGCATGTCGAAATATGGTTCATAGGTAGATAAGAACTGGTCTTCGTTGGATTCATCTCGTGGGATTGATTGCTGGAGGAGGATTGATGCCTTAGGTTTTGAGATTCGTCCAGCTCGGAAATCCTGGACAATACTGGTACATTTGTCGATGATGTCTTGTTGGTTTTCGGGCAACTGTGCTGCACTGGTTGAGGGGACACTCGGTCTTGTAAAACTACTCGATGACGTTTCACCATCCTGTGACATAGTAATAGATTGTGACACAAATAAATTTGTGGATTTGAGGGATGAGATAATGAAACTGAAAGAAAGCAGACACTAGTATACAAGACGGAAGGTAAACACAAGCAAGAAAATAAGGACCATAGCTCACCCAGGATACAAGAGACAGAAGGTGAAGACCGTTCTCGCACCTGGGTGAGACTTAATATACATGCAACAGTAAGACCTAACAAGACACAACACAGGTCACGGAACATTGTGACAATGGGCGCGGCTTGCAACGGCTGTGGCTGTCCCTCACGGTGGTTAGTCTAGAGTAAACAGACATTTAAAACATAATTAAATGTGGCTTACATAAGTTTTCCACCTTGCACCGTGTAGATATGGCATACTGATTTCGCAGGAAAACACAGATCTCATTGATAATATTTTTAAAGCACACATCACTTCACTCAAAGGCACTCTTTCAACAGTATACAGAAGATGGCAAGTTGATGACAGTTGCATTGCTTTGGGTTATTCTTGCTTAGTAATCACTTATTAAGATGATGCTTTCAAACAATACATAGCATTTCAGATGTCATGTCTCACCTTTCGATCACAGAAAGCTGTTTGCAACCACTTTTGAAGGTAGGCAATGACAATTAGTCATTTGCCATCACTTCAGCATCTGTCTGACAGTGCCTGTTATAAAAATAATATTTTGAAACTTTTTGTCTCATAGACTGCTTGCTTTTTTTGTTCAATGGACAATTATCAGCAGTCTGCAAGAATTGCAACAAGGCCTTTCAATCCATCTCAACATCATTTGCCACAGATTCTTTTCGTTTGGACATTCTCAAATATGTGTATTTACAATATTTATGTGAAAACACATATTTACAAGATTCAAAGACTTCCTTTTGGCACTTCTTTCATCAACTGACCAAATTTTATAGGATCTGCCAAATTTAGCACACAACAAAGAACAAAACGATAGAGAATAAGTCGCCGCAAATGTCTATCACTTCTGGTAAGTCTTTAGCATTCTTTCGTGAGTTGCTCTTTAATTTTCTTCCTCTGTAGACCATGATGATAGTTATATGTTGTTACAATCTACAATCAAACACATGTCATACACTGCTGGTGCTGGGTGGTGTTTCCCCCGGAAAAACCCATTAAGAGACACATTTTGTGATTTCCAAAGGGTTTTTCCCACGGAGACACAAAAAGTGTTTCTGAAAGAAAAATCCGAGAAACACATTATGTGTTTCTTTCATGTTTCCCATAGATAAATTTTTTGTTTTTCTCAAAATTTATCTTTTTGAAACATGATAAGTGTTTCTTTCTTTGTTTGAAACAAAGAAAGCATGTTTCCCATAGATAAATCTTGAGAAAAACAAAAAATCTATCTATGGGAAACATGAAAGAAACACATAATGTGTTTCTCAAATTTTCCTTTCAGAAACACCCTTTGTGTTTCCATGGGAAAAACCCTTTAGAAATCACAAAACATGTCTAGAAATGAGTTTTTCTGGGGGAAACACCACCCAGTGCCAGCAGTGATATGCATGTTGAACATGAGGACTAAGGACATTTTTTAATTCTATTATCTACATGTGTTTGTTAGACGGTTTTCATCTTACTTACACGCTTCTTCATCATGTTGACCATGATGATACCATACTTTTTCCTCACCTTTAGTGCATGTCTCTTTTGTATATAAACTGTAGTAAGACTACACCATTCTTTAGCTAGGTTTTATTAGATCCTTTTCAAAGCTCAACCATAAGACAATACCTTGGAATAAAACATAAGGCATTCTTTTGAGTCTATCAAAACTGAATGTCTTTGAATCTGACTGTCTTTGGTCACGACTGTAAAGTCTGAACCAATCAAAGTCGTAACATATGTCTGCGGATGAAAACCATGATCATGAACATAGAACATTAAGATTGAGCAGTAAGATTTATCACAATTATTTCGAAAATTTTCTCACTTTGGATAATTGATTTTGTATAGCTTGACGTCCTTATACACGAATTATGGAAGTGCATGATTGTGGAGAGATGAATGTGCTTTGTTCACTGTGTGGAGCATTTCATTGGATGAATGAACATGTTGCTTTCTTCTTCGAAGTCTACACCTACATTTTTCACATGTTGTGGTGAAGGAAAGATTAATATTCCTCTGCTGCCTTGTCCACCTGATGCTCTTTTACAATTTATATGTTGGGCATTCCACCCAATGTGACAAATATCAATGAAACATTCTTCTTTACAGTCATGCTCTTGCATTAACATCACTCAGAGTCAAACAAGATCATGCAATTAATGATGGACGTGGTCCTCCTATCTTTAAAATTCATGGAGAATTGAAGCATTGGTCAGGACCACTTCTTCCAGAGGCACCCCATCCAATAGCTTATGCACAAATTTATATTTACAATTCCAAAACAGCAATGAAATTCCACATGAATTGTAATCTGAGTTTATGATGAGATACAATGAATCTTCTTCAACAACTATTACTCACCAATAACTACATTTCTATATATCAACATGCTTTTGAAATCCTCAATATGTATGACACATCTGATTACACTCTTCGTCTCTGTGTTGCTCCTGGCCATTACAGTGGACATAACAATTTACCGACTGTGGATGAAGTCGCAGAAATTGTACCTGGTATTGATGGTTGTCCAATGGACTGTAAAGACATTATTCTCACTCTATTTTTGGAACACCATGAAGAAAATGACAATGATAATTCAGAATCCAACCAACCAACTCCAACATTACAGTGCATTTATGAAAGTCACCCTGCATACACACCATTGCAATATGTTCTTCTTTTCCATATGGAGAGTCTGGATGGCACTGTGATTTGAAACAGACTACTGGAAAATGTTTAACTTTGAGAGAATATTCTTCATTTCATCTTCACAGTCAACATAACAAATTTTCAACCATCCTTCATGGCCGACGATATCTTCAACAATACATGGTTGACATGTATGCAGCAATTGATCAAAATCAATTAAATTGGTATACTCAGTATCAGCAGCAATTTCACATTTCTCATTTGAATGGAATGGAATGGAAGATGCCATAAATCAAAGAGATGATCATCTCAATCTGTCAACCATTGGCAAACATGTTATTTTACCTGCGTCATACAATGGAGGTCCACATGATATGCATCAACAATATCAAGACTCCATGGCTCTTGCCTGTCATTTCAAGAAAATTGATATTTTCATGACAATGACTACAAACACAAATTGGTCAGAAATCAGTTGGGAACTTTTACCTGGTCAACATGCCTTTGTGTCATGGTCCATGCATGGTCATGTTCTTTTCAAAAGAACAATCATAGGATGGCTCAAATGATGGCCACCTCACCCATTGTTTGGTGCAACCCTTACCACCAGCCAGCCTCATTGGACTTGTATTGGACCTCCGTCAGAATTCATCCCCTATAGTGTTACCACCCAAAAACCATCATTCTTATCATTGCCATTGCCAACCAACACCACATTATATCCATTGCAGCACACCTAGAGCCCCAAAGACTCCACACATGTTCCATGTCACAGGCCTATCATACCACACATGCACCCGTTCTCAAGGTCATGAGTTTCAGCCACCACAGGGTTTTTGAGGATTTGAGTCAGCATCCTTTGGCAGGCATTGGAGTATGATCCTTTTTGTGACATGTCCATTTTTACCACCATATGCTCTCCTATATAACTCCTTTTATGTTATGTCATTTTCTGTATAAATATTCAAGTTGTGTTACAATTTTTATTCCTTCACACACTCTTTTTCTTTGAACTATACTTTGAGCTATACTTTGAACCTTATCTTATAGGAACAACAATCTCTTGATCTCTTGATCATATCTCTTGATCATATCTCTTGATCTTATCTCTTGATCTTATCTTATCTGACAGATGATCTTATCTAACAGATGATCTTATGTTTCTTTACATTTCTTCGACATGTGCTAGATGCATACTTTGGATATTACTTACATGCTTTAGACATGTGTTACACACGGCTTGGCTTACACACACCATTCATTTCTGATGCTGTGCATCTCATGCTTGCAGCATGTTTTACTTATGACTTACACATGTTCACCTTGCTGCTTACATGCTTACTTTACTATATAAACCTAGCATAGACGATTGTACTCTTTAGACAATCTTTATTAGCAATAATATCGAAGTTAGCCATCTGCTTTATCCTCTACGCTCTCAAACCTTTAGACAATACTTGACCTTTACCAGTTAAGCACTCTTTAGGCTCAGCCTTTAAGGACCCATATGCAGAACCAACTGTTACAATCATGACTGTAAAGTCTGAATTGTTTGAAGTCGTACCAAGTTGTAGGATGTAGTTCACCAGTTCAAACATCAACTTAGCAACCTCATTCTCCTGCTTTGTCCTCTTCTGCCTTAAGCTTCTTTTTGGCCTAACTCTGGACTCTCCTACTCCTCTGGAACTCCAAAATTCAAAGCAACCCATCAAGAGAGTGGCACAACCTATAAGTTGAAGCCAACGCCTCACCCAACTTTGGACCTGACATTTTTCATCTGAACTCCAAGATTAACACTTTGACCGTCCTGATTTAATTGCACACATTTTCAAGATGAAGAAAGACACTTTAATGAATCTTATAACACAAAGAGGAAATTTTGGCCAAACAGTTGCACATATCATCACAAACAAATTTCAAAAATGTGGATTACCTCATGCTCATATTCTAATTTTATTTGAATCCAAATACAAACTGTCAACACCTGCTGCAACTCACAATGTCATTTGGGCTTGTTGGCCTGATCCACTTACACAACCACATCTCTTTAACATTGTCAAGAACTATATGTTACATGGTCCTTGTAGCAAATAATCCTAATGCACATTGTATGGAACATGGAAAATGCAGATTCAGCTTATCAAAAAAAAATCAAAGTCATATGACATTATCAGACAATGGCTATCCTCTTTATTATTGTCCAAACGATGGTAGATCATATGAAGTCCATTGATTTAATTTTGACAACAGATGGATTTCATCTTTCAATCCATTCTGTTTAGAATTTATGGATTGTCATGTCAATTGTGAATGTGCTTTCAGCTTTTGGACAACAAAATATCTCAATAACTATCTCAAAAAAGGCAGGGATTCTGGCACACTAGCAATGAGAAATGATCAAAATGAAATCAAAGCTTGTATCAAAGGTCACCACTTCTCAGCAGCAGAAAGTGCCCTGGAGAATCTTCACATTTTACACACACTGACAATATCCAAGTGTTATGCAATTACCCATTCACTTGCCTGGCCAAGAATCAATCATTTTTTGAGCAGAAGAAACAGCAGACGACATATTAGAATGAGCCTCTCATTCTGGAACTGCATTGATGGCTTTTTTTACACTAAATGCTGATGAAGGACCATTAGGTGTCAAAGCTCAAAAATATACTTATCAAGAATTTGCACAACATTTCACATTAAAGACTAATGGTTCAAGGAAAAAATGGCAACATTGTCAATCTCAATTTTCATTGGGTCACATGGTGTATATCTCACCAACTGCAGGTGAATGATTCTATTTACAAACTCTTTTAACTGTCGTTCATGGACCAAATTCATTTAATGATTTACTTCATATTGATGGCCAAGACAACTTATGTCAAACATTTCACACTGCATGTATATGCCATCATTTGCTATAAGATGATGGAGAATGGGTGATATGTTTTAATAAAGCATGCAATATGTGGACTGGAAGAAGTCTACATAATTTGTTTGCAACCATTCTCCTTTTCTCTAGAGTCAATTATCCTGATAATTTCTGGAATTCATTCAAACATGAGATTTGCAATGATATGCCCTATCGCTTACATAAAATTGGAGTTACAAATTTCACTGAAGAGAAAGTCTACGACTATGGACTTTACCTATTAAATCAAATCATTGAAGAAGCTGGTAAATCTCTTACAGATTTTCTATCCATGTCTCATTTCAACATACAATTGGGATGCTATAATAACAAACTGTCTAATTGTCAAGCAATTGAACTGGAACCAAGAAAACAAATGATCATCAGTGAATATACAAATTAACACCTTAAACATTGATCAAAAGAAAGCTTTCAACCGCATTTGGGATTCAATCTGTCATAACCATGGTGATATTTTTCATTGATGAAGCCAGAGGAACTGAAAAGACATATCTTTATGACATAATATGTCACGCTGTTTGTGCTCAAGGATGGATTGCACTATGTATAGCCTCAACTGGTTTAGCAGCATTATTATTACCAGGTGGCTGAACTGCACATTCAATGTTTAAAATTCCTATCACAAATCTTGCAAGTGACTCCATCTGTCACATTCCAAAGGAAAGCCAGCAAGCCAATCTATTATATCAAACAAAAACATTGATATATGATGAATGCCTCATGAACAACAAAATATTGTTTCAAAGCATTAGATTGCACTTTACAAGATGTTTGAAACTGTGAAAAAGCATATGGAGGTTTAACAATAATCCATAAAGGTGACTTTCAACAAATCTTACCTGTAATCATCAAGGGGAGTAGAGAAGACATCATTGGAGCTTCATTACAACAATCTTACCTTTGGAAGACAATGCAAGTCATTCATCTACATCAAAACATGCAACTCAAAACATCCTCTGACAACTCAGACCTCACACAATGGCTCACTGACATTGGTCATGGTCACAATATGATCTCAGATGATTGTGTTCTCCTACCACAATTTATGGTAATGGAAGACTTCCAACATTCTTATCCAAAATGTATGGTGAAATGTTTGATTTACAATTTCCCTCCTCTCTGACTTATTTCTATCAACATGCTATCTTAACCCCTTGAAATGTTGATGTTTGAACAATAACTGATGAAATTTTACATTGCATGCTGGGAATTGAAATCTTTTTTCCAGTGCAGACACAATTATCAATGAAGAAGAATCTGCAAATGCACATCAAAATAATGTACCCATCAAATATCTTCACCTCCTGGAGCCTGTGGCACTACCACCATCACAATTAAAAGTAAAAGAAGGATGTCCTCTCATCCTATTGTGCAATCTATGACCCAGTCATGGATTATGTAATGGTACTCACCTCATTCTCCTATGTGCCCAGCTACATATTCTAGACATTTGTATTCTTGGAGGTCAACATGGCAGTGACATTGTCCTTATTCCTCACATCACTCTCATTCCTTCAACTGAAGAAGGTTACACCTTTCAATTCAAAAGATGTCAATTTCCTGTTTGTCTTGCATTTGCAATGACTATCAACAAATCAGAAGGTCAATCTCTACATACTGTAGGTATAGATTTACACATTCCTGTTGTTTCACATGGTCAGTTGTATGTTGCATTATTAAGAGCAACAGCTTCTCATATGTTATACTTGTTGAGATATATGAGTTTTGATTTGTTTGTTATTATTGTCTTGATTCACTGATTTGTTATTATATCTTAACAGTCATTATTCATCATGGGAGTTTCTTCTCACAAGTCTCAACTTTGTGTAAAGGTTGAAATGTGAGTTACCCTGTTTATCTAATCAATACTGTAGCTAATAATACCTAGGATTGACTTATTGTTCTAGGTATATAATATAGAAACTTTGTGTAAAGGTTGAGATGATTAACTTATTGTTCTAGCTGCAAACATATTTAACAGGTTATGGGCCCTGATTCAACCATGGCAACCCTATCATTAAACTCCAATTCTGACTCTGCATTGTTAGAAGTCCCAAAGCTCTATGACAATGGAACCAACTCAGGTAGGTAAGTTACAGTGTACCATATGATATGGTCTAGCGAATGCATACAGTGTAAGGTAGGGGGCACCAGGAACCGGCTACCTTATGTAAGCCAAAAACATGCTCAATGGCGAGCTCAATAACATCCACAACATATAACTCTTTTGCAATTTAGTACCTAGGGATTATAGAGAACATGTACTCCTTCAAATCTATGGTTTTAT
>Ga0193743_1002675_pt1 | contig 12365 bp, 15 predicted proteins | sample L2c2metaG_FD_143038 | JGI IMG/M metagenome (GOLD analysis project Ga0193743, IMG submission 143038) | Soil microbial communities from a riparian zone of the East river system, Colorado, United States - L2c2 | ecosystem: Environmental > Terrestrial > Soil > Riparian zone | place: USA: East River... | reverse complement strand
AGCCGATGCCGGCGACATTGACGTTGGTGCCGTCGAGGAACTCGTAATGCAGGTTGGCGATGCCGTAGACGTCGGAGCGCACGATCTGGCCGGAGTCGTTCCAGGCCTTCTGATGATTGAGCGAAAGTCCGGCACGCCCGAGCAGGCTGTCGGCCTTGCCAAGCGATACCGGCGCCCCGAAGCGATCGGTAAAGCTCTCGAAATCGACCTTGGAATAGGCGAGCTGTCCCTGCGGCGTCAGCGACCAGCCATTGCCGACCGCAAAGCGCTTGCCGGTTTCGGCGCTGAAGGCATAGCCGAAGCCATGGTTGCCGTGGGTCAGGCTGCCGGCCAGCGCCGACGACAGGTCGCTGCGGTAAAACATCGACTGCGCCTGGCCGTCGACATAGAAGCCGTTGTCGCCGTACCAGGTCAGCGTGCCGCCGACACCGGAGCCTTCGGCCCGGATCCGGCCATTGCCAAAGAACGAGGCGACGTTGGCCGTGGCCAGGCCATATTGCGCGGTGAGACCGACGATCAGCCGGCCGCGCTCGTTCTCCAGCGCCAGACCATCGATGCCGGCCTGCAGCTTCATCTGGTCGGATTTGTAAGTTGAGCCTGTCGTGGTGGAAGGCTGCCGGTCATCGTGTCTGCCTTCGATGCGGCCCCAGACCGCCGACGGCGCGGACGCGCCGACGCCACCCTGCGAGGGCATCACACCTGTGCGCGCCATGGCATCGCTGCCACCCCAATAGCGATTGCCGACGCGCTGCTGCAGGGTCGGCAGTTCGTTCATGCCGAGCAGCACTTGGGCGTAGTTCTCGTACAGCGGCACGCCCGGCTGATAGAGCGGACCGGCGGGTGCGGAGACCGGCGGGTTGACAAGGCTCGATCGCAGGTACCAGTCGCCGTCGGCCGGCGTCGAAACGCCATTCTGCTGCAGGGTATAGGCGTAGGCGCCGCCGACGACCGCCTGCTGGCCCTGGATGACATAGTCGCCGAGCAGCGAGAACGCGCCGTTCGAGGCGCCGCCGACATCGACCACCTTGATGCCTTCGACCGTCTGAGCACCAGTGCCGCCGACGTTGATCACCCGCACGTTGGTGCTGCCGGACGTATCACCGGTGACGACCAGCCGATCGGTCGCAGAGTTGTCGCCGCCGAGAACGCTCTCGATCTCAAGCGTGCCGCCATTGCCGACGTAGTTGCCGGCCACGGTGAGCGTGCCAATGGAATTGCCGGGCGCCACGATACCCGCGTTCGATGTGTCGCAGACCGTGCCGGTGCCCTGCAGCCGGCCGCCGGCAAGCACGCTCATACCGCCGCACACGCTGCCGTTAACGGCGAGCGTGCCGCCGTTCACCGTGGTCGCACCGGTGTAAGTGTTGACACCAGAAAGGGTCTGCGTGCCGCCGCTGACCGTCAGCCCGCCGGTGCCGGATATGATGCCGGAAAACAAATCGTTCGCGTTCGTGATGGTCAGGTTCTTTGCGCCCAGCGCGGCGGCCCCGCTTCCCGCCAGACTCTGGATGTTTGTGCCCGCCGCAGCAATGCCCGAGACATCGAAGGTTCCGTCCGCGACGACGCGGCTCGAATTGCTGATGGCGCCCGCGCCGGTCAGCGCAAGGGTGCCGGCCTGGATCACGGTCTGGCCGGCATAAGTGTTGTTGGCCGCGAGATTGAGCGTGCCGGCGCCGATCTTGGTCAACCCACCGATACCCGTGAAGGCGGATGCCGCATCGGTGCCGACCGTGAACGCGCCGGTGTCGATGGTCAGTCCGCCCGCGAGAATGCTGAGGTTCGTACCGGAAAATCCACTGATGAAGGTTGCGTTGTTGGCCGTCGCTTTCAACACACCGTTGTCGAAATTGACCTGCGCCGCGCCAGTGCCCCCTCGCAGGAAACTGGTCTCCAGCGTGCCGCCGCCATTGATGTTGAGCGTGCCTGAGCTGGTGGGTAGCCTCCCGACAGCAACTCCGCCGTTGGCGGTAACCCGCGCGCCATTCTCAATATTAAGTGTGCCTGTCCCGCTGTTGCCCACGGCCAATGTGGGACCGGATAGAATCCACTGCGATCCGGCTCCGGTCACAGTGACGGTGCCGGCGCTTCCTCCAGTCGAGCCGATATTAAAAATAGTCCCGGTGCTGGTGAGCGTACTGCCGTTCTGAATCCTCAAATTGGCCGAGGTCCCATTTTGACCGACGAATATGCTCCGTGTCGCGCCGGTTGCCGGACCATTGACGCCGAGGACTGTTGGATTTGGGGACGATGAATTGATGGTGACCGCAGTAAGGTTGGTCGGCGCCACTCCACTGTTCCAGTTCACTCCGTCGGTCCAGTCGCTGCTCGTATTTCCTTGCCATGTCTGGGCCGACGCCGATCTCGCGGACAGGACCGTGAGCGCCGTCGCCGACATGCTTGCCAGAAGCAAGCGAAGCAATCGCATTCTGTTGCCACTGGGCGATCGCGGAGTCCGGTTCGAACTCACGCGCCGCATGTCATCTGATTGTCGCCGAATCGTTGCAGCCCCGATGCATTCGCGCATGATGCTCTATTCCAGTCTTGTTCTGATCCACCGGGAGGAGGACGTTCAGTTGTCCGCGGCCGACGAGACTAAGCCTTACGCTAGACGTATCGGCTCTAGCCGACAATCGCAGTTCGTGTTCAACCAAAGGAATACGCAGCGGTGTGTCGCTCGCGCAACGGAAGAAGCTTAACAAAGTCCTTCGAGATCAGATCTGGCTATTCGCCTCACCTGGCGGTCGGCACGCGAAGCCAGTGATGTCGCCTATTTAGGCACATCGCGTCATTTCGGTGCGAAGCGGAATTTGGTCGCTACGCCGGACTGTCCGCTTGGGTCATTCGCGACCGGGTCGCGCCGGCAACAAGTCTGGCCAATGTCCGCTATGCCAACAGGTCCGCGCCGGCCTGTGTGACGATGATATAGGCGCCGGACGGATGCATGGTGACGTAGCCTCGCTCGACCGCAGCCTTTACTGCGGCGCCGTATTCCGAATAGCTGCCGCCGGCATCTTTGAATTGGGAGTTGAGGATCCCGACCGCCAATCGGCCGGCATGGTCCGCCGTCATCCCGCTGGCAATTTCCAACAGCTTCCTGACCGCACTGTCGACGCTGGCGAACGGACGGTCTTCCGTGAATTTCAAAGCAACGTCTCCTGCAACGGCAGTGTCAATTCAGAGCCGTTGTTTTTGACATTACCCACCTTGTTGTCGACGGGCCAGATCTTCAGCCATTCGTCAGGGCAGGGCCGCAGCAATGCAAGCAGCTCCTGCTCGGCGGCCGGCTCTTCGCCGAGCCATTTCGGCCAGTCGGTTTCGCCCAGGATTACAGGCATGCGATTGTGGATCTCCGCCATCGCGCCGTTCGGTGCGCAGGTGAGCACCGTGCAGCTTGCGATTTCCTCGCCATTGGCTGGATTGCGCCAGGTCGACCACAGCCCGGCCATCACCATTTCGCCGCGGGCGGCCATGCCGATCGCATAGGCCTGTTTCCTCTTGCCTTTCTCGTCGAGCTTTTTCCACTCGTAGAAGCCGTTGGTGACGACCAGGCAGCGCTGGCCGCGGCGCCAGGCATCCTTGAACGCCGGTTTGGTGGTGAATTCTTCCGAGCGCGCATTGAACGTCGAAAAGGCGAGCTTGTCGTCTTTCGCCCAATGCGGGATCAAGCCCCATTTCATCATTTTGGGGATTGGGCCGCCTGCGCGCCGGCGACCGCGGCCTCTTCCGCGCTAAACTAGCCCATAACCCTCGCGAGAAGCGCGTTCGCTATTGCTCTCACCTCCTAGTTGCGCTTGGATGCCGCCGGGTCTGGGGAGACAATCAAACATGCGAATTCTGGGAATCGTGGCGCTTGCCGCTGCGTTGGGCGGCTGTGTAACAAATAACGAAACCGTCCAGTTTCGAACGTCAAATCCGCAGCAACAAGCGATGATGCGCGATGGGCAGCCTGCACTCGTGTCTCGCCAGAAATCATCCCTGGTCTTGGTTCGTCCGGCGGCACGCCAGTTGCAGGCCAACGGCCGGCCGGCGTTTGTGGTAGGTATCAATAATCTCGGAAAACAGCCGGTCGACTTCCGGGTTGCCCAGGTTGAGGCCATTCAACATGTGGGCGCCTCCGACTATGGAATGCAGATCGTCACCTTCGAGATGCTTCAGCAAGAGGAGAGAAACCGACAAGTCGCTGCTGCCATCCTCACCGGGGTGGCCGGCGCGGCAAACGCTTACAGTGCCTCACGCGCTGGCCACGGCTCCTATACGACGCCAAGCGGCCGGACGGGGACGTTCTACAGTCCGACCGCGGCAGCGATCGCCCAAGGCAACGCCGCCGCTCAGAACGAGGCGATGTTTGCCGCGACGGTCGAAACGGGCCAACGCAATATGGCGGTTCTGGAGCAATCCGTGATCAAGGATAATACGTTGATGCCCGGCGAGTGGTACGGCGGCCAGCTTCATTTGGCGCCGCCCACCGATCAAGCCGGCGGTCAGAAGACCTACACAATCGTCATCACTGTGGGGAATGAGAGGCATGTCGTTGAAGTTGCTCAGGGGCCCGTGGGATCCTAGATGGGACTTTTTCTCAGAAGTCTCATTCTTAGCGTCATAGCGAGCGCCGGCGCCATCTTCGTCGCCACGAGCTCGTCAGCTTATTATTGCTCGGAGCCGATACCGCCATCGTGTGCGATCAGGTACGGAGTCTTTGACGACCAGGACGACTTCGATCAGTGCAAGCGCAAGATGGGTTACTTTAAGGCTGAAGTGGAGACCTTCCTTTCATGCCTGCAAGACGAGACCGAGCGCGCGCGCAGCACTTATAATGATCCCGTCGATTCCTTTAATCGGCGCGCGCGAGGCTGAGCAATGATCCGACCCATCGCCCTCGTCCTCGCCCTCCTCATCACGTCGCCGGTAAGCTCGGAGACAGTCGACGTTAAATATCGAGAAGCTGTCGACTTGAAACCGTTTGCCTGCACCGACACGCCGCGCAGCAGCTTCATCCAGCGGGTCTGCTACGACAAGGCGCAGAGTTACATGCTGATCAGCTTGCGAGGCACCTACTACCATTATTGCGAACTGCCGGCCGCGACGTTCGAAGCGTTAATGGCTGCGCCGTCGATGGGGCAATTCTACAATCAGAGGATCAAGGGCACAGGTTCGGATGGGCCCTTCGATTGCCGAACGCACAGGTTGCCCAGCTATTGAAACTTAAGCGAATTAGACGCCGATGAGAGCACGGCAGATTAGCGATGTCCCGATAGCCGAGAAGACCCCAAGGCGACGCTCCGGAGTTAAGTCAGCCCCTGCCGTACCGCGGAAGCGCCGCGGCCGAATGGTCCTTGACGAAGGCGCAGCAGGCGCTTGCCGTTGGTTACTTTGAAGAGTCTGCCAACCGAGCATGTCTCCAATTTGCGTCGGGGATCAGTATCGCCGAATTCCGACTGCACCGGTGTACGGGTTGACGTTAGGAGCGGTCCCGTAATTGTCTCGGACGGTGCTATTCGGATTGGTCTGCTGGTGCGGTGGCACGTAGGTGCCGGCGCGTGTCGTATGACCTTGGACCCTATGGCTGTTGGGGTTTGAGCCCGTGCCATAATATTGTGCCGATGCGCCGGTCGTGGCGAAGGCAAGGGCCGCAGCCAAAATCCACTTTGTCATTTCCATCCCCCTTGGTTTTGTTGTGTCAAAGACACAACCACAGTGAGAGAGTCGTGTCTAACGATTAGACCTCCGCAGAACTACGGAGGAAGCCGGAATAACTGATCATTCCCCGCCCCCACTCTCCCGCGCCGCATTTCCCGCCGCGATCAGGCGCCGCAGATTGACGTTGTGCGTGGCCACGTTCGGATTCCGCACCGGCCGCTCCAACAGATACGCGGCGACATCGGGATTGAACCAAGACATGTGGACGATCTCGTCGACGCTACGGCGATTGTCAGGTAGCTGCTCGAGCAGGAGCTTGAACCGCTTGATCAAGCCGCCGCCGGCAAGGTCTCCCTTGAAGTGCCGGACAACCAGCTCCCCCATGCGGCCACGCTCCACTTTTCCGCCGTGTCGGAGCCTACCGTAGCTCGCTTCTCGGCCTTTTTGAAGTAACCGAGGATCGTGTGCCCCTGGCGCAAGGTGGGTTCTCTTTTGAGGGCGTTACCTGCATGCCGCATGGCAAAAACAAAAGTGACCTTCAAGATCATCCGAAATTCAGATGATGACTGGAATATCCAGGCAGAATATCCGGGCGCCGAGCCCCGCGAAGTCACCGGCTTGAAAAGCAAGGCTGACGCCGACGACTGGATGAATGGAGACCGCCGATCGCTTGGCTGCGCTCTCAGGGTTACGCTAAATGACCCGATAGCTTTTCCAGCGTATCAATGTTGCGCGGGAGCCGTCCTCGGGTTGCTGCCCGCGCGAATGCTGCAAACGCCATCGCGTTCAATGATGCTGATCGACACCGCGCCCGATGCCGCGAGATATTCCAGCGCGCGATTTCTGTTTGGTGCTTTCGCCAGCATGGCGGCAATCGATAGCATCAGCGGGTGACGTCATCGTCGTACCGCAGGGCGAGATTTTCGGAAGACGTCGCGCACGGCCCATGATCTATGCGTCTAAACCATCCCAAAATAAGGAGTCTCGCCGGAACGGCTGTGACTGACCCCGGTTTAGTTGATCGGGTCGCCGTCTCACGTCGGCGGCCTGCTCGGTCCTGCTGATCGACTCCTCCAAAGGGCGGGGCCGTGCCCTGAGCGTCACGCGCGGCGATGAATCTACGCAGTCCAACCGAGCGCAATGGTGTGCATAGCCGTATTTTACCGGACTTGAACCATTACGCGGTCTGTGCGGACGTACTGATGCCGGGGGATTGCGCTATCCGGATTAATGCCGGCGCCACCGAGCATCATTCAGCTTGGTGGCGTTGTGCGTTCCACAGTGGCCTTGGATTGTGGCAGGGGGACTTACCTAGAGGTAGCGTCGCTTAGGCATCATATTGCTATGACCGCAACCGCTGTCCCATATACCTACACCTGCCCGAAGCTAGATTGCCCGGCTGAATACATTGCGACCCATCGGGATCATGCGCCCGATGAAAAGCCAAGATGCAGCCAGTGCGGGACCCCGTTTCTAGCTATGGAGAAGGGCCGGTACATCCACTATCAACGCGTGGACCGTGGGTAGCGGGTCAGTTTGAATGCGGCAGACTTCCGCACTGGACGTTTAGAGCGTCACCGGAAGATCTGATCCGACGTCATCGGCTTGCCCGATTGCCCGATCAGGTGCGGGACCAGCGCGCGCTTGAGGCGCGCAGTTGACCATACCGGCGCTCAATGATGCTGATCGCAGCCGCGCCGCTGGCGTGCAGGTATTCGGTGGCGCGTTTTCGGTTCGGTGCTTTCGCCAGCATGGGCAACGTCGATAGCGACATATGCAGGACGTCACGGGGGGTGCTGGCCTGTTTTGGCCACTAGCGGCCTAGTTTGATTTCGTAGTAACACCCCTTCCCGCTCTGATGGAAGGAGTACAAAATGCTCTTTGCTCTATGGATGATGTGGGTTGCGAATGGCACCTCTGGAGCCGCGCATATTGGTGATTTCCAAACGATGGATGCGTGCAAAAAAGCAGCAACCGAGCAACAGCATGTTGGAAAGGAGGAGCGCGCGCCCGCTTACTCCTTCGTTTGCGTGCAATCCAAGTGACCGAGCGTTAAGGCCGCCTCATGTGTGGATGGCCCCCGACTTGCAAGAGTTTTTTCGTGATGAGCAGTGATCGCTTGCAGTCATGTGTCCGGCCTTTCGGTGCGGTCATGACCGCTGGCCTTGATGGATTCCGCGGATCGAGGCCTTATCAGTTGGTCGGGATTGTAACCCCGCTGAGGCGGTCAGGTTTCTCTCGATCTGTCGGATGACCGACTGTGCCATCACGTGTTTTCACTCTCGCAAGCTTGCGGCACGCCGCGGCTTAGCAGTTCATGCTGCCACTGCTGCGTGTCGGTAGGCGTCCTGTCTGCGCATGATGGCCCAAGCCACGCGTGCCGTCTTGTTCGCCAAGGCGACTGCGGCGACAAGTCGTGGCTTTCGGCTGAGCAGAGACGTTAACCAGGGGTCGGTCTTGGCTTGCTTCGAACAAAGCAGCACCGTGTGTGCGCTGTTGACGAGCAGGCGACGGAGATAACTATCCCCTCGTTTGCTAATTCCACCGAGGCGCGCTTTGCCCCCGGTAGAGTTTTGTCTCGGCACTAGCCCGAGCCAGGCGGCAAACTCTCTGCCGCTACGGAATATGTTCGGATCTGCAACCGTTGCTGCGATTGCCGTGGCGATGATCGGCCCGATCCCCGGAATGGTAGCCAGACGTTGGCTGACCGGGCTGCTCTTGTGCCACGCGAGAACTTGCGTCTCGAGACCAGCGATCCGTGTCTGGATATCTTCAATCTGGGTGATGATTACCTTCAGCACCTGACGGGCAATATCCGGTACACGCCCGTCCTTTTCGTCCATGACAATCGCAATCAGTCTCGCCACTTTGTGCAGGCCCTGCGCCTCGATCAGACCGAACTCGGCCAAGTGCCCACGCAGAGCATTCACCAGCATGGTGCGCTGGCGGATCAGCAAATCCCGAGCCCGATGCATCATGAGTGCCGACTGTTGCTCCACCGTTTTTACCGGTACAAAGCGCATCGATGGACGCCTAACCGCCTCACAGATCGCCTCGGCATCGGCCACGTCGTGCTTGTTGCGCTTCACATAGGCTTTCACATAGGTGGGCGGCATAAGGCGCGCCTCATGGCCAAGCGCAATCAACTCGCGCCCCCAATGGTGCGCCGTCGCGCAGGCTTCCATGCCGACGAGGCACGGCGGAATCCCGGCAAAGAACGCGAGGACCTGGCCGCGTCGCAGCCGCTTGCGCATCACTACGCTGCCTGCCTCGTCGACCGCATGAAGTTGGAAGACGTTCTTTGCCAGATCAAGACCGATTGTAGTAATATCGCCCATGGATGGCTCCCGTTGCTGGTGATCTTTGATGACCACCATTCTGGCACATCGATGCCGTCAGGGAGCCATCCACCCCATCAGTTGGCGGCCTGTGTTAGCCGCCCCTTACCGCCGCATTTGGAGCAGGGCGGAGGATAGATTTTTCGGGTGGGCTGCTCGGGTTGCTTTACCGGAGGCAATCCGGTGCCGTTGCAGGCGGGGCATTTCCGCTCATTCGGATTCGCGGCTTGCTTTCTCATTGTGCCCTCAATCGCCATTCCGAAAATTGAAGCGGGGCATCATACCGGAACTGCAACTCCGGGATATAGGCGGCGGGATGCTGTCCCCAGACTCCGGGGCGCTGCCATTCAATCAGGCCCTGCCGCCGCCCGGAACAATTCATCACGTTCCGCCTCCGTAAGGTGTGCAGGCGTGGAATAGTCAACCGCAACCAACCTGCCGTCCTTTAGCCGCCCCCAATCAGACACCTTGGGTTCGAAAGGGTCGCCGTCTTCGCCGGGCATGTAATCCCAATCGGGGAATTCGTCCCGGTCGTGTAAATTCGCGTGATCGGAATCCGTCAGCGGTTGCGCCGTTTGCATGATCAACACCCATCCGGAATTCGAGCACCACCGAACAGGGCAAAGCATTTCGCGTCGGCGGTCGTCGACGTTTTTGAATAGCTCCGCTTCGTATTTGTTGCACCGACGACCGCGCGCGCCGCGAGCAAATTTGAATGCCCAAGGTCCGGTGACTATAACCAGCCGGGTGGTCCCTACTCGGCAGATTTTTATCATTCGTCCCGCTTCAATTTTCGCCGTCCCCAATGCTTCTCTTTCGATGAATCGTATTCCGGGATCGGCTTTGCGCCGTGCAGCGCGAGCATCATGCCAATGTGGGCATGCATATTCGACCAACGTGCCCTCACCGCTCCTCGTCCGGATGAACCCAAACGTAGGGCGTGATCTCGCGCTCCCGCGTGAGCTTGATCATGTGCACGGGCGGTGCGTATCGGCCCTTCGTGCATGATCGGCACTTGAGCGCTGCTTTAAAGCTTCCACATCAAACGGTCGGACGAGCGAAATTCTCGGCTCCAGAATGGATTTTGGGAAAGCGCGTGAAGGGGCCCGCGCCCGTAGGTTTTTGAATTGGTCACGCTAGGTGACCGGCAGTGCATCCGAGCAGGAGAGGTTGGCAAAGTCTTACCAGCCGTCCACAATTGCCCGGTCAACCTTTAGGTACAAACAGGAATAGCGATGACCGGAAAGCGGCTAGGTTTTTTAGTTACGATTTTTGTACTCACACCTCTGTGCGCACAAGCCCAGGGCACGTCCCAACAAAACGGCACTCGCAATGGATATGTTGGTGGCACCAGTTCGCCTGGCGCGACTTTGCCAAGTTCGACTAACGGTCCCTCATCAGTGTCACCTTCGCGAAGTTCGATGGGAACCGGCCAAGGCCGATCTGAGGGCGCTTATGGCCTCACGCCGCAACTTCAAAAAGAACTCGGGATTAGCCGGCAACAATAAGACCTTCCATGCCCTGAAGGAAGTGCCGTTCCCGTAAAGCAGAACAATCACTCTCGGGGAAATGCGCGCCTCAGGCGTTCGCGCCTTGGTCACTGCCGTTAGGCGGAGTGCTCAGCCTCTCGGAACAAAAGCTGCCGTTCCGATTATTACAAATCATGCAACACCGAGGCGTCGAATACACTGTCGTTCAGGGAATTGGACGGCAATTATGGAAATGGGCGGTTTCGATTGATGCGAAGCCCCTAACAGGCCAAGCCGCGACCAAATCCGAGGCGGTGGCAGAAGCCGAGCGCGCGATCGATCGAGCCCTGGCCGCAAAAAAGCTGCGGCTTGTCCGCCCTGAGCAGGAGCGTTGAGCGGAGCGCCCCGCCGGGGTGAACAGGCAGGCTCACCTCTCGCTATGCTGACCACTTATCGTCTTCGCGCCGAGCTTCGTCGTCGTTAAGGCGCTCGGCAACGTCGGCAGCGACAGCCGGATCGTCGGTGTTTGCGATAGGCGTGCCGTCCTGCTTTTTGATCTTTTTGCCGTCGGCATTGACCGGAAAATCATGGGGCGTCAGAGGCTTTTTACCAATCGACATCACGTCCTCCTCCTGTGCGCCGACACACTACCACGCCCCGGACGTCCGTCGCACGGGCGTGTTTACTCGCTTCCATGTTCCCTTCGCTCAGATTCTGCCTGCAACCAGAACTCCAGGTCCCGACCCACGGGCCGGCCTTGATGCTCCCAAAGTTCGCGGGCACGCGCTCTGATCTCTTCCTTAGACCGCCTTGCAGCGAGGCGCTGTTGCAGCCTCTGCCGCAGCTCCTCCACAAACGCCCAGAGCCGCTGATACGTTGTCTGGTCGGTGACACTGGCAGCGAGCCGCTTCGCTCGTTCGATTTCGCGCTCTAGTTCGCGAGGATCTTCGTTCTGATCCATAGCCATAGGCCATCTCCGTCCGTGTAAGACGACTAAGGCCAAGGATTGTTTCAATTCAGTCTTGTTTCCTCAGTGAGCCGGATCACGCCTTGCTAGGCCCTCAACGGTTGGACAGCGCCGATGGCAATAAGCCGGCCGCCATCGAAACATCGCCTTGCTAGGACGTGTGTTTGAAGGTCGCTATCTTACGGTCCAGCAGCCAAAGTTCGATGTCGTGATCATCTACGAGCCGCTTTGCGTATTCCTTCGCGGTCTCCTCGTCAGCGACAACGATATCCACTGACCGGATAAAACGCCCGTCTTGGCCTACAATGTATGCTCGATACTCGGGCATGGTGTTCGCCTTGGTGGTTCCACGCTGGAACACGGCGAGGGCGTTGTCTGTGCACTTGTGGACACAACACAAACTTGGCCACTGCTAAATTAGGTCAATGCGAACGCACGAGTCGCCCGCCTGCGTACACTCCGCACACCTTGCATGAGTAAGAGTTTTCCGGCTCAGGGAACGAAACGCAAAACAGCCACTTTATGGATTCGTCGCGTTTCTTCCCTGAGGCGCGACACTTCAGCACCACCGACGGCCTCAGTGCCCGGCAGCCCTGGGGCCGTCACTTCAGGAGGTGGCCCGACGCACAACGTTATCCGGACGGGAGGATGTTGATTATGGACGTTGGAACGCCTTTGCCTTCGAGAGAAGCGCTGGACAGGGTGGAGCTTAATTTCTAGCGCGCCATCCGCCGGCAAAAACCTAAGAACCTAAAGAGGCCTCCCATGGTTGACGCGGCATATTCTCGTCAGAAACAGCAAGTGGATCGCGCTGCTGTGCGTGCTCGCCGGCGACTGATCATTCCATTGGTCGCCGCGTTCGTCCTAATCGGCGGCGGCTGGATGACCGTGTGGGCCTTCAGTGGAAGCAAGGAAGTCGCGCCGCGAGCTTCAGACGAGATTCTCGAGACGACG
>Ga0193743_1002674_pt1 | contig 12370 bp, 12 predicted proteins | sample L2c2metaG_FD_143038 | JGI IMG/M metagenome (GOLD analysis project Ga0193743, IMG submission 143038) | Soil microbial communities from a riparian zone of the East river system, Colorado, United States - L2c2 | ecosystem: Environmental > Terrestrial > Soil > Riparian zone | place: USA: East River... | reverse complement strand
CCAGGTCGCCGCGCAGCAGGATCTCCCCGTCGTCGGCGATCCGCACCGCGTTCCCGGGTAGCGGCTGCCCCACCGTGCCTACCCGCTGCGCGTCCGGGGTGTTCACCGTGATCCCGCCGGTGGTCTCGGTGAGCCCGTAGCCCTCGTACACCGGCACGCCGACGCCCCGGAAGAAGTGCCCGAGCCGCTCGCCCAGCGGGGCGCCACCGGAGACCGCCGCGATGCACCGGCCGCCCAGCGCGGCCCGCAGCTTGGCGTAGACCAGCCGATCGAACAGTGCATGCCGGGCGCGCAGCAGCAGGCCGGGGGAGGGCTGCGCCCGGCTCCACTCCTCGGCGGTGGCCGCGGCGGCGTCGAACACCTTGCCCTTGCCGGCGGCGTGCGCGCGCTGCTGCGCGGCGGTGAACACCTTCTCGAACACCCGGGGCACGGACAGCACGAAGGTGGGTTGGAAGGCGGCCAGGTCGGCGAGCAGGTTGGAGGTGTCCGAGATGTGCCCGATCGTGGTTCGGGTGTACACCCCGCCGCACTGGATGACCTTGGCCAGCACGTGGGCCAGCGGCAGGAACAGCAGCAGCGAGTTCTGCTCGCTCATCATGGTGCCGAATACCTGGCCGGCGGTCTTCAGCTCGGAGAGCAGGTTGCGGTGGGTCAGCTCGCAGCCCTTGGGCCGCCCGGTGGTGCCCGAGGTGTAGATCAGCGTGGCCAGGTCGTCCGCGCCGACCTGCGCGCGGCGCTGGGAGAACTCCTCGGCGGGGACCGAGGCGCCCCGGGCGACCAGGTGATCGACCGCCGGGGTCACCGAGGGGTCGGTCGGCTCGATCTGCCAGACCTCACGCAGGTCGGGGAGCTGCTCGCGCATCGCGTCCACCGCGTCGCGGTGCTTGTCCGACTCGACCACCGCGGCCACCGCGGCCGAGTCGGACAGGATCCAGTTGATCTGCTCCACCGACGAGGTTTGGTAGATCGGCACGGTGACGGCGCCGACCGAGGCGATCGCGTAGTCGATCACCGTCCACTCGAACCGGGTGCGGGACAGCACGGCCACCCGGTCGTCCTTGGCCACCCCGGACGCGATCAGGCCCTTGGCCACCTCGGTGACCTGGGCGCCGAACTCCTTGGCGGTCACGTCCACCCAGCCGCCGTCGGTCTTGCGCCGGAAGCTGACCGTGTCCGGATGCTGCTCGGCGTTCTCGAACACCGCGTCGGACAGGCTCTCCCGGTCGGTCACCTCGTCGACCGCCGGCACGATGTACTCGCGCATTTCGAACCTCCCGACCCCGTTCGACACCATTGCCGCGGCGCCAACCTATAACGGTTACCGGCCCGTAGGGGAGAGATGTGATCGTCGAGTCGGCGGTGTCCGACCCGCGCGCGACAGCCGCCAGGTGCCGTCGCTACGGTCGGGCGGGTGAGCACCCGACGCGACAGCGGGCGAGCCCCGTCGTTAGCCCGACGGCAAACCCGCACGTCGCGACCCGTGAGTGGTAAGTGGTCCTATGAGACCACTTACCACTCACGGGTCTTGACCAGGGAAAACGTGCGATGAGCAGCGTGGACGTGGTGGACGAGACGTTCCTCGCCGTGCCGCCGGCGCGGGTCGCGGCCGAGTTGGCCGACCCGGCGGCCTGGTCTCGGTTCTGGCCGGACCTGCGGCTGAAGGTGGTGACCGACCGGGGCGAGAAGGGCTACCGGTGGACCGTGCACGGGGCGCTGGTCGGCAGCATGGAGGTGTGGCTGGAGCCGGTGCTGGACGGCACCCTGCTGCACTACTATCTGCGCGCGGATCCCCCGGACAAGGTGGGTCGGCCGGCCGCGCTGCCGTTCCGGCGGGCCGCGGCGGAGATCTCCCGCCGGCAGCGGGCGGCCAAGGCGATCGCCCTGGGGCTGAAGGACCTGCTGGAAGCCGGACGGCCACCGGGCGAGCCCCCACCTCCGGCGCCGACCCCACCAACACCACCGTCCCCACCAACACCACCGTCCCCGGAACCCCCGTCCACGGTCGAGGCCAGCCCACCAACCGGTAACGGGAGCGAGCAAGCTCACCCCGCGCCCGGGACCGCACCCAGCGCGGAGAGCCCGGCGAACACGTAAGTTGACGTTGATGCGGGTTCACGTGGTCGCCGATGTGCACGGCAACAGCGCCGCGTTGGCCCGCGCGGGCGTGGGGGCGGACGCCCTGATCGTGCTCGGTGACCTGATCGACTTCGTGAACTACGACGACCACAGCGCCGGAATCCTGGGACGGATCTTCGGCGTCGAGGCGGTCGGACAGTTCGCCAAGCTGCGAGCCAACGGGCGCCCCGGCGAGCTGGGCCGGTACGCCGACACGCTGTGGACGGAGTTGGCCGATCCCCAGGCCACCCTGGAAGGCGCCGTGCGGGAGCAGTACGAGCAACTGTTCGCCGCCATGGCCACGCCCTGCTACCTGACCCCTGGCAACGTGGACCTGCCGCACCTCTGGCCGGAGTTCCTCACCGCCGGGATGCACATGCTGGACGGGGAGGTCACCGAGATCGGCGGGCTTCGCTTCGGTTTCGTCGGTGGGCTGCCACTGCCGCCGGAGATCAACCCGGTCCGGGACGGCCCCTGGCGACCGTATGTGCGGCCGGCCGCCGAGTACGACGCGGCGTGCGCCGCGCTGACCGACGTGGACGTGCTGTGCAGCCACGTGCCGCCGCTGGTGCCGGAGCTGGCCTACGACGTGGTGACCCGGCGCGCCGAGGTGGCCAGCCGGGCGCTGCTCGAGATCATCGAGCGGGACTCGCCCCGGGCCGCGCTGTTCGGGCATGTGCACCAGCCGATGTCCCCCCGGGCGCGGGTGCTCCGCACCGAGTGCGTGAACGTCGGGCACTTCCGCCGCACCGAGCGCCCCTACGCGCTCACCTGGTGAGCCGAAGCCAGAGCCTGAGTCGAAGCCAGAGCGGAAGCCGGACACCGCGGCACCGGACTGGCGTGCGCCGGTAGCCTCTGCGGCCATGGCCGACTCCACCACGCAGTCCATCAACATCGCCGCCGAGCCTGAGGCGATCATGTCGGTGATCGCGGACTTTCCCGCGTACCCGGAATGGGCGAACGCGGTCAAATCCGCCGAGGTGGTGGCCGACGGGCCGGACGGCCGGGCGTCGCAGGTTTCGTTCACTCTGGACGCCGGGATGTTCAAGGACGCCTACACGCTGGCCTACGACTGGGCCGAGGACGGGCTCTCGGTGAGCTGGGATCTGGTCAAGGGCCAGATCCAGAAGGCCCAGCAGGGCTCCTACGCGCTGGCTCCGGCCGGTACGGCCACCACGGTCACCTATACCCTGAGCGTCGAGCTGAACATCCCGATGATCGGCATGCTGCGGCGGAAGGCCGAGAAGATCATCATCGACACCGCGCTGAAGGAGCTGAAGCGCCGGGTCGAGGGCTGAGCCGTCGAGGGCTGAGCTGACGAGGTGGGCGGGCGAGGTATCCTCGCCGGGCCGATCGTCGGGTGGGTGGCCCAGATCAAGTTGGCACTTCGTCGAAGCGGGGTAGGGCGCGTTGCGGATCCTGCTGTTCACCGGGAAGGGCGGCGTGGGCAAGACCACGCTGGCCGCGGCTACCGCTGCCCGCTTGGCGCGCTCCGGGCGCAAGGCGCTGGTGATCTCGACCGACCCGGCGCACTCCCTGGGTGACGCGCTGGACGCGGATCTGGGCGGGGACCCGCTGGAGGTCGACCCGGGGCTGTTCGCCGCGCACCTGGACGGCCGGGCCCTGGTCGAAGGGGCGTGGAACGAGCTGCGCGGACACCTGCGCACCGTGCTCGCCGGCGCCGGGGTCGACGAGCTGGTCGCCGATGAGCTGACCTGGCTGCCCGGGGTGGACGAGCTGCTCGCGCTGGGCGAGGTCCGCCGACTGGCGCAGACCGGCCCGTGGGAGGTGGTGATCGTGGACTGCGGGCCGACGGCGGAGACGCTGCGGCTGCTCGGGCTGCCCGAGGCGATCGGCGGGTACCTGGAGCGGCTGTACCCGGCGCACCGGCGGGCGGTGCGCGGCCTGCTGGCCGGGATCGCCGGGGCCAGCCCGCCGAGGCCGGGCACCCCGCGCAATGTCCTGCGGAACTGGGACGAGGCCGCCGACGCGCTGGGTCGACTCGCCGAACAGGTGGCCGCGCTGCGCGCCATGCTCGCCGACCACCACAGCACCAGCATCCGGCTGGTGCTCACCCCGGAGCGCCTGGTGGCCGCCGAGAGCCGGCGCACCATGACCGCGCTGGCGCTGCACGGGCTGCGGGTGGACGGGATCATCGCCAACCGGGTGGTGCCGCCGATCGCGCCCTCGGTCCGCGGTCCGGCCGCCCGCTGGGTGCGCGCCCGCCGGGCCGAGCAGCAGGAGGTACTCGGTGAGCTGAGCGCCCTGTGGGGCAACGGGCACAACGCGGCGGAATGCCGGCGGCCGGTGCGCGCGGTGCCGTACACCGCCGCCGAGCCGATCGGGGTGACCGCGCTGCTCGAGCTGGCCGACGCGCTCTACGGCGACGAGGAACCGCTGGCCGGGGCGGACGCGCCGCCGCTGCTGTCGGTCCGGCGCACCGAAGGCGACGGCACCGACCCGGATTCGGAGTTCGAACTCGCGCTGCGGCTGCCCGGGCTGGACCGCAAAACTCCGCTGGAGCTCACCCGGATCGACGACGACCTGGCGGTCACCGTGGGCGGGGTCCGCCGGTTGGTGGCACTGCCGTCGGTGCTGTCGCGCTGCGAGGTGCTGGGCGCCCGGGTGGGCACCGACGAGCTGATCGTGGTGTTTCGGCCAGACCCGGCGGTCTGGATGACCCGGTGAGCGAACGTGGCTGCCCGGGCCACGCGAACCTGGCCGAGGAGTTGCGAAGCTACGCCGAGGGTGCACTTGACCTGCTGGAACCCTGGGTGGACCGGATCCGGGAGCAGCCCGGAGACGAGCCGGTCGCCGGTCCGCCGTCGTGCGCGGCATGCCCGGTCTGCGCGGTGATCACCGTGTTGCGGGGCGGCCACTCGGAGCTCGCCGCACGGCTGGCCGAGCACACCGCCGGCCTGCTCGCCGTGCTGCGAGCCGCCCTCGAGGAGGGCATCGGCGCCCCCTCGCCCGGTCAGGCATCCGCCCGGCCCACCTCGGCCCAGACCCCGACGGCCCACTCGACCCAGCCCCCGACGGCCGAGTCGCCGACGCCCCAGCCGACCCAGCCGCCGGCCGCCGGTCAGGCGCACACCGGCCGCACCGCTCACCCATGGACCGCCCAGCCACACCCGCCCCAGCCCTGGGCGATCTCGCCGGTGCCGTCGGCCCCGGTGCACGGCCCCGCTCGACACCGACCGACCGTCCGAGGCTCGGGCCGCGGCGGGCGGGTGGTGCAGCACATCGAGATCACCAGGGACAGCCGGGGCAGGCCGTCGCCCGAACCGTCGCCCGAGACGTGCTGACCATCGGCGTCGACGTCGGAGGGACCAGCGTGCGGGCCGGTGTGGTGGATGCCGACGGGGCGGTGCTGGATACCGCCAGGGCGGCCACTCCCGGACAGGACGAGGCGCTGGAGTCGGCCATCGCCGGGGTGGTGGAGAAGCTGGCCGCGCGGCACCCGGTAAAGGCGGTTGGCCTGGCACTCGCCGGATTCATCACGCCGGACCGCCGGGTGGTCAGGTTCGCTCCGCACCTGCCGTGGCGGGGCGCGCCGGTCGCCGACCGGTTGACTGCCCGGTGCGCGCTGCCGGTGGTCATCGAGCACGACGCCAACGCCGCCGCACTGGCCGAGCGGCGCTACGGCGCGGGGTCCGGCAGCGGGGCCAGCGCCTCGGTGTTCGTGGCCCTGGGCACCGGGATCGGCGCCGCGCTGCTGATCGACGGGAAGCTCTACCGGGGTGCGCACGGGGTGGCCCCGGAGCTGGGGCACCTGCGCGTGGTGCCGGACGGCCGGGCCTGCCCCTGTGGCAAGCGAGGCTGCTGGGAGCGGTACTGCAGCGGAACCGCGCTGGTCACCACGCTGGTGGAACTGCTCGCCGACGACCCGTCCGCCTCGCCCACGCTGGCCAGGATGGCCGCGGTGGAGGCCAGGGGGATCACCGGCCGGCATGTCGCCAGCGCCGCCAGGGACGGTGATCCGCTGGGCTGCCGGGCGATGGCCGAGCTGGCCCGCTGGCTCGGCGAGGGCCTGGCGCTTATAGCCGACGTGTACGACCCGGAGCTGGTGATCATCGGCGGCGGGGTGTCCGGCTCCGCTCCGCTGTTCATGGACGAGGCGCGGGACCACTACGCCCGGGTGGTCACCGGAGGCCACCACCGCCCGTTGGCCCGGATCCGCACCGCGCAGTTGGGCGACGAGGGCGGGGTGATCGGGGCCGCCGCACTGGCCCGTGACCGCTGCCGAGCGCGGTGACCGGTGAGCAATTCTTCGAACGTGATCGACCCCGGGTGCGATGAGGGCCACGCGTGAAGCGGCCCACACCGGCGTACCGACCAGGCCAAGGCGCGCTTCAATCGCGGTAGTTGGGTCGCGCACCTTTACCGGGAGAAGCTCATGTCGCGGATGTCGCCACCGCTGTGCGAGCGCTGCTGGCAGGCAGTGCGACCCGCCGAGGAGTTCATTCGGCTCGGCCACATAGTCGACGTCCGGGCTGACGGTGAGCCGGTCTACCTGTGGTCCTACCTGCACGCCTACGACCCCGTCACCGGTGGGTGCGACGTGCCGGCGGCCGAGGCGGCCTGAGCTCGAGCAACTGCTTGGCGCCACGTGCCAGGTGCCACGTGCTGGTGGCGAGCGTTTGCGCGACTGGCAGACGCCTGGCCCTCGGCCGGGGGAGAATCCTCGGGTGCGTGCGCCGGAGCTGCGTCTGCGGGTGACCTCCCCAGGGTTGCTCGCGCTGCCGTGGGACCGGCCGCTGCGCGACTGGGACGCCACCGAGGTGCCGCTGCGGGACATTCCGGTCGGGCCCAGCCGCCACCTGGTCCGGTTCGTGGAGGCCGATGGCCAGCTGTGGGCGCTGAAGCAACTGCCGGAGCGGATCGCGGCCAAGGAGTACGCGGTGCTGCGCCAGCTGGAGACGATGGGCCTGCCCGCGGTCCGGGCGGCCGGTCTGGTGATCCAGCACGAGGCCGAACCCGACGAATTCGGCCGGGAAGAGGACACCGCGATCCTGGTCACCCACTACCTGTCCCAGTCCTGGCAGTTCCGGCGGCTGTTCATGCGGCTGCCGCCGAACCGGCCGAAGCACCGGGCGCGGCTGCTGGACGCGATGGCCAGCCTGCTGGTCGAGCTGCACCGGCACGGCGTGTTCTGGGGCGACTGCTCGCTGGCGAATACCCTGTTCTCCCGCGACGGCCAGGTGTTGCAGGCGTGGTTGGTGGACGCCGAGACCAGCGAGGTGCACCCCCGGCTGAGCGACGGCCAGCGCCAGTACGACCTGGACATCCTGGTGGAGAACGTGGCCGGCGGCATGCTGGACATGGTCGCCCGGATGGCCGAGCAGGCCGCGCTGGCCGGCGAGGAGCCGGAGGACCCCGACCCGGACCTGGACCTGGACGAAACGCTGGTCGAGGAGGCGCGCGGGGTGGCGACCCGGTACACCGAGCTGTGGGACGCGCTGCACGCCCAGCCGACGTTCAACTTCGCCGACCGCTACCGGATCGAGGGGCAGCTGCGACAGCTGGAAGACCTCGGCTTCGTGGTGGACGAGATCGAGCTGCGCCCGGTGGAGGAGGAGGCCGATCAGCTGCGGCTGCGGGTCGCGGTCGGCGACCGCAGGTTCCACGCCGAGCACCTGCACAAGGTCGCCGGGCTCGGCGTGGGCGAGGGGCAGGCCAGCATCCTGCTCGGTGACCTGCGGGCCTACCACGCCATGCTGCCTCGGGAGAGCGGGCGGGAGGTATCGGAGTCGGAGGCGGCGATCAGCTGGCTGAACCGCGTCGTGCTCCCCGGTATGCGGCGCGCGCACGAGGCGGTGGGTGGGGTCGGCAGCCAGATCCAGGCCTATTGCGACCTGCTGGAGGTGCGCTGGATCCTCAGCGAGCGGGCCGGGCAGGACGTGGGTGACGCGGTGGCGCTGGACGCGCTGGCCAAAGGTGGCCCCACCGATTCGGCCGCCCGGCTGGCCCTCGTCGACGCGGCCACCGGGCAGCTGCCCAAGCTGAGCCGGGAACTCCTCGCCCAACTGGACGAAACCAACCGCCCGTCCACCTGACCGACGACACGCGGGTCACCTCACAGAGTGCCCGGTGACGCCGCGGAGTGCCGAGCTGTCTGGCGTTGCCGAACTGCACCGGAGGCCGGCCTTTCGCGCGCGCAGACTGCGCGCTGTGCAGTTCGGCAACACGCGATCGCTCGATGGCAAGCCGAACAGGGGAAGCCACAGCCGAACGGCAGCCCCGGTGTGAGCCGTTCCCGGCGCTCGCACAGCGCGCGTGGCTCGACACAGCGCGTTGGGCGGCTGTGTGAGCATGCCGCGGGCTGTGTGAGCGAGCGGCGGGCTCTGTGAGGGCCGCCAGCACGGACAGCTAGAGGACGGCTCCGTTGTCGTCCTCGTCGTCGTCGTTCGCCACCGCCGGCCAGGACCGCAGCACCAACCAGCCCAGGCCCAGCGCCAGCGAGACCAGCCCCAGCGGCAGGGAGAGCTCGGAGTTGCGGCCCAGCAGGCTCGGCAGTGCGAGCAGCACGACGCCGCCGAACCCCAGCAGGGCGATGCCGATCGCGGCGGTCACCCCGATACGCGGCATCGGCGGCGGGTCCGGCGGAACGAAGTGCTCGTCAGGCGGCGGGGCCGGTGCCGGCGGGCGGCTGACCGGCGGGTTGGCCGGCGCGGGTATGGACGGCGCGGGTATGGACGGCGCGGCCGCGCGGGGCGGCGGCGGTACGGCGGGGGGTGGGTTCGGTGGCCCGGCCGGCCCGGTGGCCGGTGGCGTACTCGGCGGGGCGCTGGGCACCGCTCGGTCCACCTCGTTGCCGTCGGGAGGGTAGGGAACCGCCTCCGGCCAGCAGGGCACTGTTCCTTCGGCTACCCATCCGGCGATGATCTCCTCGAAGGTGACCACGTGCCGGGTGGAGTCGGCGGCGCCGCCGCCGTCCTCAGGTTCCGCCTGGTTCACAGTGCCATCGTGACACGAACGACCCCCGGAAGGGGAGAGGTCCGCGTTGTCGGTAACCCGTACGGCTCCGTAGGCTGGGTCCGCGGTCCGGCGGGGAGAGGCGGCGTCCACGTGCTGTACTGGTTGCTCAAGTTCGTGCTGCTCGGACCATTGTTGCGGCTCTGGTGCCGGCCCACGATCGAGGGTAGGGAGAACATCCCGGAGCACGGAGGGGCGCTGCTGGCCAGCAATCACCTGGCTGTCGCGGACTCGTTTTTCCTGCCGCTGCTGGTACGGCGGCGGATCACGTTCATGGCCAAGCGCGAGTACTTCACCCAGCCCGGCCTGGTCGGTTGGCTGAAGCGGGAGTTCTTCTACGGGATCGGCCAGGTACCCGTTGACCGGGGCAGCGGCTCGGCCGCCCGGGCCGCGCTGGACACCGGAATTCGGCTGCTGCGTGAGAATCACCTGGTCGGTATCTACCCGGAGGGCACCCGATCACCCGACGGCAGGCTGTTCAAGGGCAAGACCGGGGTGGCCCGGATGGCGCTCGAGGCCGAGGTCCCGGTGATCCCGATCGTCATGATCGGGACGGACAAGGTGAACCCGATCGGCTCCCGGATCTGGCGGCCGCACAAGGTGCGGATCAAGATCGGTGAACCGCTCACCTTCGACCGCTACTTCGGCATGGCCAACGACCGGTTCATCCAGCGGTCGATGACAGATGAGATCATGTACGCCCTAATGGAGCTGTCCGGCGCGGTGTACGTGGACATGTACGCCGCCAAGGCCAAGGAAGACGCAGCCGCCCAGGCCGCGCGTTCCCGGCCGCTGGCCAGCGTGCCAGGGACCAAGGCCAGCTGACGGGGCATCTGATCTACCGTGCGCTTCTTTTACGACTGTGAGTTCATCGAAGACGGCAAGACCATCGAGCTGGTTTCCATCGGCGTGGTGGACACCGACGGCCGGGAGTTCTACGCGGTCTCCACCGAGTTCGACGACCGCCGTGCCGGACCTTGGGTGCGGGCCAACGTGCTGCCCAAGCTGCCGTCCCCCGGCGACCGGGCCTGGCGGTCCCGGGCGCGGATCAAGGAGGATCTGCTGGACTTCCTGACCGTGCCGGGCGAGGAGATCGAGCTGTGGGCCTGGATCGCCGCCTACGACCACGTGGTGCTCTGCCAGCTGTGGGGGGCGATGCCGGCCTTGCCGCGCCCGCTGCCCCGGTTCACCCGGGAGCTGCGCCAGCGCTGGGAGGACGCCGGGCGACCGCCGCTGCCGGCCCCGCCGCAGGACGCGCACGACGCATTGGCCGACGCTCGGCACAACCTGGCCCGCTGGCACACGATCGAGGCACACCTTTCCGGCAAGGGTGGCTTGGTGCACCGATCCAGCACATGAGAGTCTTCCGGCCGTGCGCATTGGAGTGCTGACCGGCGGCGGCGACTGCCCCGGCCTGAACGCGGTGATTCGGGCGATCGTCCGCAAGGGCGTGCCGGAGTACAAGTACGAATTCGTGGGCTTCCGAGACGGCTGGCGCGGGCCGCTGGAAGGCCTGACCAAGACCCTGGACATTCCGGCGGTGCGCGGCATCCTGCCCCGGGGCGGCACCATCCTCGGCTCCTCCCGGACCAACCCCTTCAAGATCGACAACGGGGTTGAGCGGATCCAGCGGACGCTGATGAACCTCGGCGTGGACGCGCTCATCGCGATCGGCGGCGAGGACACCCTGGGCGTGGCCAGCAAGCTGTACGAGCAGGGCGTACACGTGGTCGGCGTGCCCAAGACCATCGATAACGATCTGTCCGGCACCGACTACACGTTCGGCTTCGACACCGCGGTCGGCATCGCCACCGAGGCGATCGACCGGCTGCACACGACCGCCGAGTCGCACCACCGCGCCTTGATCGTGGAGGTGATGGGCCGGCACGCCGGGTGGATCGCGCTGCACTCCGGGATGGCCGGTGGGGCCAACGTGATCCTGATCCCCGAGGTGCCGTTCGACATCGCCAAGGTGTGTGACTGGGTGGAGAGCCGGTTCCGCACCCAGTACTCGCCGATCATCGTGGTGGCCGAGGGCGCAACCCCGCTGGACGGCACCATGGCGCTGGCCGCCGGCGAGATGGACGCGTTCGGCCACCCCCGGCTGGGTGGCATCGGCGAGGCGCTGGCCCGGGAGATCGAGCAGCGCACCGGCAAGGAGGCGCGCACCACCGTGCTCGGGCACGTGCAGCGGGGTGGTACGCCGAGCAGCCGGGACCGCTGGATGGCCACCCGGTTCGGGCTGCACGCGATCGACGCGGTGCACGACGCCGAGTGGGGGGCCATGGTGGCGCTGCGCGGCACCGACATCGTCCGGGTGCCGCTGGCCGAGGCCACCCAGACGCTGAAGACGGTGGACCCGGCGCTGTACGCCGAGGCCGAGGTGTTCTTCGGCTGAGGAGCACCCGCGATATGCGCCGCCGCCCCGTCCAGCGAACGCGTTAGGCTGGCTGACCGTGAACTGGACAGTTGACGTGCCGGTTGAGGACCTTCCCGAACTTCCGCCGTTGCCCCCCTCGCTGCGCGCGAGGCTGGACGATGCTCTGGGCCGCCCGGCGGCGCAGCAACCTGAGTGGCCGGACGGGGAAGCCGTCCGGCAGGTGCGCACCGTGCTGGAGAGCGTGCCGCCGGTCACCGTGCCGGAAGAGGTCGACAAGCTGCGCGCGCAGCTGGCCCAGGTGGCCAGGGGAGAGGCGTTCCTGCTGCAGGGCGGGGACTGCGCGGAGACCTTCGCGGACAACACCGAGCCGCACATCCGGGGCAACATCCGGACGTTGCTGCAGATGGCGGTGGTGCTCACCTACGCGGCGAGCATGCCGGTGGTCAAAGTGGGCCGGATCGCCGGGCAGTACGCCAAGCCGCGCTCCGCGCCGGTGGACGCGCTGGGCCTGCCCTCCTACCGGGGCGACATCGTCAACTCGATCAGGCCGACGCCCGAGGCCAGGGTGCCCGACCCGAGCCGGATGATCAGGGCCTACGCCAACGCCAGCGCGGCGATGAACCTGGTCCGCGCGCTGACCGCGGCGGGCATGGCCGGGCTGAACTCGGTACACGACTGGAACAAGGACTTCATCCGCAACTCCGGCGCCGCCGAGCGGTACGACGCGCTGGCCACCGAGATCGACAGGGGCCTGCGGTTCATGCAGGCCTGCGGGGTGGACGATCCGAGCCTGCACAGCGTGGACTATTACGCCAGCCACGAGGCGCTGCTGCTGGACTATGAGCGGGCCATGCTCCGGTTGGACGTGCGGGAGCCGAACGCGCCGAAGCATGGCCCGCT
>Ga0193743_1002673_pt1 | contig 12372 bp, 11 predicted proteins | sample L2c2metaG_FD_143038 | JGI IMG/M metagenome (GOLD analysis project Ga0193743, IMG submission 143038) | Soil microbial communities from a riparian zone of the East river system, Colorado, United States - L2c2 | ecosystem: Environmental > Terrestrial > Soil > Riparian zone | place: USA: East River... | reverse complement strand
TAATTCGTAAGCAACTGGTGACTATGCGCTTGCCTGGAGCTAGCATTGCTCCTATCAGCAGTACTTGCGCCTGCTGCCAGACACGATCGGAAAACAACGGTGCAAAAGCACTCAATAGAGAAACACACAACCAAGGTAAAGGCGTCAACGCGACCACTTCCGGAGGTCAATTCCAAATTAGCCGTTCCACCTTATAAATGGCCAAAGTCGAGCTGAATGTCACAGTGTCCCTCTATCGGGCTGTCGACTCTACCGGCCAAGCCATTGGCTCTGCTCACCGCCAAACGGGACAAAGCAGCGCCATGCGTTTTCTGCGCAACACAATTGATGCATCCGGCACGGCCATACATCAACATCAAAGGAAGAGATCGCTTCCTTTATCGGACGGTCGATTCCGCCGGGCCGACCATCAATTTTCTGTTGACGGATCGGCACGATGCAGCGGCCGCCAAGCGATTCTTTCGAAGAGCTCTGCGGAACGACAACTCGATGCCAGGGGTCATCAATCGGGAAGTGCGGCGATTGAACGTCGAAGAAGCGGTTCGTCTTGCGATCAGCCAAAACCGGTCCCTGAAGATCGCCCGGCTAAAGATCGACGATAATCAGCAGAGGAAGGCTGGTGACAGCTCCTCCTATTTCCCGTCCATAACGAACCAATCGAATATCCTTCATTTTCACCGAACTTAAAAAACGTTTTGATTCCGGCCGGAGGTCTCGGCGTGGTTGGAGGAAGTCTTATTCTGGCGGAGGGCGTCGACCTTCAGGCTAGCAAACGGCGCGTTCTTTACCAGGCCAGAAACGCTCGCGTAGAAGCCGCTTTAGCACTTTGCCAGAACCGCTTTTCGGCAAATCTGTCTCCAAGAACTCGACCCGGCGGGGAATCTTGTAGTTCGCCAAGCTTTTGCGACAGTGGCGCATCAGTTCGTCGGCAGTCATGCTCATGCCGGGCTTGAGGACTATACATGCGGCTACTATTTCTCCCCACTTAGGATCAGGTATCCCAAAAACCGCAGACTCACGGACCGCTGGATGGGTGAGAATGACGGCCTCTACCTCGCCGCAGTAAACGTTTTCGCCGCCTGTGACGATCATGTCCTTCAGGCGATCCAGAATGTAGAAATAGCCGTCGGCGTCCTGGTACCCGATGTCTCCTGTTCGAAAGAAACCATTTCGTAACGCAGTTGCGGTGTCGTCGCGGTTGTTCCAATACCCGGCCATTACATTTTCGCCACGCACTATCAGTTCGCCGTGTTGCCCGGATTTCACATGCTTGCCGGAATCATCGGCTACCCGCAGATCTATGCCGGGGCATGGGCGTCCGCACGATAAGAGTTTTGCGCCAACGTGATCTTCATCCTGAAGACCCGTGACAAATCCCGTTTCACTGAGTCCATAGATCTGAACAAGCTTTGCGTTGGGCAGAAGGTCTCGAGTTTGAGGAATCAACTCAGGCGCCATTAGCGATCCGCCGTATGCCAAGACATGCACGCTGCTCAAATCGAATTTCTTGACATCAGGAAGTTGAGTGAGCACGTTGATCATCGTAGGGACCAAAACAGTGTAGTTAACTCGCTCGTTCTCAACTGCCTCACAGAACCCCGCCGGGCTAAAACTTGGCAGCGCTGTCTGGCAAGCGCCGAACGCGGGCGCCGCGAACATTGCAGGGAAATCGGCGATATGGAACATGGGAGCGGCGTGCAGAAATACACCGCCCTCCTCATATCGCATCCAGTAGTTGAAATGATGAACGTTCGCTAAAATGTTCGCGTGCGTTACCATTACGCCCTTTGGCCGGCCCGTCGTTCCGCTGGTATAGATCAGCGCAAGGATAGCTTCGGGTTCGTAACACGCGCCCGGGCAAGTGTACTGTCCCTCATCCATAGACCGTTGATCGATCACTAGCTCCCAGGAAAGTCGAGTAGTGGGCGCCGGCAACCCGGAATGCCGCACCAATCCGCGCGGGCAAGCATCTTCCAGCACGTGATCGATCTCCACAGCAGAGAGACGTGTGTTGATCGGGACGACGATGACGCCAAGCCAGCCGCAAGCATAGACAAACTTGATGTAGTCGGGTCCGTTAGGAAGTAGTAGCGCGAGCCGGTCGCCAGGTTCAAAGCCGCGATGCCTGAGCACCGCAGCCACCCTCTTTACTTGCTCGTGAAGCTCGCGGAAAGTCAGCCTGTGCTGGCCGAAACACAGCGCCGGGCGCTCCGCATAATACCGGACTGCCCGTTCCATGGAATGGACATAGATCATCCTGTCACCATTCGAGCCCCGTACAAAGGTCGACCACCTCGCGTTCGAATCTATAAAGGGCCAAGTCTTCGACTGTAATCATCTTCAGATCGTGCTTAACACAGAAGCAACCGAGCTCGGGCAGCCGAGCCATGCTGCCATCGTCGTTCATGATTTCGCAGATGACGCCTGAGGGATGTAATCCGGCGAGACGTGCAAGATCAACAGAGGCTTCCGTCTGGCCGCGGCGTTCCAAGACTCCTCTTGCGCGCGATCTAAGCGGGAAAATGTGTCCAGGACGGCCCAGGTCCTCGGGACAAGATTGTGGATCGATGACGGCGAGGATGGTCTGCGCTCTATCGTAGGCCGAAATTCCCGTCGTGACTCCACGCCCTAAGGCATCGATGGAGACCGTGAAATTGGTACCGAACTGTGCACTGTTGTGCGGCGTCATGGGGTACAGTTGCAACGCGTCCGCTCTTTCGCCGGTGATGGCTAGACAGATCAGGCCGCGTGCGTGGGTCGCCATAAAATTGATGGCATCCGGTGTGATCATCTCGGCGGCCATGGTGAGATCGCCTTCGTTCTCGCGATCTTCGTCGTCAACGACGACAATCATGCGCCCGGCTTGCAGCTCTTCGATAGCAGCTTCAATTGACACGAAGACGCGCGATCGCTCCGGCGCATCGGAGGAAGTCACGGACTCAAGGACCGCCGGCCATTCCGTCAATTCCGTAAATGTATACATTTCCGTTCACACGACTGTAAGCGTGTGGCCCATCCTCTCTTTTTTGCTTTTTAGATAAACAACTGCGTGGGGACTGGGCGAGGTCTCGCACGGAATTCGCGCAACGACATCGATTCCGGCTTCGATCAAGACATGAAACTTCTGGGGATTGTTCGAAAGAAGCCGAACCCGGTGGATTCCAAGTTGATTCAGTATCGCGACAGGTAAACAGAAGTCGCGACAGTCGGCTTCAAACCCAAGGGCGTGATTTGCCGCTATCGTGTCGAGGCCTTCGTCTTGGAGCGCGTAAGCCTTGAGCTTCGCCATAAGTCCAATTCCGCGACCCTCCTGATGCTCGTAGATCAGAAGCCCGGACCCTTCGTCGGCAATAGCTCGCATAGCAATTTCTAACTGATCCCTGCAGTCACAACGAAGCGACCCAAACGCCTCGCTCGTCAAGCACTGCGAATGGATGCGCAACAAGGGAGCGCCACGTGTAATATCGCCCATGATCAGAGCGAGCGCGGTTTCCACCGGCCGGATCGCGCCGGGCGTATCACGCTCGAATGCCAAGGCCTGAAATATTCCCCATCTTGTAGGCATCCGAGTGGAGGCTATTCGTCTAGTCTGCTGGGCGTGTGCTCTGCTGGTCATGACTCCTCCTGGTGGTGTTCTCAGCCTCAGTGGGTTTGCTATGCTAACCTACCGGCTCGGGTGCTGTTCTGAGGACTCCGCTCTCGCGTAAGCCGTCGATTTCCTTGGTGTCGAAGCCTAGTTCTTGGAGAATCTCCTCGCTGTGTTCTCCTATTTCCGGCGCGCGCTTTGCAGGCACTTTGGCCACATCGTGCACCTGCATCGGGCTGCTGATCGTAAGCTTCAGATTCGCGCCGGCGCCTTCGAGCGGGACGACGATGTCGTTCTCACGCAGCTGCGGATCATTGACGACTTCGCTGGGAGCCCGGACGACGCCGTATGTGAGGTGAGCTTGATCGAAGACGTCCCTCCAGTGCGACATCGGTTGCGAGGCGAACAGTTCGTCCAGAATGGCCGCGAGCGCCGCCGCGTTCACCCCCTGCTTTGTTGGATCAGCGAATCGCTCGTCCGTCAGGAGATCCGGGCGGCCAATTCCCTTCGCCAGAGCCGGCCACTTGTCTGGTGTGAGGACAATCAGGAACCAGCTATCATCCGCCGCGCGATATACATTGAGCATTGCGTTCGGCGGTTTCAGCCGGTCATGCAGAGGAAAGAACGTGGCATCGCAAAGCGCGGCCTGAAGGAAGACGCCGCAGGACCAGACTCCCGCTGCTAGGAGCGATGTCGTGACGTACGAACCCTTTCCGGTACGCTCGCGCCGGTAGAGGCCTGTGACGATCGCCGAAAACAAGGTAACCGCCGTTGCATGATCTCCGCTGCCCGACGGCGGAAGAGTCGGTGGAGCGCCTGCATCCCGGGTCAGTGACAACAGCCCGGATCTAGCCCAGTATGATGTGATATCAAATCCCGGAAGGCTCGCGTCTGGGCCTTTTTCGCCGTAGCCCGTCACATCCGCATAAATCAGTCGGGGGTTCCACTGCACAATGTCGTCGTACTCCAACTTCAGCTTCTTACGCGCCGGATGCGGCGTGTTGACGATGAGCACGTCTGCCCACTTGACTAGCCGTTCAAGAATCTCGGCCGCGTGCGGAGATTTCAGGTCAAGCGCCAATCCCCGTTTGTTGCGATTGTTCAAGTGCCAGGGATAGTTATCGTGGGATCGCGGTTGGGGCGGGATCTTGTTGCCGATTCTCCATGTGTCACCCGTTGGAGGTTCAACCTTGATCACGTCAGCGCCAAAATCGGACAGGATCACTGCAGCGGCCGGTCCTGCGATGAAACTCGACAGGTCCACGACCTTCAATCCCGAAAAAATATTGTCGTTACTCATAGCTCTTCTTTCTACCGGCCCTGGAAGTTCGCCGGTCGCTTTTCGAGAAATGCGGCTGTTCCTTCCTTCTTGTCTTCTGTTGCGGCGCAGATTCCAAAGAAAGAAGCTTCGAGTGCCAAACCCTCGGCTTGGCTCGTTTCCAATCCCTTGTTCACTGCCTCAAGCGAGTACTGAACGGCGATGGGAGCGTTGTTAAAAATCTGTTTTAGGATCGCTTCGGCACGTGCTATGAGTTCTGCGGCCGGGACAACTTCCTCCACGAGGCCGATGCGATAAGCTTCGGCTGCATTTATCATCTCTGCGGAAAGAATAAGCTGAAGGGCTCGGCCCTTGCCGATCAGCCTGGGCAAGCGTTGCGTCCCGCCTCCGCCAGGAAGGAGGCCCAACTTAACTTCGGGCTGCCCGAATTTTGCATTCTCTGCCGCGAGCCTGATGGTGCAAGCCATTGCCGTTTCGCAGCCGCCGCCGAGCGCGAAGCCGTTAATCGCTGCGATCACCGGCTTCCCGAGATTCTCGACCAGGTTCAGCACCGCTTGCCCGAACCTGCTGGACCGTTCTGCTTCCACAGCAGTGAGATGCGCGAGTTCGCTGATGTCGGCTCCAGCAATGAAGGCCTTATCGCCCGCACCTGTCAGGATCACGCCGCGCACGTCCGCATCTTCCTGGGCCGCTTCAAAAGCCGTTCGCAAGTCCGCCCATGTTTGATGACTCAGCGCGTTGAGAACCTTGGGACGATTTACGGTTACATACGCGATAGCGCCCTTCCTCTCGTAAGTAACAGTTTCAAGTGCTAATCCAGCAGTTGCGGCTTGACTCATTTGACTCTCCTCCTTCAGAGAGCCTGATACTTTGCGCTTTGTTGGCTCACTTCAGATTGGAGTGAATATTTTAGTTCCGACGTCGGCGTTCGATGAACGGGACACTTCTCCGCAATCTGGAAACGACCTCAGACGCTCGTCCGGACTTAGCGAGCCAGCAAATTTAATTTCGCGGGCATTTGGAAACTTCTTCCGGCATCTCCTCGGGCACGATGCTTTTCGGATCGCAGCAAAGGCCTGCAGTAACGCCGCGACCATATCTTACGTCAGCCTTCAAGAAGTGGCGGATCTGGCGAGCCTGAATCTCCCGCGGAACACTCTTCATACTCATCAACGATGTTGTGAACGAGCCGTTGCTGTGCTTCGGGCGCAAACGCCGGAACAGATCACCCGCCTGGGTGAAGTCGTCATTCCCCGCTGATGGTCATAGCGATCGACAACCGAACTCTCTAGGCCCCAGGGAAAGTCGCAGAAATGCGGATCTTCTTCGGGTCCGCCAAAACTGTTCGGCTCATAATTCGGTTCCCGGGCCACCGTTCCCTTCGAAGCGTATGTGCCGTCCCGATGATAGGTATGGACGGGGCATTTCGCCTTGTTGATCGGCAGAAAATCGTAGTTCACCCCATGCGATGGCGATGGGCATCCGGAGGACAGAATGCGGGCTGGAGCATCGCCCGAGCCCTTCTCGCCGCCCACCGTCGAAAAGCGGACGAATACCTCAGTCTTTTGCCCAACTTCTCAAACAGTTTGGCTTTTGGCCAATTCGTGATGTCTCCGGTGACTTCGAAGGTCCCGTGAGCGGCGAACCCCTTCGCATGAACGACAGTTCGGGTATGCGCTCACGATTGAAATGCGCCATCTTCGATGAGCAGCAAAGTCCTGCATCAGTACCAAACCGCGAGGTCCAACCGTGAGCGAGTTTTGATTGTCGTCGACGGAAGCGCCGCCGGCCGTCGTCATGGTTTTTCGTTGGGTCATGTTTTGCGGTTGGCGTCTACGAACCCACGGGAAGCTCGGCGTACGCGATACCAGTCAGGTTGCCTTCAAGGAACAGCAGCGTCTTCTGGTTCGAGCCGTCAAGACCGGAACTGTAAACGGTGCCGGCAAGTTCGGTCATGAACATGCGCTGATTCTTGAGATCGAGTGCCAGGCCGATTCCCTCCATCAGGTGAGTAAAAACAATCTCAGGATCCTTGCGCTTTCCGGGAGGTGCATCCACGGGTGCCCGATTCACGGTGTTGCCGCGCGGCGGATCGCCACGATCGGTCCAATACAGCACGCGATTCGTAGGGTCAAGGTCGAGATCGATGGGCTCAGGCAGATTGTCGTAGAGCACTTCAATGTCGTTGCGGTCCCCGGGCTCCTGCCCCTTTGGGGTTTCGATATTCGCGCGACAGATGCGGCCCTGCCCAGCGTTATCAGCACCTTTCTGGGTCCAGTAGAACTTTCCGCCGCTCAAGTCGACCGCGATGCCAACGCACCATTTCGTCGCGTCCTTGCCGGGGCGGGCATCTCCCTGGCTCGTGTCAACGAGAGTCTCGACATTAGAGCCGCCGAGATTCGAACGCATGACGCGCATACCCTCCCGATCGCACCAGTACAGCTTGCCGTTCACTTTGTCGAGTTGGATCTGCTTCGGTGTGAATGTTCCACCCGGAGGAACAATCGTCGTGACGTTTCTACCGTCGAGATCGGCGCGTTCGATAGACCCATCGTTCGCTTTGAGGTTGCCCATGTTGGTCCAGTACATGTGACCGGCATCGACGTCGACGACGATGCCGTCCGGAAGTCTGCGACCTTCCGTGAGTATCGTTTTCGAATCGGAGCCGTCGGGGTTTGCGGAGAGAATGCGGCCGGCGGCTGCATCCAGAAAGAACAGCCGGCCGGAGGTTGCCTCGGGCGCGGATTGCGCGCCCTTTGGTTCGGAAATAGTCGTAGACATTGAACTCGATTCTCCTTCAGAATTGAATTTGATCCGCCCCAGCGCTTAAACGAACGCGCCAAAACCCGTGATGGCCTTACCAACGATGAGCGTGTTCATCTCGCGCGTGCCCTCGTACGAGTAGATAGCTTCAGCATCGGCAACAAAGCGGCCGATCTGGTGGTCCAACAAAATCCCGTTGGCGCCGAGCAATTCTCGGGCGAATCCAACGGTCTCGCGCATCTTCACCGTGCAGAAGGCCTTTGCCAGCGAGGCATGCTCGTCTTTGAGCTTGCCCTCGTCTTGCAGTTGTGAAAGGCGCACCACCATACAGAGCGACGCCGTAATGTTTCCGAGCATCTTCACAAGCAAATCCTGGACGAGCTGGAACTTGCCGATCGGCTTGCCGAATTGCTCGCGCTGCTGCGCGTAAGCCAGGGCATGCTCATAGGCGCCGATCGCGCAACCAACCGCCTCCCACGCGACGAACGCCCTTGTCGTACGCAAGACTCGGGCAGTGTCGCGGAAAGAAGTATCTACCTGCAGACGGTTTTCCTCCGGAACACGGCAGTCTTCAAGCGTAATGAGGGCGTTCTGGGTTACCCGGAGCGCCATCTTATGTTGAATTTTTTCCGCTTTAAACCCAGGCGTGAGTTTGTTCTCGACGATGAAGCCCTTCACCTGGTTGTCGGCCAGATCGCGCGCCCAAATGATTGTTACGTCCCCCCAGGTCGCGTTTCCGATCCACTTCTTCTGCCCGTTGAGCACCCAGGTATCGCCTTCGCGCTTGGCAGTCGTCATGAGTCCACGCGACGCTCCTGAACCGACGAGAGGCTCGGTCAAGCCGAAAGAGCCGATCTTTTCGAGGCGTGCCATGGGCGGCAGCCATTTCTGCTTTTGCTCCGCTGAGCCGCAAAGGAAGATCGATCCCATGGCAAGGCCGCTGTGGACGCCAAAAAAGGTGGCGCAGGAGCAGTCCACTCGCGCGATCTCCAGTGCGACAAATCCGGCAAGCAGCGTGCTGCCGCCAGCGCAGCCATAGCCTTCATAACCCACGCCGGCGATCTTGAGATCGGCAATGCCGGGGAGAATGTCGAAAGGAAACGAATCGTTAGCCCAATATTCGTTAATGATCGGCGCCACCTTAGTCTCCATGAACCCACGCACGCGCTTCAGTAAGTCGCGTCCCTCGTCATTCAGGGCTTCGGTCGTCTGATAAAAATCGCCGTCTGGCTTGGGCAACGTCGCGACGGGTTGGCCACTGGCCTTCGCCTGCGTCGCGGCTGGCGGTGTTACGATTGTGCTCATTCTTTTCTCCTTGATTTCTTACTTACTCAAAGTTGTTGGTTTTAGGTAGGCTTGTTCAGTAACCGCCTTCGCTGGTTCTGCGCAATGGTGATTTACAATCAACCGCGAGCCACGCTGTCCGCTAACATAGGTCCACACCCACTGCAAGAAGACGCTGACCCGAAGACTCGATTGCGCCAGGAACTGCAGGTGCACGGCCGCCCACGCAAGCCAAGCAGGGAAACCGCTTAGGTGGATTTTGCCGCTTTGCAAAACCGCGAAGCCCTTGCCGACCACCGCCATCGTGCCTTTGTCGAAGTAGCGAAACGGCTTGGGAGTCGACTGGCCGGTAATGCGCCGATCAATAAGTTTCCCTGCATACCGTCCTTGTTGCATCGCCACTTGTGCGACACCCGGTAATGGCTTACCGTTCTGATCGAGCGAAGCCGTGTCGCCAACCACAAAAATTTCCGGATGGCCCGGCACCGACACGTCCGGTTCAATACGGACTCGCCCAGCGCGATCCGTTGCAACGTTCAGCCATTTGCCAGCGGGTGAGGGGGCGGCGCCGGCGGTCCAAACCACTGTCTTGCTAAAAATGCGCTCGCCCGCCACAACGACGCCGTCATTGTCAATCTGATCGACACCGTGCCCTAGGCGAACCTCGACACCCAAGCTCTCGAGCCGTTCCCTGGCGGCTTGTGATAGCGTCTCTGAAAAAGTTCCGAGAACTCGCGGCGCCATATCGACGAGTACAATTCGCGCCGTTTCAGGATTGATGCGCCGGAACTCCGACCTCAGAGTCGCACGGACCAAAACTGATATGGCGCCGGCCATTTCCACTCCCGTAGGACCCGCCCCGACCAGCACAAAGGTGAGGAGATCCCGATGACGGCTCGGATCTTCTTCCGCCTCAGCCTGCTCGAATGCCGCCAAGATCTTGTTTCGGATCGCGACCGCGTCGGCAAGGGTCTTTAGCCCCGGTGCAAATCTCTCGAATTCGTTGTGTCCGAAGTAACTATGAGTTGCTCCGGTTGCCAACACTAGGAAATCGTAAGTAATCGGCACACTCGCCCGGTCGGCCGAGTTGACCAGTACATACTTTTCCTCTTTATTTACCCCGGTAACTTCACCCAGGATCACCGTTGTGTTCTGCTGTTTTCGAAGAATGTTCCGGATCGGCGAGCCTATTTGCGCCGGCGTGAGCACAGACGTCGCTACCTGGTAGAGCAGCGGCTGAAAGAGGTGATGGTTCGTTCGATCAATCAAGATGATCTCCGCCGGAGCGTCCTTGAGGACCTTGACGGCGCCTAGCCCGCCAAAGCCACCGCCAACGATCACGACACGTGGGGTGCTCTCTCGCATATTCGCTCTTGTTTACCCCGCGTGAACCGCCCCGGGACCTTCGGTGTACTTCGCGCGCAACTGGAGAAGTCCAAGCAGCACTTCATCTCGGGTCGCAGCCAATTGGTCCACCGTGCGCCCGTCAACTTCATCGAGAGTTCCATCAATGATCGTTTCTTTGAGCCCGGCCGGCCAATCCGTGAAGCTGCCGAGGTCTTTCCACCAGGTTGCTAAGGGGCCGGAAAGGTGTTCCATGAAATGCTGAATCCCGCCTTGACCGCCACCGAGATGAAACAGCAGATTGGGTCCCATGACTCCCCAGCGGAGTCCAGGTCCCCAGGACACGGCCGTGTCGGCATCGGTGACGTCCAGGACGCCCAGGTGAACGAGGTTCACTACTTCTCGATAAATCGCGGCCTGCAGTCGATTCGCAACGTGACCCACCACTTCCTTGTGAAGATGGATGGGCTTCTTGCCGATTGAGGCATAAAACTCAATCGCTCGTCGGACCGTTTCCGGCGATGTTTTCTCACCTCCGACTACCTCCACCAAGGGAATCATATGCGGAGGATTAAATGGATGCCCGATGACACAGCGTTCGGGACGGCTGCAACCGGATTGGATCACGCTCATGGTCAGCCCCGATGAACTCGACGCGATGATCGAATCAGGCGGAGTAGCCGCGTCCATATCCGCATACAACTTGATCTTGAAATCGGGTCGCTCGGGACCGTTTTCCTGAACGAAGTCGGCCTGCGATAGGGCGGTTTTCATGTCGAGAGTGAAACTGAGTCTCTCTGGCGATGCTTTCGGCGAGAGCCCCATGGCTGTGAGTGCCGGCCACGCTTCGTCGATGTACTTACGTAGGTTTGCTTCCGCGTTAAGCGCAGGATCCGTTGCACTCACATCGAAGCCGCGCGCCAGAAACTGTGCCGCCCAGCTTGCGCCGATAACGCCTGTGCCCACAATGGCAATACGTCGTATAGCTTTCTTTGAACTCATGTGTCCTTTTCTCCCTCACTCAGAGGCGCCACGGCCATGGAATTGCGCGACTATTTCTTTGCAGTCATTAGACCTTGCTATCGCATAAGCATGGGACGCGCGAACCGGCCGCAACGCGCAGATACGTCGACCTTTTGTCTCAATGTGTTCGGGTCTTACCGAATTCGATTTCGCTTCCTACATTCCAGAAGAGCCGAGCTGCACTAATTTTGTTGGGCGCTTTTCAAGTTTCAGCAAGAAATTCGTGAGATTGGAAAAGCTCATGCACTTACGAGACACACACCTATCCGAAATCGGCTTTGAATCGCAAAAGCGGGTCGGTGGTTCACAAAGAACGTTATCGATGAGTCGGGTTTCAGCAATCCAGACAGCCAACGCAGCGCGCACGGGCGCTCTTACAACATCCACTGGTCGAATTGTGTCTGGATCCATCAACTCAAAATACTCGAGCTTTATTTCCGGCGCGTGCTGTGAAACTGCTGCCGCGCGGCATTTGATGGCGGCAGTGTCCCGCTCTCCACAAGCGATGGATTGCTGGGCCGCGAGTAGCCCTTTTAGATATAGGGCGCGAACGCGCGCTGTTTCAAACGTAATCGCCGGTTTCGTGAACTCATCGCAAGTCCGTCGGGTTCTCGCACCGTCGATACTCCGACGACTTGCAGCGGAACGTTCAAGTCGCAGACCATCCGCCGTTCCACCACCAGTTGCTGGTAATCTCTTTCGCCGAAGAAAGCAACGCGAGGCCGCACGATCTGCAACAGTTTCAGGACGGCAGTCGCGACTCCACGAAAGTGGCCCGGCCGGGTCTGACCGCACAGTGTTCCGACACTTCCCCTACCTCGACGAACGCCCGCTGCGGCTCCGGATACATCTCGTCGTCCGGCGGAGCGAATATGTAATCGACGCCTTGTGCCGCGCAGAAGGCGGCATCATCTTGCAACACGCGCGGATAGAGATCGTAATCGCTGGGTCTGGTCGAACTGCAGTCATTGCTGTCCAAAACACGGCGAGTAGATGCCGGGGTTTGTTGAAAGTAAGGGTATTGAGAGCGCTGTGACGGAGATTTCAGATTGAGGTCACTTATTTTCATCGACGGTAGCCTGTCCAAAATCAT
>Ga0193743_1002672_pt1 | contig 12372 bp, 21 predicted proteins | sample L2c2metaG_FD_143038 | JGI IMG/M metagenome (GOLD analysis project Ga0193743, IMG submission 143038) | Soil microbial communities from a riparian zone of the East river system, Colorado, United States - L2c2 | ecosystem: Environmental > Terrestrial > Soil > Riparian zone | place: USA: East River... | reverse complement strand
TTCCGCACGATCGAACAGATTCTCGGACTGCCGCCCTTGAATCAATACGACCTGGCCGCCGAAACCATGGCCGAAGCATTCACATCCGAGCCCGACAACACGCCTTTCAACCACGTCCCCAATTCGATTCCGCTCGACAACCTGAATCAGTCCGTGGCTAGTCTGAGAGGGCTCCAGCGCGATATGGCGCTCGCTTCGGCGCGCATGGACTTCAGCAAACCAGACGCAGCCCCGGAAGACTTACTCAACCACATCATCTGGTGGTCAGTGAAAGGCTATAACACGCCTTACCCTGGCGAGAAGACCGTGAAGGCACCCGCCTTCAAGGTTGAAAAAGACGAGGATGGCCTCTAGTTTCTCATCTAAGGGAAACACGATGAAATCCTGCCGCGCATGGTCTCGGCGGGTTTGCGATTGCGATGAAACCAAGGTCGGTATTTCGGGGTAGTCCCCGGCCTTGGTTTCGCAAAATAGCGGTGGACGCAATTGTTGACACCGGGTGGGCAGTGCGACTTTGCCGCCGGAGCTGACCGTATCTGTGAGGGTGAGGCTGCCGCTCCCGTCGAAGTTGACCACGCCGAAGCCGTCTGGGCTGATCTCAAGCGCGAACGTGCCCTGCACATGCCATCGCTGCGGATGGCGTCGCAGACGGCGCCGGGGGGAAGACGACGATCGCTCGTTGCCTCTTCTGCCCCTGGTGCCAGTAGCAACATCGTCATCTGCACTGCATCTCGTCGAGCCCAATCCGAAGTGACAAGAGAAACCTTCCACGCTCTGGCCGACCGGCCAGACTGAGGGAGAGCAGATGCTGCTCTTCGCCTAAGCCATTGCGCGTGAGCCTGCGGCTAGTTGTCAACAGGCTCACGTGCGTGGAAGTTGCAATGACAAACAGGAGATTGTATGGCTAGCCAAGCTACGCTTACACCCTTGATTCCGTTTCAAGGGGCAACTGGGGCACCGTCATCCCCCTCATCAATCGCTACGGAACATTCTCTGCTTCAGTTGGATAGCGAGCCTGACGCGCTGCTCGACCAGATTCAGGACGAGCTCGAAGAGCAGGGGGAGGCCAGCGCCGAAGCAATGGAGCGCTTCCAATTGTTCTGTGAGGCCATGGATGTAAAGGTCGATCGGATCGGCAGGTTTCTCCGGATCATGGAGATGCGTGCCGAATAGTGCAAGAAGGAGTCGGCAAGGTATGCTGCCCTGCCAAGAGGGCACAGAGCAAGATTGAGCGGACCGTATCCATGGTCCTCTACTACCTTGCCAGCCACGATCCCAAGAAGATCGAGAGTCATGAATTCACGCTGAAGCGCAACAAGAACTCCCCAGGACAGCGTGGAGATCACCTAGCCGGACAGCATCCCCGATGACCTTCGGCGCTTTGAAGCAAAGATAGATCGGCCACTCTGGCTCGATGTGATCACGGTGCATTGCCCAAGACGCTGGCAGAACCGCTCGCAGCTTCCGTCAAATCTAGCGAGCCCTCGAATAGTGCCATTAAGCAGCATATTGCCAACGGTGGCGTGGTCGAGGGAGCTTCGGTCAAACGCGGATACCATCTGCGGATCGAGTAGTGGGAAGGTCACAGGCACGCAGACAGGAGGGGTTGGCCGGATGCTGGCCTATCACCCTTGGAGAAGGCGCTTATGACTGTGGCAGGGCACGCCTTCGAGATGGGCCGTGAAACGCAGCGCCGAGACAGAGTGGCGCACCCGGCTTTTCCAAAGTAGTTCACTGTGACCAAGCGCGCGAGTCGTCGAGCCGCTTATCATGGGCGCAGACGATGAGAGGAGGGCCTTCATACGTGGACCTTTTTATGATCCGGTTGGAGAACGGGAATAGCGTTGTTCTCCAAGCCGAAAACGAGGCTCAAGCACTCGAATTCGCGGGTCTTCGTTCAGACCCTCACGAACTGGCAGAAACACTTACAGAGCGATCAGGGGAGCAGCACGATCCGGCTGAGGTCCATCTGATGATGGTCAATAGTGGGGTCGGCCCTCAGAACTACACCATCCGCAAACTTAAGAACTTCATGTGTGAATTCACTCTCACTGATGAAGGCGAGTTTGAGGCACGCCTCGCCAGCACCGATCAGGCATACGACGAGTTTTATGTTGATTACCCGGAGTTGGACAAAGCATTCGACGAAACGGCCGCTCCGCTGCTTGCAGATGATAAGTGGCGAGACCATCTCGACGCCCATCGGGAGCGCACAAGACGCGCGGTTGCTGCCGCTGTTGCCAAGGAACGCACGCGATTCACTGCGATTCTCTAGCATCGAATACGCCCAGCAACCCCCACGCAGACATGCTCCATATTGCGGCGGGACGCCTTTGTGAACCGAATGGCGGAGTCACATGTTTCAGACGCCACGATCGTGGCATTGGCGGTTATCTCTTGAGGAAAAATGATGAACCTTAAACTCAGTGTTCTTGCGCGGCAGCTCTTAAATCGCGACCAGACCACGTGTCATGCCGATGGTCACGGCTTCGGTCCGGCTGGCTGCGCCTAGTTTCGCCAGGATCGAACTGACATGAAACTTCGCTGTGTGTTCGGAGATATCCAGGCGCGAGGCGATCTCCTTATTCCCCAGGCCAAGTGCCATCAGGCGCAAGACAACTGTCTCTCGTGCCGTCAGATGCTCCGCAAATCTCCCTGCTAGCCCGATCCCGTCTGCCTTGCTTGAGGCGGTGTATGGATCTTCCGTTTGTCCGAATGGCTCCAATGTAACCGTCAGGCCAGTCACCGTCGCCTGGATTGCCGCAAGCAATTGATCCGGTGTCGCCTGCAGAGGAAGGATAGAGCGGATATGAAAGGTTGCTGTTTGCTTCTTGAGAAGGGCGTGGATTCGCCCGCACAGCAGAACAGTTGGCGTTGAGGAAAGCGCTTCTATCAGATCGATGTCGTTCTGCGATGCGACAGTTCCGAAGTCTTCCGTGGCGATTACGATTGCATCCGGCTCATCGCTCAGGGCGCGATAGACGAGGGTCGAAGCCGGTGCAAAGGAGAGCAGATCGACCCCCACCGTAGATCGAAGAGCAGCGATAAAAGGCGTCCACGCACGTGAGTCGAAGCAGGGCAACACTCGTAAGGGTTTGGGCCAGGCGATCACGTCTACCTCTACTCCCGCTGCTTGCCACGATCGACGAAAACAGCCACCCGAATCAGCCCCGATCTGCGGCGCTCACGGTCAGATCCAGTTTTGCACCTCCGCGAAGGATGGCCAGGGAGATAGCGTCTCCGATGCGCAAGACGCGAATCCGCTGCAGAATCTCGTGCACACCCTGAACAGGCTTCCCGTTGAATGAGACAATCACGTCTCCTACCATCACCCCCGCCTGGGCAGCTGGCGCCTTCGGTTCAACGTGCGTTACCAAAAGCGTTTCCTCAGCCCCGGCAGGGAAGAGCTCCCGTGGCTCGGGGATGGGAATCGGCTGCATGGCGACTCCGAGAAATGGACGAGGTACATGACCTAGTTTGAGGATGGCGTCGACAACCCTGCTGATGGTCTCCGCCGGAATGGTGATAACGGCCTGGCGGGCCAATGCCGGACTATTGATACCCAGCACCTGTCGCTGCTCGTTGACAAGTGCGCTGCCAGATTGACCCACATACAGCCGGAGGTCCGGACGGATGAGACGGTCGATCGCTCCTCCCCGCCAGGTCTGCCAGGCACTGCCAGTACGCGCGATGATTCCGGAACTCGCAGAGATATCTCCCAACAGGGAACGTCCGACCGACAGTACAACTTCTCCGGTGCGGATGACGAGATCGTTCGCAGTTGGAACCGGCGTCAACTTATCCGAGTCAATACCAAGGACGGCGAGATCTGTTGTCGCATCGCTCCCGATCCAACGTGCGCTGAGCGATTCTCCGGCGAGAATGATCTGGATGTTCTCGCGAAGGCGAAGGCCGTGATGCGTCGTTACGATCACGCCCGGTTGCCAAACCACTCCGCTCGTAGTCGACCTTCCTCCGCCCTCAATCGCGACAATGCTGTTCTCAAGATCCGCGATCGTGTCGGCAAAAGAACTTGACAGTTGAGTCCATACTGACTTTTCCGTTCCATTTGTCACGACATTCCCCTTTACTTCGGAGTCATCGTGACACGTTCACCAAGCCGCGTGCATCCGCCAGGGGAGTTATCCCCCACGGTGAGAATGCGACATGGCTAAGACAGCTGAACGTCCGAGTGGCCAACGCGGCGAGAGATTGTCTCATGTCGACCTCATCCAGTCTGTCGCCGAGGGGGCCAGTGTGCCTTCCGAGCCTCTGGAGGTCATAGACTCCTGGCGACGCTGCACGATTGAACATCGTATCAACCCGGATCGTCGGACGACGCCGCACATAATCACGGAGAGCGAACTCAGGGCTTCGCGAGAACGTCTTGGCAAGATCCTTGATCTGGCTCAGGAAGAAATCGATCGTTTGTATGCGATCGTAAGCCAGGAGCACTATGTCGTCTTATTTTGCGATACCGAGGGCATTGCTATTCACCATCGCGGAAATCCGGCGATGGCCGATCAGTTTAGATACTGGGGCATCTGGGTAGGAGGTGTATGGTCGGAGGAAATCGAAGGCACAAACGGGATCGGCACGTGCATCACTGAACAGAAGCCAATCATCGTCCATCGTGACCAATATTTTCGCACCCGCCACATCGGACTGAGCTGTTTGGCCGCACCAATATTTGATGCGACCGGCAAGCTAGCAGCAGTACTGGACATTTCGTCTATGACGACGGCACCTTCGGATCGATCCCATGCGATGGCCCTCGCTGCGACCACAGTCTCGGCACGTGCAATCGAGGAGCGACTATTTCGCGATTGTTATTCCCAGGCGTGGAACCTGGCTGCAATTCCGGCCGACGAAAGCGGGCCAGCTTTGCTGTTAGCTGTCGACGACGATAAGCGTGTGGTTGGAGCTGACCGGGTTGCACGCCTCGCTTTTGCCCTCGACGATGAAATCCTGAGGCAAGGTTTGCCCTTATCGCGAATATTCGCGTATGACTCATCGCTCTTCCCGCGGAGTGCTGGACAGGATGTAGCAGCTACTTTGAGACGCGGCGGCAGTGCTGACTTATGGCGCGCGTTAATTACTGCGCGCCGGGGCCGAAGCTCTGGCGAGGTTTGAGCGACAAGAGGGCACACTTGGGATCACGGATCAGCATGTTGGGCGCCTTGCCGATAGCAGGGCAGACAGCGGATATTCACCGGGGTCTGGCGCCCGGCATCAAGCGCCGCATCAGTGAGTACATTGACTCGCATCTCGGTGAGAACATTAGTCTCGAAGCGATGGCTGAAATGGCAGGGCTATCCGTCTATCATTTCTCACGGGCATTCCGACAATCTACGGGCATAGCGCCGCATGGCTATTTACTGCAGCGGCGTATCGAACACGCCGCACGCCTACTCTCTCGTACCGAGCTGCCTCTTGCCGAAATCGCGCTAGCTGTCGGATTCTCTGACCACAGCCACTTCGCACGACATTTTCGTCGGCTCACTGGCACGACGCCGAGCGTTGCTCGGTGGCAGCAGCGCTAAGGCAGGTCAGGCGTGATGATTCGCGAAGATTGTCTGCCAGGCCAGCAGGGCCTCCTCCCCGGGTTGATCGCGTCCAGCATCAGTGCTTGCCAGACATTCGATTGCCAGCGTGCGAGCAATTATTATGTCCCGCCGTGAGCATCCAAGAAGACTCGAGCAATCTTCGTCGGACTGCCTTTCCAGAACCGACATCACGAAGACAAAGCGCTCAAACGCACGGAGTGCGACAATGGCGGCGAAGAGGTTGTTCCTTCCAGCTGTTGCCGCCACTTTCAGACTGATGAATGAGAGGCTGTCCGCGTTCCGTCGCGCTGGCATAATCATCCGGATTGCGTGTTTAAGAATCGCCCGCCGGGCCCATGATCGCGCCCACTCCATAAAGACACTCATTCCCTCCTCGCATTCGCCTAACCCGTTAACAAAGCACTGTTCAGCTTTATCATTGTCAGCGGTTAGCAGGAATGCGAGGAGATATAGACTGTGCATCTCTTCCGTGAAGATCTCGCAGAAGTCAGCGGCGGTCGCGTAGGTCGTTGTTCTTTCGTCAGAGATTTCGATTGGCGCCAGCATATTCACCTCGCTCGTTTCCGCTCCGTCCAGGAGATCGATCGCTCTGGATACGACCCGTCCATAAGCCGATACCATTCATTTCATGAAGGCTGACGCTTTGGATAGAGTCACTGAACCTCAGCTTGCACGGCGCAGAGGAGTGGCTCTAGGTATCTGGGTGAGCCGCGCGCTTGCTATTGGGCTGACGCGACCGAAACGTACCAGCACCTCATTCGTCGTTTCCTGTATGCGAGTATTCGGTCTGTGTAGTGTGCGGGTTGCCTTCGAGGCGAGCCTGGTAAGCAGATAACGGTTTTGAAACGTATGCCATTGCGCCGAACACCAGCTTAGAACGCATTGTGTCCTCCTGAAAGGAGATGAGGTGATTTTGGCAGCAGCAGAGTCCGGAGTCTTGGACGAAACCGCTATCGCCAGAACGTTCTTGCTCAATTGTCATGGGGTGCAGGTTTCCAACAAGGATGGCTGCAGTGGAGCATCGCTCTGCACCGCTCTTGCATTCTGGCGCACCTTCATCTAACCGAAATCCCAACCTGCACTACAACCTATCAAACCAGATGCGCTTCGAGCCCACTCTCCACGAAAGACTGGAGGAGGAAATCCATGAAACTCCGTCGCAATCAGTATTGTCCCATTCATCGATCGCTCTCTTGCTGTGGCCGCGAGCCGGTTCAGAGGGAACCAGAGTCAGAAGGATCGGGGTGCAACGGATCGAAGACCCGCATCATCCCCGAGGCTACCGCGAGCTTCGCTCCAAAGCGGAAATGCGGAAACTGCTCTATCGAAAAATAGTTGAGCAGCACCGGCAATGCGCTATTTGCCAGGTCGCGTTCACCCACTATAACGACATCGTGTCCGACTACATGGATCCGAGAGGGATGGGAGGATCGCGTAGACAGCTTCCGCTGTTTACACAACAGAGGGCAGTCGTGGAACGACAAGGCAACGAAGAGGCAAACCAGGCTCCCGCCAGCATTTCGCAATACCTTCACGACAACAGCTATGAGGTTGGTGATGCGCCGCTCTGTGTCACCTGTGGGTCACTGATGGTTCGCAACGGCAGCTGCCACAAGTGCGCAAATTGTGGCGGTACGAGTGGCTGCTCTTATAGCGGAGCGGAGTAGTTGCTGCGCATTGATGATGGAGAGTGCATCGCCCATCAGAGACGACGTGAATTTCAATCAATTCATCCACGATCTAGAGGGGGGAGTCCGCACGGCGCCGGCATGACGAACGTGAATACGAACCGCATCATCACGGCGTCAACGAAGCGAGAACGCCTTCAAAGCGCCAATGGACGCCAAGACAACAAGATTACCAAAGGCAAATCAAATGGCTGGTCACTGATTTATTGCAACGGACATGAAGGCGAACAGATGGAATTCGTCCAGGTGTTGGGATATGCGAAGGGGTATTCGGCCTTGCTTTTGAAGCCCGTCGAGGCATGCTGGCCGCCGAGCACGACTAGTAGCTAGCTCTGGGGCGCGACTGTGTACATCCGGCACTTCGCTCCGGGCGCTGGGTCTCCGTTTGGGCATAAAATCAACATCCAGGTAGTCGTGCGGCCCCGCTTATGCCGTGCGAGGAGACGTCATCGTGGCTGAACCCGCCCTCTTCCGACCTATCCGCATTCGTAACCTCGATCTTCGCAATCGAATCGTGATCGCACCCATGTGCCAATACTCTGCCGAGGACGGGTGCATGAATGACTGGCACCTGATCCATCTTGGCCAGCTTGCCTTGTCAGGAGCGGCTCTGTTGACGATCGAAGCGACCGCAGTTCTTCCGGAGGGCCGCATAACTTATGCGGACGTCGGACTATGGAGCGACGAGACCGCGGCCGCAATGGCTCGTACGCTGGAGGGCATTCGCCGCTGGTCCGACATGCCGATCGCGATTCAGTTGAATCACGCCGGCCGCAAGGCCTCGACCGAGGTCCCGTGGAAGGGCGTCGATCAGTTCGCCCCGGACAATCCGCTCGGTTGGCAAACGGAGGCACCTTCCGCGATACCCTACGCTGACGGCCAGATTGCTCCGGTTGCGCTGGATCGGGAGGGACTTCGGCGCGTGCGCGACGCCTTCGCTGGATCAGCCGCCCGCGCGGCGAAGCTCGGGATCGACTTGATCCAACTCCATGTCGCTCATGGCTATCTGATGCACCAGTTCCTGTCGCCGCTTTCCAATCGGCGAGACGACGAATATGGCGGTTCCCTGGAGAACCGGATGCGGTTCCCGCTCGAGATTTTCGACGCGGTGCGCGCCGCATACCCTGCCGAAAAGCCGATTTCCGTGCGAGTATCTGCCGCAGACTGGGTGGGGGGTGGCTGGGATATCGAACAGACGATCGCCTTTGCTGAGAAATTACAGGACTGCGGCTGCGATGCTATTCATGTCTCAAGCGGTGGCTTGCATCCCGCCCAGAACATCCCGGTGGGGCCGAGCTATCAGGTACCGCTTGCCCGTGCGGTCAAATCCGCAGTCCGCATACCTGTAATCGCCGTCGGGCTGATCAGCGGGTTTGAACAGGCCGAGGCGATCGTGGCGACCGGCGATGCCGACCTGATCGCCCTGGCGCGCGCTATCCTGTACGATCCGCGCTGGCCGTGGCACGCCGCTGCGGAGCTAGGCGGGCAGGTTCGCGCGCCCAAGCAATATCTTCGTTCCCAGCCACAGCGGTTCAAAGATTTGTTTGAAAAGTGAGTAGCCGTAGCACGAGTGGCATTGTTAGCGGCTCCTGGCGAATATCCGTTGCATTTGCATATTCACTTTGCCTGGTGAAGGAGTTTCCCGATCGCTGTTGTGGTGCCTGAGGATCGTTCGTGCGAAGCACTCCGCGAAGCAGCTTAAGCGCCAAAGCACTCCGAGGGGGTTGCATCACACAGTCCCTCGATAACTCCCCGTTTGGCCTTCGAGGCCGCCCAAAAACGGAGCATTACCCAAGTTGATTGACTTATCCAGACGCCCGAGAAAGCATCTCTGGCACTGCTCCCGCATTCGCTGCCGAGGTGCTCCCGGAGAACATCCTTGCCAAAGCGATCGCATGATTGCCTGGTGGACACCGGCACAGCACCGCCAGTGTTCTATCAAAACTCCGAGGGAGAGGCGGTCGGTTTGAACGGTCGCATCTTCCCTCAGCCTCCTCTAGTGTGGCGGGTCGCTGACGGGCAATTGAGGATCCGGGCTCTGACTCAGAACGAACGTCCCGACGCAAGAACGAAGCTGGCTGTCGCGCCCTATTGGAATCTCTCAGACAGCGGCACCGTCTGCACCGGATCGATGCGGCGGCCAGAGAGCGCATCCGTCGCAGCAATAGTCGACTGGGGGCGGGGCTTCTACGAGAGTGCTTTTACCCATGCCAATGTCGGTCGCCTTACCCGCCACAAGGGTGGCTTCGAGGAGCTTTGGAGCGGCCTGACAGGCAAGCGGAGATTGTTCCCCTTGGAGACCCTCATCGTCCTGCCCCAGACCCTCGCGCAATTCGTGCGCGAAGAAGGGAATTGAGATGCGCATCGAGCACTCGCTGCCACCAGGCTTCCTCGATCGTCGACCTATCCGTGTACTGGTCGTGGGTGCGGGCGGAACCGGAAGCGCCATCCTCATGGGTCTGCCGTATCTGCATCAGGCGATGCGCGTTTGGGACACCCGTATGGGCTCCAAGTAAGATCATGGATGCCGAAACCGTGTCTGAGACGAACTGTGTCCGGCAGCCTTTTGCGATCTCCGACCTGGGCCAGTACAAGGCCACCGTGCTGGTGAACCGCATCAACCTGTTCTGGGGGTTGAACTGGTCGGCGGCCGCAAGGCCCTTCTCGGGGCGGACTCTCCGGGGCAACGGCATTTCGACTCCTGACCTCCTGATCGGTTGTGTGGACACGCGCGCTGCGCGGGGGGCCATCGAGGAAGTTCTGTCCGGGCAGGGAACCACCTACTGGCTCGACCTCGGCAATAATGCGGCGAGCGGCCAGTATGTTCTCGCTCAGCCGCTGAATCGAGCCAACCGGTGCAAAGCGGACAGGCTCCGAACGGTTAGTGAACTCTACCCGGAGATCGTCGATGCCGCAGCCGGCGACGACGATCTGCCGAGTTGCTCTGCACGCGAAGCATTGGAGCGGCAAGAATCATTCATCAACCAGACCCTGGCTGCCAGTGCGCTGGCCATGCTGTCACGGCTGTTTCGCTATGGCAAGCTCGGCCATCATGGCGGCTTCTTCAACGCGCAGACTGGACGCATGAGCGCGCTGCCCATCGATCCCCAGATGTGGGCGAAGGTAAGGCGGCGGTCGGGCAGATGAATGCGGGAGTCGCAAGAAACGTGATCTGTCCCTTGTCGTCTTCGCAGCGCACCGGATATATTACTGGATAGAGGCGGGAGGCAGCATATGAGCAATACAGCACAAAAGCGCGCGATCAAGAATTACCGCAGTCGCCTGCAGCAGAAGGGAGTGGCCCGGTTCGAGGTCCTTGGTCTTGATATGGATCGCGACCTGATTCGATCGCTGGCTAAGAAGCTATCGCAGGATGATCCGGACGCAAGCCGGATTCGCGCGGAGATCAAGCGTACCGTCTCTGGCCAACCGAAGAGAGGCGGAATCCTCGCTGCGCTGCGTCGATCGCCCCTTGTCGGTGCTGATTTGAAGATCGTGCGCCCAGTCGATGCGGGCAGGAACGTCGATCTATGACACGATACCTGCTCGACACGAACATCATCAGCGATGCAACGAAGCCGTTGCCGTCTCCGCTGTTGCTCGAATGGATGGCAGAGCAACTGGACGACGATTTGTTCATCTCTTCGCTCAGCCTTGCAGAAATCCGGCGCGGTGTTCTGGAAAAGCCTGCGGGGAAGAAACGTAGAGAGCTTGAGGAATGGTTCGCAGGTCCCGAGGGTCCGCAGGCCTTATTTCGAGGACGGGTGTTGGCATTCGATGAAAAGGCTGCTCTGGTGTGGGCTCGTCTGATGTCAGAAGGGACGGCGGCCGGCAAACCGAGGAGTGCCTTCGACATGGTCGTCGCTGCGATCGCCGAGGCCAACGGCTGCCTTGTCGTAACTGACAACGAGAGGCACTTCTCTGGGGTCGAGTTCCTAAACCCGCTCCGCGAAGGCAGACGCAAGGGAGCGATGAAGAAGTAAGGCTGCATCGTTGCTTTCGGGAGTTCATCGCATCGGAAGGATAAAACTTCATTCATGAGTCTCACCTGGCTGGAATTCGGGCAGAAGTTGGCGCGAGGGGCAAGAGCAAAAGCTGCCCTGGATCGCCAGCAGCTGGAGCTTCTGCAGGCGCAGTTGGCAACCGGACAGCGTAAAGTCGAACTCCACACGCCGAGACAGTGAGTGAGCCCGTCTTCACGCTCGTTGCCGGGTCAACCACGGCAGGGCGGAAGGTCCTTCGCTTGGCAAGCCGACAGCTTGTGCCGATCACTGTCTGCTTTTCGACAATTCAAGCATGCGGGTACCAGCTTGTGACGCTCCACTATGCAGCAGGGTCGCAATGGTTTGAGCCCTTGATGCGCCGGCCTGCTCCGCTTAGAGAACCGAAGCGGTAGCAGCCTGAGCGTCCCACTTCAGCGCAATTCCTGCTTCACCACCACCTTCATCCCGAGAGGAACCCATTCCATGTTCCAGCAACTTGTTCCACTCCTGCGTCAGAGGTCTGTGTGACCAGCCTTGAGGACGATCAGATCCGCGTTAATGTCATCCCCAAGAAGCTGAAGGAAGGGGAGAACAGCGCTCTTACCACGCCAATGAGCTTCACCGGCACCGCCGCCGCACTCGACGAGCAATTGCCTGATGCCATCGCGTCCTTCGTCGCCAGCCATCTTGAGCTCAAGCATTCACTTGTGCGCGCCAAGGAAGAGATGGATGTGCCGCGAAAGCGGCGCAGGAGGAAGCGCGCAGCAAGGCGAAGAGCAACAAGAAGCCTTCCTCGGAATCGGCAGGGAAGGTCGACCCCGCCCCGGAGGAAGAACAAAAGAAGGAGCCGGAACCAGCCAGGACGCCTGGTCTCTTCGATTACCGTGCTGAGCCTCAATCGGCACCCAAGCCCGCAAGGGTTGCACCTGTAGCTGCCGCTGCGACCTTTGCGTCAGCAACGGAGACTGTATCCGCCTCCGCGAATGATGAAGCGGACGAGATTCTGGCGGAAATAGCGGAAGAGACGTCAGAGGCTGGCTCAGGAGACGACGTGGCAGCCTAGCCGGTGGAGAGGACGGAACACTGTGACTGCCCACCCTGTTCTCCGGCATCGCGATGAATGGCTGTGGCGGA
>Ga0193743_1002671_pt1 | contig 12373 bp, 13 predicted proteins | sample L2c2metaG_FD_143038 | JGI IMG/M metagenome (GOLD analysis project Ga0193743, IMG submission 143038) | Soil microbial communities from a riparian zone of the East river system, Colorado, United States - L2c2 | ecosystem: Environmental > Terrestrial > Soil > Riparian zone | place: USA: East River... | reverse complement strand
GCCGCGTCAAAGTCAGTCACCGAAATGGCGATATGCCGCATCCCTGGCGTCTTGATGGCGCTCTCGGGCCGGTCGCCGGCGGCGGGAATGATCTCGATCAGACCGCCGTTAGCCGCCTCGACAAAGTAATTTCCGGCGTACTCAAACACCGTCTCAAATTCGAGATTGGCGGAATACCAATCGGCTAAGCGTTTCGGATCGGGCGAAGCTATGGCGAAGTGCTCAATGCCAGTGAACATGACCGGGATTGTATCAGGCAGACCCCTATGCAGCGGTCTGCGCGCTCAGCCAGGGCTCCAAAACCGGATCGAGGAAATCTTTGATGCGCAGCTCGATTCCCTGGAAGTCAGTCGGCGTGGTCTCCACGCCCACGACGCGCATCCCGGCCGCCCGTCCCGCCTCCACGCCCGTCGGCGAATCTTCGAACACGATGCAATTCCGCGGCTTCACTCCTAGTCTCTTAGCGGCTTCAAGGTAGATATCTGGAAACGGCTTCGGCCGCGCCACTTGCATTCCGTTTACCGCGACCGGAAAGTAGGGACGCAAGCCAAACCGTTCCAGCACAAATTCAATATTCTCCGGCTCGGCGTTCGAACCAATAGCCATGGGCTCACCGCGATGCCGCTCCAAAAACTCGAGCAAGCCGGGAATCTGCGCGTGGCTCAACTCTTTTTCAAGCAGCATGTCGCGAAACAACTGTTCTTTGTCCGCGCCGTGCCGGAACACCACATCCTCGGGCAAATCGGCGTCAATCATGTCACGCACCAGTTCAGAATTGCGCTTCCCGTGCATCCGCCGCTCCAGATCTTCCACTGAAATGCCGAGCCGCTGCAGGTAGCGCTCCCACGCCAGAACATGCATCGGCATGGAGTCGATCAGCACCCCGTCCATATCGAAAATCATCCCTAGCTGCTGCTTCGATTTCACATTCACGCCGAGAGAATAGCATGCGTACTTCCTCGAGCACGCATTTACTTTTTCTGCTCTTCGGGAAGGCCATTCAGAGTGACCAGGTAATCCACAATCGGCGTTACTTGCGCGGCCGGAACAGGCGCGCCGTAGACCTTCATCATCTTCGTCACCTCCGCCTCCCAAACCTTTCTCGAGAACGGTGGTTGGGCAGTTACGTAGCGCGGCGAATGACACGTCCTGCATTGCGCCGCGAACTCCTTGCGCCCTGGGGCATCAGGCAGTTTCGGCTCGTTTTGCGGAAGGGTAATGGAATGCACCGGCTGGGAATCGCTCCCCAACAGCAGCACGCCCGGCGCGGCGCACCCAGTCACGACACTCAAAATGACAATCGCAATTCGTTTTCTCATCTAGGCCACCGTCACATCTACATGCTCAATCGTCATGCGCATGTACCCGCTATGATTCCAATGTTTCTCGAGTTGTAAATCGCCGGCCGCATTCGTCGCGCGCACCAGGAAACGGTGCGATCCGCGTTCGCCGGCCGTCCAATCGAACCGCCAGCGCCTCCACGAATATTTGCCCAGTTCCGCATCCAGCTTCGCGTCCTTCCAGCTTTTTCCGGCATCGTCCGAAACCTCAACGCGCCGGATGCCCACGCCGCTGTCCATAGCCAGGCCTTCCATGGCATAGCGCCCTCCGGCGCGAATCACCTCGCCCGGTTCCGGGCGCACAAAGATAGAGTGCACGGCGAAGCGGTTGATCGGTATTAGATCCGTCGCAAGCGCATCGGGAGTTTCTATGCCGGTGGCATTGTTCGGAATCTTGTACGCTTTCGTCATCCAATAGCCATCGAACTTTTCCGGAAGCACTTTAATCTCATTCAGCGCCTTTACCCAGTAAGTTGCATACCATCCCGGTACAACCAGGCGCACCGGGAAGCCGTTCAGCATCGGGAGTTCTTTGCCGTTCATTTCGTAGGCCACCAGCGTCTCCACATCTCTGGCGTGGTCAATGTCCAGCGATTTAACAAAGTCATTCACGGTCGGCAGCGGCGGACTGTCCAACCCGTTGAGACTCACATCCACCGCGCCCGCTCGCACACCCGCCCGGTCCAACAGGTCCTTCAGCCGCACGCCCTTCCAGCGCGCATTCCCCATCGCGCCTTGCTGCCATTGCCCGCCCGGGATTTGCGGCTCAAACAGGCTGCGCCCGTTGCCGGAGCATTGATTCACTGCAATGGTCTCCACCGGCTCGAACTGCGTACGCAAATCATTTAGGGATAAAGACAACGGCTTATCTACATGGCCGCCGACCGTCAATCGGAACGTGCGTAGATCCACCGTCGTGGGAATTACCGACAGGTGCCAGCGGACATAGAACGCGTCGTTCGGCGTCAGGTCCTGCCGAAAATAGTGCAAGGGTGTTTCGAGTTGCGGAGCACGGTCAGTCAGCAGAATCAGGTCCGTCTTCTCTGGGAAGCGCGCCATGGGCATTTGCGGGGGAACCGCAGCGCCGGCCTCCCCTCGGCTGACTGCGGCGGCTACAATGCCTGCCGCAGAGCTACTTAAAAATGTTCGTCGATTGAACTGTGTATTCCGCATCAAAATCCTATCTCCAATTTAGCCTCTTTACAGCTGCCGGAGAATAGCCGCCGAAGCCCAGTAAGCAAGCGCCTGGATTGTCAAGGACGGGTTGAATCCGCCGTTATTCACTTGCACGCTGCCGTCCGCAATATAGACATTGTCCACCGCATGAATGCGGCAGTTCCGGTCGACTACCGATGTCTTCGGATCGCTCCCCATCCGGCAGGTACCCGCTTGATGCTGGCCCCCGCTCACGCCTGTCCCCGGCAGCTTAGGCCAAGTGCGCTGCGCCCCGGCCTCTTTCAACCACTCCCCGCATTTGGCGGAGAGGAAGCGCGCCACTTCCAGGTCATGCGGATGACGCCGCCCGCGGATCCGAATCGTGGGAATGCCCCAGCTATCGGTCACTTCGGGAGCCAGTTCCACGCGATTCTCAAATACCGGCATCTCCTGCACCGGACCTTGCGCCGCGATCGTTCGCTTGAAATAAGTCCGCATATGGCGTTTGTGTTCCAGACCCCAGCGCGGCACATCCGGCGGAATCACGCCTTGCGAATAAAGGTACGGCAGCCGCACAAATTCGTTCGCGATCATGGCGCCGCCTTTCAACCCTCCGGGCAGCCCGTGATTGAAATCGCAGCACGCCACCCGCGCGCCGGGCCCGAGCCCATCGAAGACATCGTGCTCCAGCAGACCGTACGCCCCGGCATAACCATGCCCTTGCAGATTCCTCCCCACCCAGTCGTTATGGTTGCCTAGGCCTTTGGGAAACAACGCAGTTGCCGAATTAAACAAGAGCCGCGGCGTCTCGGTCGCTGAGCAACAAACCACCACCACGCGGCAAGGCTGTTCATACAGCACGCCGTTTTGGTAATACTCTACGCCTGCCGCTTTGCTTCCGCTCTCCATCACGATTCGCTTAGCGGTAGCGCCTGTCTTCAACTGGCAGTGCTGCGTGGCAATGGCGCGCGGAATAACTGTCACGGCGGTGGAACTTTTGGCATTCACTTCGCAGGCGAAGCCGACGCAGTGCGGGCATGCGACACAAGCCGGACGTCCGCCATAGGCTACCGAATTGATCGCCATTGGAATGGGGAAAGGATGCCACCCTAGCCGTCCCGCCGCTCCGTATAACAACGTCGCTTCCGCGCCCAGCGGCAAAGGCGGCATGGGATACGGTTTCTGCCTCGGCGGCTCGAACGTATTCGCACCGGCTTTGCCCGAGACACCGATCTCCCATTCCGCTTTGGTATAGAAAGGTTCCAAATCCTGATAAGAAATGGGCCAGTCCTCCATGGAACTTCCGTTAGGCGCTCCATACGTGGACCGCATGCGGAAATCCTTCTCCATATAGCGCCACGCCATGGCCCCGTAGCTCATCGTGCCGCCGCCAACACACGCCGCTACGTTGTTGTAGACTCCTTCGCTGGGCAGCACCTTTCGATATTGACCCGGAGCCACCTGCACCAGCCGGACGTAGTGCTCATCGTCCGGGCCGAAGGCATTACCCAGCACGGTGACACGCTGGCTGCGCAGTTCGTCATGCCCGGTCTCGGCGAACGTCTGCAGCCTGCCGCGTTCCAGCAGGACCACGTTATGGCCTGCCAAGGACAATTGTTCGGCAACAACGCCTCCACCCGCGCCCGCGCCGACCACCACCGCATCCACCGCAGGCAGCTTCAATGGCCGTGCCCTCCCATCACTTCTTCCACGCCCAACATGCGCCAGCTGATGTCGTTGCGATTTCCGCCATGTGCCGGACTGCCATAGAACCCTTGCATGGTCTGCTCCACCACCAGCCGGAAGAAGGCGCGGAGTTCCGGCGGCGCGGTCTTTTCCAAAGTCATCAGGCACTTGGTCCGCTCTTCCGCCGGAAGCTCTAGAAAATCTGCGCCCGTCAGTTGCCGGCAGAAGTTTTGCAGCGCGGGCAGCCCGCCATGATAATCCGCCGCAAAGCGTTTCAGCGGACCGGCCAGCTGCGCATCCAGATAATAAAGGACTCCTGCCTCTTTAGCGCCCGCTACGTCATCCGCGGGAATGATCCGTTCACAAAGGGCCTCGACCAGAGCCGCTTCCGTAACCGAAAACGTTTTGAGCGGAGCAGCCGCATACAGCGGTGCGGCCAGAGCGAGCAACAAAGTCCGGCGGTCTATCTGCATGTTCGTAAGTCGCACCCATCATATGACGTCCCGGCATCTTTGATCTAATAAGCAAACCCACATGTTGAGGAAAACAATCTTCGCTCTGTTGTTCGCTTCGCCCGCATGGGCCGAGAGTTGCGATCTTGCCGCCAAGCTCCACATCCCCAACACCGTCATCACCAGCTCGGAAGTGGTCACCAGCGGAGTCTTTGCTCCGCCCACCGGACATCTCCTCACCGGCCTGCCCGCCTTCTGCCGCGTTTCCGCCACACTAAAACCTACTCCCGACTCCGATATTCGAATCGAAATTTGGCTGCCGCAATCCGCCTGGAACGGCCGTCTGGAAGGAACCGGCAATGGCGGGTTTGCCGGTAAGATCGCCTATGGATCACTGGCGAACGGCCTCAAACTCGGCTACGCCGTAACCAATACCGATATGGGCCTCGCCACTCCCGCCGGCGCGGACGCAAGTATCTTCGTGAACCATCCCGAGCGCTGGGCGGATTGGGGGTACCGCGCCACGCATGAAATGACCGTCGCCGCCAAGCAAGTGGTCAAGGCATACTATGGGCGCGATGCGAACCACGCCTACTTTTCCGGCTGCTCCACCGGCGGGGAACAGGCCCTCATGGAAGCCGAGCGCTTCCCGGACGACTATGACGGCATTGTGGGCGGCGCGGCTGCACAAAATCGTACCGGCGTACACGTCAGCATCCTTTGGAACTTCGTGGCTACGCGCAAGGAACCTGGCGCCTATATTCCCGCCGCGAAACTTTCCACTTTGACCAAGGCCGTGGTAGCCGCCTGCGACAACTCAGACGGCGTCAAAGACGGACTAATCGCCGACCCGCGCAAATGTTCTTTCGATCCAGCCTCGCTTCTGTGCAGCAGCGACGACAGCGATACGTGTTTCACCCGGGCGCAAGTAGACACGGTGAAGCGGCTTTATGCCGGACCGGAGAATCCGCGCACGGGACAAAAGATATATCCCGGTCTCCCGCCCGGCAGCGAATTCGGTTGGGGAGCCCTGGGCGCAGTGCCTGGGCCGCAAGCGATCCCACCATTCGAACCGATTTTCAAATGGGCCTTCGGCTCTAACTGGGATTGGCGCACTTTCAATTTCGACCGCAGCAACGCATTGTTCAATCAAAAACTAGCGGGCAATGTCAACGCCAACAGCCCGGATCTGGATCGGTTCCGCGCGAAAGGCCATAAGTTCCTCATGTATCATGGCTGGGCCGATTGGCTGGTCGCGCCCGACGAGTCTTTGAATTACTACACCGCCGTAACTTCCCGCTATAACAAACAAGTGAGTAACTTCTACCGTCTTTTTATGCTTCCCGGCATGGCGCACTGCAGCGGCGGCCCTGGACCCGATAACTTCGATCCGCTAAGCGCCGTCGTAAAGTGGGTGGAACAAGGTTCTGCTCCAAACGAATTGATCGCGACCAAGTACACTGCCAATCAGCCGCCCCGGACAGTGCTGCTGCAGCGCCCCGTATGTCCGTATCCTGAAATAGCCCGTTATAAAGGAACAGGCAGCACGAATGAGGCCGCCAGCTTCACGTGCATGGCCTCGCCCGCCCACTAACTTACACTTATGCGTTTACAAGATAAAGTCGCTCTGGTTACCGGCGCCGCGTCCGGCATCGGCAAAGCAATCGCCTCCAAATTCGCGGCGGAAGGAGCCAAGGTCGTCATTGCCGATCTGGATCTCCGTCTGTCTGAAGCTACAGCCGTGGAAATCACGAGTGTCACGGGTGGCCAAGCCCTGGGACTGGCCATGGACGTCACGGACGAGGAGTCCGTCGAATCAGGTGTCGCAAGGATAATCCGCGAATTTGGCGGCGTCGACATATTGGTCAGCAACGCCGGAAACCAAATCATCTCCAGCATCGACAAACTGCCATTCAGCGACTGGAAAAAGATTATGAGCGTTCATCTGGACGGTGCGTTCCTCACCACGCGCGCCTGTTTGCGCCACATGTACGCTTCCGGCAATGGTGGCTCCATCTTGTACATGGGGTCAATCCATTCGAAAATGGCGTCGGTTCTGAAAGCCCCTTACGTCGCCGCGAAGCACGGCATCGTCGGATTGTGCCGCGCTGTAGCCAAAGAGGGAGCGCCCCATAAGGTGAGAGCCAATACAATTTGTCCAAGTTTCGTTCGCACTCCACTCGTCGAAAAACAGATTCCGGAACAAGCCCAGATACTCGGCATCTCTGAAGAGGACGTAGTGAAAAAGGTCATGCTCAAAGACACTGTAGACGGCGAGTTCGCCACCACCGATGAATTAGCCGAAGCGGCTGTCTTCCTTACCTCCCAGAAGACCCTCGCTCTAACCGGACAATCTCTGATGGTAAGTCACGGCTGGGTCATGGAGTAAGTCATAGAAATAGGTCATGGAGTAAGTGACTCACCCTCCGCCGACCGCCGCAACAATTTAAATCCGAAGTCGCCCGCAAATCCCTGCTTGAGTTTTAAATCAATCCACAGCAGCGCCAGCGGCTCCAGCATGCGCGCGCTTCTCAGCGGACCAACATCGACAGGCTCAAATCCGGCCGCCTCGATCAATGGCCGCACAGCACTTTTAGCGTCGACATCATCGCCGCAGAAATAGCCATCGGCAAGTAACCCGGTAAATTGGGCATTGCCGAAAAGGTAAGCGCCTATGGTATTGAATGCCTTCACCACGCGCGCCCGTGGAGCCCAGTTCGCAATCATCTCGCCGCCCGATGTCGTCGTACCTACTTCGAGGCTTTGCAAATCACTCCCCACCGGGTTGGTTGCATCGATAATAATCTTGCCGCTGCATCCGCCGGCTTCGCGCAAACTCTCCTGCGCCGCCGGCCAAGGTACGCACAGAGCGACAATCTCCGCCTTCGAGACGGCGTCGGCCACGGTGGTGATCCGTGCGCCTGTCGCTTCTTTTAATTTGCGCGCACGCTCGCTTCCCGTATCGCGGACCCCGGCCCAAACCGTATGTCCTCGCATTGTCCACAGGCGGGCGAGCGCGCCCCCGATATTGCCAACTCCAATAACCGCTGTCGTCATCCATAGCCTGTATAGCATTCGATCGAGGGGGGTCGCAAGTAGGCACAAAAAAGTGCATGGCGGGAACAACACCCACATAGTAGAGTCTGGGAGATCGCTCAATCATGCTTCTCAAAGACTGTCCAGTCTCCGTCGCGCTACACGTCATCGGAGGCAAATGGAAGCCGCTGCTGCTCAACGAACTGAAGTCCGGCACTCTTCGCTACGGCGAACTTCGCCGGCGTGTTCCGGAGGCATCGCCCAAAGTGCTCACGGAACAGTTGCGCCAACTGGAGGCATTGGGAATCGTGCAAAGAACATCCGCCGGCAGCGCAACTCCACGCACCGAGTACAAGCTGACGCCTTACGGCCGAACGCTAAGCCCGATTCTCGCCCGTCTCTGTAAATGGGGTGAGCTTCACCGCCAACGTTGTGAATAAGTGATCCCCTATCCTGATCAAATGATCCGCGCTCTTCTCTGCCTGCTCGTCGCCGCGCTCTCGCTGCCCGCCCAGGCACCCGCGCCCTTTGAAGTAGAAGAAGCCACCATCGCCCAGGTGCACGACGCCATGCAGGCTGGCCGTCTGACCTGCCGGGCGCTTGTCGATCAGTATCTAAAACGCATCGACGCGTACGACAAGAACGGTCCGGCCATCAACGCCATCGTTCTTATCAATCCCGCCGTTAAAGACCAGGCAGAGGAATTAGACCGCCGCTTTTCGCAGTCCGGCCTCACCGGACCGCTGCATTGTGTTCCGCTCATCGTGAAAGATAACTTTGAGACCAAAGGTTTGCGGACCACTGACGGCGCGCTTGCCTTGGCCGGTTATATCCCGGATAAAGATGCCTTCGAAGTGAAGCGCGCGAAAGAGGCCGGCGCCCTGGTGCTGGCCAAGTCCAACATGGCCGAGTGGGCCTTCAGCCCGTACGAAACCGTCAGTTCCATCCTGCCGGGCTACACCAAAAATCCCTACGCGCTTGACCGCGTCACCGCCGGTTCCAGTGGAGGAACAGCCGCCGCCATCGCCGCCAGCCTTGGCTTAGTCGGGCTCGGCAGCGATACCGGAAACTCCATCCGCGGCCCTTCGTCGCATCAGGCTCTCGTGGGCATACGCTCCACCATGGGCCTCACCAGCCGGGCCGGTGTTCTACCGCTCAGCCTCTTGGCCGATATCGCTGGCCCCATCGCGCGCACCGTCGAAGATGCCGTCAAAGTCTTTCAGGTAATCGCCGGTGAAGATCCGACTGATCCCGTCACCGCCGCCGCAAAAGCGCATCCACCGCCAAACTACGCCGCGTCTCTCAATCGCGATGCTCTCCACGGCGCCGTCATCGGCGTCCTGCGCCAGGCATATGAACGCGACACCACCGATCCGGAGATCACCCGCATCTTCCTTTCTGCCGTGGACGATCTGCACCGCGCTGGAGCAACTATCATCGATCCCGCCACAGTCGACGGGCTCGATTCCATCAAACGCCCGCGCGATCTCGGCCCTTGCATGGGTTTCAAATACGACATCAACCGCTATCTAGCCGCACAGGGCGACCGCGTGGCCATGAAGAGTCTAACCGAAATCATCAAGTCCGGCGGCTTCCACCCTTCCGCCCAGCGCCGTCTCGAGCAAGCCGAGAAAGGCCCTGAAAACGGTCCCGATACGCCCGCCTGCCAGGCCGAAACTGCCTACCGGGAAAAGGTTCGCGAGGCCGTTCTACATACTATGGAAAAATTAAAACTGGACGCCTTCGTCTACCCGACCTGGAGTAATCCTCCGCGCCTCATCGGCGACCTCAATTCGCCCGCAGGTGACAACAGCCAGTTCTATTCGCCCACTACCGGCTTCCCCGCCATCAACGTCCCCATGGGCTTCACACGCGGCGGTACGCTACCCGCGGGCATAACCATCTACGGCCGGGCTTGGTCTGAAACGGCCCTTCTCAAATATGCCTATGCTTACGAACAGGCCACTCAGCATCGCCGCCCGCCCGCAGCCACTCCACCCTTGCGCTAACAGGGCTCAGGACGGTTCTTTGCGCTGCCAGCCGCTGCAGCGCAAGACCGGCAAGCGCGGATATTTAGGGAAGGCCGGGTTTGTTTCCGAAAGCAAGCATCTATAAAAAACAGATCCCTTATCGGAAGTCATTACTTTCACGTGTGCGCACGTCACGCACAGGCCCGCGCCGGGTGTGTATGACAGTTTACACATTGTTTACACTCCTTCAACACGCTAGCCTCGGCCAAAAATTTACCATCGAAGCGAGGATAACTACTCGATGCATTTCACCTTTATTTCCACCAAACGGTTGCAAGCGTCCCTGCTTGGCATCGCATCCCTTTTCTTTAGCGCAGCGCACGCAAAGGCGGCGCTAATCACAGATCCCGCCGGAGATTTCCTGCCTTCCTATACCGGGCCGCATAACGGTGACCTCGATGTACTAAGTGCACAGGTGCTCTTTAACGGCTCCACCTTTACTTTTACCTCCACCGTGAATGGCGCCATAGGCACTACCCCGAACGCCACTTACATCTGGGGCATCGACCGTGGCATGGGAACGGCGAGTTTTCCCGCCATTGCTCCCGGAGTCACATTCGATTCTGTTTTTTCTATCAATCCGTCCGGCCAAAGTTCGGTTACCGATCTGATTGACAAAATGAGCACTCCCATCACCAATATTTCAGTAAACGGTTCCACCGTCACGGGCACAGTGGACCTGAGTGCGCTTCCCTCTGAGGGCTTGGCGCCGTCGAACTACCTTGTAAATCTTTGGCCAAAGGCTGGGACGAGTTCCGACATGAACCTGATTTCTGACTTCGCTCCCAACAACTCCGACGTGCCGGTAACAAGCACCGTAACAAGCGCCACGCCAGAGCCCGCCGGTTTAACATTAGCTGGCGGAATATTGCTAGTAGGTCTCGCCCTCATTCGCCGCCGACGGAACGCTTCGGCGGAACTGCCAGGTCGCCGGCTGTCATAGTTTCAAAGGCCGAACTAAAACGCCGTGGCGCCGCAACGGCGCCACGCGCTATTTCCCCTGTGAGCTGACCTTGTTCATCTACAACGGAAAGCGTACTGTCGGCATCGCACCATAACAGGTGCTCGAGTACTCCGGTATACGGAGTAGCGGCGGAAACTACGGTTTGATCCTCCGGCGCCGCGTCTAAGTAAATGCGTCCGGAGTAGATGGATCGCGAGTCCAACCGGCGCGAGACCAGGAGCGCACCCGTCACCGCCACTAATAAAGGCACTACTTGCGTGTCAATGTGGTGAGTCAGCTCCAGCAGCAGCACCACTGCCGATAGCGGTCCTTGCGTGGTCGCCGCCAGCACCGCGCACGCTCCAATCAAAGCAGTGCTCCCCGGATCGAGTCCCGGCCAGAAAGTGCTCCATCCCCGGCCTAGAAGCCCGCCCAGGAGCGCCCCGCAAGTCATCGTCGGCGTAAACAATCCACCCGGAGCGCCCGTTCCCACGCAAGCCGCTGTCGCCAGGGGTTTCAGCAGCAGCAGCGCGGACAGCATGAACAGACTCACCTGATCGTCAAACGCTTCCTGCACGATATTCCGGCCGTTCCCCAGAAGCTGTGGGTAGTGGATGGAAAGCCCGCCCAATGCCGCGCAAACCACTAGAGCGGTAGGAATCACACGCCATCCTTTAGGCCTGTGCTTGTGCGCCCACACGACTGCTCGCATATACAATACTGCTCCAACGCCCAGAACCGGGCCGCTCAGGCACGCCCAAACGACCTCCCGCGTGCTGAGCTTGTATGCCGGAATCACGTAGATCGGGACCGCCGGAAGTAGTGGCCACGCCGCCATCGTCGCAATTGCGCAGCACGCGAACGCAGGCAGCACCAGAGAGAGCGATAGCGTCCCCAGCAAAACCTCCAAGATAAAAAGCGCGCCGCCCAGCGGCACGTTATAGACGGCGGCCATTCCCGCGCCCGCCCCGCACGCCGCCAGAAAACGGCGCTGGAACGGCGTTACTCGTCTCCACCAGCCAAGCTTCGATGCGATGAGCGCACCCACCTGCCGCGGTGCTTCCTCGCGGCCTAAAGAAACGCCCATCCCCACAATCACAACCGATAAAACCGCGCGCACCGTCGTCCGTATCGTGGGAAAATCACCCGAATGAAACCAGATAGCCGTGGAAATATCCCCGCCCTGCCGCCGGCTCACTTTCGGCAGAGCCCACAGCACGGCGCCCGTCAGGAGCCCGGCACAAGTCAGCACCACCACTCGATGCGCGGCCGAGGCATGACTGACCGCTGACAGAAAATCTCCCGTTGTAGAAGGCCACGCAAGATCCTGCGCCATCCGCAGAAGCTTCATCAAGAGCCCGGCACAGACACCACTCCCGGCTCCCGTGGCGGCCAACAGTAACCAGAACTCCAGGGAGAAGCCATCCGTGCCGCCCACTGCAAGCACATTGGGTTGTGGACTGGGTTGAGGACTGGATGGTGGAGTGGGCTGCCGCCTAGCAAATGCCAACCGGCGCCTTTTGTTGCTGCTGAAAAACTTCGCTCATTATTTAATCTTAAGTAATGAGGCATCCGCTCAGCTCAGAGGAGAACACCACTCCACCCTGATCACCACTCCACCCTGATCGCCACTCCACCCTGATCGCCACTCCACCCCGATCACCACTCCACCCCGATCACCACTCCACCCCGATCACCACTCCACCCCGATCACCACTCCACCCCGATCAC
>Ga0193743_1002670_pt1 | contig 12374 bp, 12 predicted proteins | sample L2c2metaG_FD_143038 | JGI IMG/M metagenome (GOLD analysis project Ga0193743, IMG submission 143038) | Soil microbial communities from a riparian zone of the East river system, Colorado, United States - L2c2 | ecosystem: Environmental > Terrestrial > Soil > Riparian zone | place: USA: East River... | reverse complement strand
CATGTTAAGACTCGTGGATTGGCGCGCGCGTTGAGGCTGGCGGCTTTCGTCGCTGGCGCAACGTTGCTCGCTGCCTGTTCGACGTCGGCATCGCCTTCCGGTTCGGGGGACACCAGACCGTCGACGTCTGCCGCCGCAGGCGCGGGAACCGGGACTCCACCGGTCCCGGGGAGCGAGTCAGCCGAGAAGCTCTGTGCCGGACGGAATTACACGGTGGGCTTCAGCCACCCTTCAAGCGAAGCTCTCGCTGTCCAGGTCGTCGAGCAGTACGCCGCGAAGCGGGGCGCAGACCTCGGCTGCGTCAAGGTCCTGATCGACGCCACCACCGACCTCAACCTCGAGACGCAGCGTGCTGCGATCGAGAGCTGGATCCTCCAGGGCGTTGACGCCATCGTCGTCCGTCCGGTTGACCCCGACGCACTCTCCCGTCTTCAGAAGGAGGCTCAGGCCAAGAACATCAAGTGGCTCACCTACACGAACCACATGGAGGGACAGAACGGGTCTGTGGGCTGGAGTACCGACAACGCGGGGCACCTCATGGCGGACGACCTCAGCGCATGGCTTAAGAAGAACTACCCGGACGGCGGAATCAGCGGCGCCGTCGTTCGCGTCTCGGCGCAGCCGACCCTCTCTGGTCAGTGGGACTTCCCGAAGAAGTCGCTGACTGCCGCCGGGATCCCGGTCGTGCTCGAGTCCGACTGCTGGACCCAGGAGTGCGGCCTGAACCTCGCCGAGACGGCACTCCGGGAGCATCCAGACCTGCGTGTGTTCATCGCGGGCAGCACCGACGATGCCGGCATCGGCGCGGCAAAGGCATTCAAGAACGCCGGGATCGATCCGAGCAAGGTCTTCATCGGTGGCATGGACGGTAGCCAGCAGGCGCTGGAGGAGATCAAGCTGGGCTCCTTCTACAAGGCGACTGCCGCCATCAAGCTCGACCTTCTCGGGTACTCGATCGTCGACGCGGCCATCCACGCCGTCCAACAGGACGGCATGTCTGACATGGTCACGCCGAACGAGCTGGCCACACTGGCGGACCCGGCCGCGCTCCAGGGCCTGATCGACGTCTACGCGAAGTGACCGAGCGACGCTCATGAGCGACACCATCCAGATCATCGACCTGCGCAAGTCCTACGGTTCGGTCGAGGTGCTGAAGGGCGTGGATCTCGAGTTCCATCCAGGCGAGGTCCACGCCCTGCTGGGAGCCAACGGCGCAGGCAAGTCGACGCTGCTCGGTTGCTTGAGCGGCGCCATCCACCCCACCTCTGGCGAGATCCGCATCGACGAGCAGGTGTTCCACGGCTTCACGCCTCGCGAGGCCTTCGAAGCCGGAACGTCGATCATCTACCAGCACTTCCAACTCGCCTCGGCACTCAGCGTGAGCGACAACGTGTTCCTCGGCGATGAACTGAAGACCAGATGGGGGTTCACGAGAAAGCGGACGCAGAGTCGGATCACCGCCGAAGTGCTCGGCAGAATCGGGCTCGAGTTCGGACCGAACGAGATCGTAGAAGACCTGAGCGTGGGTGAGCAGCAGGGCATCGAAATCGCACGTTCCATGCGAAGAGAACCAAAGCTTCTCATCCTCGACGAACCGACGGCAGCGCTCGGCAAGCACGAGGTGGCGGCGCTGCTCGCGCTGGTCAAACGCCTCGCCCACGAGGTGGGGATCGCCGTCGTCTTCGTGACACATCTGTTGCCAGAGGTGCTTGCCGTCGCGGACCGGGTATCGATCCTGCGCGGCGGTCAGGTGCTCTGGACACGCGCCATCGCCGAAGTCACGACAGCGGACATGATCCACGGGATCTCACCCGACGCCGCGGACGTCCATGCGCAAGGCCAACGGAGTATCGGCAGCGCGCTGGTCACCCTCGAATCGTTCGAGACCTCGTTCTGCGGCCCGCTCGAGCTTGAGCTCAACGAGGGCGAGATCGTCGGTGTTTTCGGGATGCTCGGCAGCGGACGCAGCAATCTCCTGGAGACCATCGCGGGTGCGCGGCGACGCTGGCATGGCTCGCTCGCAATTGAGGGGAAGGAGCTGAGCTACGCATCGACAGCGGGCGCGATGGCTGCCGGCGTCGCCCTTGTCGCGTCCGACCGTCCGAAGCAGTCGTTGTTCGCCGATCTCACCGCGATCGAGAACCTGCTGATGCCGCACTATCAGGCGATCTCACCGTGGTGGCGCTCACCGATGAACGAGCGCCGCGTCTTCGACCAGATTGCGAGCGACGTCAACCTGCAGCCACCGGTTGCGGCGGCCACGGCGACGTCGTTCTCAGGCGGAAACGCGCAGAAGCTAGTCGTGGGGCGCTGGCTCGCCGGCTTGCGCGATATCAACCTGCTGCTGTTGGACGAGCCGACGCAAGGGGTCGATATCGGGTCACGCGCGCAGATCTACAACCTGCTCCGTCGGTTCACCGAGGAGGCCCCCAAGCGTGCTGTGCTCTTCTCGACGAGCGATCCGGACGAGGCCGTAGCGCTCGCCGACCGGATCGTGGTCCTGATCGATGGCCGCATCACGGACGTCGTGGCCCCCTCGGTCGGCGAGGCACAACTCTTGTCCCTGGCCCAGTCAGTTGAAGTGAGCCACGGCGTTGAGCACCAGCGATAGCAGAGAGGAAACCAGACCATGACGACGACCGAGGAGTCCATCACGAAGACCGAGGAGTCCATCACGAAGCGGCCCCTGATCTCGAGTCGAGAACTCCTGCTCAAGGCGATCTCCATCGTGATGCCAATCGCGACCATCGTGATGATGGCCTCCTTCACCATCAACACAACGGCCTTCCTGACGTGGCCCAATCTCGCGGCGATACTCTCGCAGAACGCCGCGGTCATCGTCATCACCGTCGTTTTCGCGATGCTGCTCATGTCCGGCTACGTCGACCTCTCGGTCGGTTCGGTCATGGGCCTGTCAGGTACTGCTGCCGGACTGATGATGATCGAGCACGGGACATGGGCCGGCGTTCTCACCGGGCTAGGGATCGGCATCCTCTTTGGGCTCTGGAACGGCGTGCTGATCGGTGTGCTCGGCTTCTCACCGATCGTCGTAACACTCGGCGGCCTGATCGCAGCACGAGGAATCGCAATTGCGATCGCGCCCAACGCGATCTACGGATTCCCCGATGAGTTCGCTAACCTCGGTAGCGGCACACTCTGGGGGTTGCACTACATCAGCTGGATCGCGCTCTTGATCGCCGCGGTCGCCATCGTCGTCATGGCAGCCACGCCGTTCGGGAAGCACGTCATTTCGATCGGCGTCAATCCGCGGGCATCTTTCCTCGTTGGAATTCGCGTCAAGTGGACGATCTTCCTCCTGTATCTGCTGACCGGTGCCGCCGTCGCGATCGGAGCGCTTCTGCTCATCGCCCGGCTCGACAGTGCGCCGTCAGGAAGCCTTGGTGTCGGTTACGAGACAACCGTACTGACCGCGGTTCTCCTGGGTGGCGTCCCGTTCGCCGGCGGTCGCGGCAACATGTGGCGCGTGCTCCTCGGTGTGTGGTTCCTGGCGGTGCTGCAGAATGGGCTGACACTGATGAACGTCGACCCCCAGCTCAACCAGATCATCTCCGGATCGGTGCTCGTCCTCGCGGCCGGGCTGCAAGTGCTTCAGAGTTACCTCCGGAAGCGGATCTGAACCGCGCGGGACCGCGAGGAGAGCCTCAGACCGCGAACGGCGCCAGGCGCGCGGCGTGAAGCTCGCCGACGCGGGCGTGCACGGCGCCGCCGCCCTCCTCGTGCTCCTGCGACAGGATCATGCCCTGCTAATGGGATCGCAGAGACGAGGTCGCCGCGATGAGTGGAAGTCGCTCGAAGGTGGGCAGTTTGGGTGCCGGGTATCACGATGAGCGTATGCAATGCAGCGCCGCGGCACGTCGATCGAGGAGCCGCGGATCGGGCTTGGCGGGCACCTTGTCGGCCCAGTTGTTGGCCACCTCGTGGTCATCGAACACCGCCAGCCACGGCGCAGCCGCGTGGGCGGCCTGCAGGTCCGGGTCGGTCTTGTACTGCGCGTAGCGCTGCCGGTAGTTGGCCAGCGTCACCGTTTCCGGCCCGACGTGATCACGCACCCGGCCGCTGGTGGTCTGCCCGCCGCGTACTCGTACTGGTAATCACCCAGGTACACAACGAGATCCGGCTGCTCCTCGGCGAGTCGGCGGTAGGCGGTGAACCAGCCCTGCTCGTAGTGCGCGCACGACGCGAAGCACATCGTCAGCGGGGCCAGCGACCCCGCTTCGGGTGCCGTGCGGGTGCGCCCGGCCGGCGACAGGTGACCCGCCGTGCGGAACCGGTAGAAGTAGTCGGCGCCGGGTCGCAGGCCCGCGAGGTCGACGTGCACGCTGTGCGCCGACTCCGGCACCGCGGTGGTCGTGCCGCGCTGCTCGATGCGGGTGAACGCGTCGTCGGCGGCGACCTCCCATTCCACGTCGACCGCACGTGTCGGCATGCCGCCGTGGCCGTCGTCGGCCAGCGGTTCGGGGGCCAGCCGGGTCCAGATCACCGCCCCGTCAGGAGCCGGGTCGCCCGAGGCCACCCCGAGAGTGAACGGATCCTTCGGCACGGGGCTGAGCCGACGCTGTCCGGTGAATCCGGCGACGGGCAGCGCGGCCAGCACCGCGGCGCCCTTGAGAACGGCGCGACGGGTCGGACGGTGAGACACGCCGTAGTGTCAGCGCTGCAGCTGTCGGGCCGGTGACGCGAAACCGTACGGTGTCCGCCCGCCAGCCTGCCGTTACGCAAACGGCTTGTGTACGTGAGCTTTCCGCGCGATGTACGACCTCGTCGACGACGGCACGATTCGCGCTGGCATACTCCGAACGATGACCGCTCTCGAGTACTCGGATTCGCTTCTCATCTCGGTCGAGCCGGACCAGCTCTACGCGATGGTGTCGGACGTGACGAGGACGGGCGACTGGAGTCCGGTCTGCCGGGCATGTTGGTGGGACGAGGGCGACGGTCCGTTCGTCGGCGCCTGGTTCACCGGCCACAACGAGACCCCGGAACGGACCTGGGAGAGCCGTTGCCAGGTGGTGGCCGCCGATCCGGGCCGGGAGTTCATGTGGGAGGTCAACCACGGCTGGGTGCGCTGGGGATTCACGTTGGAGGCCGCCGACGGCGGCACCCGTCTGACCGAGCATTGGACGTTCCTCCCCCTCGGTATCGCCGGGTTTCGCGAGAAGTTCGGCGCCACGGCCGACGCGCAGATCGCTGCCCGCAGTGAGGCGGCGCTCCACGGCATTCCGGTCACCCTCGCGGCGATCAAGAAGGCTGCCGAATCCGGGTAGCGGTCTCGCCCGCCTCCGCCGCATCGACGTCCACCCGGCGTTCCCGCGCGGGCAGCAGCACCGCGACGACGACCGCAGCGGTGAGGGCGATGGCGGCGCTGACCATCGAGCCGACCCACAGCCCGTCGAGGAACGCGGACTCTACGGCGGCGTGGACGTCCGGAACCCGGACCGCAGGCAGTTCGGCGATGACGCGCTGGGCCGCGGCCATCGACTCGCCCATCACGGAGCGCGCTTCGGCGGGCAGGCCCTGCAACGCGGGCGCATCGGCCAGCCGGCTGGAGTACACCGACGCGAAGACGCTGCCGACGATCGCGACGCCCAGTGTGCCGCCGAACTCGCGGGTGGTGTCGTTGACGGCCGAACCGACGCCTGCCTTGTCGGCGCTCAGCGATCCCATGATCGCCTCGGTGGCCGGCGCGGTGGTGAGCCCAAGGCCGCCGCCGAGGAGCACCATCTGCACGGCGATCTCGAGGTAGGAGGTGTCGGCGCTGGTGGTGGCGGCCCAGGCCAGGCCGGCGGCGAAGATCGCCAGACCGCCCGCCACCACCACGGTGGTGCCGATCCGTTCCACGATCCGCGGTCCGAGGATCGCCGCGACGGCGATGGAGATCGCGACGGGAAGCAGCAGCACGCCGGTCTCGAAAGCGCTGTATTCCTTGACGAATTGGAAGTACTGGGTGATGACGAAGATGAAGCCGAACAACGTCAGGAAGCCGGCCGTCACCGCCAGGCTGCCGCCCGAGAACCGCCGATTGCGGAAGACGGACAGGTCGAGCATCGGATGGGAGCGGGTGCGTTCCCACATGACGAAACCGGCGAGCACCACTGCTGCGAGGGCGAAGCCCGCGATCGTCCGACCGCTGCCCCATCCGACGTTGGGCGCTTCGATGATCGTGTAGATCAATGCCGTGACGCCCACGGCCGACAGCACGAGGCCCGGCACGTCGATCGGCGGTGTGGCCGGGTCGCGTGACGTCGGCACGAACAGCCAGCCCCCGACGATGGCGATCGCGGCGAGGGGAACGTTGACCCAGAAGATCGATCCCCAGGAGAAGTTCTCGAGTAGCCAGCCCCCCGAGATCGGGCCGGCGGCCACTCCGACGCCGGTCATCGCCGCCCACACCCCGATGGCCTTGGCGCGTTGGGCGCGCTCGGTGAAGATGTTGGAGATCAGCGCGAGGGTGGTCGGGAAGATGACCGCCGCGCCGACGCCCATGGCCGCGCGCGCCGCGATCAACGCTCCGGCCGAATCCATCTGCGCGGCAACGGCTGACGTGGCCGCGAAGACCAGAAGGCCCATGCTGAGCCAGCCGCGTCTGCCGTAGCGGTCGCTCAGGCTGCCCGCGGACAACAGCAACGCGGAGATGACCAGGGTGTAGGCGTCGACGATCCACTGCAGCTGCGCAGTGTCGGCGTCGAGTTCACGGGAGAGCGTTGGTAGGGCGACGTTGACGATGGTGGCGTCGACACTGATGACGAAGACGCTCAGGCAGATGACGGCAAGCGCGGCGATCCGGCGATCGCGGAAGACGGGCAGGTTCACAATCATAGACGTGACGGTAAACCTACTAGACAATATTTTCAAGTATTGTGGCTAGAAAGTTGTCTAGCCGCTACAGTTGTCTGTGTGGCATCCAGGAACTACAACCAGAACTGCCCGATCGCCAAGGGCCTCGATGTGCTGGGCGAACGGTGGACCCTGCTGATCCTGCGTGAGCTGGTCGGCGGCGCGCGACGCTACGGAGACTTGAAGTCGCAGCTGCCGGGGATCGCCACCAATCTGCTCGCCGACCGGCTCCGCGAACTGGAGGACGCCGGGTTGGTCGACCGCACCGAGCTGCCGCCGCCGATCGCACGGACCGTCTACACGCTGTCGGACGTCGGCTGGCAGAAAGTGCCGCCGGTGCTGCGCGCCATCGCGTTGTTCGGCGTCGACCTGCTCGAGCCGAATGCGGATGCGATGACGCCGTTGAACGGCTTCCTGGCCGGCATCCTGCTCGCGTTCGACCCCGCGGCGTCGCGCGGCCTGGCGGCGTCCTACCGAATCGACATCGACGGACGCCGGTTCGAACTCGCGGTGCGGGAGGGGCGTCTCGCGGCGGCCACCGCGGTGCCCGATGTCAGCGTCACCGCCCGTGCGGCCGACCTGGTGTCCGCCCGTTTCGCCGCGACGGCGGCCGAGCGCAAGGCTGCCCTCAAGCGGGTCACGGTCGACGGGAGCAAGGGGGACGTCGACGCGATGCGCACCGCCTTTCAGCTGACCGGTGATCCGGGAGCGTTCGCCGCATAACCAATGCCTGAGAGCCCGGATGAAGGGGTGCATCCGGGCTCTCAGGGGGTTCTGGTGGGGCTTACTTGTGGTTCTGGTGGTGGTGATGCACGGAGGTGCCCGGCTGGGGCATGTTGGTCTGGTGCGGGAAGGCCGGGTGCTGCACCGGGGCGCTGATCGAGGGGCCGTTGGTGGTGACCGCGGTGTCGGCGTGGCTGATCGTGGCGGTGCCCAGGGCGATCAGGGCGGGGGCGGCGAGCAGGGCGGCGGTGGCGGCGATCCGGCGGGTGATGGCGTTCATGTGAATCTCCTTGTGTGAGTGTGCTTTTAAGTTTCTCGGCCGGTGTGTTCCGGCGATGAGATAACTATGTCGCAGCACCAAGGAGATGTATGTCCGCCAACCAGCCACGACATCGGATGAACCCCGTGTCCCGCAATCGGGGGACACGACGTTGGGCGGATGGCATTCTCCCGCGTGGATCAAGCGGCAGGTGAACCCATAGGTTGCGACACGGTCACGGACGCATATCTATCGATGCATCACGGATCACAACAGACCCACAGATCACTATCGTCACATCAGTCAACTGCTGACGTCAATGCGACGTCCCACTTGAAAGGTGTGACATGTCGCCGCGTCCTCGAATCGCATCGGTATCGGTGACGTCGGCGGCCGTGATCGTCCTCAGCATTGCGATCGGCGTCGCGCCACCGGCGACGGCCGAGCCTTGCGAAGGCGCCGCCGCGCAAGCGCAGCCCCTTCCTGGTCAGGCCTTCGAGATTCCGAGTCCGTCCAGGATCGCACCGCTCAACCGCCCGATCGGGCACAAGCCCGTCGGCGCGAATGACCAAGCGGCGCTTCCCAAGCTTGGACTTCTGCCAGCGCTCCTGAAGGCGCTCACTCCACCCGCCCGCTCCGCGCCGGTCCAACAGCAAGCGGAGGTGGTGCCGTCGCCGAATCCTGCTGGCCAACAGACCCCGAACGCCACGCAACTAGCTCCTGCAGCGGCGCCGGCAGCGGCACCCGCGCCGGTGCCCTCCGGCCCGCCTGGGACATCGCTCGTCGGCTGGGTGACCGGGCCGGACAGCCCAAATCAGACCATCCAACGTTTCGCCATCACCGGGACCGACCTCGGGATCATGTGGGACAACGGCGATCCCGCCAACCGCCAGGTGCTCATGGCGTTCGGCGACACGAGCGGTTACTGCGGAATTCCCAACAACCAGTGGCGGTACAACGTGCTGTTCCGCAGCCAAGACGGTGCGCTGTCGAAGACGATCGCCGTGCCGGATGGCGTGGTAGCCAACAAGTATTCCGGTTCACCGGTGTGGCGAGAGGGCATCTCCAAGCAGATCATCAACACCATCGGGCAGGCGCCGCAGGAGACGGGCATCATTCCAACCGCCGGCGTCTCGGTCGGGAATCACCAGTACCTCAACTTCATGTCCATCAGAGACTGGAACAGCCCCGGATCATGGTCGACCAATTTCTCGGCAATCGCAGTGTCGCAAGACAATGGCGAGAACTGGGGGGTCTACCCCGGCACCATCCGCACGCCCACGGCGGGCAATGAGAACTTCCAGATGGGGGCGTTCCTCAAGCCTGGACCCGGCGATCCCTACCTCTACTCGTTCGGGACACCGAACGGTCGCGGCGGTTCGGCGTTCGTGGCCCGAGTGGCGCCGAACCTGGTGCCGGATCTGACCAAGTACGAATACTGGAACTCCGACAACGGGACTTGGGTCCCGGCCAACCCGGCCGCGGCGACGCCAGTGATCCCGGGCCCGGTTGGCGAAATGTCGGCCCAATACAACACCTATCTCAAGCAATACCTGGTGCTCTACGGCAACGGCTCCAACGACGTCGTGATGAGGACTGCACCGGCTCCGCAAGGACCGTGGAGTCCCGAGCAACTGCTGGTGCCGCAATCACAGATCCCCGGCGGCATCTACGCGCCGTACCTTCATCCCTGGTCGACGGGTAAGGAGCTGTACTACAACCTGTCACTGTGGTCGGCATACAACGTGATGTTGATGCACACCGTGCTGCCGTAGCCTCTGGGCTCAGGTTAGTTGCCGACGTAACCGGAGCCCAGGTTGACGATGTTGCAGTAGGCGCCCGTGCCAGCGGCTTTGGGCGCATTGTTGGTGTGCGAGACGATTGTCCGCCCACCAACGGTGACCCGACACGTCACCGACCCGGGATCACCGCCGGGATGTATGCCGGTGAATGTCAGTGACCGCGCGCTGCCGCCGTAGTCGAATGCCGTGGACCACGGCAGGCCCGCGACATCGACCACTGGCTCGTCGTTGGCTCCGAAGTACGACACCTGCACACCATCGCCGAAGGTGCCGTTCAACTCGAACACGACCGGGGTCGACGCGAACGCCGTTCCCGGAGTTACTAGCAACAGGCCCCCGCCAAGCGCGACGACAGCGGCCAGCCTGCCCAGCTGACGTGCCACAGATTCCACTCCCATGTGCGAAGTACAGCACCGCGAGCAGGCCACCGTCAGGCGAATCGACCGACACGACCACATTCGAAGTAGTGGTCCAAGAGCGTCGGCCAGCGAGCGCGCTCGGAATGCCTGAGAGCCCGGATGCAGGGACGAGGCATCCGGGCTCTCGCGCGTGGTGGGGCTAACTCCAGCTTCCTGAAGAATTCACGCGATCGGGGCTGCCGAATTCACCTCAGGATCAACACGGTTGGTGATAGCGGTGATTCAGTGATGTGCATGGCGGCTGCGCGGTCAAAGGATACGCTGAGCCGATGGAACAATTCCGTCGCGGTGAGCTCGTGTTCGACGTCATCGATGCCGGGCCGGCCGACGGGCCGGTGGTCGTTCTCCTGCACGGCTTCCCGGAACAACACACGATGTGGCAGTCGATCATTCCCCAGCTGACCGCACAGGGGTACCGGTGTCTGGCTCCTCGCCAGCGTGGCTATTCGCCTGGCGCCCGGCCGACGCGCCGCCGGGACTATCGCATACCCGAGCTTGCGGAGGACGTCCGAACGCTCATCGATGCGAGCGGTGCGGAGCGCGTGCACCTGGTTGGTCATGACTGGGGCGCCGCCGTCGCGTGGCAGGTGGCTCAACAGTTTCCCGACCGCCTGCTCACCCTGACGGCGCTGTCGGTGCCGCACCCTGGGGCGTTCTCGAAGGCACTCGTGACAAGCCGACAGGCACTGGCCTCCTGGTACATGTACTTTTTCCAACTGCCCCGAGTGCCGGAATGGTACCTGAAGCGCGGCCGTGGGACGTTCACGCTGGCCGGACTCGCGAAATCCAGAGCACAGCATGCTCCAGCGTTGGCCGATGCCGAGGCACGGGCGATGGCCGAGCCCGGTGCGCTGACCGCCGCGCTCAACTGGTACCGCGCGATGCCGCTGAGTCTTTCGCGCGACACCAACACGAAGGTCACCGTCCCGACGATGTACGTCTGGAGTGACGGAGACTTGGCCCTACTCGAGAAGGGCGCTCGACTCTGCGGAGACTACGTTCGCGGCGAGTACCGCTTCGAGGTCCTCAACGGCGTATCGCACTGGATCATCGACGAGCAGCCCGACACTGCGGGCGATCTGCTACTGGACTGGTTCACCACCCACCCGGTCATCAGCCGCTCGATGTGACGAGGCGCGCCCCTAACGAACTGCATGTTTCAGCGGGCCGCAACGAACATCGAATCGTTCGCGCACAGTGTCAAGGGTGCGGCGCTGGTGCTCGCGTTCGCCGCGGTGCGTGCGCATGAACCGTGCCGTCGCTGCCAGGCGACGCGGCAACGGGTACCAGCGATCGAAGTCGAGCCCGCACTCGCGGAATGCCTTGGCCGGGACGCTGTCGACGATCAGGCTGAGGTTGTACTGGGCGAGCGTCAATAGCGCATACGGGAATACCGTCTTCGACTTCGCCCGCAGATCCAGCGCATCGAGCTCGTACAGCGGGATGTCCTTGATCTTGTCCAGGAAGAGCAAGTGAGTCAGGAAGTAACCCATGTACGACGACAAATGCATTGTGGCAGAAAGTAGTTGAATGGAGACCACGGCACCACTGTCGGAAACATAGGGCTCGTAGGCGTAGTCGGCTTCCTTGACGTATCCGGTGCAGTTCACTATCCAGCTGCCCGCTTGGATCGATTTGGTGGCTCCACTGCGGAACACCAGGTCGGTCGTGCCGTTGCGGTCGACGGCATCCACGAGGTGGTCCATGATCATGTCGTTCACGCCGGCGGCGATCGTCTTGTTCTCCGATTCGGACAGCACGCCCAGCAGGAAATTCCCGGTTTCGGGGGTTACCCAGGTGCCGTAGGCAGCGCGGTGCCAATCCCAAACGTCTGACTCGTTGGTCCCGTCGAAACGACGGGAGGCTTCCACGCCGAGCTTGCTCACGAGCGTTCCGCCCCACCATCGTCGGGCCCCGGTGGGAAAGAACCGGTCGCGGCTGCCGAAGAACGTGCCCGAGCCTGCCACAAGGTTCACGTCGCGGCCGGGGTATTCCGTGATCAGCGCGTGCGCGGTGTCCATCGCGGTCTTTCCGCCACCAATGACCCACACCGGGGTGTCACTGGCCCGCATGTCGTCGGCGCGCATGTCGGTGGAGTCGGGAGACACCGACTGGATACGCGTGCTGGAGACTTCGAGCGGATCGTTGGGCTCAATCCGGAAGCCGTACGCCTTGATCAGTCGCGTCGCCTCGACCACCAGCGACTGGCCACCGCAGACTTGCAGGTGATCCGCACGATCCCGTCGGTCTCATCGTCAGACTCCATCGTCCAGCCGAAACGCTCGTCGACCCGCACCTGCTGCTTAATGACGTTGA
>Ga0193743_1002669_pt1 | contig 12375 bp, 14 predicted proteins | sample L2c2metaG_FD_143038 | JGI IMG/M metagenome (GOLD analysis project Ga0193743, IMG submission 143038) | Soil microbial communities from a riparian zone of the East river system, Colorado, United States - L2c2 | ecosystem: Environmental > Terrestrial > Soil > Riparian zone | place: USA: East River... | reverse complement strand
CTCACGCGCGGACGGACTTTTTCGCTACCCATCGAGGCCGTGCGGACCAGGGATGGAACGTGCACTACAACGCCTCCGGCGCCTTTCACGATGATCTGGTAAGGACACCCAAAGGCTGGCGCATTCAGTTCAGGCGGCTCGAGGTCTACTTTGGTGATCCGGTGCAGATTGCTAAGACTGCTTGAGTAGCCGTTCCCCCATCTCTGTTTACGGTCGGATGTCGGCAATCCGGAAATAACCGAGTGCAACCTCCAGTTATGACAAATCGCCGACGCACTCATCGAGCAAGATCGATATCCGGAACTCAACGTGTCGAATAGCAAGGGACGATACACGTGCCGCAGAACCTTCTCAAAGAGATCGCAAAATAGCATCCCAAAATGAAACACCCAAATCCGCGTGTCCCTGAACACATGCCGATTTCTGGCACGTATTCAAATCAAATTCCCTACACTGGAAATAGAGCCCCCAAAAAACAAGGCGGCAACATCCGAGACCAACCCAGCAAATCAGCCTGCCGCCAGCGAAAATCAGAGCCATTCCACGCTCTCTGAAGAGACCTGGACAGTCGCTTTTTTGACTGACTATCTCGGAATAGCCGCCTCACTCCGGCAGCGGCCCAAGGATATCAATCTCGTACTTGGCGCAAAGCCTCGCCAGTTTCTGCGTGTCCGGTGCCGTCACCGGGGGCAACACGCGCTCCTTCGCAGGCTCCGCCATCTCCAGCATCATCCCCACAAACCCGGTGCCCGGCATCGCCAGGATCAGCATCGTGGAAGGGCCGGAACCGGTGCAACGAATGCCGTGCGGAATGCCGCGTGGCAGAAAGATATACCCGCCCGGACCGACGATCGTCTTCTCGCCCTGGCAGATAAATGTGAACTCCCCCTCCAGAACATAGAACGCCTCATCCTCCACGTGGTGGAGGTGATACGGCGTCCCGTGGCCCGGCGGCGCTGTGTGGTGGAGCATCGAGTAGGCGCCGCCAGTGGAGTCGCTGGTCGCGAGGACGACATTGAGACTATTCAAAAACCAATAGGCGGGACTATCCGTTTTGGTCACACTGCGCGGCAAGAGTTGGGCAGGCATCGTTCACTCCTCAACAGGTTTCCCGCAATCTTATCTTTTTGCCCGATCGGCCAAGGCAGCAAAATCCGGAATAACGAAATCCGGTTCGTTCGTCGGTCTGCAGAAAGAACCGCAGGGCACGGTAGAGAAAGAGACGTAGCCTGCACGAACGAACGCGCCTGTGCAGCATGACTGTCTCAAGGAGTCGCAACTACATCCCATTTCGGAACACCTGACCGAGGCTGCCCGGAATACGTGCCGATTCCAGGCACATATTCGGATCGAATTCTCTACACTGGAAATAGGAGTTCAAAAAAGCCAGGATCAAGCACCAGGCTCGCCGCAAATCAGCCCGCCGCCAGCAGAAATCAGAGCGATTCCACGCCGCCCTTAGGCAGCCATCTTCGCCAAAACAGCCCCCGTAAGTCCTTTGGCTGGACATTTTTACGGCTAAGTCCTTTGTTTGGACATTTATCGCCCTCGACAGACGCCCTATATCGCTGATTCGAGACAGCTTGCGAGGCACTCTCCCGTACCGCAGGGGGAGGGTAGGCGGAAACGTTGCTGAGTCTGGAAGCGAGAGCGTCCATCTCGTCCGCCTAGCGCGCCGTCTCGACGAAATGGTCCTTCGCGACCGCGCTGTACACCGCCGCTTTCGGGTCGGCGATCTTGTACATAGTCCCCTCGGCCTGCTTGCCGTGGATGGTCAGCACGACGTAGTTGAAAACAGGAAACGCCGAGTCGTGGTACTGGTCCTGCGGTCCGCGGATGAAGACCGGATACGGCTCCGCTCCCCCGCCCCCGCTGATGATGTGCGTGATCCCGTTGAATTCAAAACGCTCGTAGTTGTGAATGTGCCCGTACACCGCGATGAACTTCTGTCGTGCCGTCACCGCGCGCGCCTCAAGATACTTACGCAACTCTAGCGACTCCGGCGCTGGAATGTTGGCGATGAACTCGCTCTGCACATCCGCAATCAGCGGGATGTGCATCGAGAAGATGACGAAATCCGCCTGGGTCGGGATGTGATCGAGCTGCGCCCGCAGCCAGTCGGCCTGCTGCCCGCTCGGCCAGATCGGCTCGGTGGTGTTCAGCGTGATGATGAACACATTCCCGAGCAGCACTGAGTAGAAGCCGTTTCCCTGGAGCTGTGGAAATGCCGCGGCGAAGTTTATCTGCCCTAGGCGCGGCTTCAGCAGCAGTTCATGGTTCCCCACCGTCGGATAGACACGTTCGCCCCTGGCCCACGACGATGCCTCCCGTTCAAAAACCGCCCAGTCGCGCGGATCGCTCCCGTGAAACGGGATATCGCCCGTGATCAGCATCGCGTCAGCGTGCTCTCCGCCAACCTTCTCAGCGAGCCACTTCCGCGCCCGAGGATTTGTCGGCTTGGTATTCGCCGGATCAGTGAACCGCATATCGCCGTAGACCACAATCCGCAGCTCTTGCTGCGGACTGACGCCCGGCACAACGAAGGTCGGCTGATCTGGATGCTCCAGCGAGGTTGTCTGCGCCCGAGCCACCGCAAATGGCACCATTGACGCAAGTACTGCGGCGATCCATCGCAGTCGCGCCGGCATCCCGCTCAGATCCCCCCGCCGACGAAGTGGACGATTTCGAACCTGTCACCGCTCTGAACCACGGTTGTTGCCCAGTCGGTCCGGCGCACGATCTCTCCGTTGCGCTCCACCGCGATGCGGTCCTGCTTCATCTCCAGTGCGGCAATCAACGCCTTCAGCGTAGCCGCCTGCGGATCGAGGTCAACCGTGCGCGGTTGGCCGTTGAGGACGATCTCCATGCCCTGAGAGTATCAGCCGCGTATCAGCCGCCTGCCGTTGGGCAAAGCCGCTGTCCCTGGCGTCACCGGCCGAAGAAACGGCTTACCACTCGCTGGTAGAGCGAAGGCGCCAATGGGCAGGCGAAGTATACCTGGCGATTGGCAGCCATCAGCAGCTGGATCGCCTCCACGCGCGGGTCGCTGCTGTGGATGGACCGTAGGAACCCTGCGTCATGCACATACTCATCAGCCAGGTATTCGATGGCATGTCCCAGGATCTCCAGCGCAAACCCCGCCTCGGGCGTAGTACGCCGTCGGACGGAACGCGACCCCGTGCCGGTGGCCACGGCGTGGACATCGTTACGCACCAGCGCCGGCTGCTGAGCCTCGACGGAACGACGCATAGCAGACGATGCTTTCGGATTCAGAAAGGCAGAAGATGCAGCCATCGGGGGGACCCTCCGGGGAGTAGTACATCTCCGACCATATCGGCGGCCCTGCGAGATCGGAGAGGGGGTCGCCTTTCCTTTTTTCTTCGCTGATTCCGCTACGGGAAGTGGGCGCCGAAATGGGAATGGGTCACGTCCGGACGAATCGAGCTTCCGGACTATCGCCTTCGCTGGAAACAAGTCACTTAACCGCGCTTGCTTGACTGACTTCCAGCATGACCCTAATCTCGAAGGAGACGCCGCGCGGTGCAGGATACGGCTTCCCGAGTAAGGACCGCATGCAGACAACGCATTACTTCTGGAACTACCTTCCCCTGCTTCTGCAGATTCTGGCGGCGGTCGGACTGGGCACAATGATGGTGACCAGCTCCTTCTTCATCGGCAAGCATCGCCGTACCATCTCGAAGCTCGAAACGTATGAGTGCGGCATCGTCGCAGAGGGCAACGCGCGCGGCCGCTTCTCCGTCCGCTTCTATATGGTTGCCATGCTTTTCATCCTCTTCGACGTAGAAGCTGTCTTCCTGTTGCCCTGGGCGGTGATCTATCGCCAACTGCCGGCGATCACAGGCTCGCGCTTCTTCGGTTTCTGGGAGATGGTCGTGTATCTCGGCTTCGTCCTCGTGGGCTTCTTCTACATCATCAAGAAGGGTGTACTTGACTGGGCCGCGGACCGGGGGGATCTCTAGAACATGCAGGACGCCTATGACAAAGCCGCAGTCCTCGCCGAGCACGGCAGCAATTCCGCGATTCAGGCGGTAGAGGCATCGTTGCCAGGTGCTCTGCTCGACGCCAAATTCGATCGCGACGAGTTGACACTCAAGATTGCCCGCGAGCACATCCGTGCCACCGCCACACTGGTGCAAAAGGCGGGCTACAACTTCCTCGAAGACGTCACATGTGTGGACTATTACCCAGCCGAGCCGCGCTTCCAGGTCATCTACCACATCGTTTCGCACAAGCTGAAGGCGCGCGTACGGCTGGCTGTGCCGGTAGAAAGTATCGATCCTGAAGTCGACAGCATTACCCCGATCTGGCCTTCGGCAGACTTTTACGAGCGCGAGGTCTTCGATCTCTTCGGGATTCGGTTCGGTGGGCACCCCAACCTGCGCCGCATCATGATGCCGGACGAGTGGGAAGGTCATCCCCTGCGCAAGGATTATCCGGTGGAGGGCTACCGCTGATGCCAACAACACCTGAGACCCCCGTCGCCGATACCACTGTTACTGAGGGTGGCGTCGAGGCTCCTTATACCGGCAAGCCAACGCCGGTGATGCCCTACGCGGCCGACTTCGCCATCGCGCCGCTGATCGAGCCGCGCCTGGAAGAAGGTGCGCGCGACCGCACCATGATCTTGAACATGGGTCCGCAGCATCCCTCGACGCACGGCGTGCTGCGCCTGGTGCTCGAGATCGACGGCGAAACCGTGCTGCGCGTTGTACCCGACATTGGCTTCCTCCACACCGGCATTGAGAAAACCTGCGAGGCGAAGTTCTATCAGCAGGTCGTGCCGATGACGGATCGCATCGACTACCTCTGTCCGATGACGAACAACCTCTGCTACTGTCTCGCGGTCGAAAAGCTTTTGCAGCTCGAGATGCCGCCCCGCGCGCAGTATCTGCGAGTGCTGCTGAACGAGCTGACCCGTCTCCAGTCGCACCTGGTCTGGCTGGGAACGCACGCCATGGACATCGGCGCGCTCACCGTCTTCCTCTACTGCTTCCGCGAACGCGAAGAACTGCTCAAGATATTCGAGCATGTCTCCGGCCAGCGCATGATGGGCTCCTACTTCCGCGTGGGTGGAGTTTCGATGGAGCCGCCCGTCGACTTCTACGAGCGGGTGCAGAATCTGCTCAACATCATGCCGTCGAAGATTGACGAGTATCAGAACCTCCTTACGGGCAATCCCATCTGGATCAGTCGCACCAAAGGCGTGGGCCATCTCTCTGCCGAAGACGCCATCGCGCTTGGCGTAACTGGGCCGCCTTTGCGTGCAAGCGGTGTGGACTGGGACCTGCGCCGCGACATGCCCTACTCCGGCTATGAGAAGTTCCAGTTCAAGGTGCCGATCTCGAACGATTGTGATGTCTGGGCGCGTTATGTCATTCGCATGGACGAAATGCGCGAGTCGGTGAAGATCTGCCAGCAGGCGCTGGACGGCATGCCGGAAGGCCCGATCAAAGCCGATGCGCCCAAGGTGGTGCTGCCCGATCGTGAGGTGATGAAGACGCAGATGGAAGCGCTCATCTACCACTTCAAGATCGTGACCGAGGGATTCGCCGTACCGGCTGGCGAGGTCTACCAGGCCATCGAGTCGCCGCGCGGCGAGATGGGCTACTACGTCGTCTCCGACGGAACGGCGAAACCCTATCGCGTGCATATGCGCAATCCTTCGTTCGCAACGCTGCAAGCAGTCGACAAGATGTGTGCTGGGCGTCTACTCGCGGATGTGGTTGCGGTGATCGGCTCGATTGATATCGTGCTGGGAGAGATCGACCGGTGAGCACAGCCATCGTAAGCGGCCAAATGGATGCGAGAGTCGCACAGGAGCTGTGGAGTTCCTTCGTTTCGCTCCTGCGCAGTTACACGGCAGCGCACGGGTTGAATGGGACAAGGCAGGCAGTACTGGAAGTGAGCACCGGATCTCTGCTCATCCGGGCGGGCGAGAGGCTGCTGACAATCCGTTTCGACGGCGAGCATGGAAGCTGGCAACGCGAGACGGGACCGGCAACGGATTTCACGCTCGACGAGCACGGTCGTGTGGTCCTAAAGAGTGGGCCTGAAGGACCTGGGAATCCAGAGGAGATGGATATGGTGGCCGAGCGGTTGGCGCGGGAGATCATGCGATGAGCCCAGAGATAAATCCAGTCCCGAACACAGTCTTTTCTCCGGAGCTGGCGGCGCGCTTCGACAAGCTTGTGACCCTTTACCCTGCGCGTCGCTCGGCGCTCATCCCGATGCTGCTCTACGCACAGGATGAGGTGGGCGCGGTAACCGACCCTGTCATCGCCGAAATCGCGGAGCGTATTGGCATCACCGAACTCGATGTGCGCAACGTCATCAGCTACTACTCTCTGCTGCACACCAAGCCACACGGCAAATTTCACGTGCAGGTCTGCACCAACATCTCCTGCATGCTGCGCGGCGGCAACGAGATGCTCGCGCACTGCAAGGAGCGGCTCGGCATCGATAACAAGCAGACCACGCCGGACGGCGTCTTCTCGCTCGAAGAAGTCGAGTGCATCGGAGCGTGCTGCTGGGCGCCGGCCGTGCAGGTGAACTACGACTTCCACGACAACCTTACCAACGAGAAGATGGACGCCGTGCTCGAGAGCTACCGGCAGAAAGCGAGCGGTCGCTAATGCCAGAGCTCGTCTCGCATCCGGAGGAAGTCAAGGTCATCTCGCGCCGCTGGGGACAGGGTGCTGCCGACATCGACAAGTACATCGAGATGGGCGGCTATGCATCTCTGCGCAAGGCTGTCGAAAATGGCCCGGAGTGGGTCATCAATGAAATGAAAGCCTCCGGCCTGCGTGGACGTGGCGGTGCGGGCTTCCCTACCGGCATGAAGTGGTCCTTCGTTCCGAAGCAGAGCGCGAAGCCGAAGTATGTCCTGGTCAACGGCGATGAGAGCGAACCCGGCACCTGCAAGGACCACCTGATCTTCCTGCACGATCCGCACTCCGTCATCGAAGGTACGATGATCGCCGGCCTCGCCATCGGGGCAAAGGCCGGCTTCATCTATCTGCGTGGCGAGTACCGCTACCTGATCGAAATCATGGAGCGCGCTCTCGCTCAGGCATACGAGCGCGGCATCCTGGGTAAGAACATCTTCGGCAAGGGCTTTGACTTTGATGCCATCTCGCACACTGGCGCTGGAGCCTACGAGGTCGGTGAAGAGTCTGCGCTGATGGAATCACTCGAAGGCAAACGCGGCATTCCACGCATCAAGCCGCCCTTCCCTGCGGTTGTCGGCCTCTACGGCGGCCCCACGGTGATCAACAACGCGGAGACCATTGCGAGTGTGCCCTTCATCCTCGAGATGGGCGGCGCCGCATACGCAAAGATCGGCACCGAGCGCAATGGCGGCACACGCCTCTTCGGTATCAGCGGGCACGTCAATCGCCCGGGCGTTTATGAGCTGCCCATGGGTTACAACCTCAAAAAGATGATCTACGAGGTTGCCGGCGGCATCCCGAATGGCAAGGCGCTCAAGGCTGTCGTCCCGGGCGGCGCATCCTGCCCCATCCTGCGCGCGGATGAGATCGACGTTGGGATGGACTTCGACCAGATGGGCAAAGCTGGCACCATGCTCGGCTCGGCCGGCGTCGTTGTTCTCGACGAAACCGTCTCGATCGTCGAGTTTGCGCTCCGGACTATCAAGTTCTACCAGCACGAGAGTTGCGGGTGGTGCATCCCCTGCCGCGAGGGCACGGACTGGCTGAAAAAGACGATGACCCGTTTCTACGAGGGCTACGGCACGGTAAAGGACATCGATAACATGCAATATCTCGCCGAGAACATGCTGGGCCGCACCTTCTGTCCGCTCGGCGATGCGGCAGCGATGCCGATGATCGGCTTCTACAAGAAGTTCCGCGGAGAGTTTGAGGACTACATCAAGTCCAACCCAGCGGCGCCCGAGACGCAGGCGCTGGTCGAGTTGGTGGGCGCTTAGCAGTACACGAAAGAGAGTTCATGGCTGACGTAAATTTCACCGTCGACGGCAAGAAGCTGAGCGCGCCTGCGGGCACGCTGCTCATCGAAGCCTGTCGCGCCGCCGGCATCGAGATCCCCGCCTTCTGTTACTACCCCGGGCTCTCCTTGCAGGCTGCCTGCCGCATGTGCCTGGTGCGCATTGAGAAGGTGCCCAAGCTGCAAACCGCCTGCACCACGCCCGTTGCCGAGGGCATGGTCGTCCAGAGCGAGACGCCGGAGATAGCGCAGGCGCGCAAAGCCACCATCGAATTGCTGCTCGGCAATCACCCGCTCGACTGTCCGGTGTGCGATGCCGGTGGTGAATGCGAGTTGCAGGACATGACCTTCAAGTACGGTGCGGCGACCTCGCAGTATGTCGAGATCAAACAGCACCGCGAAGAGCAGCAGTGGTCGCCTGTCGTCTATTTCGACCGGCCGCGCTGCATCCTCTGCTATCGCTGTGTACGGGTCTGCGGCGAGGGCATGGACGTCTGGGCGTTGGGTGTCCAGAACCGCGGTGTCTCCAGTGTGATCGCGCCCAATGGTCAGGACCATCTGGACTGCGAGGAGTGCGGCATGTGCATCGACGCATGCCCTGTCGGCGCGCTCACCTCCGGCACCTATCGTTACAAGACCCGGCCTTGGGAGATGAATCACATCGCCACCGTCTGCACGCATTGCGGCGATGGCTGCAAGACCACGCTCGGCGTTCGCCGCGCTGATGACGGCATGGAGATCGTGCGCGGCGACAATCGCGACAAGAGCGGCATCAACGAAGACTTTCTCTGCATCAAGGGCCGCTACGCCTTCGATTTTGCGAACCATCCCGATCGACTGACTAGGCCGCTCATTCGTCAGATCGATGGCAGCTTTGCCACGGCAACCTGGGAGCAGGCCCTTGATCATGCTGCAAAGAAGCTGAAGGAAGTGCGCGACACCAAAGGCCCGAACGCCATCGGGGTCATCGGCTCCAACCGCACCACCAACGAAGAGAACTATCTGCTGCAGAAGTTTGCACGCACGGTCCTGGGCACGAACAACATCGACCATCACCGCACCGCAGACTACGTCAGCTTTGTCCGCGCGCTGGCCGGCAAAGGCGATCGTGCTGCTTCCCTGCGCGATGCGGGCACTGCGCCGGCAATTCTCCTGCTCGGCAACGATCCGACCGAGCAGCATCCCGCGCTCGCGTGGGCGCTGCGCACCAACGTCCGGCTGAATGCGGCGAAGCTCTTCTTGGTGAACTCGGATGCCATCAAGCTGCGCCGCCAGGCGAAGGGGTTTCTGCACATTCCCGAAAACAGCTATGCGGATGCAGTCCGTTTCCTCGGCTCGAATGACTCCGATTTCCATGGGATCGAGGGTGCGGCGGCCTTCCGCGATGCGCTGCGCGAGGAGCAGAAGCTGCTCATCATCTTCGGCTCGGAGTTCCGCGGGCAGGACATCGATGCACTCATCTCCTTCGGCCTCTCGTTGCCCGAAACCCGTTTCGCATGTTTGGCCGACTACGCCAACTCTCGCGGCGCAGCCGACATGGGCCTTCTACCCGATATGCTGCCCGGCTACCGTTCGGTCAGTGCGCCTGGCCCATTTGCCGACGAGTATCCCAATCTGCCGCAAACGCCCGGCAAAGACCTCATCCAGATCTTCGACGCGGCCGAGCGTGGCGAACTGGGCGCGCTCTATGTAGTTGGCGCCAATCCCGTCGCGCGCTACAACGTCGATCCCGCGTCGCTGAAGAACACTTTCGTTATCGTGCAGGAGATGTTCCTCACCGAGACAGCGCAGATCGCCGACGTGGTCCTGCCTGCCGCTAACCTTTATGAGAAAGGCGGCTCCGTCACCAACAGTTATGGCGACCTGCAACTCGTAAAGAAAGCCGGCGACCGCGCCGGTGTGCGCAGCGATCTTGAACTCATCGTTCGCATCGCCGACCGTATGGGAGCTAAGCCGCAGCAACTCGTCCCCTTCGGCCGCGGATTGCGCGCCGACTCAGGTCAGACACGCGGGGCCCAGTCCGGCGAAGCAGATCGTCACGCCATCTGGCTGGCCTCCCGGCAGATCGAGCCCAAGGTCAGCCCCTTCGATCCTTATGCTGTGCTCGACGAAATCGCACGGCTCGTCCCCGGCTACGACGTCGAGCGCATGAACCTGCTCACGGGCAATGATGCGCACACCAAGCTGGTTTCCATTGAGGTCGCTGCTCCCACAATACGCCGTGATCTTGTCTTGCCTGCCGAGGATGCTCTGTTCACCTCCGGCACACTAGGCCGTTACAGTGCCAAACTGGCTGAAGTTCACGAATCGCACCGCCGCATTCCAGGCGCGACACCCACGGAGACCGCGGCGGACTGAATCGCCGCTGAAGCATTGGCAGTTCAGATTGTTAGAAAGAGAGCCTGAGTGAGCCCGCTGCTGATATACGTGCTACTGAGCATCGTCAAGATCATCGTGGTGCTGGTGATCCTGCTCACCTGCGTCGCCTACACCGTTCTGCTCGAGCGCAAGGTCGTCGGCCGCATCCAGAACCGCTTCGGACCAAGCCGCGTCGGGCCCTTTGGCCTGCTGCAACCGCTGGCTGACGGGCTGAAGCTCTACCTCAAGGAAGACATCATGCCGGCGACGGTTAACCGTCCGCTCTATATTCTTGCTCCGGTCATCGCGCTGGCCTGCGCGCTGCTCTCCATTGCCGTTATACCCTTCGGCGCCAACATCCAGTTCCACGGCGTCGATATGTTTCAGATTGCAGATCTCAATATCGGCCTGCTGGTTATCCTCGGCGTCACCTCCATCGGTGTCTACGGCATCGCGCTCTCCGGCTGGTCTTCGAACAACAAGTACTCGCTGCTCGGCTCTCTGCGCTCCAGCGCCCAGATGGTCAGCTACGAGCTCGCACTCGGCCTCTCGCTCATCGGTGTCGTGCTTCGCTCCGGCTCGCTGCGTCTGCGGGATATCGTGGATGTGCAAGCCACGCACGGCATCCTCTCCTGGAACGTCTTCGGCGGCTTCCAGATCGTCGCCTTCTTCATCTATCTCATCGCCGCCTACGCAGAGACCAACCGCGCACCCTTCGACCTGGTCGAGGCTGAGAGCGAACTCACCGGCGGGTACCACACCGAGTACAGCTCGATGAAATTCGCCATGTTCTTCATGGCCGAGTATGCAAACATGATCACGGTGGGTTGCGTGGCCACGCTGCTCTTTTTCGGCGGCTGGACCAGCCCCTTCGGCAACCTGCTGCCTACACCGCATAACATCGTCATCCAGGCGCTGCTGCCGGTCTTCTGGTTTGTCCTGAAGGTCTTCTTCTTCGTCTTTCTCTACATCTGGGTTCGCGGCACCACGCCGCGCTTCCGTTATGACCAGTTGATGGGCTTTGGCTGGAAATTTCTGATACCACTCGCCATCGCCAACATCGTTGTCGCCGCTCTGATCTTCGCGCCACGGTGATTTACTATGAGACTTCCGCTATCAGCAGTCCTCCCTGTACCTGAACGGCATTCGGCATGTACCTAGTTATCTTCTTCATCTTCGGAGCACTGTGCATTGGCGGCGCATTGAACCTGCTGCTGCAGCGGCACCCTATCAACAGTGCGCTGTCGCTGATCGTGGTCATGACGTCTCTGGCGGTCCTTTATCTTTTGCTCGGCGCGGAGTTCCTTGCCGCCGCGCAGGTCATTGTCTACTCGGGCGCCATCATGGTGCTCTTCACCTTTGTCATCATGTTGCTCAACGCGGGGGAGGAAGAGCGCACGCGCGGCAGCCGCGCCGCATACCTGGTCGGCTTTCCTGGCGTCGCCGCATTGCTTGGCTTGCTGACCTTTATCTTTCTCTCCATCCGAACGCCGCTCGGCGATGCACGCCTCGGTGGCGACACCCTGGTGACGACATCCGATCTCAGCCGCGTTCTCTTCCGTGATCTGCTTCTGCCCTTCGAAGTCACCTCGGTCCTCATCCTGATTGCCATCCTCGGCGCTGTCGCGCTGGCGCGAAGGGAGTCCTGACATGGTTGTTCCCATCGCTTACTATCTTGTCCTCAGCGCAATCCTCTTCTCGATCGGCGTTGCTGCCTTTCTTATCAAGCGCAACATCATCACGGTCTTCCTGTCGATTGAGCTGATGCTCAATGCCGTCAATCTAACCTTCGTTGCCTTCGCGCACCGCTGGCATCAGGTGAGCGGGCAGATCTTCGTCTTCTTCGTCATGGTGGTGGCGGCGGCCGAAGCCGCCGTGGGGCTGGCCATCATCATCGCAATCTTCCGCACCCGGAACACGCTCAATGTGGACCAGGTGAACCTGATGAAACTATGAACGACGGCCTCCATCTCTGGCTCATCCCGATTCTGCCGCTCGTCGGCTTTCTGTTGAATGGCTTGTTCGGCCATCGCC
>Ga0193743_1002667_pt1 | contig 12383 bp, 8 predicted proteins | sample L2c2metaG_FD_143038 | JGI IMG/M metagenome (GOLD analysis project Ga0193743, IMG submission 143038) | Soil microbial communities from a riparian zone of the East river system, Colorado, United States - L2c2 | ecosystem: Environmental > Terrestrial > Soil > Riparian zone | place: USA: East River... | reverse complement strand
AGCCGGCCGAACGGTGGATAGCCGGTTCGTTCGCGGGATTCGATTTCGTTGGCATAGAACGCCTCGCGATCGCAGGCCACCAGCGCCTTCATCACGGGATGCTCGGGCTGATGGGTCTGCAAATAGCCGACGCCGCGGCCCTGATCGCGCCCGGCGCGTCCGATCACCTGGTTGAGCAATTGAAACGTCCGCTCGGCGGCGCGCGGATCGCCGTTGCTGAGGCCCAAATCAGCATCGACCACGCCGACCAGGTTGAGCCGCGGGAAATTATGCCCCTTTGCCACCAATTGCGTGCCGATGATGATGTCGACGCGACCTTCGGCGATCTCGTTCAGTTCCGAGCGCATGGTCTCGATCGAGGTGATCAGATCGCTCGACAGCACCATCGTGCGCGCCCGCGGAAACAACGAAGCGGCTTCCTCCTGCAGGCGCTCGACGCCGGGACCGACCGCCACCAGGGATTGCTCCGCCGCGCAATGCGGACAGGTTGGCGGACGCGGCATCGAGAAGCCGCAATGATGGCACACCAGCCGCTGGCGGAATCTGTGATCGACCAGCCAGGCATCGCAGATCGTGCAGGCGAAGCGGTGCCCGCAGGCCCGGCACAGTGTCAGCGGCGCGTAGCCGCGGCGGTTGAGGAACAACAGCGCCTGCTCGCGCCGTTCGATCGCAATCCCGATCTGTTCGGCAAGCCGCGGTGAGATGAAGCGGCCGCGCGCCGGCGGCTCGCGGCGAAGGTCGATCGCCTCGATGTGCGGCATGTGCTGGCCGCCAAAGCGGGCCGGCAGCACCACGCGTTGATAGCGGCCCTTGCGCGCATTGACCTCCGACTCGACCGACGGCGTTGCCGACGCCAGCACGATCGGGATTTTTGCGATATGCGCACGCACCACCGCCATGTCGCGCGCGTGGTAATGCGCGCCCTCATCCTGCTTGTAGGCCTGATCGTGCTCTTCATCGACGATGATCAGCCCGAGATTGGCGTAAGGCAAAAACAGCGCCGAACGCGCGCCGACCACGACCGGCGCTTCGCCCGCCGCGATCGCGGCCCAGTTGCGCGCGCGGGTCCGCGGCGTCAGTTCGGAATGCCATTCCAGCGGCCGCACGCCGAAGCGATTGGCGAAGCGATCGAGGAACTGTCCGGTCAGCGCGATCTCCGGCATCAGGATCAGCGTCTGCTTGCCGCGGCGGATCACTTCCGCGATGGCCTCGAAATAGACCTCGGTCTTTCCCGAGCCGGTGACGCCGTCGAGCAGCGCGGTGTGAAAACTGCCGTTCGCCGCCAGCGCCCGCATCGCATCCACCGCGGTGCGTTGCTGGCGGGAAAACTCAGGCTGCGCAAATGAAGGATCGGGCGCCGGTGGCGGCAGCGGCGGCGGCATCGTCTCGACCGCCAGCGTGCCCTCATCGACCAGGCCATCGATCACACCGGTGCTGACGCCGGCCTCCCGCGCCGCTTCCGATTTGCCGTGCAATAATCCGTCCGACAGGCAATCGATCAGCCGCCGCCGCGCCGGCGTCATGCGCCGGGGCGGTTCGCCAACCAGCCGCACGCCGATCCGCATCCGTTCGGGGCCAAGATTCTCGCCCATCCGCAACGTCATCCGCAACACCATTCCGCGCGCGGAGAGCGTGTAGTTGGCAACCCAATCGACGAGCGAGCGCAGTTCCGGCTTCAGCGGCGGCACGTCGAGCTTTTCGCTGACGTCTTTCAGGCGATTATGCAGGCGCGGATCGGGATTGGCATTTTCGGCCCAGACCACCGCGACCACTTCGCGCGGTCCCAGCGGCACGCACACCACGTCGCCCGGCTTGAGCGCCATGCCGCGCGGTACGCGGTAGGAATAAGCCTGATTGAGCGCGACCGGCACCAGCACATCGACGATGCCGGTCGATGATGCCGGTGAAATGCTGGCGCGGATGGAGTGGTCCATGAAGAATCAGACTCGAGGGGACGCCGGAAAGACGGCCTAACTTAAGACTCAAAGGCGGCCGCGACCAGTGTCTGCGATCGCCGTTCCCGCAAGTTAGCGAACGGTAAACGAAAGAGGTGCGATATAATCCGACGGAATCATGCGCTCGTAAGATAGCCCTGAAGAGAGCTCGATGGCCAAACCTGTTCCCGCGGTTCAACCGGTCGACATTGCCTGCGCCGCCGACGACCTTGTACGGGAGATCACGCATTGGCTGTCGCATTTGCGCGCCGAGCGGCGGCTGTCGCCGAAGACGCTTGAGGCCTATGCCCGTGACGTGCGCCAATGCATGGTGTTTCTCGGGGAACACTGGGGCGCCAGCGTGACGCTGTCGCGCTTTGCCGCGATCGAGGCCACCGATATCCGGGCGTTCATGGCAATGCGACGCGCCGACGATATTGGCGGGCGTTCGCTCGCCCGGTCGCTGGCGGGCTTGCGTTCGTTCGGCCGCTTTCTCGAACGGGAAGGCAAGGGCAAGGTCGGCGCGCTGTCGGCGATTCGCGCCCCGAAAATCGGAAAGAGCCTGCCGAGGCCGATCCAGGTGTCGGCGGCCAAACGCTTTGCGGATGCCGACGAACGCGCCGGCGAAGACCGTGATCCCTGGATCTGGGCGCGCGACGCCGCGGTGATGGCACTGTTGTACGGATCCGGCCTGCGTATTTCCGAAGCGCTCGGCCTGAAGCGCCGCGAGGTGCCGCTGCCCGGTGCAGGCGATGTGCTGGTCGTGACCGGCAAGGGCAACAAAACCCGCATGGTGCCGGTGCTGCAAAACGTGCTGGCGCTGGTTCAGGATTATGTCGCGGTCTGTCCGCATCCGTTGCCGCCGGAGGGACCGATCTTCGTCGGCGCCCGTGGCGGCCCGCTCAAGGCCCGAATCATTCAGCTCACCATGGAACGCTTGCGCGGCGCGCTCGGCCTGCCCGACAGCGCGACGCCGCATGCACTGCGACATTCTTTCGCGACCCACCTGTTGAGCCGCGGCGGCGATTTGCGCGCGATCCAGGAACTGCTCGGCCACGCCTCGCTCTCGACCACGCAGATTTATACCGGCATCGACAGCGAGCGGCTGCTCGAAGTCTACCGGACCACGCATCCGCGGGCCTGAGACCGCACCTTATCAACCCCGACAAAGCCCGTCAGGCGCTTGCCCCTTGCCTTGACGGTAGGGTTCGGCAATCGTGAGCCCGTCACAGGGCAGGAGGGAATCATGAGCGCGCATGAGAGCATGGAGCAGGCGGACCAGGCCAAGGAAGCCTCGCACGAGAACCGGAACATCGCGCTTTTGATCGCCGTCATCGCGCTATGCCTGGCGCTCTCGGAGACCTTGGGCAAAGGCGCGCAGACCGACTCGATCAGCAAGAATGTCGAGGCCTCCAATTTGTGGGCGTTCTTCCAGGCCAAGAGCATTCGCCGCACCACGGTGCAGACCGCCGCCGAACAAAGCAAACTGGGCCTCGGAGCAGCCGGCGATGAGGCCACCAAAGCGGCGGTGCAGAAGCAGATCGACGAGTGGCAGAAGACCGCGGCGCGCTATCGCTCCGACCCGGAAACCAACGAAGGCTCAGAGCAGTTGTCCGAACGCGCCAAGCACGCCGAAGAGGAACGCGATTTGGCGGAGGCGAAATATCATCACTTCGAGCTGGCGTCCGCGGCGTTCCAGATCAGCATCGTACTGGCTTCAGCGACGATCATCACCGGCATCGTTACGCTGGCCTGGATCTCGGGCCTGCTGACGCTGGCAGGGGTCGCCATGACCGCGCTCGGCATCTTCGTGCCGCATTTGCTGCACCTGCCGTAGAGCATGATCCGGAAAAGTGGGAACCGGTTTTCCGAAAAGATCATGCTCAAAGAATAAGCTAGAGCGGGATGATGATTCGAAGATAAGTCATCCGCTCTAGGCGCAACTACCGCGCTTGGTGCACGCTCTTGCGGAAGCGCTGGATCAGCCGCAGCATCCGCGATGACCAGCCTTCGCGATTGCCCCGCAAGGCATCGGTGATTCGCCGCTTGATCGGATCGACCAGCGCATTGGCCTTGGCTCTGAGCGAGAGGATGAACTGGTAGAGCTTCCCGAACCACGCCATCTCGAGCAGCTTCGGCCGCGTCACGTCGAAGATGAACGCGGTGACGCCGACGCCGAGGAATTTCGCGAAGGTGATAGTCAGGATGGCGCTCATCCAGTATTCGTGGGTCAAGAGCCAGAAGCCGACCAGCTTCAGCGGAAACAGCGGAAGAATCGGCACGATGAATACGATCAGCGTCATCGCCGGCGACAGCGTATCGACGCGTTCGGCGAGCCATTGCTTGAAGGCGCGCAGCGGGATCAGCGCCACCACCCTGGCCACGACCGGCTCAAGATGATCCCACAGCCACGCTTCGATCAGAAAGATGATCGCTAGCAGAATCCAAATCGGCTGCAGCAGGCGGCGCGTCATCAAATGTCGTCCCCGCCCGGCGCCAACCGGGCGTCGATTACATATGGATGGCGCGCTTGCCGACTGCAAGCGCCGCTTCCTTGATCGCCTCCGAACGGGTCGGATGGGCATGGCAGGTGCGGGCCAGATCCTCGGCGGAACCGCCGAATTCCATCAGCACCGCCGCCTCTTGAATCATTTCGCCGGCCTCACGGCCGACAATGTGCACGCCCAGCACGCGATCGGTCTTCGCATCTGCGAGAACCTTCACGAAGCCCTCCGTGGTCTGGTTGACCTTGGAGCGGCCATTGGCGGTAAACGGAAATTTGCCGACGGTGTAGGCTACGCCGGCCTGTTTCAGCTCTTCCTCGGTCTTGCCGACCGACGAGACTTCCGGCGTGGTATACACAACACCTGGGATAACGTCGTAATTCACATGGCCAGCCTGCCCCGCGATGATTTCCGCGCAGGCAACACCTTCGTCCTCCGCCTTATGGGCCAGCATCGGGCCCGCCACGACGTCGCCGATCGCATACACACCCTTCACGCTGGTCGCGAAATGCGAATCAATCTGCACGCGGCCGCGATTGTCGAGCGCGACACCGGCTTCCTTCAGGCCGAGGCCCTCGGTGTAGGGAACGCGGCCGATACATACCAGCACCACATCGGCTTCCAGGGTTTCCGGCGCGCCGCCCGCGGCCGGTTCGATCGTCGCAACCAGCGTCTTGCCCGAGCTGTCGATGCCGGAGACCTTGGCGCCGAGCCTGAAGGCAAACCCCTGCTTTTCGAGGATGCGCTGAAATTGCTTTGCGACTTCGGCGTCCATGCCGGGCAGGATACGGTCGAGGAATTCCACCACCGTGACCTTGGCGCCAAGCCGGTGCCAGACCGAACCGAGTTCGAGCCCGATCACGCCGGCGCCGACAATGAGCAGGCTCGAAGGCACCTTGTCGAGCGATAGCGCGCCGGTCGACGACACGATGCGTTTCTCGTCGATCTCGATGCCCTTCAGCCGTGCGATATCGGAGCCGGTCGCGATCACGATGTTCCTGGTTTCGACAATCTGGGTCTTGCCGTCATTGCCCGATACTTCGACCTTGCCGGTGCCGAGGATCTTGCCCGTGCCGCTGATGACATCGATCTTGTTTTTCTTCATCAGGAATTCGACGCCCTTGACGTTGCCGTCGATGCCCTGCTGCTTGAAAGTCATCATCGAGGGCAAATCGAGTTGTGGCGCGGAAACGCTGACGCCCATCTTGGCGAACGAGTGGCCGGCCTCCTCGAACATTTCCGAAGCATACAACAGCGCCTTCGACGGCATGCATCCGACGTTGAGGCAGGTGCCGCCGAGCGTCGCGTTCTTCTCGACCACGGCGACTTTCATGCCGAGCTGTGCCGCGCGAATTGCGCAGACATATCCGCCGGGACCGGTGCCGATAACAACGAGATCGTAGGTGGCCATAATTGAAGTCCTGTAGCTGAAATGTGTGACAGGTATTGGCTAGCGTCCGCCCGACACATCAAGGATGGCGCTGGTCACGTAGGAGGCGTCGTCCGACATCAGCCAGACGATGGCGTTGGCGATTTCATCCGCGGTGCCGACGCGCTTCATCGGCACATTGCCGGCGAGGCGATGCGCGCGATCCGGCTCGCCGCCGCTGGCATGAATTTCAGTGTCGATCAGGCCAGGCCGGATCCCCGCGACGCGGATGCCCTCGCCGGCGACTTCATGACCGAGCCCGACGGTGAACGAATCGATCGCGCCTTTGGAAGCGGCGTAGTCGACATAGGTATTGGGCGCCCCCAATCTTGCGGCGACCGACGACAGGTTGACGATGACGCCGCCCTTGCCGCCATGGCGCGTCGACATCCGCTTGACGGCCTCGCGCGCGCACAGAATGCTGCCGGTGACATTGACGGCCATCACGCGCTGGATGCGCTCGGCCGACATTTCATCGACCCGTACCCCGCTCTTGCCGACAATGCCGCCATTGTTGACCAGCGCGCCGAGCGTCCCGAACTTGTCGGCGGCCTCGAACAGCCTCAGGATGTCGCTCTCCTCGGCAACGTCGCATTGCACAGCGATCGCCTTGCCGTTTTTCGCCTCGATCGCCGATATCACTTCATCGGCCGCGGCCTTGTTGGCGGCATAGCCGACCACGACCCGAAATCCCCGCGCGGCCGCGGCGATGGCGGTGGCGCGGCCGATGCCGCGGCTGCCGCCGGTGATGACAACAACTTTGTCGGTCAAATCAGCCCCCATCATACGCACGCATCATTCCCCGGGGCGCCGCCGATGCCGGCGCCCCCACGCTTCGGCAATCCGATCAGAGATCCAAAACCAGCCGCGCCGGATCTTCCAGGCTTTCCTTGACCCGCACCAGGAACGTCACCGCTTCCTTGCCGTCGATCACGCGGTGATCGTAGGACAGCGCCAGATACATCATCGGGCGAATCTCGACCTTGCCGCCGACCGCCACCGGGCGGTCCTGGATCTTGTGCATGCCGAGAATGGCGGACTGCGGCGCGTTCAGGATCGGCGTCGACATCAGCGAACCGTAGATGCCGCCATTGGTGATGGTGAAGGTGCCGCCCTGCATTTCATCGATCTTGAGCTGGCCGTCGCGCGCGCGCCGGCCGAAATCGGCGATGCTTTTCTCGATATCGGCAATCGACTTGTGATCGCAGTCGCGCACTACCGGCACCACGAGTCCCTTGTCGGTGCCGACGGCGACGCCGACGTGATAATAATTCTTGTAGATCAGGTCGCTGCCGTCGATCTCGGCATTGGCGGCCGGGATGTCCTTTAAAGCCTGCACGCAGGCCTTGGTGAAGAAGCCCATGAATCCCAGTTTGCTGCCGTGCTTCTTCTCGAACACCTCCTTGTACTGGGCCCGCATCGCCATGATGTGGCTCATGTCGACCTCGTTGAAGGTCGTGAGCATCGCAGCGGTGTTCTGCACCTCCTTGAGGCGGCGGGCGATGGTCTGACGCAGCCGCGTCATCTTCACGCGCTCCTCGCGTGCGGCATCGTCGGCGGGCGAAGGCGCGCGAACCTGCACCGCGGCGGCCGGCTGGTTGATTGGTGTCGGCGCCGAAGCGGCTTTCTCGATCGCCGCGAGCATGTCGCCCTTGGTGACGCGGCCATCCTTGCCCGAGCCCGGAACGGTCGAGGCATCGATGCCACTCTCGACGGCGATCTTGCGCACCGACGGCGCCAGCGGCGCGTCAGTTGGCGGCGCCTTCGGTGCTGCTGGAGCCGCGGCAGCGGGAGGCGGTGCAGCCGCGGCCTTGGCGGGCGCGGCAGCCGGCTTGGCGGCGGCGGCAGGCGCTCCACCTTGCGTGATCTGTCCGAGCAGGGCGCCGACCGCGACGGTCTCGCCGTCCTTGGCCGTGATCTCGCCGAGGGTGCCCGCGGACGGCGCCGGCACCTCGATCGTGACCTTGTCGGTCTCGAGCTCGACCAACGGTTCATCCACCGCAACGGCATCGCCGGCCTTCTTGAACCAGCGGCCGATGGTGGCCTCGGTCACGGATTCGCCGAGCGTCGGAACGCGAATTTCAATCATGATGTCGTTTCCTCTTTGCGTCATGGCCGGGCTCGTCCCGGCCATCCACGCCTTAAAATCAATTTCACAGCGCAAGACTTCGACGCCCGGGACATCGAGTGCGAAAACGCGATTCGCGCTCCCGCCCGGGCATGACGATTTCTCTAAATGTTAATTCAGCGCGTCATCCAGCAGAGCCTTGAGCTGCGCCAGGTGCTTCGACATCAAACCGGTGGCGGTCGCCGCGGCCGCGGCGCGTCCGGCGTAACGCGGACGCTTGTTCGGCGCGTTGATCTGGTTCAGCACCCATTCGAGATAGGGCTCGATGAAATGCCACGCGCCCATGTTGCGCGGCTCTTCCTGGCACCACACCACTTCGGCATTCTTGAAGCGCCCGAGTTCCTGAACCAGCGCCTTCAGCGGCACCGGATAGAGCTGCTCGACGCGCAGCAGATAGATGTCGTCGGTGCCGCGCTTTTCGCGCTCCTCGTACAGGTCGTAATAGACCTTGCCGGAGCACAGCACGACGCGACGGATCTTGTCGTCCGGCACCAGCTTGATCGTCTCGTCCGACAGCATCGCCGCGTCATCGTACAGGATACGGTGGAAGGTGGTGCCGGCGCCCATTTCATCGAGGCGCGAAACCGCGCGCTTGTTGCGCAGCAGCGACTTAGGCGTCATCAGGATCAGCGGTTTACGGATTTCGCGATGCAATTGCCGGCGCAGCACGTGGAAGAAATTCGCCGGCGTGGTGGCGTAGACCACCTGCATGTTGTCCTCGGCGCACATCTGCAAATAGCGCTCGAGCCGGGCGGATGAATGCTCCGGCCCCTGCCCTTCGTAGCCGTGCGGCAGCATGCAGACGAGGCCGGACATGCGCAGCCATTTGCGTTCGCCCGACGAGATGAACTGGTCGAACAGCACCTGGGCGCCGTTGGCGAAATCGCCGAACTGCGCCTCCCAGATCGCCAGCGCATTCGGCTCGGCCAGCGAATAGCCGTATTCGAAACCGAGCACCGCCTCTTCCGAGAGCAACGAGTTGATGACCTCATAGTGGCCCTGATCGGGACCAAGATGATTGAACGGCGTGTAGCGGCTCTCGTCCTCCTGATCGATCAGCACCGAATGGCGCTGCGAGAAGGTGCCGCGTTCAGAGTCCTGGCCCGACAGCCGGACGTGATGGCCTTCCTGCAACAGCGTACAGAACGCCAGACCCTCGCCGGTCGCCCAGTCGATGCCGACGCCGCTGTCGATCGCCTTGGCGCGATTTTCCAGGAAGCGCTGGATGGTACGATGCACCCGGAATCCGTCCGGCACCTTGCTGATCTTGCGGCCGATATCGCGGAGCACTGCGAGATCGACGCCGGTGACGCCGCGGCGCGCGTCCTCTTCCGCGTCGGCGGATTTGAAGCCGGCCCATTTGCCGTCGAGCCAGTCCGCCTTGTTGGGCTTGTAGCCGGAGCCGGCCTCAAGCTCGGCATCGAGCCTGGCGCGCCAGTCGGCCTTGGCCTTCTCGACCTCGCCTTCCGTCATCACGCCGTCGGCGATCAGCCGCTTGGCATAGATCTCCAGCGTGGTCGGATGCGACGCGATCTTCTTGTACATCACCGGCTGGGTGAAGCCCGGCTCGTCGCCTTCGTTATGGCCATGCCTGCGATAGCAGAACATGTCGATCACGACGGGTTTGTGGAATTTCTGCCGGAACTCGATCGCAACCTTGGCCGCGAACACCACGGCTTCCGGATCGTCGCCGTTGACGTGGAAGATCGGCGCATCAATCATCTTCGCCACATCGGAAGGATACGGCGAGGAGCGCGAATAGCGCGGATAGGTCGTGAACCCGATCTGGTTGTTGACGATGAAATGCAGCGAACCGCCGGTGCGGTAACCCTTGAGGTCCGACAGCCCAAAACATTCGGCCACCACGCCCTGGCCGGCGAACGCCGCGTCGCCATGCATCAACAGCGGCAACACCGAAATGCGCTGGTCCGGCGGATCGCCATGCTGGTCCTGCTTGGCGCGAACCTTGCCGAGCACCACCGGATCGACGATCTCCAGATGCGAGGGATTGGCGGTCAGCGACAGATGGATCCGGTTGCCGTCGAACTCGCGGTCCGACGACGCGCCGAGATGATATTTGACGTCGCCGGAACCTTCGACCGCGTCGGGATTGGCGGAGCCGCCCTTGAATTCATGAAACAGCGCGCGATGCGGCTTGGCCATCACCTGCGTCAGCACGTTGAGGCGCCCGCGATGCGGCATGCCGACGACGACTTCCTTGACGCCGAGATTGCCGCCCCGCTTGATGATCTGCTCCAGCGCCGGGATCAGCGACTCGGCGCCATCGAGGCCGAACCGCTTGGTGCCGGTGAATTTGAGATCGCAGAATTTTTCGAAGCCTTCGGCTTCCACCAGCTTGTTCAGCATCGCGCGGCGGCCCTCGGGCGTGAAGCTGATTTCCTTGTCCGGCCCCTCGATGCGCTCCTGGATCCAGGCCTTCTGCGCGCCGTTGGAAATGTGCATGAACTCGACGCCGAGCGTCTGGCAATAGGTGCGCTCGCAGATCGCGACGATTTCGCGCAAGCTTGCGTATTCAAGCCCGAGCACGTGGTCGAGGAATATCTTGCGGTCGAAATCACCGTCGACGAAGCCGTAGGTGCGCGGATCAAGCTCCTCGCGATCGCGCGGCGCCTCGATACCGAGCGGGTCGAGTTTGGCATGGAAATGGCCGCGCATGCGGTAGGCGCGGATCAGCATCAGGGCGCGCACCGAATCGCGGGTGGCCTGATGCACATCGGCCGCCGATTGTTCCCCGCCTTTGGCCTGCGCCTTGGCGGCAAGCTTGGTGCCGATGGCTTTTTCGACTTGCGCCCAGTTGCCATCGAGCGCGGAGGTCAGGTCGTCGCGCGGCGCCAGCGGCCAATTGTCCCGGCCCCAGGAGGCGCCTTCGGCGTTTTTCCGGACGTCGTCCGGGGTGTCTTTCAGGCTCTTGAAGAATTCCTGCCATTCGGCGTCGACCGAGCCGGGGTCCTGTTCGTAGCGGGCGTAGAGATCGTCGATATAGGCGGCGTTGGTGCCCTGCAAAAACGAGGAGAGGGCAAATGCGGCATTTGCGTCCTGGCGAGACATGATGGCGTCCTGGATTTTTTACTTTCGCGCGTGGAAGACGGCGCAATCGCCGATCCGGATACCGGATCAGCGTGTTGGGAGTTGTTTACCCCATATGGGGCAAATCTTCGCCCCCAAAAGAACTAAAAAGTGAATTAGGATTTCAATTTTTCGACAAGGGTCTTTCCAAGCCGCGCCGGCGACGGCGAGACGGTAATTCCGGCGGATTCCATCGCCGCGGTCTTGGAACCGGCGTCGCCCTTGCCACCGGAAATGATCGCGCCGGCATGCCCCATGCGGCGGCCGGGAGGTGCGGTGACGCCGGCAATGAAGCCGACCATCGGCTTCTTGCGGCCGCGCTTGGCCTCGTCTTTCAGGAACTGGGCGGCGTCTTCCTCGGCGGAACCGCCGATTTCACCGATCATCACGATCGAAGTGGTCTTGGGATCGGCCAAAAACATCTCAAGCATATCGATGAATTCGGTGCCCTTGACCGGATCGCCACCGATGCCGACCGCGGTGGTCTGGCCGAGGCCTTCCTGGGTAGTCTGGAACACCGCTTCATAGGTCAGGGTGCCGGAACGCGACACGATGCCGACATTGCCGGGCTTGAAGATGTTGGCCGGCATGATGCCGATCTTGCATTCGCCCGCGGTCATCACGCCCGGACAGTTCGGCCCGATCAGGCGGGATTTCGATCCGCTCAACGATCTTTTGACCCGCACCATGTCGAGCACCGGAATGCCTTCGGTGATGCAGACGATCAGCGGGATTTCCGCATCGATGGCTTCGCAGATCGCGTCGGCGGCGCCCGGCGGCGGCACGTAAATCACGCTGGCATCGGCGCCGGTCTTTTCGCGCGCTTCCATCACGGTATCGAACACCGGCAGATTGAGATGTTTCGATCCGCCTTTGCCCGGCGAGGTGCCGCCGACCATCTTGGTGCCATAGGCGATCGCCGCCTCGGAATGGAACGTGCCGTTCTTGCCGGTAAAACCCTGGCAAATGACCTTGGTGTTCTTATCGATCAGGATGGGCATGGGTTAGGACTGCTTTCGCGAGACGACGAGATGGGATTAGTGGACACGCCGATAAACGCCGGTGAGCACGTCGGCCCATCCTTCCGCGTCGGGCGAGAACTGGATTTTCAGGCTGTAGCTGTTGTCGTCGAGGACTTCGTAGACATGGCGCGCGTTGCCGCGCAGCGAGCCTCGCACCAGCACCAGCGACTTGCCGCTCCAGCCGCCGGAGGCCGGCGACGGCGGATAATAGCCGAGCGAATCGTGCCAGAACAATTTGTAGAGCCGGTCCTCGCGATCATAGGTGAACACGCCATGTGC
>Ga0193743_1002666_pt1 | contig 12385 bp, 12 predicted proteins | sample L2c2metaG_FD_143038 | JGI IMG/M metagenome (GOLD analysis project Ga0193743, IMG submission 143038) | Soil microbial communities from a riparian zone of the East river system, Colorado, United States - L2c2 | ecosystem: Environmental > Terrestrial > Soil > Riparian zone | place: USA: East River... | reverse complement strand
ACGGGTCGGCAAGGGTGAAGTCGTCCGGCAGCTCTGGCTGATCGCGGCTATGTTCAGCCTCACCAGATGATAGTGAGAAACGAATCTGTATTTCGTTCACCCGCATTTTAAAAGTTGCAACACTTCCTGTTTAAGCGATGTCATATGGTTGTTGTACCTACTACAACTGCCTTTGGCGAAGGATTCAACCAAGTCGTGGTCGAGTCTGTTCTCGCAGGCCGGCCGGTCGTCACTTCTGTTGTCTGTCCCGCCCGTAACTATGTTTCCGAGGCTGTGGTGGAGGTTCCTCCCGATGAGCCAGGCGGCTACGCCCAAGCAATTCTAAGTCTCTATCAAAATGCTGCTGTTTACGAACAGAAGCGAGCTGCCGGCGCTCAATATGAGGGCCAATTTTACGACAAATCCAACGGATGGGGCGCTGCACTACAGAGCGCCATTCAGCAGAAAGATCCAGTAGTTACCGAACAATCCGGACAGGACATATATTTACAAATGGGGATAATTGTACTCATCCCGAGTCTCCTGGCAATCTGGTGTTTGATCAACAAATCACACCGGGAAGCGTTCCTCTATGTGTATGTGAGCACCGTTATGCTGTTGCCTCATTGGGGTCGATGGAACTTACCCGGTCTTCCGGACCCGACGTTTAATGAAGCGGCAATTCTGCCAATTGCCGGCGCATATCTGATAAAGGGAAGGAAAACCTGGAAGGTCTCATTCATGGATTTTCTCGTCTTCGGGCTTCTCTTCGTGATGGCTTTGTCTCAACTCGTAAACTCAGGCTACGCGGACGCACAAAATCTCATTTTCGACATGATGGCATCGGGCGTCCTGCCGTACGTGCTAGCCAAAGGAATCATAGAGCCCAATGGCCTGTCCAACAAATTCGCCAGACATTTTGTGTTGTGCCTCATTATTCTCTTCCCAGCAACATTGTACGAATTGAAGTTCTCAGTCAATCCATTTCGGCTGCTTCTGGACCCGTTCTTTCCGGGACAAGCCGCTGGATGGGTGACAACGTTCCGCTATGGCTTTCCTCGTGTCTCAGCCGCTTACAGTCACCCTATTCTTGCAGGCGTCGTCTTCATGACAGGCATCCAACTCCAGCTTTGGCTTTTGAAAAGTAAGAGCACGGGATATGGGACTAGGGTATCGCCCCGCCGCGTTGACAAGCCATTCCTGGTGACGTGCATCCTCTTCGTTGAATTATTGATCACATTTTGCCGAGGTCCGCAAATTGGCTTCTTAATCGGAAGAATTCTAGGATGGCCGGGACGTGGCAAGAATCCGCGGTCAAGAATGCGGTTGCTGCTTTTGGCTGCAGCTCTGATTGGAATACCCGTTGGTCTTTGGCTCAATTCTTATGTCTCCGTAGGCCGCGGAGGAGCAACAACTGAGTCACAAGAAACCGCCGCTTACCGGAAAGAGCTAGTGGACAAATACATGGATATCGCTAAGGAAAAGATGTGGCTTGGATGGGGAATCGATCATTGGCCCAAAATTCCCGGAATGCCTTCCATAGATAATTATTACTTGTTGCTGGCTCTCAGGCACGGCATGATTGCCACTGGACTATTGGGCGCCATTCTTGTGCTGCTTATGGCTCGTTTATACCGGAATGCCATGAAGAACTCGCCGTTCTTAGCGCCGGGCGCTTCGTTGAGCTTTACACTCCTAGTACTACTGCGTTATAAACAAACAATTTTCGGGTAGAATTGTTTGTTTATAACACAGTAGTACTAGGATCATAATCCTAAATGATGTGTAGCGATCAACCGTTACTGTCACAGCCAGGTTTTCGTAATACCGGGAAAGGGCAGCTGCGATTGCGCCACGCGCCTCCTCGCGAGTTTTTCCAGCAAGCGTAATCTGTCCGGCCAACGGCAGGCTAATTTGTCCATCAGGCCCGATTACTTGTTTCCCCGTCAACTCCGGCCGCCCCCACACGTTGACAGTCAACTCATCGCCATCATCAAGCACATAGGCTTCCATGGGAGGAGCCTCAAACTGTCGAATGACGTCGGCGGGGCTATTTTTCCGGTCTTTGTTCTGAACGGTGAATCCTGGTAAGTCTCCCGCATTTTTGTTGAGCGTGGAGCATGAGGGCCACGCTGGCGCAAATGAAGGCGAGTAGCAAAGACCTCTTCATAATTCCTTTTGAATCAAGTCCAACGGGACTTCGCGTCTATTGGCGTCTTTCTTTAACTTGATTTGCGCGGGAACGCCAACGGCGATGCAATTATCGGGCACGTCCGTTAACACGACTGCGTTGGCTCCGACACTGACATCGTTTCCGATCTTGATCGGTCCCAAAATGACCGCGCCAGTTCCAATATCAACGCGATCTCCTAAGGTAGGCGAACCGCGCTGGCCTTCACGTCGCAGGCCGATGGTGACACCATTTCGGATGACGCAATCGTCGCCGAATCTGGCGTCGCCGCTAATGATAATGCCCCCAAAGTGATCAATGCGGAACCGCCGCCCCACGGCTGCCTCACACGGTAATTCAATTCCGGTCATGATCTGGCTTAGTACCTTGAGCGCCCGATAACTGAATGAAAATGGAAGTCGCAACAGGCGCGGGCGAATACGATAACGCCAGCATCCTAAGCGATACACGGCCATCACCCAGAGTCCTTGCCGAGTAATATCGTGTTCGTAAGTGTCCCAATCTTCTTGTAAATTCTCGAACATATTTTCACCACGGACGCGGGGGTGAGACTCGCCCCCCGGCTGTTTCTTGCCAAGCTTGATCCAGGAGTCGTTGAAATGTCTCGGAATCTGTCGCTTTCGCTCCAGTTCCATTCTTACGGGCGCGCGACCAATGCCAAAGCCGCTCGATCTCCTTCGCCAGCCACGCCGTTGAGCCATGATGCTTCCGGTAATACAAAAAGACGCTTCGCATCTGCCAAAGCGTGAGCTGTGAACCCGTAGATGAGAATCGAAGCGTTCCAACAGTCTTCGAAGACTCGCCGCCGAGATGCAGGACGACGACGTCGGGCCAATAGCGTATCTGGTAGCCGGCTTTTTTCACTCGCAGGCACAAATCTACTTCCTCGTAATAGAGAAAGAAACGTTCGTCGAAATATCCAACACTTTCAAGGGCGCTCCGCCGGATGATGGAGAAAGCGCCGGGAACCCAATTCACATCGGCGGTTTCGTTCGGGTTCGCACAAGTCCTGTTTTCCGGCCAAAAAATCGGGAGTTTGGAAACCGGGCGGACAGGCCTGAAATCGTTAAAAAATGATTCAATGGCGAAGGAAAGAGCCTGGCGGAAGGTTGCCAGGAACCATCCCGGCCCAAAAGACGCGCGCCACCGATGCCCACAATTGTCTCGCGTTCCATATGATCGATGGCGACTGACAAGGCATTCCCTTGAAGGAAAGCGTCTGAATTGAGCAGCACGACATATCGCCCGGTTACCCGTGAAAACGCTTGATTGTTGGCTCCCGCAAATCCTCGATTGACATCATTTCGGATCAAATGTATCTCCGGAAACTCACTCGTCACCATATCGGCCGAGCCATCACGAGATACGTTGTCCACAACGAACACTTCCTTCGAGATATTCTCTGATCGCTCCTTGAGACTTTGCAGGCACTCCCGCAAGAGATCGCGGGTATTAAAAGAGACGATCACAACCGAAATGGACGGGACCTGAGATTCGACGCTCATTGCGGTTTTCCTCTCACCGTTCTTACCCACACCGTATTAGCGCGGGAATTTCGTATGAGGAGCGGAATCAAAAGGAGTTTCCAAAGAATATAGAAGGGTGCGGCCAACAAAGCCACGGCGTCACGCCATTCCCCGCCGGTCATCGCTATCGCCATCGTGAGATGCACCAGTACGATAAACAGGCCGCCCAGACCCGCGGTGCGAGCGGGCGTCCATGGCGTAGATGCCGCCACAGCGAGCAAAAACACATGAAAGGCCAGCGGCAACAGCAACAAATCAAGCAACGGTTCAAGTGCGCGTACGCGTCCGCTGAGCACCTCACCAAGCAGCCCGGGTGCCTTTTCGCGCAGCATCCGGAATCGGCCGCCCTCCCATCGCGCGCGTTGAGTAGCTACTCCCTTGCCGCCAGTCGGCATTTCACTGAATACGGTGGCAGCATTGACAAAGCGCACGCGCTTTCCGGAACGGACCAGCGCGAGATGATACTCAAGGTCCTCAACTACCGATGAGGCGAGATACGGAACTTCCTGGAGCGTTTCGCGTCGCAGCCCAAATCCGTTGCCATAAATGCCGCAGGACAATCCCAGGTGATCCCGTCCCCTGGGCCGCAGGACATTAAAAGCTCGCAAAGCAATACTCATCAACCGCGTGCGTATCGAGTCTGCGGAATTCTTTACCAAATAGCGGCACTGAACAGCATCCGCGCCCTCACGCAGAAGTTGCCCCGTTTCAATAAGGAAATTGCTCGCCACCGCTGAATCGGCATCAACAATTAGGAATGCGTTGAAACCTTCAGTGAGGAGCGTATTAAATGCGAAATCCAGCGCATAACCTTTGCCGCGCAGGGTGGCATGTCTTCTCACAAGCACGCGTACCCCGACACTCGCCGCCACCTCTGCTGTTCGATCATCGCAGTTGTCCGCGATAACCACGATTTCCACCTCCCAATCCGAGCGTTTGGCCAGGGCAATGCTCTGCACGCAATCGCGAATATTAGCCTCTTCGTTGTGCGCGGGGACGATTACCGCCAATCGCCAGCGACTCTTGAGCTCGCGGGCATGATTTCGTTGCTTCGGTAGTGCCGCGCCTAACGTCAGTACCGTCAATTCGCCTGTTCCTGGAAGCGACAGTATGGCGGCCGCAGTTCCAGCAGCAGTCCACGCTACCGTTAGCCACTCCATCGCCGCCATCATCCGGACTTGCCCACCCTTCGGCGGAAAACGTCTGCTAGGCCGCCAACACTCTTGGCTAACACAAATTTTTCAACTATCCGATTTCGCCCAGCTTCTCCGAGCAGTCGCCGGAGGTGAACGTCATCCATCAGGCGCGCGATAGAAACTCCCAAGCCATCGATATCGGAAGGTGCAACCAATAAACCGTCCACTCCGTCGCGAATGAGTTCTGGTATGCCGGCTATCCACGTTGTCACACAAGGGATTTCCATCGCCATGGCCTCCATCAAGACGACTGGTATCCCCTCGGCAAAGCTGGCCAGCGCAAACGTGTCGGCAGTTCCGTAGAACTCCCTAATCCGGTCCTGATTAACGGGGCCTTCGAAACGAATGGACTGCTCCACTTCTAGTGATCGGGCCTCTTGCTCCAGAGACCCGCGATCCGGGCCGTCTCCTACCAAGCGCAGAAGTATTTCGCGGCCGCCTTGTACCAACCGCGCCACGGCTTTCAGCAGAATGTGTTGGCCTTTTGCCGGAACCAGCCGTCCAACGCACAACACTTCAAATGGATCCGGCTTCGAACGGAACGGTCGCGGTTTAAATATCTGAGGGTCTACGCCGAGCGGGGCCACCTCGAACTTCTCCCATTGCTCCACTGGCGAGATCTTCATCAATTGACTACGGGCGTAGAGCCCGATTGTACATATGAACTTGGCGGCGGCAATTTTCTCAGCTAAGTAGTATCCCGGGACATCGTAAAACTCATCGGGACCATGCACCGTCAGCGAAAACTCTACTGGTGCCAGCCGCGCGAGTAAAAGCGCCACGGTAGCGGCCGGCGTCGCAAAATGAACATGAAGATGTCGAATCTTGCAGTCCCGCATCCACTTTGCCAATAGGGCAGCTTCAGCGAGATAAAAGAGGCAATGGAAGAATCTGGATACGTCGCTTCTTGCGAGTTGGAACGCAAAGTTCACGGCTCGCACGTAGCGATTCGGGTAGCGAAGCAGATGCAACGCATTGACCGCTAACACCCCCGGCAAACTGGTCCCCTTGACGCAAAATGTTCTAGCAGCCTCTTGCCTTTCCTCTGCTGTCAACTCAGCTGAAGCTCGATCCGGAGGGTTGATGGAAGCGACCTCAATCTGAATACCATGGCTTGTCAGACCTAGTACTTCACGCATAATGAACGTGTGCGAAATGGCGGGATAGCGGCTAACAAGATAGCCGATATGTAGGGGAAGTGTTCCGCTCAATAGGACTTCCTATTCCAAGACCGCCGGCTTTTTCGGAACAGCGAAGCGGCAAATGGCGCGGAAACAAAGATCTGACATCACGTCAAATACGAACTTACTGCCTCAGCCGGATTGTTGAAGATCTCGAACACTCGATGCATCCGAACCAGTTCGAACAACGCTCGAACTGGTTTGTTCAGGGCACACAGTTTAATTTCACCTTTCGATTCATGCGCATGACGAAGGCATGAAACGAGCGCTCCTAGGCCCGTGCTATCCACGAATGCCAATTCGGCCAGATCGAAGACAAGTTTCGCCTCCGGCTTGAGTAGCGGGGAAATCGCGAATTTGAAATCGCGGGAGTTACTGGCATCCAAGGCCCTCGCGTGAACATGTGCAATGACAATGTCGGATCCTGTGGTCGAAATAGTCATCGCAACACCCGTTCTTTCAATACTATGTACCTCCTAGATTATACCGCCAATATTGTCCATTCCGTAAGTAAAAGTTGCTAAAGCGTGCAATTATGAACTAACGAGTAATCAAGCACAATATATGCTAATTTCTAACCGTAATCTGACAAACTAAGAGAAGGGCTCCCAGTGGGAAGCTCAGACGGTTCTCTTTTTAGGCAAAGGAGTTTTGAGCGAATGCGCGCTTTGGCCGGCGCTGTCGGAACAAACCGGGTGGAGCTGATCGAAGAACTCTATCGAAGATACGGCAAAGCTCAAAGCGGCAGTCTCCGATACAAAATCAGCTACCTTCGCAAAAAGTACTCCTGGATGTTCGTAGTTGGCAGCTCCAACGCCCTCAAACGTATCCTAGATGTTTTTGTTTCTGCTCTGCTGTTGCTGCTTTTGTCCCCCTTGTTTCTATTCGTTGCTGTGGCCATTAAGCTTACCGATGGCGGATCCATCCTCTTCTGGCAGGCTCGTGTCGGGCAATGGGGGCGTGAATTTTCTTTTCCTAAGTTTCGCTCGATGGTTGTCAATGCGGAATACTTAAAAGATGCGTTACTAATGCGGAATGATCACGGCGCGAGTATCTCATTCAAGATGAAACGGGATCCCCGAATCACCTGGATAGGAAGAAGTACTAGGAAACTAAGTGTAGATGAATTGCCCCAGCTTTGGTGTGTGCTCAACGGCGACATGTCATTAGTTGGCCCACGCCCCCCAGTGCCTCGTGAGGTGGCACGCTACTCCCTGCTGGATCGTCGGCGTCTCGATGCCAAACCGGGACTGACTTGTATCTGGCAGGTCAGCGGACGGGGCGACATTCCCTTTGATCGCCAAGTTGAACTTGACGTGAAATATATCGAGAGCCAAAGTCTCGCTCTAGATTTCATTTTGTTGCTAAAGACTATACCCGCGATAATGACGGGACGCGGCGCCTACTAAGATGTACGATGGCGAGACACAATCCAGCCATTGCCGCGTTTGAAAGCAGCTCGAATATGCCCACTGAGCGACAGGATCTCGTTGAGGAGCTCAATCGCCAATTTTCTTCGCGTAGTATTCGCCGACGACGCCGGGCGCGCTTCTGGCGCACTGCTTCCTGGACTATCGTTATTCGTACTCTGGCGGCCTTCCGGCGTTTCTGTGACTTCATTCTCGCCGTTCTGCTGATTGGCTTCTCCAGTCCTGCCTACGCAATTCTGTATGTTTTAGCGAAAACAAGGGGAGGAGGCATTGGCAGCCAACTCCGGCTGGGTCGCTGGGCAACCCAATTCCATCAGTACCGGTTCGATTTCTCTCCTGCATCCCAGCTCCGCCATTTTGCGGGATTACCCGCATTAGTCAACGTATTGAAAGGGGATATCTCATTCATCGGACCACGGGCCGTTTCGCCTCAAGAAATTCCGTCGTCTGAACGCAATGCCTGGAAGCGGTATGACATTCGGCCAGGAATTATTTGTCTTTGGTGGATTCGGAAGCGCGCTAATATGGCATACCGTAGCGAGACAGATCTAGATGCTGAGTACGTCGACACGAATTCTTTCTGGGGAGATCTTGGAATTGCACTTCGTGCACTTCCCGCCTTGGCATATGGCGAAGGAGTGTCCATAGCGCCGGATCATCTCACGCTATTGCGTATACCCATTGACAACATGACGCTGTCTGAGGCTATCGAGCGGATCGGGGCTTTGGCGGCCGGTCATAAACCGGCCCAGCTCTGTTTTGTGAATGCGGATTGCGTCAATATCGCTTTTCGGGATCTCGAATATAAGACGATTCTTCAGCGTGCAGATTTTGTTGTTGCGGATGGAATTGGGGTGCGTCTGGCGGGCCGTATTCTAAATCAACACATCCGCGAGAACGTGAACGGAACGGATTTGTTTCCTAATCTGTGCTCGGCGATGGAGAAATCCGGTCTCGATTTATATCTACTAGGCGGCCGGCCTGGAGTCGCCGAGGATGTGGCTCGTTGGATCAACAAACACTACCCCAACTTAAAGCTGAGCGGTTATCGCCACGGGTTCTTCCTTCCTGACGAAGAACGCGATGTGATAGCAGCCATTCGAGAGTCAGGCGCTAAAGTTCTGATGGTAGCGTTTGGCGTCCCTAAACAGGACAAATGGATCTCCGCTCACTTGGATGAGCTGGGTGCGAACGTCTGCATCGGCGTTGGCGGACTGTTCGACTTCTATTCGGGTCGCATACCCAGGGCCCCAGTTTGGATGCGGGAGCTCGGCATGGAATGGCTTTATCGAGTTGCGCAAGAGCCGCGCAGGATGTGGCGGCGTTACTTCATTGGGAATGCGGTATTTCTCTATCGAGTAATTCGCGAGAGATGGTCGCAATCTGATGAGATCAAAACTAAAGACATTGCGACATCATGATCGGAATCATCGTTCTTCCTGGCGCCAGTCAGGACATGCTCGGGCTCGACGAGCACGTGCCAGTCTCGCTGCTACCACTGGGTGATCGTCCATTTCTGCAGCACGTCATTGAGTTCTTTGCCCTTCAGGGAATCTCTTCGTTCGAGTTCATTCTGGAGCATGCTCCTCAACAAATCGAAGCCTACTTGGGTGATGGCTCTCGATGGGGATGCCGGTTCCGATGCCACCTTGTGTCCCAGCCGGAACGGCCATATCGCTGCCTACGAATAATAGCTGAGGCGAAGACCGCTCCAACATTTCTGGTTCATGCAGATCAAGTCCCTTATATTCAGCTTGCTGAATACGCTGTCCACAAACAGCCTATTTTATTCTGCATTGACCGAGAAGGAAATGGATCTTCCAAACTATCGGTTACCTGGGGTGGCGGTATTCTTTTTCCAACTGGTATATCGGATGAGTCGATTGCAGGCTGCTCCCGGCAAACGCTGACAAGCCACCTGCAGGATCTTGAATCGCAGGGGCTTGCCACTGCCACTTTCGTTCCAGATTGGATCAGCCTTCGCACTCCGCGGGATCTCCTTGTAAGCCAGCGCAAGTTACTGAATCGGGAATTCTCAGAATTGATGATCGGAGGCACCGAAAATGATCCTAAACTCTGGGTTTCGCGGAACGTCGTGATTAATCCGTCTGCAAGAATTGTCCCACCTGCCTACCTTGGTCCCAATTGCCGGATTGGACCTGCTGCTCAAATCGGCCCCAACGCCGTCATCAGCGGCAACTCTTTTATTGATGCTCATACGTCGATACAAAACTCCCTAGTCACCGCGGGCAGCTATGTCGGCGAACGATTGGAATTGGACGAGGTAATCATCGATCGAAATCTGCTCGTCAATGTCAAGCTCGGCACTGGGCTCACAATCACAGAGAATTTCTTGTTAGGCCGTATGGCCGGGCCAAGCGGGCGGCGTTGGTTCGTCACTGTCTTAGAATCCATTTTCGCGATCCTGTTGATCCTGCTTCTGCTGCCTTTTTATTGTGCCTTGGCGGTCTATCTTTTGACTTTCGGGCAGAAAAGGCTTGCCAGAGTCAAGGTGGTGCGTCTGCCTGCGACCGGTGATCCTCGTATGTGGCAGACCTTCAATTTGCCATTCGTCAAAGCAGTCGACTGGACGCGGTGTGTGCCCGCGGGTTGGGCTTCATTCTTTTTCCGGTTTCTTCCGGGTTTGCCCGCTGTGGCGCGTGCAAGATTGAATCTTGTGGGCCTACCTCCGCGTACAGTGGACGAGATTCGTAATTTGCCGCAGGATTGGCGCTCGCTTTATCTTCACGGAAATCTCGGCTTAATTACAGAAGCGAGCCTAATACTAACCAATCAACCCGACGAAACAGAAATCTATTTGGCCGAGGCTTGCTATTGTGCCGCCGCTACTTGGAAACATGATTTCGGTCTGTTTTTCCGGTATTTTCTCCGTTTGATTTTCCATCAGCAGATCGACGTGAGCAAGGAAAGCGAATCGCAGAGCTAGAGGGCCCCGTTGTTCCTTTGTGGCCTAAAAGTAACTACGCACAGTTGACGGAAATATGTTTAACTAACGTTACGTAATTGCGGTCCCCGCTTCGGCCGACACTGATCGAATCCACGGCGCGTCGCGCTATTTGCAGGCCGTGTCCTCTCTCGGCCCAATACTCGTCAGGCTCCTCCTCAATGTCATGTTCCCTGAGGAACTGCTGCAGCTTGTCGCTGGAGAATGGAGGGGCATCGTCCGTAATGTCGATTTGTAGTTGCGTTCCCGTTCCCCGAACCAAGATGTTCACTTTTCTATTTGGCTGGCATTGATAACTGTGCTCGATCACATTACTCAGTATTTCACTCACGGCTAACTGAATTAGCAACACTTCCGAGCTCGTCACTCGAAGATCAGTGAGGATACCGCCCAACGCGGCTCGAATCGCCCATACGTGATCTAGCTTGCTCTCAACCGAAAGAGTCAACGTGAAGTCGATTGGTGTCGTCGTACGGTTAACGCCTCATCTCTGTCATCAGGCTATGCCAAAGTCGCGCCCCAAATTGCTAGCGAAGGAATGCACGGGAAATCAAATACTCTCCACAACCAGCATTGAAACATCGTCGGCAAATTCGTCTCCGCCCCGCCATTTCGAGATATCGTTCTGAATCCGGTCGATTAACGAGCTAAGAGGCGCATTAAACTCTTGCCTCAGAATCGAGTTCAAATTCTGTTCAGAATACGCAGTACCAGCGAGATTTCGGCATTCTGTAACACCATCTGAATACAGCAACAGCCGGTCTCCTGGGGCAAGATGCACAGATGATTCCTCATACTCGATATCGGGCCACATACCAACGGGAAAACCGCCGCTTCCGATTGTGACCAGCTTGCCTCCGGCAGAAAGAAAAATCGGCGTCGGATGTCCCGCTTGGCAGAGTTTCACCTCTCCTGTTTTGGTGTCAAAGATTCCATAGACAATGGTGAAATAGCGTTCCTCTTGCCCCTGAAATCGACGATTGAGTTCACTGACAACCTCAGCGGGTGGCACGATCTCGTGCTTTCCTTCCGCCAAGATCGCTCGAAGAATAGGGCTTCCAGGCTCTGGAAGTAGCACACGGTTGAGCGTCACCGAGAGTAGGGCCGCCGGTATACCGTGCCCTGCGACGTCCAACAGGTAGAAGACCAGATGCCTATCATCTGCCATGAAATAGTTCAACATGTCACCGGCAAGGAAGCTCGTCGGAATCATAAGCCAATCCAGCCTTACCTTGTGATGAATCTCGAACTTCTTGGGCAGGAGACGCAGTTGCATGGCTGCAGCAGCCTGAAGATCTCGCTCGATCGTCTCGTACGCTCGACCGAGTTGCCCATTGAGCGTTCTTAAGCTATCGTTCTGTGCTGCCATCTCGGCCTGTAGCTCTAAAATCCGTTCTGCGGCACGGACTCGCACGCGTAGCTCTGCGAAGTCGATCGGCTTCACGATGAAGTCGTCGGCGCCCGCTTCCATGCCGGTAATGAAGTCCGATTTTTGATTGTTCCCAGTGCAAAGGATCACATACCGGTAAAAAGGATGAGGATCTTGGCGAATGAGCCGACACAACGCCAATCCATCCAATTCCGGCATATTCCAATCGCTGATAATCAGATTGAAAAAGCTGCCGTTCAACGCCTTCCAGGCCTCCCCACCATTTGCAGCGGTGGAAACTTCGTGTCCCCAACTTTTCAAGCGTGAGTTGAGCAAGAATCGGGCTGGAGCTTCATCGTCGACGACAAGAATTCGCACGTAATTACCTACTTCAGTATACGGTTTTCCTGTATTCTGGCCTGCAGTCTTCGGTGCTCCGGCGTAATTCGAAACTGAATCCATTGCTGTCCAAAACACGGCGAGTAGATGCCGGGGTTTGTTGAAAGTAAGGGTATTGAGAGCGCTGTGACGGAGATTTCAGATTGAGG
>Ga0193743_1002665_pt1 | contig 12386 bp, 13 predicted proteins | sample L2c2metaG_FD_143038 | JGI IMG/M metagenome (GOLD analysis project Ga0193743, IMG submission 143038) | Soil microbial communities from a riparian zone of the East river system, Colorado, United States - L2c2 | ecosystem: Environmental > Terrestrial > Soil > Riparian zone | place: USA: East River... | reverse complement strand
CCCCCACACGTCCTGCTGGGCCTGCTCGCCGAAGAGGCCGGTGAACCATGCACAGACGTTGAGCAACGTGACCGCCCAGGCAGTCGACCCGTCGCCGCGGGCGAGCTCCCGGGAAACCGCGACCTTGGTCCTGAGGTCGCACTCGTAGCCGCCGAAGCGCTTCGGAACGGTCACCTTGAACAGGCCCACGGACCTGATCGCGGCGATGTTCTCCTCGACGACCCTGCGGTTCTTCTCGGTGTTCTCCGCGTTCTGCTGCAGCAGCGGGACCAGCTCGGCCGCGCGCGCCACGAGCTCGTCGTGTCCGGGCGCTACCACCAGGTTCGTCGTATCGAGAGTCGCGGACATACTGACTCCTTCGTCATGTGTCAGGGGACGACGTGTGAACGCCGGCGGTCGCGGGCGGCACACCTCGACCATGGCGCCGTGCTCCAGCCACGAACCCGAAGTCTCACTCCGTCGCCGCGCTTCGACCGGCTGGTGTGGCCGGGAGCCTAGCCACCAAACCAATGCGGGCGCAAGCATCTTTACCAGCTTCCGCTCCAGTGTCAGGGAATGTAACAATTGCTTGCGCCAGCATCAATTGCTACGGTGGACTCGCATCGGGTGTCCACCGCCGGGCCGGGCTCGGAGTGCGCAACGACGACACCCCACCCCGCATCGAGCACTGGAGGACACGTTGATCTTCGCGAACCAGGCCGGCCGATTCGTGCTGGTCGTCGACGACGGCATCGTCGACATCGAGCAGGCCAGCGACGGGCAGTTCGGGCCCCGCCCCGCCGACGTACTCGATCACTGGGCGGACTTCCTGAAATGGGTATCCGCCGCGCCGCGCCGGGTCACCGGGGCGTTGGACGAGGAGCAGCTGCGGGCACCGTCGCCGACCCCGCGCCAGGTGTTCGGCATCGGCACGAACTACCGGCGCCACGCCGAGGAGGTTGGCTGGCCGATCCCCGAGGTCCCGCTGACCTTCACCAAGTTCCCCAGCGCGGTCACCGGACCCGTCGGGGAGATCGAGATCAGCGGACCTCGGGTCGACTGGGAGGTCGAGACGGTGGTCGTGATCGGCGCGACGGCTCGCCGGGTGCCCAGGGCGGAGGCGTGGAACCACGTCGCCGGCGTCACCCTCGGGCAGGACCTCTCGGATCGCGACGTGCAGAACCTGCCCAAGGCCAACCCCCAGTTCAGCCTCGGCAAGTCACTGCCGGGGTTCGCACCGATCGGCCCGTTCCTGGTGACCCCGGACGCCTTCGCCGACCGTGATGACATCGAGATCGCCTGCTCGATCAACGGAAACGAGATCCAGCGGGACAGCACCAGCGACCTGATCTTCGATGTCGGCGAGCTCATCGCCTACCTGTCCGGGCTGGTCACCCTGCTGCCCGGCGACCTCATCTTCACCGGGACGCCCGCGGGGGTGGGCCTCACCATGGATCCACCACGGTTCCTCGCCGCGGGCGACGAGCTGGTGACGACGGCCCCCGAGATCGGCACCATGCGCCACCGATTCGTCGCGGCCGCGGCGCAGCAGCCGTCATGACCTGCCGTGTCCTCGTCGGGTTCCTGCCATGACACGGGCGATCCTCGAGCCGGTCGATGCCGACATCGATCCGCGCGTCCTGCGTGACATCTACGGACAGTTCCCGAGCGGTGTCGCCGCGGTTTGCGCGTTGGTCGACGGGTCGCCGGTCGGCATGGCGGTGAGCTCCTTCACCTCGGTGTCGGTGCAGCCACCGCTGGTGTCGGTGTGCATCGCCAACACCTCTACGACCTGGCCGGTCCTCCGGGCCGGCCGCCGCCTCGGCGTCAGCGTGCTGGGCGAGGCCCACGAGGAGGCGTGCCGGCGCCTGGCAGCGCGGACCGACGACCGCTTCCGCGGGCTGGACCTGCACGTCTCCGGCAACGGCGCGGTCCTGGTCGACGGCGCCCCGGCCTGGCTGGACTGCAGCGTCGAGGCCGAGTACCCCGCCGGGGACCACACCGTCGTCCTGCTGCGCATCGCCGGATTCCGCATCGATCCTCGGGCCCGACCGCTGATCTTTCATCGGTCCGGTTTCCGCCAGCTCGTCGAGCGGTGAACCGACCAGTTCAGGGCGCTCCTAGCGTCGAGCATCGTGGTCGTGCCCGGCCGGGCGGTGCGCCAGCTCGGCGGCCCGGGCGGTGATCTCCTCGGTGGCCACGGTGCCCACGCCGGCCAGCACGTCTTCCAGCGCGCCGAGCCAGTGCTGGTAGTAGTTCCACGGCTGGCCCGGCGGGGGATCGGCCTCCCAGGCGGCGATCCGGGCGATCAGCGCGGCCTGGAACTCGGGCCAGCCGAACAGCCCCGCGTCGTACAGGGCGATCGCCATGCCGAACGCCCGGCTCTCCCACGGCTCGGCGAACACCAGCTCGCCGTTGGACCGGGGCGGCGCGGCCGGGCCGGCCACCTCCAGCGGCGCGGTCACCTCGACTCCCCGGACGCGGGTGTGCGCACCTTGGCCACGCCGACCAGCGCGTCCCGGGTGATCAACGGGATGAGCTCGTCCTCGGTGAGGTCCTCGGTGCCGGCCGGCCGCTCCGGCAGCACCAGCCAGCGGACCTCGCTGCTCGAGTCGCGCACGGTGATCTGTACGTCGTCGGCCAGCTCGAGCCCCATCTCGGCGAGCACCGTGCGCGGCTGCCGGACCACCCGGGCGCGGTAGGCCGGGTCCTTGTACCAGGACGGCGGCAGCCCGAGCACCGGCCACGGGTAGCACGAGCACAGCGTGCAGACCACCACGTTGTGGGTGGTTGCCGAGTTCTCCACGACCACGATGTGCTCGCCCTGCGGCCCGGAGAAGCCGAGCTCGGCGATGGCGGCGGTGCCGTCGGCCAGCAGCCGCCGCTTGTACGCCGGATCGGTCCACGCCCTGGCGGCCACCTTGGCGCCGTTCAACGGTCCGACCTGGGTCTCGTAGTTGGTGATGAACCTGTCCAACACCACCGGGTCGACCAGTCCCCGCTCGGTGAGCAGCTGCTCGAGCGCCTCGGTGCGCAGTGCCGCCGGTACCGGCTCTTCCTCGCCGCTCATGACCTGCTCTCCTCGGCGTCCAGGTAGCTCTCGAACAACTCGATGGTGAGCGCGAACGGCTCGGCATCGTCGCCCCACAGCTCACCCGACTCGAACCGCACCGAGTACACGTGCTGCGGGTTCTCACCCCGGAAGTGGGCGTGCGTGTCGGGCAGCACCGCGGCCGGTTGGATGATCTCCACCACGCCGGCGTGTCCTCGGATGTAGCCGGGCAGCCGGGTGTGCCCGGCGGGGGAGACGTCCTTGGCGCGCACCTTCTGGCCCACCGCGAACGCCGGTTCGGTGTCCACCGTGCGCAGCGAACCCGGCCCGGTCGGCTTGTAGTCGGGCTTGTTCGGCTCCGGGATCGGCGGCTCCGAGACGTCCTCGCCGCGCAGCGAGCGGACCCGCGCCTCGACCGCCCCGGGCGCCAGGATCGCGCTGTCGGTGAGCATCAGTTCGGCGGCGTTCAGCCAGCGCCCGTAGTAGCCCTCGTCCAGGTAGGCGGGCCGGTCCAGCCGCTCCAGCGCGTGCCGGAACGCGTCGATGTTCCGCCCGGAGATCTGGCCGATGCTGAGCAGGGTGAGCGCGAACGCTCGGGCCTGCCAGCGCTGCGCGAAGACCGGTTCGCGCGGGTCCGGCGGGTGCACCTGACCCCAGCCCAGGGTCCCGCCCATGTCGGCGATCCCGTCCACGGCACCCCCTCGCGGCTCTCGGCACAGACAGGTAGGAACCAGTCTGGATGCGCCCGGCCACCCAGGCTAGTTGATCGAGACCGTGGCCACGATCGTGGTGCCGGCGCCCGGCTGAGAGATCACCGTCAGCTCACCACCGACCAGTTCGGCCCGCTCGGCCATGGAGCGCATCCCGTAGCCGGAGGCCGCGTCGGCCGCGCTATCCACCCCGGTGTCAATGTCCGCGCCCACCTCGAATCCCACCCCGTTGTCGGTCACCTCCAACCGCGCCGTGCCGTCCTGGACCGCGAACCGGACCCAGGCCGTGCTGGCTTGCGCGTGCTTGGCGATGTTCTGCAGGCACTCCTGGGCGATCCGGTACAGCGCGATCTCCACGTGCTCCGGCAGGCGCTGGTCCGCCAGGTCCAGGCTCACCTCCAGCTGGGGCGCGGTGCGGGCCAGGCTGGCCAGCCCGCCGGCCAGGCCGAGGTCGTCGAGCACCGGTGGACGCAACCCGCCGATGGCCACCCGAGCCTCGTCCAGGGTCAGATCCACCAGCTCCCTGGCCAGGGCCAGCTGCTCGGCGGCGTCGGCCGGAGCCTCCCGCAGCACCTGGCCCACCGCGTCCAGGTGGTAGGACAGGCTGACCAGCCGCTGGGAGATGCCGTCGTGGATGTCCGCGGCCAGCCGCCGCCGCTCGGTCTCCTGGGCGGCGATCACCTGCTCGGTGAACCGCTCGTGGGCGCGCTCCCTTGCGGCCAGCTGGCGGTGCATCCGGGCCTGGTGCAGCGCGCCGGCGACCAGCCGCCCGATCACCAGCAGCAGCCGCAGATCGCGGTCGGTGAACACCCGCCGGGCCACCGTGTGCACGTTCAGCACGCCCACCAGCCCGGCCGGCTCGGTGGCCATCGGCACCGAGGCCATCGAGGTGAACTCGGTGCCGCGCAGCGCCGGTATCGGCAGGTACCGGGGATCGGACTCCTTGTGCTCGACGATCACCGCCGGCTCGTGGTGGCTGGCCACCCAGCCGGTCACCCCGGAGCCGAAGGGCAGCCGGATCCGGCCGACCTGCTGGTCGAACGGCGGGGTCGCGCCGGCCAGGGTGAGCGAGCGCTCGGTGTCGTCCAGCACGTGCACGAAGCACACGTCGGTGGTGGTCGCATCGGTGATCAACCGGGCCACGGCGGCGGCCATCGGCTCCACCTCGGGACCGTTGGACACCGCCTCGATGATGCCCAGCAACAGGGCGTTCTCCCGCTCCGGGGCGACCAGACCGAGCACCGGGCGGGAGCCAACCGAGCCGAGCAGCGCGAAGCCGGATTCCGGCAGAGGCAGGGTCATTGGAAGATCCCTTCGCGTAGCGCGGTGGCCACCGCGCCGGTCCGGTCGTTCACCTCGAGCTTGCGGTAGATGGACCGCAGGTGGCTCTTCACCGTCTCGTCGCTGACCACCAGCCGGCCGGCGATGGCCCGGTTGGACAGCCCGGCGACGATCAGCGAGAGCACCTCGCTCTCCCGGTGGGTCAGGCCGTGCCGGGCGCCCGGCCAGAACTCGTTGCTCTGCAGCCGGGCGGCGGTGTCCACCGCGCGGCCGGCCAACGCCGCGTCGATCACCGTCACCCCGCTGTGCGCCAACTCCAGCTGCCGCACCAGGTCCTCACTGCTGATCTTCTTCAGCAGGTAGCCGGAGGCGCCCGCGCGCAGCGCCTGGAACAGGTACTGCTCGTCGTCGTAGACGGACAGCAGCACCACCTTGCGGTGCGGGTCCCGCTCACGCAGCGTGCGGCACAGGTCCAGGCCGCTGGCGCCCTGCATGCGCACATCGCACAGCACGATGTCCGGATCCAGCCCGAACACCACGCCGAGCGCCTCGTCAGCGCCGATCGCCTCGCCGACCACGAGCACCCTGGCCCGAAAGGGGGCGAGCATCGCCTTGAGGCCGGCCACCACCATCTCGTGGTCGTCGACCAGCACAATCCGCAGCGGGCCGGTGCTCGGCGAGCCGGCCGACGACAGTGCCATCCTCAGGACGATAGATGCTTTCGCCCTGGCTGAGAGGTTTCTGACAGTCACCGGGAGCGCGTTCGGGCGATACCGGGAACCGGGAGCCACCCGACGGGCGACAGCTCGGACAATGGCTACTGTGGAAACCACCGCGATCGCTCCCTCGCCGGCCTGGAGCTGGCTGTCCACCGCGGGACGGCTGGTACTGGGCGGCGTGTGGATCGTCGCGGGCATGAGCAAGATCAGTGACTTGGACGGCTCGGTGCGCGCGGTGCGTGCCTACCGGATCCTGCCGGAGATCGCCGCACAGATGGTCGGCGCCGGGCTACCGGCGGTGGAGCTGCTGCTCGGTGCGCTGCTGCTGGTGGGTGCCGGGGTGCGGGCCTGCGCGGTGGTGTCCGCCGCGCTGATGGTGGTGTACATGATCGGCATCGGCTCGGCGTGGGTGCGCGGGCTGCAGATCGACTGTGGCTGCTTCGGCGGTGGCGGGGCGCTGGCCGCCGGCACCCGCCCCACCTACGGCTGGGAGCTGACCAGGGACGCCGCGCTGCTCGCGCTCGCGGTGCTGCTGGCCAGGTGGCCGGCCGGGCCGTTCGCGGTTGACCGTTTGCTCGCCGGCAGGGCGCGCTCGGCGCACGAAGACTCGGTGAAAGAAGAGGAGAACGTCCGATGATGGCCAAGAAGACCGGCGGCCGCCCGCGGTCCGTGGTGACCGCCCGCCGGGGACCGTCCACGTCGGTGATCATCGGCGTGCTGGTGGTGCTGCTGTTCGCCGGGGCGGTCGGCTTCGGCGTGTACCGCGTCCAGCACAAGACCGGCACCGGCGCGGTTCCGGCCAACGCGATCGCCTCCGGGGTGCCGGTGGGGCAGGCGAACGCGCCGAACACCATCGACATCTACCTGGACTTCCAGTGCCCGGTGTGCCGTGAGTACGAGCAGCAGTCCGGTGCGACGCTGGACAACATGATCTCCACCGGGACCGCCAAGGTGATCTACCACCCGGTGGCCTTCCTGGACCGGTTCTCCTCGACCGAGTACTCGAGTAGATCGTCTGCGGCCTCCGGCTGCGCCGCGCAGGCCGGGGTGTTCCCGCAGTACGTCAAGCTGCTCTACGCCAACCAACCGCCGGAGAACGGCAACGGGCTACCGGAGAGTCAGCTGATCTCGTTGGGTCAGCAGGCCGGCGCGGGCGGGGACTTTGCCAGCTGCGTCTCGGCCAACACGTTCGCCGGCTGGACCGCCGCGCTCACCGATGCCGCGTCCAAGGCCGGCATCGACGCGACCCCCACGGTGCAGGTGAACGGCAAGCAGATCGACAACAGTGACGCGGCGCTGCGTCAGGCCGTGCAGTCCGCCCGGTAGCTACGAGGGCGTGGGAACCGAGCTGACCAGCGCCGCCGGGCGCCAGCCGCGCAGCGAGTTGAGCACCGCCAGCCCGTCGGCCTCGGCCAGGTCGCCCGGCCACAGCACCCGCTCGGTGAGCTCGCCGCGCTCCACCAACCGGCCGCGCTCGACGCCGGGCAGGCAACCGGAGGACTCCGGCGGCGTCCACCACCGCCCGTCCAGCCGGATGGCCAGGTTGGCGATCGTGGTCTCGGTCAGCTCGCCTCGCTCGTTGCACAGCACCACGTCATCGGCCTCCGGGTGCCGCTGGGCGCGCACGATGTAGGGCCCTCGCCGGCTGGTCTTGTGGTACGGCCATGGCTGGCCCGAGTCGACTGGTTCGGGGTCGAGGGCCAGGCGGACCGGGCGGTCCAGCCGCGCGGGCGGCGGCGCGGTCTGCACGGCGATCTCCCCGGAGCGGTACAACCGCAGCCGGACCAGCGCCTCGCCCTCGGTCGCGGTCGCCGCGATCAGCGCCGCCCTGGCCTCGTCGAGGTCCAGCGGGAAGCCGAAGTACTCGGCGGAGTGGGCCAACCGCCGCAGGTGCCGATCCCGGTTGCGGATGCCCTCGACCGCAGTGTGGCCCATGGTCTCGAGCAGGTGGAACTCCTCCGGCCGCCGCTCCAGCACGGCCGCCTTGACCAGCAGCTCGGCGTGCTCAGCGGCGGGGTCGGAGGACCAGGTGATGCCGCCGCCGCTGCCGTACTCCGCCACGCCGCTGGCCCGGTCCAGCACCGCGGTGCGGATCGCCACGTTGAACCGCGCCCTGGTCGGCGCGTCGGGCGGCCCGACCCAGCCGACCGCGCCGCAGTACACCCCGCGCGGCTGGTCCTCCAACTCGCGGATCAGTCGCATGGTGCTGGCCTTGGGTGCGCCGGTGATCGAGCCGCACGGGAACAGCGCGCGGAAGACCTCGACCAGGTCGACCTCGGGGCGCAGCTGAGCGGCCACCTCGGAGGTCAGCTGCAGCACCGTGGGGTAGCGCTCCAGCCGGCACAGCGAGCGGACCTGGACGCCGCCGGTGCGGGCGATCCGGGCGAGATCGTTGCGCATCAGGTCGACGATCATGATGTTCTCCGCGCGTTCCTTGGCGCTGGCGCGCAGTAGGTTCGCGTGCCGCTCGTCCTCGGCCAGGTATCGGCCCCGGCGGGCGGTGCCCTTCATCGGGCGGGTGATCAGCTCGTCCCCGCTCCACGAGAAGAACAGCTCTGGGCTGGCGCTGGCCACCGCGAACCGGCCCAGGTCCAGGTAGGCGGAGTAACTGGCGCGTTGGCCCAGGGCCAGGTCGGCGTAGAGGCGTACCGGGTCATCGGGCGGGCGGCCATGCAGCCGGACGGTGAGGTTGCACTGGTAGGTGTCGCCGGCGGCGATCCGCTCGCGGACCCGTTCGACCGCGGCCCGGTGGCGCTCCGGAGTCCAGGCCGTCCAGGCCGGGCGCCACGGTTGCGCGTCCTCGGCGGCGTCGGTGTGCTCGGACGCCGGGGGTGCTGAGAGCGCCGACTCAGTGTGCTGAGAGCGCCGACTCGCGGGCAGTTTGGCGGTGGAGATCATCGGTGAGATCACCGGTGAGATCACTGGCACCTGGGTCGGCTCGGCGCACAGCCCGAACCAGACCAGCGGTGGCCCTTCCGCCGACGGCGGGTGGCTGACCAGCCGATCGTCCAGGCCTCCGGCCGCCTCGTAGCCCACGTAACCGAACGCCCAGCAGCCGTCGCGGGTGGCCCGGTCGACCTCGGCCAGCACCGGCACCACCTCGGCCGGCCGGGTAGCGGTGAGTACCTGGTGCGGGGGTGGGAAGCGCAGCGCCCGGTTGCCTGGCACGTCGTCGAAGCGCGCCCACGGCGCGGTCGGGACGCGGAGCGGACTGGCTGCCATGACTTCCCGAGGCTGTGCGGTGCGCGCGAGGTGACGTCAACGGGAGCATAGATGCTCAGGGTATGACCACCTCTTGGGACGACGGGACCGTGCTCCCCGCGCTGCTGCGGGCCTTGACGGAGCTCGTCTCGTACCGGTAAGAATTCTGTACCAGTAAAGAATTTGAACCGGGAGCGACCGTGACCACAACTGACGTCGCCGGGGGGCTCATCGACGGTCCTCCCGGCCTGGAGCGGGCAACGGAGCGGGCCGCCGAGCTGGCCCGTTCGCTCGCCGAGGTCACCGAGGAGCGTCGCTGCCTGCCTGAGGAGCTGGTCGACGCGCTGCGCGACGGCGGGCTGCTGCGTGCCGCGGTGCCCGAGGCGCTCGGCGGCGCCCAGCTGCCTCCGGGGGTGATCCTGCGCTGCGCCGAGACGGTGGCCAGGGGTGACGCGTCGGCCGGCTGGTGTGTGTCGATCAACGCCACCAGCAGCCTGCTGTCGGCGTACCTGCCTGAGCGGGGGGCGGCCGAGGTGTTCGGCGACCCGCGCTCCGTCGCGGCCGGGGTTTGGGCGCCTCGGGGTGCCGCTCGCCCAGTGGAGGGCGGCGTTGTCGTGTCCGGGCAATGGCCGTTCTGCAGCGCGATCTCGCACTCCGACTGGCTGTTCGCCGGCTGCGTGCTGCAGGCGACCGGCGACGGCGCCAACGGGGCTCCAGTCCTGAAGGTGCTGGCGATCCCGACCGAGGAACTGAACGTCCTGGACACCTGGCACACCTCCGGGCTGTGCGGCACCGGCAGCCACGACGCGGTGGCCACTGAGCTGTTCGTGCCGGAGCACCGGATGCTGTCGGTGCTGGACGGGCCGCGGCCCGGGGCGGCCGCGCTGTACCGGTTCCCGGTGTTCGGGTTCTTCGCCCTGTCCATCGCGGTCGCCACTCTCGGCAACGCCCGAGGGGCCGTCGACGAACTGGTGGAGCTCGCCGCCGCCAAGCGCTCCCTGGGTTCCAGCCGCGCGCTGGCCGAGCGGGGTGAGGTCCAGGCCGCCGTGGCCGCCGCCGAGGCCTCCCTCCGCGCCGCCAGGGCGTTCCTGTTCCAAGCCGTGGACGACGCCTGGGCGGCCGCCTCGGGTCCGGAGCCGGTGCCGGACTCGGCGCGGGTCGCACTGCGGCTGGCTGCCACGCACGCCACCCGTACCTCGGCCGAGGTGGTCGCCTCGATGTACGACCTGGCTGGCGGCTCGGCCATCTACCGCGGTTCGCCGCTGCAACGCCGGTTCCGCGACGCGCACACCGCCACGGCGCACTTCCAGGTCAACCCGGCCACCTACGAGCTGCTCGGCCGGCTGCTGCTCGGCCGGCCGGCGCGGACCGAGCAGCTGTGATCGGCGAGCCCGGCCGGCCCGAGGTCGGCGTGGTCGCCCCGTTCTGGCTGGACCGCCCGGACACCGAGGCGGTGGACATCGCGGTGGCCGCCGACCGGGCCGGCTTCCCGCTGATGTGGATCGGGGAGATGGCCACCTTCGATGCCTTCGCGCTGGCCACCGCGATCGGCGCGGTCACCGAGCGGATCCGGCTGAGGATCGGGCCGCTGGCCGCTGGAGTGCGCGGTCCGGTCGCGGTGGCGCTCGGGCTGTCCTCGGTTGCCACGCTGACCGGGCGGAAGGTGGATGTTGCGCTGGGCGCGTCCAGCCCCGCCATCGTGGCCGACTGGCACGACCGCCAGTGGGGGCGCCCGGCCGCGCGGATGCGCGAGTTCGTCCGCGCGCTGCGACCGCTGCTGGCCGGCGAGCGAGCCGACTTCGAGGGCGACCAGATCCGCGCCCACGGGTTCCGGTTGCGCCGCCCGCTGCCCGACACGGCGATCACCGTGGCCGCGTTCGGGCCGGCGATGATCCGGGTGGCTGCCGAGGAGGCCGACCAGCTGGTGCTCAACCTGGTCACCGTCGAGCAGGTGGCCCGGGTCCGCGCCGCGGTGGACCGGCACGCGGCGGCGGCGCGCTGGCGGCCGCCGCGCATCGCGGTCTGGCTGCCGGTCGCGCTGGAGTTGGACCCCGCCACCATGCGCCAGCTGTCCGCGCAGCTCGCGGTGTACCTGGCGCCGCCGGGATACGGCGAGATGTTCACCGAGCTCGGCCACGGCCAGCTGGTGGAGCGGGCCAGGGGCGGCGCGTCGAGGGCGCAGCTGGCCGGACAGGTCCCGGCCGCGCTGCTCGAGGCCATCGGCGCGATCTGCCCGGTCGAGCGCATCGCCGACCGGATCGCGGCCTACCACCGGGCCGGCGCGGACCACGTCGGGTTGGTCCCGGCGACAGCGGCGGATCCCGGCGGCAAAGCACTGCTCGCCGCGCTGGCCCCGCTGGCCACCGGGGGAGTAGTCGGATGAGCGAGCCCGGGGGACGGCAGCCGGCGGAGCTTGCGGAGCCGGCGGGGTGGGTAGGCATCGACCTGGCCCACCGGTTCGCCGGCGAGTCGGTGGGCCGCGCGCTGGAGCTGTTCGGCGAGAAGTGGACGCTGCTGATCATGCGGGAGGCGTTCTTCGGGGTGCGCCGCTATGGCCAGCTGGCTCGCAATCTGGCCATACCCCGGCCCACGTTGTCCGCCCGGTTGCGCACCCTGGTCGAGGCCGGCCTGCTGGAGCGGGTGCGCTACGCCACCGACCCGGAGCGCCACGAGTACCGGCTGACCCGCGCCGGGCTGGACCTGTTTCCGGCGATCGTGACGCTGATGCGCTGGGGGGATACCTATCGGGCCGGCCCGGATGGCCCGCCGATCGTGTTGCGTCACCAGAACTGCGGGCGTCCGACCGAGGCCTACCTGGCCTGCCGGGAGTGCGGCGAGGAGATCACCGCCCACAACGTCACCCCGGAGCCCGGCCCCGGGTTCCGGTCGGTGCGCTAGCCCGCGCAACACGTGTTGGCCCCTACTAGCTCAACACCCGCATCTCGGCAATCGCGTTGAGCGCCGGAGCCGATTTGCGGCTCCGTTTGTCGAGTTCACGGTTGTTGTCAACAGCGGGTGAACCGCGCCGATCAGCTGGTGGAACGCGCTTTCCGGCCATTAAGGTGAGGAGCATGCCAGCGAGCAAGTCACCAGCCGAGCGTGCCTCGGCGGGGTCACCGGTCGGCCCGGTGACGCTGCAGGACGTCGCGGACACCGCTGGTGTGTCCCGGGCGACCGCCTCCCGGGTGCTCAACGGCAGCTCCCGGGTGGTCGGCCCGGAGCTGGCCGACCGGGTCGTCCGGGCCGCCAAGTCGCTGCGATACGTGTCGAACGCGCCGGCTCAGGCACTGGCCAGGGCCACCTCGACGGTGGTCGGACTGATCGTGCACGCGGTCGACGACCCGTACTTCTCCGCGATCGCCGCCGGCGCGATGCGGGTGGCCACCGCACACGACCTGCTCACCATGATGGCCAGCACCTTCCGCGACCCGGATCGGGAGATCG
>Ga0193743_1002664_pt1 | contig 12387 bp, 15 predicted proteins | sample L2c2metaG_FD_143038 | JGI IMG/M metagenome (GOLD analysis project Ga0193743, IMG submission 143038) | Soil microbial communities from a riparian zone of the East river system, Colorado, United States - L2c2 | ecosystem: Environmental > Terrestrial > Soil > Riparian zone | place: USA: East River... | reverse complement strand
AACGATCCTCATTTCAAATTTCAAGTTCTTCACGTAGGTCTCTTTCTCTGCATCGTTGGTCTAGATTTGAACAACTAGCAATCCAGCACAATGTAGTTGCTTTGCGTGGTGAGGAGGCTCGGAAAGCATACTTCGACAACAAGAGTTTAGACTTTTCTGAAGGGTATAGAATATTAATGGGTGGAGTGCGTCTGGGTTGTGTCCTTTCAATGAATTTGACCCTGGATTATTTTCCCACTAGGCTCCCATGCTTAACGAAATCAATATACAAGAGACCACGAACGATGATGTATCGTCATTCAACAAGCACCTTGTCAAGTTGTTCAACAGGAACAGACTCTCAGATGGTGAGTGTTGTATCAGTTCTATGATTTGTTCTGGAAATCTTCTGATCATCGCTGTGAAAATGAATAGTTCTCCCCAGCTTATTTTCTGATATCGACAAGCGCATGAAGACCTGGGGGAAGCAGGGCCAAATGGATCCTTTCAAGACGATCTACGATGTCTGTGGTCCTTGCGCTTTCGCTTATTGTCGAAAGAACCTAATAAATTTATGTAGCTTGTCTTTCAAATGACAGTACGGATGGCCACTTGTGCTGAACTCTCAGACAACTTCAAGGCGATCGAGGAGATCCAAGCACTCTACTGGAAGCTGGAGAAGAGTGCCACACCAACGGCACTTCTCCTTCCTTGGTTCCCCGGACCGGCAAAGAAGAGAAAGGAACAAACGACGAAAGACCTATATATAAAGTTGCAGGATTATATTGAGCTGAGGAGGAATGCTGATGTGCCTTGTTCTGATGCCATCGATATCTTATTGGGAGAAGGTTTGTCTACTGCAGACATCGTAGGGGTGAGTCAACGTCAACAGTAAATCAACGGACGGGAGCAATTTCAGTCTAATATATACTTAATAGTTCGTCCTCTCGGTCATTTTTGCGGGAGTGATCAATACTGGAATTAACTGTTTGTTCTCTGCATTTCTTATTGCTGACGTCGCGCTTAATGTACTTTTTGACGAATAGCGTGCTGGGCGCTTGTTTACCTTGCTTCGCACGCCGAATGGAGGGCTAAAGCCAAAGCAGAGGTAGATGCTCTGATCTACAAACACACGACGAACTCCTCCAACGAACCGTTGCACAAGCGACTTGCGGCTATCCACATCTCGGCATGGGAAGACGAAATGCCTGTGCTTGAACTCGTTATTAGAGAAACCCTTCGCCTCTCTTTGAACGGGGTCACTCTTCGTCGTAACATTCTGGAGGATATGACGTTATCTGGCGGCCTCATCAAGCGCGGGGATTTCGTTGCTTTCTCGTTGGCGGATGCTCATTTGAACCCAGAAATATATCCGCGGCCATATGAGTTTGAGCCGGCTAGATTTTCTGAAGGACGAGAGGAAGATAAGAAAGGCACGTTTTCGTTTCTCGGCTGGGGTGCTGGTGCGTTTCCATTTTCTTAAATTGGCTCCCCATGAACTGATGTAAGTATCTACATCTCTGCCTCACAGGACGTCATCCTTGCACAGGGATGAAAGTTGCGAAATTGGAAATCAAGATCGTTGTCGCTTTCATGCTTGCCGGCTTCGAGTTCGACCTTGTTGACAAGTTTGGTAAACCTCTGACGGAGTTTCCCAAGCCGGACAGGAATGATATTCATCAGGTCAGTTGAGTTTTTAATTTGTTTTAACCCCTTACTTAGCATTCGTCTATTGTCGATCTAGTCAAGGCCGCTTGGAGACCCGTGCTATTTCCAGTTTGAGAGGATTGTTGAGTGATAATCGATAAGGAGATACTCAATTGTGCCTTAAAGCTGTAACTGGCGTCGAGTTGTCTTTATGTATGCTTGAAAATATAAATAAATGAAACATGGCTAAGGTAGGCGACAGGCGTTCTGGTCGACATCACATGATGTGACACGTCTGTGACCTGCCCGGGGCGCCAGCCTTCCCATGCTTCAATTCATCGTGATTTGACCATTTCGTTCGTGTTTTTAATTACTGCAGAGATTTCTATATAACTGTAAAGAATAAAGAATTATTAAAGTGAATAAAGTACAAAAAAAGCGATATTTTAAAAGGAAATTAAGAGATTTTAGCTCTTTGTCTTCCTCCCGAAACTCATTTTTCCCTTGTATTTTAGCCAGTTTTCGCCTCTTGTTGCCCAGATTGGTCCATCCAGATAGGTTTGTAATTGGGTTGTATCTTCTTTTACGACTCCAGTGGGACATACAGGGTTTTTCTGAGTGAGCAAGAATTGACGCGACGCTTAATGATTGGCAAAGCCTAATTTAGCACAATATCACACGTAGATTGCAATGGGGCACACTCGCATGACCGTCTTTTAAAAATCGGTCCGCAAGAAAATGGTTGTTTTGAAGCTATCTAAAATTTGTTGCAGCCACTTTTTCTATTTACCAAGAATTGCCTGTGCCCCATTACATTCTTTCGCTTTCTCCTGCCAAATGTCACACTGCATCACAATTCTATCACGTGATGTTGACCATAACGCCTGTCGCCTACCTTACTGCGAGCGTAGTCCTACAGCCTAATGAAGCATGCTAACCTGTAGTTCGTACAAGTGTATATATAATCAACACTGCTAAGGATCACCCAGGTGTTTCTTTTGCAGTGTCGAGAAGATATATTTTTCGTTCATGATCATACCAAATCTATGGAACGTGGCCCATGCATGCCTTACGTCTTTACTGAAGCAAGTAGGTGAAAAAATATATATAATGTAACTTGCATGTAAAAATGGCTGCTCTTTTGGCCCGAGAATACCGGATCAACCTAGCGTGTGTAATTATTGAACAATAAAAGAAGATAGCTAACCCACGGTCTCCTTGACAATTGGCTGCCAGTGGGGAACGGTTTGAGGGCATTCCATACCGTGGCTGAGTCTGTGTGCTGGCTTTGCAAAAGAAAAAAAGAAAATCAAAGGGAAGCTGCTAATTAAACGGAGCAGTTCAAAAGTCCATCATTAGAGAGTTCGGACAGGATGCTGCTTACGTCATCGTGGGAAAGTGGCATGGTCGGTTGAGTTTAGGCTGAGAGATCTTCAGTGCTCTTTAAAGTCTTTTTTTTTTTGTCTTAGTGGGACCCCTTTGTGGGCTCTGAAAGGCTTTTAAAGCCATGACTCCACCTCCAGAGTCTGTCCTATCGCATATGCGTGACTTTGACGATCCTTTTTCAACCGCTGGCGACATGAAATACCACCTTCAAAACCTCCTTGACAGCAAGGAGAAACAGCTTCAGCAAGCAGGCAGTCTCGGGCAGCGGGTTCTGGCCCAACAGATGGAACTAGAAGAACGCATTAGGCAGCTACACATGCTCGAGTCAGATAAAGGAGAAGACGATGAGATCGACCTCGAGGCGCGTGAACGATACCGTGAGCTAGCAGATACTGTCTTGTCATGGGATTCGGAAAACGCGCAATTATCCAGTGCTTTCGGTGGCAGCTCACAGGTGCGTGGCGTTTGTAACATTGCTACCTAATCCTTGAGTTCTTTTTATATTACAGCGTTTTCTTAATGGCAGTTCTCATTCGCCCCACATGCCTTATGGCGACCTGCCCCGTGAAGAGCCAGAACGAACAAGGGCTTTTGTTAGCACATCTGCTGCACAGTCCCGACGCGCAAAAAATGCGGCCCATCGTGCTGATGATGTCGGTGAGTTCCAGCTTTCTCTTCGATTACGTCTTCATCTATCTAGCAATGAACTTAACCCCTTCCTTTATCAGAATTCGCGTTCGATATCGGCAGCGGACTGATTACTGAAGTCCGCCGCTTGCAGAGTCTCCTCGGCGAACGAGATAAGGCTATTCAGGACATGAAAGAAGAGAAGGACGACCTCGAGAAAACGGTCGAAGCGCTCAGGACTAATCTCAGACAGCAAGAACAAAGCAGTGGTATGTTTTTTTGATTTATGTTTTCTTCATGTAATGATATCTTTTATAGACAAATATAAGGAAGAAAACTGGAATCTCGAAGTTGCTCTACAAGAATTACGTAGCCAACACAATGACGCCCAGGCTGCAACTCAACGTCTAGAAACCGAACATAAACGTCTTACTAAGGCACTCGCCGTCGCCCGTGATAATGCCGACCACCACAAGGTTGAAAGTGAAAGATTGCAAAGCACTCTCGAGGAAGTGAAGAACAAGCATGAAACCGACATTGCTCAGGCACGTAAACACGCGGCGGGACTTGCACGCGACAAGTCGGACCTTCAGCAAACTATCGACACCTTAAAAGCAGAAAATGCTCGTGCTGGAAGACGGCTTCCTAGATTTGGTTCTCCACTCACACCAGCTGCTAAGGATGGCACAGGCTTTCTTACCCCCTCTGACCACGACGATCACGATTCTGACGTCTTCGGTACTACTGGAGGAGCCTCTACTAACCGTAGGACAATGGACGTCTCTGGCATGTTCGGTGCTGATGACTTGGGCTCTGACTTTGCTGATTCTCCCGAACCTTCACCCCTTCGAAAACCATTTTTGGCAGCCAATCACCCCAGTAATGAGATCGAAGCGCTGCAACAGCGACTGGCTCATGCTCAGAGGCAAATCAACACCTTGAAAGGCTCCTTAAACCGTGAAAAACAGCATCGGATGCGGCTGGAAGGTGGTGCTGGCGGTGGTACGGTCATTTATGACGAGGAAGGGGATGAGAACGAAGACTATGTCGACGAGAACGCCGTTGCTGCCGAAGGCAAAAAATCAACTAAGAGGTCTACGACACCATTCAAGGTGGGAGCCACACGTGGTGTGCGTGGCGGGCGTGGTCGCGGACGCGGACAGGGTATAAACGAGCTCATCCAGAAACTTGGCATGGCCGCCGATAGCCCGGCATCAGAGTACAACGACGACGAGCCCAATTTCGATAATGCGCCTGCTGTACCCTCCATCCCTATCCGTTTCAGCGGACCCGAGGACGAGGAGGACGAAGTTTCGCAGTTCTTTGGTAACAGCCAGGGCCTTGGTCAGCAGGATGAGGTAGAGGACGAAGGACGACCAGAGCGTATTTCTCGCTCTCCTTCTCCTTCTCCTTTGGATCATGCAGCGTCGAACCGGAGCAGTGTCGATGGAATGGACCCTGCCTTCGCCAACGTTCTCCGTCGTGTGCCATCCAACGGATCTTATACTGGTAGTCCTTTACGCCAATCTGTCCTTGGACGCTCTGCGAGGGGGGGTGCTGTACCTCGTCGACCAAGGGGTGGAGTGCCTTTCAAAGAAGCTCGCCCACCTTCCATTGTGGGTGCTCCTGAGGTCCTTGCTGCTGAACTAGGGGGTGTAGATTCTTCTCCCATGAAGTCGTTCAATACATCTTTGTTGAACGAGGCCGAGATTCCTGAGGAAGACGATGACGGCGAGGAGTATATCAGGATCAAAAAGGTTGAGAAAGTTGAGTTTGGGTGCCAGGCTGAGGTGTTGGAAGAGGAGAAAACAGTTATCTTGCCGGAACCGACTATCATCGTCCCAAAACCTGCGCCAGTCGTTATCCATTCGGAAATGGGTGTTCAGTCCGATCCTGAGCCTGAGCCTGTCCTCCCGCCAAAGGTGATCATGCTGGACATGGCTCTTCAGACAGAACCGGAACCTATCGTTGTCGTTGCCAAATCGGAGATGGGTATCCAACATGATGCTCCCCAGCCTGTCGTCCCGGCCCCACCCATTCTTGTAGATAATGGAGTAGGCACAGATCCTGTGCTTAAACCGACCCTAGTACAAGCTGAGACCCAGACCAAAGATATCCAACCGACACCTCTTGTGATTGGGCAAAGGCGGACTTCTTCCATATCTCCCGACCCCACCCGTAGAGCAACTATCACACAAGCTGATATCTCACATGCAAGCGTTAGTGTCGGTGATAGCACGATCACGCGCAGCTTTTTGGTTCAGCGACACGACGAAGAACTGGACCAAGACGAAATCGGTGAAGGAGAGACTGGAATCGATACGGATTATCACGATGCAAGAACGTCGACACCTTCCGAAGATTTCCATTCACTACTAACTATGACCGATAACGACTATTCAGACTCAGAGGATGACGCAGAGAGCATCAAGGCCTCCCACTTCTCAAGCGTCCGTGATCAATCGACGATTTCTGTTAATCGTCAGCCGCGAGTCGCGTCGTCTTTCTATGCGAATATCCCTGTTTCACAAACGGTGTCCTACGAGACAGTTGGCGTTAGTGCTAATTTGTATGAGCCGCCTGAGCCTGTTGTTATTGAGGCACCGAAACCAGAGGTTAAAGAGATCTCGATCCAGACGGATGAATGGAAACCTCCAACGTCACTTCCTGCTCCTGCTTCTGCTGTTATTCCTGCTGCTCCAGTTCAATCTCTGAACTCCGTTGTTGGTCCAGCTCCAGGTCTTTATCGCGTCGGATCTATGGGTCATCAATTCCAGTTTGTTCCTCCTCCACCTTCATCCAATGGAATTCCTCCGCCTCCTGCCGGTATGCCTGGTGCACCATCCCCCGTACCCACTCCTCTATCATCTGTTTTCCGTGATTCAACGGGTACCTTCGGTCGTCGCAGTGCCGTTTCTGATGGGCGTCGGTCTATTGAATCTTTGGTTTCTTCCAGTACTGCTGCAGATGAAGCATCTAGTCGCTCTCGTGTACCATCATCTTCGGCTGGAAGTACGTTATTTGTTGCTGTTGATAAAACGAGACCACCGATGATGGCCCTTCCTCCTCCACCCAAATTACCTCCTCCACCTAACAGCATGCCACCACCTGCTTTTATACCCGAACGCAGGGTACCTTCCTTTGATGGTGGTCCTCCTGCAAGGCCATCGTCTCCACCACCACCGGAGCTCATTCAACGAGCAACGACGCCTCTAGGTTCTGTTTTGTCCGTTCCTGGCGCAAAAGGGGTATACAACCTGCGCCAACATGGGTCAAGCATGCCGCCTTCTCAGGCTGGATTAAGACAACCACCTTCGACTAGCAGCTTCCGATCAGCTGCAAATGCTGCCAACTATGCCCAAGGGTCAATTCTTCCATCCAATGGTCTACCCTCGCATAGTGTTAGAGAGAGAGAGAGACGTGAGTTCTCGACAACATCTCTCATCTCGGAGCACAGCGGGGTGGCTTCACCTCGATCGTCGATATCCTCCGGCCATCATCCATACCGTCATACTCCAGCTGCCAACGAGCCTCCGACGACACCAGATAAGACGGCTGACCTCACACCTCGTGCGATTGACAATGGATCCTCAACGGATCCGGTGATCATCCATGCCATTACTCAGACGATGATCGGAGAATTTTTGTACAAGTATACGCGTCGTACGATTGGGAAAGGTGTTGGAGAAAAAAGACATAAGCGTTTCTTCTGGGTGCATCCTTATACCAAGACTTTGTATTGGAGTTCGGCTGATCCTGGGTCGTCGAATGTTTCGGAGTCTAGTGCAAAAAGTGGTATGTTGCTTTTCTTTTGCTTGAGTCTCTCTCAAGGATCTGGCTTACTGGTTACTACAGCTTACATTGAAGGAGTTCGTTCCGTGCTCGATCCTAATCCCATGCCTCCCGGTCTTTATCAATATAGTGTTGTCATTTCTACGCCACAACGCGAGATGAAGATTACCGCTCCCACCAAGGACAGGCATGATATCTGGTTGAATGTATGCTTTTTTCTTTTTTCTTTCTTTTCTTTTGATGTTTAAACAGCATTGTCTCTGAAATGCAGGCCCTGAAATATCTTCTTTCTCGGCCTAATAATCTCAACGTCATGTCTCCTGCGAACAATACAGTGTTGCCCCAAACTCCCGGATCTGCAGATCTTACTGACGACGAACATCGACAACAACGGCAACGACCCATGGCTACCCCACCAGGCCAACGTAGTCCTCGAAGTCCAACTAAGAAGGACACGTGGATCACTACTCCTCGTGGGCAGCGTAGTAGATCGCAAATATCGATCAATAGATCCGCCAGCAAACGATCGGGAACGCCTGCTCTGGAATATCTTCGTTGGAACAATGGACCCGAGAGCCCGTACAGCCCTGACAAATCATTCGTCAATGTCCCGCTCCAGGACTCAGAAGATCTAGATTTCGAGTTGCATAGTGATCCTCAATTTGACGAAGGTTTTGAAGGATTGGAGAACGTTCGTGCGTGCTGTGATGGACGACACACAGTGGGTCATTCTGGGAAAATCCACCACCACCACCATCATCATCATCCACATCAGCAAGGTACCCTCAACAGTCGACGAAGCGCTGATAACCAACATCTTGACCCCAATCTTCATGAAAATCCACGACCTTCATCTCCTGCGTGGTCTTTCCGATCTCGAACGGGAAGCAGTCAATCTCATGAAGGTTCGGGCGGAGGGGGAATCTTTTCGTGGGGACGAGGTGAAGATGGGAAACTCCGATTTGGGTCGAGGAGGTCTGCCAAGTCATCGTTGCCTGTCCAAGACTAGTCGCAAAAATATACAGGAAAATGATTTGTTTGTTTCTTTTTTTTTCTCTAATAGTGCATCTATCTGTTCGGACTTATCAGGGTTACTTCCTTCTGCTCACACTCATTTCTTTTCCTCGTTTTCCTTCTTTTTTTTTTTACCTGAGCTCCTCTTCTCACTGCTTGTCCTGTCTCTTCTATATGCCGCACCAGTCTTGTTTTCCCCGAAGCTAAAATCCTATTATTCCGTTCTAATTTAGACTCCCTACTACTCAGTCGACGTCTCTCTATATCTATGATACATTCCTTTTTTTATATATCCCTTTTTCTACCTTTACCCTGTTACTTTGCTCCTTCATCTCTCTTTTCTTCGTTTCTCTCTTGTATGCCATCACAATCGTTGATATCACATCCCCGTTATCTTGTGCCATTACTGATGAGGAATCAATACCACTTTTTTTTTGCTTAATCCGATTATACTAATACCGGTCGTTGTTAGTGTCAGGATCGAATGTCTGAACCAAACAAAAGACCAAACAGGACTCCTATCGTTTGAGTAGAGTCGGGGGGTCGAGACCAATGTACCCTCACACGAACCACATTCCACAGCCGCCACACTCTGCTGGTCTCAATTACCAAGGTGAGCGTAAATTCACCTGCCGACTGTTTATAGAATACGAATTTGTAGGTTTGAGGCCACGTATTGACCCTGCGCAAGTACCATCTCCAATAGCAAGTACTGAGATAGACCGTCAAACATGGGAGTCAAAGACAAAGACGTTTATGACTTTACCTGGCACATATGTCCCACTGTGCACCTCAGATTTCATAGCAGTCGATCAAGGTAACTTCGGCTCATGCTAATTTACATATCTTCTGACTATTCGCCAGGCAATTCTTCTCCCAAATTTGTTCGAGTGTCCACTTGGAATATGCCAAGTACTTCACGTCTCGCTTCCAATTGTAAAATACCTCTAGCAGCCGTATTCCAACCTTTTTCTGAACTGGATCCGCGCGAGGAGCCGATACCAGTGGTCAATTTAGGAAACATGGGTCCTCCCCGATGCCAAAGATGTAGAGGATACATCAATCCTTGGTGTACTTGGGTCGCTGGTGGTGTGAAGTGGAAATGTAATCTATGTTCCCATGAAACGGAAGGTTCGCGACTAAGCCTTCTCAAAATTGCTGCGCACTTACTGTACTACCTGCAGTTGCCTCAGATTACTTCTGCAACCTGGATGCAAATCTCCTCCGCCTTGATCTTATGGAACGGCCTGAACTGACAAAAGGAACAGTCGACTTTAACGTCCATTCTTCCGAAGAATATTGGGGCAAAAATCCTCCGCCACAAATATCAATGCCCTATTACCCAGTAGAACCTCCACCCATGGGCAGCAGACAACCAGAACCTATGAATATCATATTCGCATTTGATGTTTCAAGTGAAGCTGTGACGTCAGGTTTCTTGGAATGTGCTTGTGCCGCTCTGAAGGATTTGCTATACCCGAGCGAAGGTGATGTAGACGATGTGTGTTTTTCGCGGAACGGCCGTATGACCATCATTACATTTGACTCGACCTTGCATTTCTATGACCTCACCGTGCGTGCGATACTTCATTGCTCTTCAGAACGCTGAATATATTCCTAGTCAGATCTCACCCCTACACTCGTCATGGCAGATCTCGACGAAGTCTTTGTTCCCATCAAAGACGGCTTGTTTGTGAAACCGGTCGAACGAAGGTATGAATCCATTGTTTTATTTATTCTGCTTTCCTGAACTTGACATTTTAAGATCAGCAATTGAAGGCCTTCTCGACTCAATTCCAAATCGTTTTTCCTCCTTCCCATCGGCTACCTCTGCCTTTGGCTCAGTCGTTGTCGCGGGCCTTGCAGCTCTTGTAAGCTCCATATCTCATGAATGTAGAGCTGGAGCTTACTCAGTTAGGTTGGGCGTGGCGGGCACCTTGTCGTTTTTCAAAGTACACTGCCAACCATTGGTTATGGTGCTTTACCTTCCCTCCAACCCACCTCTGCGAATGAATCCTCGACTGACTCAGACCCAATCTTCCACAAGCCCCGGTCTCCAGCCTGGCCTTCGCTGGGCGCCGATTGTGCCCTCCAAGGGATCGGTGTTACTCTGTTCCTGGCACCGTCTAAATTCATAGATATAGCCAGTATAAGTATTGTTGCCAATAAGACGGGTGGAGACATATTTTTCCATCCCAGGTTTGAGATAATCAGAGATGGAGCTGTATTAAAGGGCCAATTGAGAAGAGTTTTGAAACGGATGCAGGGCTATGACTGTATGATGAGGGTGCGGTGTTCCAAGGGTATGTCAATCGACTTTTCCTCCAATTGTCCTATCTTCTTTTGTTATCTCTCGACGAACTCACATTAACCATCTTCCCCTAGTACAGGCCTCCAAATCGAAAAATACTATGGAAATTTCCATTTCCAGAATCAATCTTCTCCAGAGCTAGCCTTCGGCATCCTTGACTCTGATAAAGCTATTTCTGTGTCATTATCACATACGCACAAACTTGATCCACGAGGTCATGCATTTCTTCAGAGTGCAGTATTGTATACGACTGTGGACGGTGAAAGGAGAGTAAGGGTGTGTAATTTAGCGTTGAACGTGGTTGAGATGGCTGGGAACGTATTTCAATATGCCGAGTTTGAGACGACTGTGTGTCATATGGCTCGGGAAGGTGAGTTCAATATTCTGATATGGTGGTGGGACTGATGGGAACAATTTTGGTTTGATCTTAGCTATGGCAGCTATGGCAGCTGAAGAAACGTTATCTATTCGGGAAGGCCTCACGGAAAAATGCGCTTCTATCCTGCTAGGATATCGGACGTTCTGTGCGGCTGATACACGGAGCACACAGGTGCTTGCTTTTTCTTTCGCGTTTCCTCACTCTAGAATACTAAATGTTTCATTCATTCATTCTAGTTGATCATTCCGGAGGCTTTCCTTCCTCTCCCAGCATATACATTAGCTCTCCAAAAATCTAAGCCACTTAAAGGTACCTGCCATTGTCTTTGCAGTCTATCTGTGTCCCAGTGTCTCATTTACATTCTACCATAGCCCGCCAAGTCTCTCCTGATGTTCGCAACTACTACATCCACCGAATATTATCCATGAGCCCACAGGACCTTCTCTATTGTTTGTATCCACGGCTACTTGCGTTGCATGATCTGGATGATCAAATTGCACTGCCGTTTGCCGTTGAGGATGCTGGTGTAACTGTTGACGGTGGAAACGATGAAGCTTTACGAACGCAGGCGCAAATACAGCAGACATCAATACCGATGCCTGCGTGCATGCGAAATGGTCATTTGTTCATGGAAGCCGGTGGGGTTTACCTCATAGGTAAGTAACTCCCTAGACCTTCCCTTTTGGATGCCCATCTTCCGTTGAAGGATTCAGGGGAGGGTCGTCGTCATTGTCTGTCTTATCCTTATGTTAGCCTCGTACAGATAGCGAAGAAGTTGTGATATTTTGGATTGGGTCAAGTGTTTCACCCCAACTCTTATTGGATCTTTTTGGGACGGAGGATATCAATGCTCTAAATCCTTACACGGCACGTAGTGTCCACCGGTTTCTCTACAATTACTCACTTATCTTTCTCCCCTTCTACCCTTAATAGCACGAGCTCCCAATTCTTCCTACCAGGCTCTCCAACCAGGTGCGCAACATCCTCGCTACGCGGCAAGCACGGCGTGGGCGGCCGGGGAAGATGCATATTGCGCGTCAGAATTTGGATGCGGCTGAGATAGAGTTCAGCGATATGCTTGTAGAGGATCAAAATAATGGGGCTATGTCGTATACCGACTGTAAGGATTTCAGGATTGTCTGTGATTGTGGATGTTTTCACTAAGCCTTTCTTGTTCCTTTGACAGATCTAGCTGTTGTTCATCATCAGATCGCGATCGTGGTGAGTGGTTAGCCTTACCTATTGATTGTTC
>Ga0193743_1002663_pt1 | contig 12387 bp, 7 predicted proteins | sample L2c2metaG_FD_143038 | JGI IMG/M metagenome (GOLD analysis project Ga0193743, IMG submission 143038) | Soil microbial communities from a riparian zone of the East river system, Colorado, United States - L2c2 | ecosystem: Environmental > Terrestrial > Soil > Riparian zone | place: USA: East River... | reverse complement strand
CAATTCGCATCCTCATCTTTATCATTCTGCCGTCGTGGGGTTTGACGAATGCCGCAGCCACTCTGGTTGGACAGAACCTCGGCGCAAAGCAGCCAGATCGCGCCGAGAAATCTGTGTGGCGTACGGGACTGTACAACGTGCTTTTCCTGGGAAGCATCGGCGTTGCTCTCATCATCTTCGCGACGCCGGTTGTGAGGCTGTTTATCAGCGATCCTGCAGTTGTTCCGATTGCTGCGACCGCGTTGCGCATCTTGAGTTGCGGCAACATCGCCTATGGAATGGTCATGCTGCAAGCCTTCAATGGCGCGGGCGACACAATAACGCCGATGGTTGTAAATTTCTTCGGCTTCTGGATGTTCCAGATACCCATGGCGTGGTGGCTTGCTCTGCACACAAATCTGCACCAATATGGGGTATTTCTGGCACTTGTCCTCTCTGAGGCTACGATTGCCTTGTCCAGCATATTGATCTTTCGCAGAGGACGGTGGAAGGTGCAGAAGATTTAGTGCGGCTCCTCAGTACAAACCAGCTGCAAACCTACAGCGGCGACGCTCCATTGTTGAGACAAGATCACGGGTTTGCGCAATTAAGGATCCGTTTTAAGGCTTCTTCGTTACTGATATGCGCGCTGGAGCCGCTCCACGTCTGCTGTCGCAACTTAATCACCATCACCCTAACGCTAATACTGGCGTATGACGTGGAGTATCTTCTCGAGCCTAGAAATCCCGCCTGTCCGTATGCTGGTATGCAGTGCAGTAGGGGGTGGTGTCGCTTTAGGAAGGGCACGCTGCATATGGCAGTGGCATAGGTATCCCACATTGGAAACGGCCTTATGGCTCTGCGATCGCGCCGCTGAATGAAAACCGTGTCATGGGGTCGCGGGAACGGTTCAGCACACATCCTTCAGCTGGCACTCGGAAAGATGTGTGCAGCAGTGACCAAAGCCGTCTCTGGTCACCATTTAGAATCAATTACTTACAATTATCCCTCAAAAGACCTCCACGTTTCGGAGCCTTTGGTTTCCCATCGCATAGAAGGCGAATCGCCGATCACCCCGTGTCGCTCCTCACTAGAACAAGCGGAAATCGTCATTCGACCGTAGGGATTTGGTTTCCGCAGCGAAGAACCTCTTCTCTACCCAGTCGGTCTCCTAGCCAACTGGACTTCGAACACCTGCGAATACAATCAAGAAGAGCTCGGGTAGTGAGCAGCGTCTGCCACACGCGCCAAAGGAAGAGTATGTGCGACACCGCAACGCCTGTTTCCAATCTTCTCGAACAGCGTGCGATCCGGAAGATCACCTGGCGGCTTGTTCCTTTCCTGATGCTTCTCTACTTCGTGGCTTTCCTCGATCGTATCAACGTAGGCTTCGCCGCGCTGACAATGAACAAGGATATAGGCCTGACATCGCAGATGTTCGGCCTCGGCGCGGGTATCTTCTTCTTCGGCTATTTCGCATTCGAAGTACCCTCCACCCTTATCTTGCACAAGGTCGGGGCGCGTTTCTGGATCGGCCGAGTCATGATCACCTGGGGCGCGGTCTCGGTCGCAATGGCCTTTATTCAAGGCCCGATTAGCTTCTATGTCGTCAGGTTTCTGCTCGGGCTTGCGGAAGCCGGCTTCTTCCCTGGGATCATCCTCTATCTCAGCTACTGGTTCCCAGCACGTCATCGCTCGGCAGTAACCGCCATGTTTATGGCTGCCGCTCCCGTTGCCGGACTCATCGGCTCGCCGCTCTCAGGTGCCCTCATGCAGCTTAACGGCCTGCTTGGTCTCCGAGGCTGGCAGTGGCTCTTCCTCCTGGAAGGCATCCCTGCTGTAGTGCTCGGCTTCATAACCTTCCGCTTTCTTACCGATCGTCCCGCCGACGCAGCCTGGCTCACCGCGGATGAACGCGATTGGCTTTCATCCGCAATCCAGCAAACCGACATCAAGGATCCTCGCAGCCACAGCGCTTGGCATGCCTTGGCGGACTGGAAGGTCCTGGCACTATCGCTCGCATACTTCGGCACCTCCGCTGGCCTGTACACGATTGGTTTCTGGGCTCCGCTGATCGTCGAGGGCCTGGGGTTCTCAGTCTTCCGTGTAGGTCTCCTGGTTGCCATTCCGAACCTCATCGCCGTAATCGGCATGATCCTTTGGTCGCGCAACTCCGACCGCACCGGAGAGCGCTACTGGCACGCCGCGCTGGCTTGCCTCATTGGCGCCATCGGGATGGCCGTGGCCGCCCGCGCCGGTTCCTCGGCTTTTCTGGCCATCACCGGACTCTCACTCACCGCATTCGGCGTCAGCGCCGCCAAACCACCTCTCTGGAGCCTGCCAACTACCTTCTTTGCCGGCACTGCCGCCGCCGCGTCCATCGGACTTATCAACTCGCTCGGCACCCTAGGCGGCTTCGCCGGACCTTACATGATCGGTTCAGCCAACGGAACCGGCGGAGGTTTCACTCGCGGACTCTACCTCGTCGGAGGTACGCTGATAGTGTCCGCTGTCACCATCATCATCATGCGTCTGGTAGTGCATCGTCAGGCTAACTAAAATCTTCAAACCCGAAAGGCCGTCTTACATGCCTCATTCTAATCAAGCTAATCGCAGCTACAAGATTGCAGTGATCCCCGGCGACGGAATCGGCAAGGAAGTAGTCCCTGAAGGCATAAGGGTCCTCGAAGCCGCTGCTGAAAAGTACGGCTTCAAACTTCAGCTCGATAAGTTTGACTTCGCATCCTACGACTACTACCAGAAACACAACAAGATGATGCCCGACGATTGGAAGGATCAGATTGGCCACCACGACGCCATCTTCTTCGGAGCTGTTGGCTGGCCGGAGAAGATTCCCGACCATATCTCACTCTGGGGATCGTTGATCCAATTTCGCCGTGAGTTCGATCAGTACGTCAATCTTCGTCCGGTCCGCCTGATGCCCGGCGTACCCTGCCCTCTCTCCGGTCGCAAGCCTGGCGACATCGACTTCTTCGTAGTTCGTGAAAATACCGAGGGCGAGTACTCATCCATCGGCGGCAGAATCTTTCCCGGCACCGACCGCGAAGTTGTCGTTCAGGAGACCGTGATGACCCGCGTAGGCGTCGACCGCATCTTGAAATTCGCCTTCAATCTCGCGCAGAGACGTGAAAGAAAACATCTCACCTCCGCCACCAAGTCCAACGGAATCTCCATCACGATGCCCTATTGGGACGAGCGCGTGCTCGAGGTGTCCAAAGCCTTTCCCAATGTCACCTGGGACAAATTCCACATCGATATTCTCACTGCTCACTTCGTTCTTAACCCCGACCGCTTCGACGTCGTCGTAGCCTCGAACCTCTTCGGAGACATTCTTTCCGACCTTGGCCCCGCATGCTCGGGAACCATAGGCATAGCCCCTTCCGGCAACATCAACCCCGAACGTCGCTTCCCATCACTCTTCGAGCCCGTGCACGGCTCGGCTCCTGACATCGCCGGCAAGGGCATCGCAAATCCAATCGGCCAGATCTGGTCAGCAGCCATGATGCTTGATCACCTCGGCGAGGTAGAAGCTGGCGAAGCTATCATCAAAGCCATTGAAACTACGTTGGTCGACAAATCGGTCTGCACCCGAGATGTTGGAGGAGAAAGCAGCACCTCAACCGCTGGCAAAGCCATCGCCAACGCGCTCGCCTCAGTCCACGCGCTAACCTAAATGCGTTACGTGTGTAAAGCTGACTCCCGCCAACCTTCCCTAGCATGAGGAGCGGAACCGACGTATTGCTACGCTTGACTTTTCGTTTACTAATCCAGCGCAGATACAACTCCTAGAAAGCCGACCAACCGGACGTTATTCAATACAAGAGCGTTTATCAGTTCTAGAGGCCGATGCTTTCCCAAGTCTAGGGGGAAATGCATATTTCAGCGTAACCACACTCGAACTGCCATCCGGCATTAGAGTGATTGCGATCAGCCGCCCATACTCGTCACTACCCAACGGAGCCACATCTTTGCCCGTCAGAGCATGCACTATCTTGGGAACGGACGCTCTATGCCCCACAACAAGTATCGATTCGTTCGGCTTCAGTGAGTCACGAACCTTCACGATCAACTCGTCAAAGTTATCCTGAGGTACCACAACAGGAACCACTTTCGTCTTGTGTGCGAGCGGCGCTGCAGTTTCCTGTGTCCGGATCAGCTCTGTCGTAAAGATATGTTTCACATTCGCATCGGAGAGTATCTGAGCGAGCGAACATGCCTGCTCCTGCCCCTTCGGAGTTAGTGTAGGGTTAGGCTCTGTCCCATAGCGGTCCGCGTGCCTGGTGACGAAGATTGTGGACTGTGCCTGCGCGATATGAAAAGAACCGCACAAAGCTACCAGGCCCAAAAGTTTTAGTATTCTTATAGCTCTCATGCGCAAGTTGTACTAATCATCAAGCCGCCGATTGAATATTTCATAAAAATCTGGGGATTCCTGCCCACGCGTATTTTCAGCGAGTTCTTCTCAGGCAGAATCGAGGTTATGGATCGTCGAGAACTTCTGAAGGCCGGTCTCGTCAGCGCCGGTGCAGCCTTGTTTCATGAGTCTCGTCTTTGGGCCACACCGCAGTTCAAGACAGATCCTTTTCAGCTCGGGGTAGCCTCCGGTGATCCTTGGCCCGACGGCGTTGTCCTATGGACTCGTCTTGCACCAGACCCTCTGAACGGCGGCGGCATGCCCAACGAGGATGTACTCGTCCGTTGGCGTGTCGCTGCTGACGAGAATATGTCGAAGATCGTACGAGAAGGAACAGTCACCGCAAACCCCGAGTGGGTACACAGCGTCCACGTCGAGGTCGAGGGACTGCAGCCCGATCGCTGGTACTGGTATCAGTTCGATGTTGGAACGGGCGTCAGTCGCATCACCAGCCCGATCGGACGTACAAAGACAACTCCCGCCGCCTCCAGCCAGCCCGATCGTTTTCCACTCGCCTTCGTGTCGTGCCAGAAGTACGAAGCCGGGTTCTACACTGCAATCGATCACCTCTGCGATGAAGACATCTCTCTCCTCATCCATCTCGGCGATTACATCTACGAAAAAGGGCCGGCCCAGGTCGTCCGCGATATGCCCGTAGCTACCTCAGTCTCTCTTGAGAGCTACCGGAATCGTTACGCCTATTACAAAATGGATCCCTCGCTCAAGCGCCTGCACGCACAGTTTCCCTTCGCAGCCGTCTCTGACGACCACGAAGTAGCGAACAACTACGCCGGCATGATTCCCGAAAAGGCTTCGCAGGTGCCAGGCTTCAAAGAGAGACGCGCCGCCGCCTATCGGGCCTACTACGAGCACATGCCCTTTCGTATAGCCGTGCAGCCGCACGATGCGTATATGACGATGTATCGCACGCTGCGCATAGGTGGTCTGGCCGACATTCATATGCTCGATACGCGTCAGTATCGCACCGACCAGCCCTGCGGCGATGGAACAAAGCCATCCTGTCCTCAACGAGTGGGCCCGTCGACCATGATGGGCACCGTTCAGGAAAGGTGGCTGCAGACGCAGCTCAAGAGCGCGCAGAACGCTCGCGAACGCTGGAACATCCTCGCCCAGCAGATCATCTTCTCGCAGATCAACGTAGGCGGCAGCGGTGAAGCCGAATACATGATGGACAAGTGGGACGGATACCCGCAGGCACGCAAACGTCTTGTCGACAACATCGTGAACACCGGCCTGAACAATGTCGTCATCCTCAGTGGAGACAACCATAACAATTGGGTGCTCGATGTGAAGAAGAATCCGGACGATGAAAAGTCACTCGCCATAGCCTCCGAGTTTGCGGGTACTTCGCTCACATCAGGCGGCGACGGAACCGATCTCGCCCCAGAGTTTGCTCCCATCCTTGCGAAGAACCCCCAGGTCAAGTTCCACAACTCGCAGCGCGGCTATGTAAGCTGTACCGTCACTCCAAAACAATGGACAAGTGACTATCGCATCGTTCCATACGTCAGCAAGCCGGGTGCTCCAATCCAGACTCGCGCAAGCTTCGTTGTAGAAACCGGGCGCGCCGGAGCGCAAAAGACTTAGTTTGTTCCGACAGGTGAAACTGCCACACTTTTAAAGGTTCCGAAACAACTACGTCATTTTCCTTTGACCGGACTTTCTTATTGTCCTCCCATTACCGCTAAAAAATTTGGCCGTGTTGCTGTCTCAAAGGGGGACATTCGTTGAAGCGCATACTCTTTGTTCTCAGTCTCTTGTTGTGTCCTATAACTCTTGTGGCTCAGGCTACCGAGGGCAGTATTCTTGGCGTCGTAACCGATCCATCCGGCAGCGTGCTGGTTGGAGCACAAATCACCGTCACGAACACGCAAACTAACTTCCCCAGAAATACCGTCACCAATAGTTCCGGTGAATATGTCGTGTCCAACCTTCCCATCGGAACCTACAAAGTCACCTCTGAGATGGCTGGATTCAGCACTGACATCGAAAGCCCCGTGGAGTTGACTGTGAAGGCACGCGTCCGCGTCGACTTCACCATGCATACTGGCGTTATCCGTTGAGGTCAGCGGCAGTGCTCCTCTACTCAAAACGGACACATCAGAAGTCAGCACGCTCGTCTCGCGAAAAGAGCTTGAGGCGCTTCCCTCGCTTGACCGCAATTTCCTTAGTCTTCAAATCCTCACTCCTGGAACACTTCGTCGCTGGCCCAACGCAGGTGGTGATCGCATTGGCGACTTTTCCGGCGGCGAGTCCATGCAGGTGAACGGAATTAACGCTGGCCAGAACAACTTTATCCTCGACGGCATATCCAACAACGTCGCTCTTACCGGAGGCATGAACTCCGTTCCTCCCATAGACGCTATCCAGGAATTTGCCATTCAGACCAATGGCTACTCGGCTGAGTTCGGCAGAGCCGGCGGCGGGATCGTTAACGTCGCGCTGCGCAGCGGCACCAATGAGATTCACGGTTACGCCTACGACTACATCCAGAACGACATCTTTAACGCTCGCCCCTACGACTTCACTGGAACAAATCCCGCGAAGCAAGCCCTGCGCCGCAATCTTTTTGGCGCTGGTGGCGGCGGCCCGATCAAACGTAACAAGATCTTCATCTTCTTCAGCTACGAAGGCCTTCGCCAGCCCCAAAGCGTCATCGAATACAATACGGTCCCCACAGCGCTCGAGCGAAAGGGCGACTTCAGCCAGAGCGGCTGGCCCGTCTATGATCCTGAGACCACCGACAGCAAGGGAAACCGCACGGCCTTTGCTGGAAACATCATTCCCGCATCGCGCATCGATCCCCTGATGTCGCGCCTCGCCAACATCTTTCCGCTCCCCAACTACAAGGACCCCAACCCGACGGTTCTTAACAACTTTCTCGCAATCGATCGCAATGTCGACACCCGTGACACATACAATGTCAAAGGCGACATCAACCTAACGCAGAAAGACATCCTGACCCTTCGTTATTCGAAGCAACTCTCCGAGAAAGATCGGAGTGGGTGGATAACCGATAGCTGGATTGGTGGCAAGGGACTTCTCAACGGCAACAATGTAGGTGTCAACGAAACCCACATCTTTACTCCGAATCTGGTTAATGAGGTGCGCATCGGCTGGAACTACATCAATGACGGCAACAGCCCTCTGAACACCACACCGATCGAAGAACTGAGTGAGATCCCTGGGGGATACATGCAGGCTGGCTTCCCGACGGTTTCCTTCAGAAACATTGGTTCCACCAAGGCCGTCCGTCCACTCACCACGCTGCCCAACCCCTACGTCGTCTGGCAGAACTCCATACAGTACATGGAAAACCTCACCTGGCACAAAGGGAAACATGCCATCAAGATCGGCGCCGACTTCACCCACCAGCGCAATAGCGTCGGCGGCGGTGCACCTCCAGGGGGCTTCAAGTTCTCCATCGACGGCCTCGCCACCGTCGCCTCAGTGGGTGCGAAGCGGCCCAATAATCTCACCGGAACCGCAGAAGGTCTGCTCGGCTACGTGGATACGTTGACCACTTACAACTATGGCGACAAGACGCGGCTCTACCAGAACGCGTGGTCGGTCTTCGTTGCCGACGAGTGGCGCCTAACACGCAAACTGAATATCACCCTCGGCCTTCGCTACGAGTACTCGCCCAACTGGCTCAACGACGGTGACCTCACCACCAACTTCAATCTGGCCACCGGCATGATTTTCGTCCCCAATACGACCAAGAACTACGTGCAGAACGTCGTCGGGCTTCCCGGAGCCGTGCTGCCCTCAAACTATCAGTACGTCTCGCCATCCAGCGTCTATCCGCACAACGATCACATCGACTTCGCGCCGCGAGTCGGCTTCGCCTACTCCATCACTCCTCGCGTCGTCTTCCGCGCCAATTACGGCCTCTTCTATGCGCCCTCAGTTGTTCTTTCCATGAACAACATGACCGGAGCTCCGTTCAGCTATCAGCTTCAGGTCATCGGCGATGCCGCAAATCCCGTCAGGGTCACCAAGGGTTTCCCAACTGGCGGTGCATTCGCAGAACTCGGCTCTAGCGATATCGCCCCCGTCTACTACCAGCCTCACTACGACACTCCGATCATCGACAAGTTCGGCGCCAACCTCCAGCTCCCCTTCAAAAACATCGTCGTCGAGATGGGATACGAAGGCAACCATGCACACGGTCTGGATGAGAGCTACCAGCTCAACTTCCCTACCCCGGCCCCCGGTGACATCAACGACCGTCGTCCCTATCCCCATCTCGCTGAGGGAACCGGAACCATCTATAACGGCGAGTCCTACTTCAATGCCTTTGAAGTCACCGTTCTCCAGAGGGCTTTTCACGGACTCTCCGTGCAAAGCAGTCTCACGGTGGAGCATAGCTACGGACAAAACGGAATCACCAACCCCTATAACTACGGCTATAGCTATGGCCGCCTGGCTTCTGACTATGGTTCGCAATGGGTGACATCCGCCATCTACAACCTGCCGTCAGCCAGAACCCTTCCTGTTGCAGCACAAATCTTCCTCGGCGGCTGGCAGGCTTCCGGAATCGTACAGCTACGTGGCGGTTTGCCGTTCTCTGTGACCTCTTCGCAGCTCATGAACGACGATCTGAATGCGAGTCGCGCCAACGTCACCTATGCCAATGGCGATCCTAATAACCCCGTTGGACTCCGATCCATCAACAACTGGTTCAATGCCAGCGCATTCACCACGCCGCCGGACTATACGTACGGCAACTCCGGCATCAACATCCTCCGCGGCCCGGGCTTCTCTCAGGTCGACTTCGCTTTGCAAAAAAACTTCTCTATCAAGGAGCGGTATCACGCAACGCTGCGGGCTGAAGCAGCCAATCTCCTCAATCACCCTAACTTCGGAAACCCGTCCTCGACACTTGGATCCTCAGGTTTTAATACCATCAGGAGCCTGGGTGGCGATCCAAGACTCATGCAGATGGTCGGCCGTTTTACCTTTTAGAGCGAGCGATCGCGGGTGCCACAGGAGCATCCGCTTCGGATGGAGCTATCTTAGGGCTATTTTCGGGGGTTTTAGTGACAAATCTGCCGCCGGTGGCGAGTAATCTATCGCGCTTTGTCGAATGGTCTCGGCAACAATGATGCCAGCCGAAGAGACCTCTACTGAGAACAGATCATTCGGACTCCAGTCGGGAAAGACGTAGCGAGCGTCAGCCGGCACCGTTACAGACCGAGGGTGTAGTGCGGAAGTGCCGGGTCCACCTCGGAAGACGAGGCAGAACAAGCGGTAGATGCCAGAAGCAACCCAACACCAAGCATGCGCGTGAAACGGAACGAGTCCTGTACGAACATCAAGTGCATCCCTTTCGGCTAAGGAGAGGGGGCAGCGTTAGCGGACGAGTTGCAAGGACGCAATAATGCTGCGTGGACTTCCCGGATATACTGCAAACCGTCCGCTTGCGCCTGTAAAATAGCAACGATCAAGCAGGTTGTTTGCGTTCAGAGCGAAGCGATACTTCCAGGCACCATCCTTGGGGCGTTCATACGAGACACCTGCATCGAGCCTTGCCCATCCCGGCACGAGATAGGAGGTATTCGGAGCCGCCTGAGCGATGAGTTGTCCCTGCATGTTACTCACTCCGGAGACACCTGCGCCAATCGACGCACCATTCAACAAACCATGCGTCTGGTTGTAGCGCGTCCAGAGATTACCTGTGTGCCGAGGTACAGATTGAAGCTGGCTGTCGACGAGATAGGTGTTGTCCTTGCGAATGGTCGCGTTGGCAAGCGCGTATCCGGTAATCAGGTCCCACTGATGAGTCAGGTGCGTGGTGGCATTGAACTCAACACCACGGCCCCGCTGTTGTCCCAACTGAATTGAGAACCCGGGATTGTTTGGGTCTGCCGTTATGACGTTGGTAAGGTCAATCTGGTAGACCGAAGCCGTTCCTGTGACCCTGTGGGTCAACGTATCGAACTTGAAGCCCGTCTCAAGCAATCGCCCTCGTTCAGGAACAAACGGAGCACCATTCACGTCGGTTCCGCTCTGCGGCTGGAAGGACTTGTTGAAGGTCGCGTAGAACGATAGTGATTGCACCGGCTCGTAAACTACGCCAACACGCGGAGTCCATGCATTCGCGCGGCTCGAAGAGTTTGGAGTTACAAGGTAACCGACTGTCTTGATCTTAGCGAGATCGTAGCGCACTCCACCTGTAACTTTGAGTTTTGACGTGAGCGTTACCTGGTCCTGAAGATAGCCGCCTCCATAACCATCACGGGACTGATCGACACGCGTCACTACAAGAGAACGAGGCGGCAATGCAGCGTAGTTCGGATGATAGATATTGAGCATCTCCGTTGGAGAGCCGGAAGGCGGACGAGCGGTGCTCGTGTCGTAGATCTCGTAGTTCAGCTCGGCCCCGGCGAGCACGGTGTGCTGGATCGGTCCGGTCTTGGCCGTTCCCGTGACTTCATTGATCCAGTAGTGCGCCTGAAAGTACTGGTCGGTACGCAGATCATTCAATGTAACCATTTGTTGGTCCTTTGACAACGCGTTGGCTACCCGCGAGTTGTAATTGTCCCAGCCAGTCGACGATCGTTCATAGCTACGGAAGGTCCATCCGCGACCGAGCGCCTGATCGAGGCTTAGGCCTGCGTTGCCTTGGCGATAAGGATAGACAAGGTTAGGGTCGGCGAGATAACGGCTTACCGGCAAATTCGCAGGTCTTGTTCCAACGGCGATGAGGCCACGATCATTCATGTTGCTTCCGCCAAGGAATTCGGTATAGAGTCGCAGACTCGTCTTGGCGGATGGGGTCCAGGTTAGAGTCGGAGACAGAAAAAGACGTCGCGTGAAGTTGAGGTCGCGGAAACTCTGACTGTCCTGCCCGGAGGCGATGAAGCGATACAACAAGGACTTGTTTGCTGTGATTGGTCCTGAGATATCGATCGTAGGCCGCAGGAATTGATAGGAGCCTCCCTGCATCGTGATGCTGTAGTAGTGCTCCGAAAGCGGCTGCTTTGTGACAAGATTGACTACGCCACCGGGATCGAGGCGACCGAAAACTGTTGATGATGGACCCTTGAGGATGTCGACGCGTTGTACGTTAGCGAACTCAGGGAATGTCGCGTTGGCATTGCTGGCGTTGCGAAAACCGTCCTGAAAAGTCGTATCTGTCACAAAGCCGCGCATGGTGACGCGCTCCTGACGGCCGCCTGCGTCTTCCGCAATCGTCACGCCACTTACATTGCGGACTGCGTCAGCGAGTCTTACCACCTGCTGGTCGCGAAGTAGTTGTTCGGGGATGACATAGACAGCCTGTGGAATGTCTCGAATCGCTGTGTCGGTGCGGGTCGCTTCGTTACTCTCGTTCACTTCGTAGCCTTGCGCCCCGGCCCGAACTTCAACGGTGCTGTTTTGCTGAGCAACGTTGAGAATCAGATCCTGCTGATTGGTCCGATTGCGTAGAACCTGAAAGCTTTGCTCCTTCGTGGTGAAGCCATTCGCTGCCACAGTCAGTTTATAGGTCCCAGACGGAAGCTGAACCGAATATCTTCCCGTTGCATCAGTCACTCCGCGAACAGAGGACTCCCCACACGAGAGGGTTACTTGTGCATCGCGCAGAATCGCTCCGGTTGGATCGGAGACGATGCCGGTCAGGGCGACCGTTGGATCCGTTGGAGCAGGACACGCATTCTGCGCGTAGCTGGAACGTTGACTAGGGATAGCAAGAACGACAACAAATATCAGAGACAGCAGGAAGCGGGACATAACTTACCTTTCTTGTTTGGACCCCCTGCGTTCCTGTGGCGCAGTCGTGAGCCTGGACGATCTCGTGTTCCCAATGGACCTTCGCCAGAAGACTCCACCGGAAACTTCCCCTTACAACAGTGAATAACTCAAAAGCCCTCAGACCTGTGCTGTCGCTCTCGCAGCTTGCGGTTGCGGAGTGGTGTTCACTTGTGCAGCGCGGCGCTTCCTCCATG
>Ga0193743_1002662_pt1 | contig 12390 bp, 11 predicted proteins | sample L2c2metaG_FD_143038 | JGI IMG/M metagenome (GOLD analysis project Ga0193743, IMG submission 143038) | Soil microbial communities from a riparian zone of the East river system, Colorado, United States - L2c2 | ecosystem: Environmental > Terrestrial > Soil > Riparian zone | place: USA: East River... | reverse complement strand
CGTAGGCGATGGCGACCGCCAGCCACCGCAGGTCGAAGATCAGCGTGCCCGCCGCCAGGACCACGACGCCGCCCGCGACCAACCGCGCCGAGACCTCGTTGACGGGGTTCGGGAAGCTGAACAGGTTGCGCCACATGTGTCGCTCCGGAGTGAGCGTGTTAGCCGGCTGCCCCAGCCTACCTTCGCCCTGGACATAACCTATTAAGTCAGTAGGGTTAGTCGACTCGTAGCCGTACACCCGGCCCAAGGATCGTGATCGCATGAGCGTCACTGACGAACTGCTCACCAACGCCGCCCGCTACGCCGACGCGTTCGACAAAGGCGACCTACCGCTGCCCCCGGCCCGCAACGTAGCCGTCGTGGCCTGCATGGACGCCCGGCTCAACCCATACGGGCTACTCGGCCTGACCGAGGGCGACGCACACGTGATCCGCGACGCCGGCGGCGTGGTCACCGCCGACCAGCTCCGTAGCCTCGCGATCAGCCAGCGGCTGCTCGGCACCACTGAGATCATCCTTATCCACCACACCGACTGCGGGATGCTGACGTTCAGCGACGACGCGTTCAAGGCCGCCATCCAGGCCGAGACCGGACAGAAGCCGGCCTGGCCGACCGAGGCGTTCACCGATCTCGACGAAGACGTCCGCCAGTCGATCGACGAGGTCGCGGTTGCGTTCGGCCCACCGGCCGGCGCCGCATCTCGCGCAGCCCCGCGATCAGTGATGGATGGTGGCGAACGCCATCGCGGCGTCGAAGGACCGGTCCGCGAACGGAAGGCTTGCCGCCGTGGCGGCCACGGACGTCGCCGCACCCGCGGGACGCTGCGCACGCATGAGCGCCGACGGCTCGACCGCGGTGACGTCACGGCCCGGGGGCTCGTAGGAGCCGGTGCCGGCCCCGACGTTCAACACCGTGCGCGCGTCGCCGAGCGCGGCCCAGAACTGTGCGGCCGATCCGGGGCTCGGTGCGCCGCGTCGCGGTGTAGGTGGCGCCGATGGAGTCATACAACTGAGGGCCGGGCATGTCGGGATCGTCCCCAGCCGCCGGGATTGCTGTCAAGGTGATGGAGCGGCGCCGTCGGGCCAGGCGCAGACGCATACCCGGTTGCCGGCCCGATCGGCGAGCGTCCAAGCCGCCGGGGCGCTGGAGTCGTCGACGATCCGACCGCCCGCGGCGAGCGCGGCGGCAAGGCGCTCCTCCACGTGCTCGCGAGCGACGGTCACGTCAACGTGCATCGCGTGTCGCAATGGCTTCGCCGGGTCAAGATCCTGCATCCAGACCGTCGACCCGTGGCCGAGCGGGTCGACGGCGTTGTCGTTGGCGACGCCGGTGTACCCGAGGACAGCGCGCCAGAAGCCGACATCGATCGCGTCCGGCTGCGCCGCGATGGCGAGTTGCACCTCTTGCGCCCGCGTGCGATCGGCGACGGCTCCGTGTTCGCGCGCCGCCGCGGAGACCGCCCGGGCAAGCTGGACGTGCCGTTGCTCCAATACCCAGAGGTCGCGGGTCAACCGCACCGTGAGTTGGTCCTCGGCGATCGTCATCAGCGCACCCGCGCCATCGAACCCGGGGACCTGCGCCACCGCCCCGGCCAGCCGGACCGCGTCGGCCAACGACGGGACGCGGTATACCGCCATCGCTCCGCCGTGCAACACCACCCAATCCGCGACATCCTCCGCAGCGAGGAACTCCTGCCATCCCTGATTGCTCATGTCCGTCCGATCACCGCCTATCTGGCGTACGCATCGCACACCTGATCGGTGCACGTTAATCGGTTCGCCCCTCCGCCGTCGGATCAGGCCGTACAGCGCGGGTCGCTAGGGTGTGGATCGTGACTGTGCATGAGCCGGGGGCGAAAGTGTTCGGCGAGGTGGCCGACGAATACGACCGGATCCGGCCTGGCTATCCGCCCGCGCTGGTTGACGATGTTCTTGCCTATGCCCAGCTTGGCGGTGCGCCGGCCATTGAGATCGGTGCCGGCACCGGGAAGGCGACCGTGGCGTTCGCGCACCGGGGTATCGCCGTCACCGCGATCGAGCCGGACGAGAAGATGGCCGCCGTCCTGGCCCACCGGGTCGCCGGCACGGCCGACGTGACGGTGGTGGGCTCCTCGTTCGAGGAATACCTGCCGATGCGGCGCTACGGGCTGCTCTACAGCGCGCAGGCCTGGCACTGGACGGATCCGGCCGTGCGGTGGCAGCGGGCCGCTGACGCGCTGACTCCGGGCGGGGCGCTCGCCCTGTTCTGGAACATCGACCGGCCCGCGGACCCCGAGGTGACGGCGGTCGTCCTCGCGGCGCACCGGCGGCACACTCCGCAGATCGTCCCGAACTTCGAACCTAGCGACGAAGCATCGCTCGCCGCATCGTGGCCGGGCACCGACCTGGCGGCGCTTCCTGAGTTCGGTGAGCTTTCCGAGCGGCTCTACCGATGGGATCGCCCGATGTCCGCCGCCGACTACGTCGCCTACCTGTCCACGCGGTCCGACTACCGGCTGCTCGACGGCGATGTGCGCGCCCGGCTCTTCCGCGAGATCGAGAACTCGCTCGGCGACCGGGTCGACCTTCGCGTTGAAACAGCGCTCTACCTGGCCCGCCGAGTGGCCCCGGGTCGTTAATCGGTTGGCCCCGCCGCCCTGCGTCGTTACGTTGCCTGCCATGCTGATTCGCGACGAACAAGTAGGTGACCAGAACGCGGTGGGTTCCCTCCAGCGCACCGCGTTCGGTGGCGGGGAACACGGCGAGACGGTGGCCGAACTCGTGGACGCCTTGCGGCGCGACGACCCGGCGGCGCTGTCGCTGGTGGCCGACGAGGCGGGCGAGGTCGTGGGGCACATCATGTTCAGCCGCTCACTGCTCGACGCGCCGCAGCGGCTTGTCGAGGTGCGGTCGCTGAGCCCGCTCGGGGTCGCGCCGCAGTGGCAACGTCGCGGTGTGGGTTCCGCGCTTATCCGGGCCGGTCTGCGACAGCTTGACGAGGGCGGCGTCCCGCTGGTGTTCCTGGAGGGGGATCCGGCCTACTACTCCCGGGCCGGGTTCAGCGCCGCTGTCGACAACGGCTTCCGCAAGCCGTCGCTGCGCATCCCCGACGCGGGTTTCCAGGTGGTGAAGCTGTCCGCCTACGAACCGTGGATGACCGGAACGTTTGTCTACTCGCACACCTTCTGGGATTTTGACTGCGTCGGCCTCCGCTAGAACGTGATGACGGTGGCGCCTTCGAGCGTGAAGCGCAGGAACTCGTCGCGAGCGACGCGCAGGGTCAGGCCGCGCTTCAGGAGCAGGTCCTCGGACCCGTCGGCACGTGCGGAGTTGACGCAGGCGCCCACCACGACGCCGGCCGCGATCAGCTCGTCGATCTGCCTGTTGAACGTCTCGACCGCCGGGGTCCCGCCACCGTCCAGACGACCCTGCGCCGGCCCGAAGCAGAAGACCTCTATGCCGCAGCCGTTCTCCGCTGCGACCTCGTGAATCCGCTGGGCCACCCGAGTCCCCGTCGCGAGCGAGTCATCGTCATCGTGAAACACCTGAACAACCGTCTTTGGCACCACCGGAGCCTAGCGCCGAATCTCAGCTATCAGGATTTCACTCCCAGATTCTGAGAAGCGCGCTAGCGGGAGCTGCGGCGCTTCTTCGCGGTCGATTGGCGGACCGCCAGCTCTGGCTGGAAGACCACGTGCCGGTGTTCGTGGTGCTCGCCGTCGGTGGATTCCTCCAGCAGCAACTGCGCCGCCGTGCGGCCCAGTTGCTCGCGGGGCTGGCGGACCGACGAGAGCGGCACGGCCGCCCCGGCCGCGAACTCGATGTCGTCGTAGCCGACCAGCGCGATGTCGTCCGGCACCCGCAACCCGTGCGCCGTCAGCGCCTGGAGCACCCCGAGGGCAACCAGGTCATTGGCGCAGAAGATCGCTGTCGGCCGGCGCGACAACGGCAGCGCGACGATATCGTCGGCGGCCTGGCGGCCCGCGGAGACCGACAGCACCGGCGTCTCGACCACCAGCGGCGCGGGCAGGCCCTGCTCGGCGAGCGCGGCCTCGGCGCCGGCCAGCCGATCGGCGACCTGGCGCAGGCTGGTCGGGCCGCCGACGAACGCGATCCGCTTGTGGCCGCGTTCGGCCAGGTGTTGTGCGGCGATCCGGCCGCCGAGCACGTCGTCGACCGCCACCGAGCACTGGTTGGCCAGGCCGGCGCCGCGGTCGACCAGCACGACCGGGATGCCTAGTTTGGCCATCCGGTCGAGCCGGGGCTGCTTGCCGTCGCTGACCGGCGTCACCAGGATGCCCTGGACCCGTTGCTCTTCCAGCACGTCGAGGTGGCGGTGCTCACGGGCCGAGTCGCCGCCGCTGTTGCAGACCACCACCATGCCGCCGGCGCCTTCGACGATCGCTTCGGCGCCGCGGACCACGTCGGTGAAGAACGGGTTGGAGACATCGAGTACGACGATCGCGACGGTGCGGCTGCGGCCGGCGCGGAGCTGCCGGGCCGAGTCGTTGCGGACGAAGCCGAGCTCCTCGATCGCCTCGAGGACGCGCTTGCGGGTCTGCGGCGAGACGATGTCGGGGCGGTTGAGCACGTTGCTCACCGTGCCGAGCGACACGCCGGCCCGCTGCGCGACCTCTTTGATGCTCGCCGCCATGGTCGGTCAGCGTACGCGATCCACTGAAACGTCTCATAACTTGACGCCTCAGCGTGGCGGCGGATATCGTCGATGCGTCGCATGAAACGTTTCATGTTCGAGGCCACGCGCGGAGGACCAACCATGACCGAGCTTGCCCCGTCCACCCGGAGCCGCGTGCTCTCGGCGCTTCGCGACCAGCGGATCGAGACCGCCTCGTGGGCGTTCGGAAACTCGGGGACCCGGTTCAAGGTGTTCGCGCAGCCGGGTGTGCCGCGGGACCCCTACGAGAAGATCGCCGACGCCGCCACCGTGCACCGGTTCACCGGCGTCGCGCCCACCGTCGCCCTGCACATCCCGTGGGACAAGGTCGACGACTATGCCGCGCTGGCGGCGTTCGCGAAGGAGCAGGGCGTCGCGCTCGGCGCCATCAACGCCAACGTGTTCCAGGACGACGACTACAAGCTCGGCTCGGTGACCAACCCCGATCCCGCGATCAGAGCCAAGGCCCTGGCCCACCTGATCGAGTGCGTCGACATCATGGACGCCACCGGCTCGCGCGACCTGAAGCTGTGGTTCTCCGACGGCACCAACTACCCGGGCCAGGACAGCATCCGGGCCCGGCAGGACCGGCTCGCCGGCGCGCTCGCCGCCACCTACGGAAGACTCGGCGACGACCAGCGAATGCTCTTGGAATACAAGCTGTTCGAGCCCGCGTTCTACATGACCGACGTGCCGGACTGGGGCACCTCCTACGCCCACTGCCTCCAGTTGGGCGACAAGGCGCAGGTGGTCATCGACACCGGACACCACGCACCGGGTACGAACATCGAGTTCATCGTCGCCTTCCTGCTGCGGGCCGGAAAGCTCGGCGGGTTCGATTTCAACTCCCGCTTCTATGCCGACGACGACCTGATGGTCGGTTCCGCCGACCCGTTCCAGCTGTTCCGGATCATGCACGAGATCGTCCAGGCCGATGCGCTGGCTCCGGCGACAGGGATCGCGTTCATGCTCGACCAGTGCCACAACATCGAGCCCAAGATCCAGGCCGTGATCCGTTCCGTGATGAACGTCCAGGAAGCGACAGCAAAAGCGTTGCTCGTCGATGCGGACGCGCTGGCCGCCGCACAGCAGAATGGTGATGTGCTGGAAGCCAACGCCGCGTTGATGGACGCCTACCACACCGACGTCCGGCCCCTGCTCCGCGATCTGCGCGCGGACCAGGGTCTCGACCCCGACCCCATCGCCGCCTTCAAGGGCTCCGGCTACTTCGAGACCGTGCAGGCCGCACGAGTGGGCGGCGAAGCCGCCGGATGGGGAGCCTGAAGAATGTCCGTTGTGGACGAACTGATCGCCCGGTCGAACCGGCTCGGCGCCGACCCGCGCAACACCAACTACGCGGGCGGCAACACCTCGGCGAAGGGCACCGACACCGACCCGGTGACCGGGACCGGCGTGGAGCTGTTGTGGGTCAAGGGCTCCGGCGGTGACCTCGGCACGCTCGAGGCCGCCGGGTTGGCGGTGCTGCGCCTGGACCGGCTGCGGGCGCTGGTCGACGTCTACCCCGGCGTCGAGCGCGAGGACGAGATGGTCGCCGCGTTCGACTTCTGCCTGCACGGCAAGGGCGGTGCGGCACCGTCGATCGACACCGCGATGCACGGCCTGGTCGACGCCGCGCATGTCGACCATTTGCATCCCGATTCCGGGATCGCGTTGGCGACGGCGGCGGACGGGCCGGCGTTGACCAAGGAGATCTTCGGCGACCGGGTGGTCTGGGTGCCGTGGCGGCGGCCCGGTTTCCAACTGGGCCTCGACATCGCCGCCGTCCGCCGGTCCAACCCCAGCGCGATCGGCGTCATCCTCGGCGGCCACGGCATCACCGCCTGGGGCGCCACCAGCGACGAGTGCGAGGCCAATGCCCTGGAGATCATCCAGGCCGCCGCCGGCTACCTCGCCGAGCACGGCCGCCCCGACCCGTTCGGCCCAGTTGTTGCCGAGCCGCTTCCCGACGTCGAACGGCACGCGCGGGCCGCCGCCCTGGCCCCGGCGATCCGCGGCCTGGCCGGCACCGACCGCCGGGTGGTCGGCCACTTCACCGACAGCCCCGAGGTGCTCGACTTCCTCGCCCGCACGGAACACGCAAGGCTGGCCGCACTCGGCACCTCCTGCCCGGACCACTTCCTGCGCACCAAGGTCCGCCCGCTCGTGCTCGACCTGCCCGCCGACGCACCCCTCGACGAGGCCGTCGCCCGGCTGAAAGAGCTTCACGACCAATACCGCGACGACTACCGCGCCTACTACGACCGGCACGCGACCCCGGACTCGCCGCCGATGCGGGGCGCGGACCCGGCGATCGTGCTCGTCCCCGGCGTCGGCATGTTCTCCTTCGGCGCCAACAAGCAGACCGCGCGGGTCGCCGGCGAGTTCTACATCAACGCCATCAACGTGATGCGCGGCGCCGAGGCCGTCTCCCGCTACGCCCCCATCGACGAAGCCGAGAAGTTCCGGATCGAATACTGGCAACTCGAAGAAGCCAAACTCCAGCGGATGCCCAAACCCCGCCCCCTCGCGACCAGGGTCGCGTTCGTGACCGGCGGCGGCTCCGGCATCGGCCGCGCCATCGCCCACCGCCTCGCCGCCGAAGGCGCCTGCGTGGTCGTCGCCGACCGCGACGGCACCGCCGCCGCCCGCGTCGCGGCCGAGATCGGCGGCACCGACACCGCAGTCCCCGTGACGGCCGACGTCACCGACCCCGCCGCCGTCGCCGCCGCGATCCGGGTCGCCGTCCTCGCGTACGGCGGAGTCGATCTGGTCGTCAACAACGCCGGCCTGTCCATCTCCAAACCGCTGCTGGAGACCACCGAAGCCGACTGGGACCTGCAACACGACGTGATGGCCAAGGGCTCCTTCCTGGTCTCCCGCGAAGCGGCAAGAGTCCTGGTCGACCAAGGCCTGGGCGGCGACATCATCTACATCTCCTCCAAAAACTCGATCTTCGCCGGACCCAACAACGTCGCCTACGGCTCCGCCAAAGCCGACCAGGCCCACCAGGTCCGCCTCCTGGCCGCCGAACTCGGCACACACGGCATCCGCGTCAACGGCATCAACCCCGACGGCGTCGTCCGCGGCTCCGGCATCTTCGCCGGCGGCTGGGGCGCCAAACGCGCCGCCGTCTACGGCGTCAAAGAAGAAGACCTCGGCGCCTACTACGCCGGGCGCACCCTCCTCAAACTCGAAGTCCTCCCAGAAACCGTCGCCAACGCGGTGTACGCCCTCACCGCCGGCGACCTGTCCCACACCACCGGTCTGCACGTGCCGGTCGACGCCGGCGTCCCGGCCGCGTTCCTGCGGTGAACGCCTACGCGGCCGTCGACCTCGGCGCGTCCAGCGGCCGCGTCGTGGTCGGCCGGGTCGGCAACGGCCGGCTGGACCTTGCGACCGTGCACCGGTTTCCCAACAACCCGGTGCGGGCCGGCGGCACGCTGCACTGGGACGTGCTGGCGCTCTACGCCGGCATCCTCGACGGGCTGCGCGCCGCCGGCCCGGTGCACAGCGTCGGCGTCGACGCCTGGGCGGTCGACTACGGCCTGGTCGACGCCAGCGGCGCCCTGCTCGGCAACCCGGTGCACTATCGCGACACCCGCACCGATGGCTGGCGCACGACCGCCGAGCGGCTCGGCGAGCAGCGGCTCTACGCCACCACCGGGCTGCAGCAGCTTCCGTTCAACACGCTCTACCAGTTGGCCGCGGCGGCCGGCAGCCCGCAGTTGACCGCCGCCGCGCACCTGCTGCTGATCCCCGACCTGGTCGGCTACTGGCTCACCGGCGAGATCGGCGCCGAGGAGACCAACGCCTCCACCACCCAGCTTTACGACGTGCGAGCGCGGGCCTGGGCGGCCGACCTGATCGCCGACGCCGGGCTGCGCGGCGCGCTCTTCCCGAGCCTGCGCCGGCCCGGCGACCGGATCGGCCCGGTGCGCGCCGACGCCGGACTCCCCTACCCCACCGATGTGGTCGCGGTCGGCTCGCACGACACCGCCTCCGCCGTCGTGGGCGTGCCGGCCGACGGTGCGGACTTCGCGTTCATCTCCTGCGGCACCTGGTCTCTGGTCGGGGTCGAGCTCGACGCGCCGGTGCTGACCGAGGACAGCCGGCGGGCCAATTTCACCAACGAGGGCGGCGTCGACGGCACGATCCGCTACCTGCGCAACGTGATGGGCCTCTGGCTGCTCCAGGAGTGCCTGCGCGAGTGGGGAGACGGCGACCTCGACGCGCTGCTGCGGGCCGCTGCGGCCGAGCCCGCGTTCGGCGCCGTCGTCGACGCCGACGACCCGGACTTCCTGCCGCCGGGCGGCATGCCGGAGCGGATCGCGCGGGAGTGCCGGCGGACCGGCCAAACCGCGCCGGAGAGCCGGCCCGCGCTGGTCCGGTGCATCATGGACAGTCTCGCGCTGGCCCACCGCCGGGCGGTCCGCGCCGCCGCCGCGCTCTCCGGCCGCGACGTGCGGGTCGTCCATCTGGTCGGCGGCGGCGCCCACAACGCGCTGCTCTGCCAGCTCACCGCCGACGCCTGCGGCCTGCCGGTGCTGGCCGGCCCAGTGGAGGCCACCGCGGTCGGCAACGTGCTGGTCCAGGCCCGCGCCGCCGGCGCGCTCCGCGGCGGCCTGGCCGAGCTGCGCAAACTGGTACGCGAGACGCACGAGTTACGCCAGTACGCACCGCGGGGTGACGCCGCCGCCTGGGACGCGGCCGCGGGCCGGCTCGGGTGAGCGCCCCGCCGACAGAGGTCCACCGGGCCACGGTCGCCACGTTCGCCGCCTTCGGCGCCTCCGGCTTCGCGTTCGCGAGCTGGTTCGCCCGCATCCCGCAGTTTCGTGACCAGCTCCACCTCGGTGCGGCCGAGTTGGGCCTGACGCTGCTGGCCGGCTCGGCCGGTGCCGTGCTGGCGCTGGTGCTGTCCGGGCCGTTCGTGGCCCGCTTCGGCTCCCGGCGTGTCGTCACGGTGAGCTCGGTGCTGTTCGCCGCCGGCATGGCGACAATGGCCGTCGGCGCGCTGGTGGGTCTGGCGCCGGCGGTGATCGGCCTGTTCGTGCTCGGCAGCGGCACCGGCGCCTGGGACGTCGCGATGAACCTCCAGGGCGCCGTGGTGGAACGGCGGCTCGACCGGCCGATCATGTCCCGGCTGCACGCCGGGTTCTCCGTCGGCACGGTGGTCGGTGCGCTGGCCGGGGCCGCGATGGTCGCCCTGCACGTGCCCCTCGCCGTGCACCTGACCGCGATCGCCGTCATCGTCGCCCTCGCCGTGCCTGGCTTCGCGCGCGGCTTCCTGCCGGACATTGAGGGCCCGCAGGGCGGCGACGCGCCCGCGCCGCGTACCGGCTTCGCCGCCTGGCGCGAACCCCGAACTCTCCTCATCGGACTGTTCGTGCTCGCGTTCACGCTGGCCGAGGGAGCCGGCAGCGACTGGATCGTGATCGCTGCGGTCGACGGCCACCACACCTCGGCGGCGCTCGGCACGCTGGCGTTCGCAGCGTTCCTCGCCGCCATGACGATCGGGCGCTGGTGCGGCCCCTGGCTGTTGCATCGCTACGGCAGGGTCGCGGTGCTCCGGGCTCTCGCCCTGACCGGCCTGGTCGGCACCGCCCTGTTCGTGTTCACGCCCACGCTGCCGCTGGCGGTGGCCGGCACGGTGCTCTGGGGCCTGGGCGCCTCGCTCGGCTTCCCGGTCGGGATGAGCGCCGCGGCCGAAGACCCCGAGGCGGCCGCGGGCCGGGTCAGTGTCGTCGCCTCGATCGGCTACTGCGCGTTCCTCGCCGGTCCCCCGCTGCTCGGCCTGCTCGGCGACCAGGTGACGGTGCTGCGGGCGCTGACCGCGGTGGCGGTGCTCTTCGGCTTCGCCGCGCTGCTCACCGGCGCCTCGATGCGCGGCGAGAGCGCTACCACCGATCCCAGTGTGCGAACGCCGCCGCGCCGGCCCGTGGACCGGGTTTGAAGTCGGTGCCGCCATATGCCGAGTGACACCGTCATCTTCACTGGTCAGGGCGACGACCACACCGATCCCTGGCACGACCTGCCGGCCACCAGCGCCGCGCTGGCCGACCTGCTCGGCCCCGTGACGGCCGTCACCGCCGTCGACCGGCTCGAGGCGGCGCTCGACGGCGCCGGCCTGTTCGTGGTCAACGCCACCGCCTACCGGGTCGAGCCCGTGCCCGACGACGCCGCGTTCGCCGCCGTCGTGGCGGCCTTCCTGGCCCGGGGCGGTGGGCTGCTCGCCATGCACAGCGCCGCGGTCGCGTTCCCGGGGCAGCCGGCCTGGCGCGCCACCCTCGGCGCTGTCTGGGAACACGGTCGCACGTTCCATCCGCCGCTCGGCCCTAGCGAGATCCGCCGCACCGCCGTGGCGCACCCGATCGCCGACGGGCTCGGCGACTTCGAGGTCGTCGACGAGCGCTACACCGACCTCGACCTGGTGGCCGGCGTCACGCCGCTGTTCATCCACGAGGAGGGCGGCGCCAACCATCCGCTGGTCTGGGCCCGCGAGGTCGGCGGCGGCCGGGTGGTCTACGACGCGCTCGGCCACGACACCCGGTCCTATGCGGAGCCCGCGCACGCCGCGCTGCTGCGCCGCGCCGCGGCCTGGTTACGCCGCGCAGACTGACCAACTCACCCCCGCCGTGAGTTGGACAGCGACGAGGCCGGTGGCACCCGCGAGTGGGCCGCCGCTTGGCTGCGGAGCAACGCCGGCGCGTGGAGCCGTGAGGATTGCGGCGGGCTCAACAGCCGGGTGCCGGGCCGGTCGAGTCGCGCACCGTCAGATACGTCGGCAGCACGACCGCACGGCGCTGCGGCTGCGGTGCGCGGTGGTCGAGGCCGGAGACGAGCAGTGACACGGCGACCCGACCGGCCTGCTCGATCGGCGCGGTCAGCGTGGTCAGCGGCGGGTTGCTGAAGTCGGCGCCGAAGATGTCATCGCAGCCGACCACGCTGAGGTCGGCCGGCACCCGCACGCCACGCTCGCGCAGCCGGGTCAGCATGCCGATCGCGAACAGGTCGTTGAACGCCACACACGCCGAAGCACCGCTGTTGAGCACCGCGTCGGCGGCCGCGGTGCCGGAGCCGCGCCCGGACGGGAACGGGCCCACCCGCTGTGCGCCCAGCTTGTGCCGCTCGAGCGCCGCCTTCATCGCCTGCCAGCGGGCCTGGTTGGACCACGATTGCTGCGGCCCGGAGACGTAGACGATGTCGCGGTGGCCGAGCGAGACCAGGTGCTCGACCGCCTGCGCGATGCCGGCGGGGGTGTCGATCACGACGCTCGGCACCCCGCGCACGTTGCGGTTGACGGTGACCAGCGGGATCTCGCCGGCCAGTGCGACCAGCGCCCGCGCGGGCAGCCGGGAGGCGCCGAGGATCGCACCGTCGAGCGAGCGGCGCATGGTGTGCAGCATCTCGATCTCGTGCTCACCGGAGTCTTCGGTGTCGATCAGCAGGTGCGCGTAGCCGGCGGCCTTGAGCTGCTGCTGGGTGCCGCGGATCATGCCGAAGTAGAACGGGTTGGTGACGTCGGAGACGACCAGGGCGACCGTGCCGGTGCGGCCGGACGCGAGCGCCCGGGCGGTCGGGTGCGGCACGTAGTCGAGTTCGCGGGCCGCGGCCTGGATCCGCTCGCGGGTGGCGGCGCTGACCCGGCCCGGCCGGGACAGGGCGCGGGAGACCGTCGAGGTCGCCACCCCGGTCGCCGCGGCGATGTCGGCGATGGTCACCGGCCGCCGCCGTCCGTCG
>Ga0193743_1002661_pt1 | contig 12390 bp, 12 predicted proteins | sample L2c2metaG_FD_143038 | JGI IMG/M metagenome (GOLD analysis project Ga0193743, IMG submission 143038) | Soil microbial communities from a riparian zone of the East river system, Colorado, United States - L2c2 | ecosystem: Environmental > Terrestrial > Soil > Riparian zone | place: USA: East River... | reverse complement strand
GGCGACTGCCCTCGCGTAGGTCACCGGCGACGTCCGGAACCACACTACTTGTCCCCGAGGCGTCGTCACCCATGTTTGTTGATCGCCCAACGTGACAATGCCATCGCGGCGGCTTCTGCCTCACGCTAAAGTAGAAGATGACCCGATCTCGAGGCGAAAATATTTTCCTTATCCTGCTCCTCGGAGCACTTAGCGTCGTCACGCCTTTCGCCGTTGATATGTACCTTCCGGCTTTCCCCGGGATCGCCAAAGAATTTAAGACCACTACGTCCGTCATCTCCTGGTCTTTATCCTCTTATTTCGTCGGCTTCGCGCTGGGGCAGCTTCTTTACGGACCGCTTCTCGACCGCTTCGGCCGGAAACGCCCTCTCTATTTCGGTCTGACCGTCTACATCCTGGCCTCTATCGGATGCATGCGGCCGCACAATATCAAAACTCTCATCGCTTTTCGCTTTCTTCAGGCATTAGGCGGATGCGTGGCGCAAGTGGGTGCCGTCGCCATGGTGCGGGACTTCTTTCCAGTAAAGGAAAGCGCCAAGATTTTTTCGCTGCTGTTTTTGATCATCGGTGTTTCCCCGCTGCTTGCGCCCACGGTAGGCAGCCTCGTCATATTGTGGTTGGGCTGGCATTGGATTTTTGCTCTCCTGGCATGCATTGCCTCCGCTATCCTAGCCGCGACCTTTTTCCTATTGCCCGAAGGCCACACCCCGGACAGGTCCATTTCGTTAAGGCCGAAACCGATCCTGAGTAACTTCGCCGCAGTATTCAAACAGCCCCAGTTTTACACGTACGCGTTTGCGGGCGCATTCTCGTTTGCCGGCTTGTTTGCCTACGTCGCGGGCTCGCCGATCATTTTCATGGACGGCTTTCACGTCAGCGCACAAGCGTTTGGAGGCATCTTCGCTACGCTGACTATGGGCTTCATTGGCGGCAGTCAGGTCAACGTCTTTTTACTGCGCTGGTTCACCAGTGAAGCGATCTTTTCGCGCGCCCTTCTATTTCAAGTACTCACCGGACTATTGTTTTTAGCAGGCACGCTTAGCGGCTGGTTCGGACTGACCGCAACCTTGGTCCTGTTCTTCGTGTTCCTGTCCTGCATCGGCCTGACTTCTCCCAATGCAGGTGCTATCGCCCTGGCGCCTTTCTCAAAAAACGTTGGCAGCGCTTCCGCCTTGCTGGGCTTCTTGCAAATGGGAACCGGGGCGTTGATCTCTACCGGTATTGGCTTTTTTGGCTCGGGCGCCACTCGGGCAATCATCGCCTTACTTTCCGGCACTGCTCTGGTCTCGCTGCTCATCTTACTTGTGGGCAGAAGAAACATAGTCGAGACGATCGCCAGAGAGGATAACGAATCCGTTATCGTCATGCACTAGTAACCCTTTTGCTTGTCGACCACGTTAATCATCGGCTTTCCGGCGACGAAGCGTCGCAAATTCTCTGAGATGGTACCGATCATCCGGCCCGCGTCTTGGTCCGACCGTCCTGCAATATGCGGCGTGATGATCGCGTTCGGGAATTTCCAAAGAGCATGCTCTTTCGGCAGCGGCTCCGGGTCCGTGACATCCACGCCGGCGCCCGCCAAGCGCTTTTCATCGAGAGCTTTCACCAGTCCATTCATATCGTAAATGCCGCCGCGGCTTACCGCGATGAAGTAAGAATTCTTCTTCATCAGCCCGAATTGGTGCGCGCCCATCATCTTGTGGCTTTTGGGAGTGTCCGGAACAGAGATGAAAACCACATCCGCGCCGGGAAGAACTTCATCGAGTTGATCGGGCTTCACCACTTTTTCTAAAAACGGCAAAAACGGCTTATCTTCCGGGTCCACGCCGATGACGTTCATACCGAATGCATTAGCGCGTAGTGAGATTTGCGAACCGATGCCGCCGACCCCAATTACCACCGCAGTCTTTCCTCTCAATTCGATTCCGTGAAAAGAACGCGGGTCCCAGATTTGCTGCTGGTCGTTCTTATACAGGACGTATAAGTTACGCGAGAGCATCAGCAACATTGCCAGTGCATGGTCTGCGATTTCCGGCCCTTGCACGATCTTGTTATTAGTCAGAACGATGTTGCTGTTCCGCAACTCAGCGCTTCCGTCTGCCGGAAAGAGAACCCTTTCGACGCCCGCCGCCATGATGCCGACCCACTTCAAATTCTTTCCCGCGCGGACCTGCTCCGACGTGATCTCGCCTATAAAAGCATCCGCATCCGGAACCTCCGCCAGAACACCCTCCCGTGTCACTGGAACAATTCGAGCGCTGGGCGCGGCACTCTTCAATTGTTCAACCAATTGGGGCGTGCCATTCAATACTAGAATTTTCTTTTCCTGCGCCGGAAGCAGCAGAGCGCAAGCAAATAACAACAAGTAATAGCGGTGTGTCATTTATTTCACCTCGGTCGGTAAGCCATGTTTATCTAAAAACGTGCGCAGGTCGGTAAAGATGCGAACCCGCTCCTCGGCGGTGAACATCCCATGCTTGCCGCCGGGAATGGTAACCAGTTCGTTCGGCACGCCAGCTTTATTCAATGCCTCATTCAATGCCTCCCGCAAACGCAGGGAATGCGTATAAGGAACCGTAGGGTCGGCATCGCCTTGCACTGTAAAGATGGGTGGCAATCCTGGCCGTATATAGGTCAACGGCGAAACGCGCCGCGCGATCTCCTCGCGGTTGGGTGCGCTGCCCAGCCACGTCACCGCATAGGTTTTCCGGTTATTGCCCTGCAAAATGTCCGCTACATCGGTGATGCCATACCAGTTCACAATCGCTGCCACTTTGGGCAGCGGTACGTCTCCTTGATTCGACGCGCACTCACGGTCCAGTCCTGCCTCAACGGGAGTAATGCCGGCCATAAGCGCAAGGTGCCCTCCTGCTGAGTCCCCGGAAACAACGATCTTCGACGGATCAATATGATATTCGGCCGCGTGCGAAACAGTCCATTTCAGCGCGCACAGGCAATCCTCCACCGCCGCGGGAGCGGGCGAAATACGCACGAGCCGGTATTCCACATTCACCACCGTCCAGCCCATTTCAAGCCATGGCATGATGGACGTCTGAGAGGCTTCCTTGCTGCCTCCGGCCCAGCCGCCGCCGTGTATATACATGAGCGTGGGCTGCGGCGTGCTCGCGTTGCGCCGCTGATAAATGTCCACTTTGTCTTCGTAACCGTTTGCAACCAGGTAGGTGACGTTCGGCGTAACCAAGTAATGACTTTGCGCGGTCACCCCCCACGTATCCGCCGCCATCGCCGAAACAGAAAATCCAACTAAAGCGAGTAGGAAAATCGAGGTCTTGTGCACCGAGTCATTCTATGTCACCGCGCCCCAGAGCCTGTGCAGCACCCATCCAACCAGAGAAGCCTGACTTCAGAGGGGGCAGAGTCTTTGCTGTCTGCCATTCCCTAGTCCGCCCGGAGCGCCGTCATAGGATCTGCACGCATGGCCCGCATCGCTGGCACGCAGCAGGCAAGCGCCGCGACCAGAATCGCGATCACTCCGGTTGCACCGATGGCAACTGGGTCCGCTGCATCTACGCCGTATAGCAAACTACCCAGCAGCCGCGAAAGCCCAAGCCCGAGTAGAATGCCCATCGCCGTGCCCGCCATCGCCAGTTTCATCCCGTTCGCCAGCACGCTCCCGACCACGTCTCGCGGCCGAGCCCCCAGCGCCATGCGCACGCCAAACTCGTGAATGCGTTGACTCACGGAATAGGCCATCACACCGTAAGTTCCAATCGCAGCCAAAGCAAGCGCTAGGGCGGCAAGCAATCCAACCAGTACGAACGCAAATCGCGACGTCGAGTACGATCCGTTCGCCACAAGTTCCATCGTGCGAACGTCGGCCACCGCCAGATTGCCATCCAGCTTACGCACGGCGGTGCGAAGCCGGTCAGCCGCCAGTTTCGAATCCAAGTTGGAGCGGATGGCAATCGAAAACTGGCGGACCCACGGCTCTTGCAGCATGGGCCACCAGAACGCCGCCTTCGCACCCGCGTCCTTTGGCGTGTCCTTAACGTCGCCGACAATCCCCACCACCGTGATCCAATCGCTTTCTTTCGGATGGTCGCTAAATGTGACCTTGCCGCCCAGCGCATCGCCGTGCTGCCAGTATTTCGCCATCGCCTGGTTAATGACCAAGACTTTCCCGCTATCCGCGTTGTCGTGTTCGCCAAAAGCCCGCCCACGAACCACCGGAATTCCGAGTGCGCTGAAATAACCAAAGGTTGCCGTGTGATATCGCGCATTGAACGAATCCTTAGGAGGCGGCGTCTCGCCTTGTATCTGAAAACCCCCGGTGTTCTCATCCCACCCTGTCCAAGGCAGATCGGACCCCAGGCCTGCCGCGCGCAATCCCGGCGTACGGCGCACCTCTGCCAGCAAGCGGTCACCGAAGAGCGCAATCGATTTGCCGTCCTTGTAGTGAGCCTCGGGAAGCGATACGCTTGCTGTCACTACCTGCTCCGGGCGAAAACCCGGCTCGGATTTCAGCAGATTCACGAAACTCCGCAGCATCAATCCCCCGCCAATCAGCAGAACACAGGCCAGCGTTACCTCACTCACCACCAAGCCGTTACGCAAACGCAGCGTGCCGTAGCTGCTCGTTGTGCTCCGGCCGCTCTCATGCAAGGACTCCCGCAAATCGGTTCGCGATCCGTGCAGCGCTGGAACAATTCCGAAAACGATGCCCGTGCCGGCCGCCACCAATAGGGTGAGTAGAAACACCGGCGCATCTACGTGAATATCGCCGGCTCGCGGAAAATCCGCTGGCAGAACTGCGACCAGCGCCTTCACTCCTGCTACGGCCATCGCTACTCCGACCGCCGCGCCAAGTACCGAGAGCAGCATGCTCTCCGTCAGCATCTGCTGGATCAGCCGCCGCCGCCCGGCACCCACCGCGGCTCTCACCGCCATCTCGCGCCGCCGTGCCGTTGCTCGCGCCAGCAGCAGGTTGGCGGCATTCACACAAGCGAGTAAGAGCACCAGCGCCACTGCGCCGAGCAGCACCAGCAGCATGTGCTCGCTGCGCCCCACAATCTCAGAATCGAGCGTAATTACCAGGAGGTTCCAACCGGTCGCGCTATTCGGATGCTCCCGCGCAAGTTGCCTCATTGCCGCGTTCATCTCGCCTTGCGCCTGTCCGGGCACTACGCCTGGCCGTAAACGCGCGATGCCATCCAGATAGTGCGATCCGCGATCGTTCGGATGCGCAAATGTGAAAGGAGTCCAAACGTCGACGGTATCGCCGTACGCCACCGCATGGTACATATTGCCCGGATGCTGCACGCCCGGTGGCATCACCCCGACCACCGTGTACGGGACTCCGTCAAGCACGATTTTCTGCCCCAGCGCATCCCGCCTCGCGCCCAGCCGCGTGCGCCAGATCCTATTGTTGACAATTGCCACAAACCCTTTTCCGGGCAGCTCATCGTTGCGTTCGATTTCACGTCCCATTGCCGGCTTTAATCCCAAGACGTGAAAAAAATCCGCGGTGACGGCAAAACCGGAAAGCCGGATCGCCTCTCCCGTACCCGCCAGTTGCAAGTCGTTGCGGGTATACGCGGCAAACGATTCGAAGGACCGCAGACGTGCCCGGAAATCCCGAAAGTCATTCGGGTTGATTGGAAACTTAGGCCACGCGCGGTTGCTTGTGAACACTCGGACTAACCGGCCAGGATTGTGAAACGGCAGCGGACGCAAGAGAACGCCTTCTATGATGCTCACAATTGCGCTCGTGGCCCCAATGCTAAGCGCCAGAGTCAACACCATCACCAGTGTGAATCCGGGGCTCTTCGCCAGCGCTCGCGCGGCGTAGCGTACATCTTGTCCCAGGTTCTCAATGAAGTTCGTTCCGCGCATATCCCGGCATTCCTCCTGAATCTGTGTAACTCCGCCCAGCTTTCTCAGCGCCGCGCTGCGTGCTTCGTCGGGTGATAAGCCGCGTATGCGCCCTTCCTCTATGTCCTGCTCGATGTGAAACCGCAATTCCTTCTCGAGCTCGCGCTCAACCCGGCGTCGGCGGAGCAGGGAACGTGCTCGCATCCGCAAAATGTCAGGCCACCGGTGCTTTCTCACATCGGCTCCTCAAACCATCCGGATCACAAGCCCGACGGCATTGGACAGCCGCTCCCATTGCGCCAGCTCCTTCTCGAGCTGCGCCGCACCGGCCTTTGTCAGCTGATAAAATTTCGCCTCGCGTCCTGTCTCCGTCGCGCGCCATTTGGCCGAAATCCAACCCTGCTGCTCCAACCGGTGGAGCGCCGGATAAAGCGCACCCTGCGTCACTTGAAGCGCATCCTCGCTGACCTGCTGAATCCGTTTCGCAATCGCCCAGCCATGCCTTGGCTCGATGGAGATGGTCTTCAGAATGAGCAAATCGAGTGTGCCCTGAATTAGGTCCGAAGGACGGCTCATTCCGTGACACCTAAACAACCGACAATATGCATGCCTAAATTACTTATACATGCACCGGTCTGAACGAGTCAAGCCTTCTATGGCAAACCTTCTGTGGCGGTGAGTTTAACCTGCTTGTTCGCCGCACGGTCGGTAATCACGATTTGGCCATTCTCAACCACCACATCGTCTACCTTCGTGAACCCTTCGGGCACATGCGCGTAAAACAGCAGGAACCGGGTCTTAATCTTCGATTTGGCTGGCAGCCATCGGTAAGTCGGTGTGTCGAACATCGGACCGGCGCTGACCACCTCCCGGCGGGACACATCGAACGGCTGCGTGCTGAATTCCAAGCCGCGCGCCATTTTCAACGTCGGCGGGTAATTGCCCCAATACTGAAGCCACGGATATTCCGCTCTCTTAAATACGTAACCGAGCACCAGCCGCTTCTTGGGCTGAAGCGCCGTCACCCACTCCAGCTCACGCGCTGGATCGAGCAGCGTGACTGCATGATCCAGAAAATGAGGCTGCAGCGGCGTTTGCCGCAGGTCTATTGTTTTGCCGTCCAACCCTGGAGCCAAAGGCCACTGAAAATCTTGTCCCGGAGCCAACCGGCGTTCTACGTTCCCGGTGTCTACTTTCGGATACGGGCGGGTTCGCGAGCGCGAGCCGGAAACGTCTACCACCGTAACGCCCGGCTCCAGCAACGGCGTGCCGATCGTCGCATGCTCGGCCCAATTCACCGGCCTGTCAAAACCCATCAGGTTCTCTAATTCGCTTTCTACGGAGATTACGTTTTCCCCATCCACCACCCGGAACGTGCGGGTGAATTGCTCTTGCACGATGGGCAGCTTTGCCGTAAGAGTGATAGCTGTGTTGGAGCCTTGGTGCGCGGAGTGAACTTCGAATACTTCCGTATGAGCCTCGCCGTGGCCTGGCAATCCCGCTGCCCGCTCCTCCGGCGAAGTAGGTCCGAATCCATCCACGCAAACAAAATGTCCCGCGCCGCCCTGGTACTGCGCGTCGCGTCCCAGTTCGCGCGCCATGCGCATCGGATTCCACAGCGGACTAAGCTTTTCCGGGTCGTCCGTCAAAATCAGATTGGCAAGCGTGCTGCCCTTCGTCATGATGGTCAGCTGCAGCTTCGAGCTTGTAAGCACAACCGACGGAGAGTTCTCGAACGTGCTGTTCTGAACCGGACCTTGCGCCCGGCAGAACGCCAGACAAGCGAATACGCCAACAAATCTCAATTTGTGCACGGCGTTGAGAATATCAAATGCGCAAGGGGTCTGCGTTCTGCGCCGAACTGTTCTGAGATAGACTGACGCCGTGAAGGTGTTCGAAAACCACGTCGCCGTTGTAACGGGAGCAGCCAGTGGCATCGGCCGCGCCCTGGCGGAGCGTTTCGCCGCGGCAAAGATGCGAATAGTCCTCGCGGACATCGAGCAGGCGGCCCTGGAGGAAACACTGCGGGCGATGCGGGAAGCTGGCGCAACCGTGGCGCCGTTCGTGGGAGATGTCTCTCATGCTTCGGAAGTAGAGCGTCTAGCGGACCTGGCCTATTCAGAATTTGGCGCGGTTCACATTCTCTGCAATAACGCGGGAGTCGCCGGCGGCGGCGGCGCCGCCTGGGAGCAATCGCTCGAAACATGGCAGTGGATTCTCGGAGTAAATCTGTGGGGCGTGATCCACGGAATTCACGCCTTCGTGCCGCGCATGCTGGCAAGCGGAGAGGAGGGACATGTGGTAAACACAGCCTCTGCTGCGGGTCTCCGGACCGGGCCTTTTCTTTCACCGTACTATGCCTCCAAACACGCCGTAGTCGCCCTTTCTGAGTCGCTGCATTTCGATCTGCAACTGGCCGGCGCCAAGGTGCACACTTCAGTTCTATGTCCGGCGTTCGTCAAAACACGGATTGCGGAAAGTGGCCGGAACCAGTCAACCGCAGCGGCCCCTGGGCAATTCCCCGAAGGGATGCGGCAGAGGGTAGAAGCCGGCACGCCGCCTGAACTCATCGCCGAACGCGTTTGGGAAGCCGTTCGCGACAACCAGTTCTGGATTCTCACGCACCCCGAATTTGAATACCTGATCCGCGACCGCGTGGAAGGGATGTTGCAGCGCCGCAATCCCGTCCCGCACGTATTCACCGTGCCCCAAAACACAAACAACCCCGAATAGCGCTCGTACTCTTCGCATCCCTTTAAACTGGTCTAAGCTAGTTGACGAGTTTACATGGAGACGATCGGCGCATTCGACGCAAAAACGCATCTATCGGCGCTGCTGGATCGCGTTGCAAAAGGCGAAAAACTCACGATCACACGGCACGGAATTCCAGCCGCGGTGCTTGTGCCGATCGCGCAGACTGGAGCCAAACTGTCCCATAAAGGAAATTGTGGATGGCATCCGATTGCTTCGCAAGTGCGTGAAGCCCGGCAAGATGAGCGCCAAGGAAATGATCAATGAAGGGCGACGGTTTGAACCAAGTTATTGTTGATGTCTCCGTGGAGTGCTGCACAAAGGCGGCGAAACAAGCTGGTGGGATGATTTTCGACGGAGAAGTCAACTGAATATTCCGATGGCCGCCAGATGAGCAAATGGGAAATGCATTCGTCTTAGCAACTCAGGCGCAAAAAGTAGTACAACTGACAACATGCAGATAATCTGTTGCTTGCTGGCGCTGTCCCTGGTGACAGCCGTTGCGTCCTTCGCGCAAAGCCAACCCATTCTGAGCGAAGACACGGTGAAAGTGTCCGACCACGTATGGGCAATCATGGGCTTTCCGCACGTCGGCATCGTAATTGGCGCGAATGCAACGCTGGTGGTCGACACCGGTCTAGGGCCGCAAAATGGCGCCACAGTCGCGAAAGTCGCGAAAAAGCTTGCGCCCCATAACAAGCTTTATTTGACAACGACGCACTTTCATCCGGAGCATGCAGCGGGCGAGCCAGGCTTTCCCACTGGAACCATCCTGATCCGGAATAAGGTACAGCAGGACGAAATGGACAAGCACGGAGAGGAGATGATCAATATGTTTGCGAGCCGCAACGACCAGCAGAAGGCCCTGCTCGCCAACGTGAAATTGCGCCCTCCAGACGAAACCTTTGACAAGGAGCGGACACTGGATCTAGGAGGCGGCGTAACGGCGCGGCTACTGTGGTTTGGCGGTGCGCATACCAAAGGAGATCAGCTGACTTTTGTGGAGCCCGATAAGACCCTGATCTCAGGGGATGTTGTGCAGAACAAGGTCGTGCCAAACATTTTCGGTGACGGCGGCACACCTTCGAGTTGGATTGCGGTACTGAACCACGTGGAGAAACTTGGGGCACTCCACGTCCTGCCGGATCATAGCGCTATCGGCGACGGTTCACTCGTTGCCCAAGAGAGGGCCTTCATCGTCGATCTGCAGACGCGGGCCCTCAATCTCAAGCGGCAGGGCTCCAGCGCCGACGACGCTGGCAAGTTGCTCACAGCCGAATTCAAAACAAAGTATGCTGACTGGCCCATCAATAATCTGACCAATTTCGTGAAGAGCGTCTACGCTGAGTAAGGCTGCATACTGATCAGCTTGCCTCGATTCGGTAATCGGATAAGGTTGATCCGAAAATGGGCGACCACCACGCTCATCTCCACCCACTTCCTGGCTCAACCCTCAATCGCCAGATCCAGAGCCCTTCCGGAAGTGCGAGAGGCAGATGGCGGGATGGACGGTGTTCAAAATGCGTGAAGGCAAGGGAGCGACTATTCGAACCCGTCTACAAGCATGATGTTACTGCGGCTAACATCCCGCTGCGCATAAAGCAGCCAGAGATGGTCGGGAGAAACGGCTAGGCATTTATCCCCGGTAGAGGGCATGAACTGCGTGCGGCCAAGTTGCTCGACTTTGCCGGTCTTCAGGTCTTTTGCAAAAATCCCGCCTGGCTCCGCATCCAGCGTTCGCTGAAGATAGAATCGACGATTTCCGGAAATGGCCCATGACCCCCACATTCCGGCGCCAAGGCTCGCAATCACCGGCGTACCGGCGCCGCCGTTGATGGGCATACGCCTCTGAAAAGGCCGTCCGGCGACCAACGCGGCGAACCGGTCATAGGTCCATCGAAGTGAGTGATTTTGCCTTGAATGACTGCCATCGCTGGCGCAGGTCCAAATTTCGTTCGCTCCCGAGCGGTCACTGCGGAACGCGATATGTTTTCCATCGGGCGAGTATTCCGCCGCGGAATTAAGAAAGTTTGAAACAATCAAACGTTCCGGAGTGTCGCGCTTTTCGAGCGCTGTCCGCCAGATGTTGACATCGCTAATGCGAGTGACATACGCCAATCGTTTGGCCACCGGAGATACGGCAGGCATGGAAATATGCGCCAAAGGGGTGGTGAGTTGAACAGGATTCCTGCCATTCAAATACACGCACCAGAGACTTCCGATGCTGGTGGCGGCCAGAAGAAACAATCAAACTCCCGCCGTCCGGACTCCACGCCAAGCCGTCGACAGCGGGTGTCTGAAATGTGAGCCTGCGTTCACGCGCGCCCGAGGCGGGGATCACATAGATATCATCGGATAAACTGCCAACCGAACGGCGGAAAGCCACCATTTCTCCATCGGGCGAAAATTTTGCGTCGCTGTCGCTGGTGTGCGGCGGTGCCTGGGTCAAGAAGGTCTTCTGTCCGGCGGCGGCGTCAATCAAGACCAGAGAGGATGCCGAAACCGTGCTTTTGCGGTCCATGGTCAACAGCCATTTGCCATCAGGCGACCAGTCCAACGATGGTTCTGCGCTGAATGCCGAAATATACCCGCCAATCGTTGTGAGCTGGCGCAGTGCGGCATTGAGTCTCGGAATAGAAATCAAAACCTCAATCTGCTTCGGAGACTGGAATTCCTTCAGACTGAAAGATAGGTGCGCTACTTCTTGAAGCTCGGGACTTTCGGACGCGGATGAATCCTTTGTAACAGGAGCCGTGAATCGATAGCCCCATTTCGGAACTGTTTCAATGAATTCGCACGCACCTTCATCCTTGCCTCGTGCCTTTCGTAAAGCTGAAATCCGCTCCCCAACGCCGGGGGCAACGCGACTACCAATGCCAACAACTATTACGCTAGCGGCTCGGACGCCAACAACATCAACCAGTGGGACCTACGCGGCGACCATAACGAACACAGAACCTCTTCGCCCGCTATTCGTATCGTGACTTCCGCAGCGTTCCCGCTACATTTTTCCCGTCCCAAGTCGCCGTCGCCGAAGGCAACATCACGTCTCAGGATTTCGGCAGCACAGCCGTGTTAGGTTACAACAACACACTAAGCCCCACAACGGTCCTCGGCGCGCCTTGGCTTTTCGCGCACCTTGTATCTATATGAGAACCTCGGCTTAGGCTTTGCACCGAGCAAGCTGGGCTTCCTGTCTTACATGGACACCGCCGGCGGCCTCGCCATGTTCCCAACCTTCAATCCATCGGGCTACCTGGAACTCGGCAGCGAGGGCAACCGCCGCAATACCTTCATGACATACAGCGCCCTCGCTGGTCTCACCAAAATCGTCGGGCCGCATAACTTCAAATTCGGCTTCGACGGCCGCGTGATTCGCGTGAACGACAACGAGTCTAAATGATCCTTCGGGTATTTTCAACTTCACCCAAAGCTTCACGCAGGGGCCCAACCCGAACGTGGCCAGTTCCACATCGGGCAATGGCCTCGCATCCATGTTGCTTGGTACCGGCTCCGGCGATGTCATTCAGAACTTCAAGAACGTTGCGACGCAAAGCTTTTACTATGCTTTTTATGCGCAGGACGATTGGCACGTCTCAAAAAAGTTGACGCTAAATCTCGGAGTCCGCTGGGACATCAATACTCCCAGAACAGAGCGCTACAACCGCATGAATTACTTCGATCCTTCCGTCGGCATTGTCACGTTGGGCGATCAACAAACATGGGTGACGACGCCTCGGGGACAAGTAGTGTGGTTCCGGACGTCGCCGGTGACCTACGCGAGGGCAGTCGCCCCGGTGACCTCGT
>Ga0193743_1002660_pt1 | contig 12390 bp, 10 predicted proteins | sample L2c2metaG_FD_143038 | JGI IMG/M metagenome (GOLD analysis project Ga0193743, IMG submission 143038) | Soil microbial communities from a riparian zone of the East river system, Colorado, United States - L2c2 | ecosystem: Environmental > Terrestrial > Soil > Riparian zone | place: USA: East River... | reverse complement strand
GACACTCTCGGTGATGTCCCAGGAGTCGTCGTCAGTTCTCGTCATGCTCGGCCATTTCGTCGCGGGTCAGCAGATCATCGCGGAAGCTCTGTTCCCGGTACGCGAGTTGGCCAACCCGGTTGGCGACCACGGGCGCGGTGATGACGGTGAACAAACCGGCCAGGATCACCATGCCCACGTCGGCGTTTCCGCGGAGTCGAATCGCCGCGCCGGCCAACACCAACAGCAGACCGAGCACCTGCGGTTTGGTGGCGGCGTGCATTCGCGACAACGTGTCGGGGAACCGGACCACGCCGATCGCGGCCGTCAGTGCCAGTGTCGATCCGCTGAGCACCAGCACCGCAGCCAGGACGTCGAGAACACCGCTGGTGGTCACTGGGGTGTCCCGTCGTCGCGGTTGGTGTGGCGGACCCGGCTCGAGGTGTTGTCCCGCACGCGGAAGCGGGCCACGCTGACGGAGCCGACGAAGCTGATGAGTGCCAGTGCGGTGAGGCTGTACGTCACCGTGGTGTCCAGGCTGTAGGCGGCCCAGGTACCGATGGCGCACATCGTCACCGCGACGAAGGTGTCCAACGCCACCAGCCGGTCCAGCGTGCCCGGACCGGCGAGCAGCCTGAACATCGTGATGGCGGCGGCCGCAGTGAGCAGTACCGCGGCAACGATCCAGACGGTGTTCATGCGCGATCCCGCTTCGCTTCTCGCTGGACGTTCATGCGTCCTCCCTCTCCGGCGACGGCTGCCAGTCGGTCCGTCGCTCGAACGACGCGATCAGCAGCCGTTCCACCTCGGCGACCTGGTGGTAGAACCGGTTCACCGAACGGTCGGAACCCACGTCGATGACGTGGACGTAGATCATCCGGCGGGTCTGGTCGATCTCCAGCACGATCGAGCCAGGGATCAGGTTGATGATGTTGACCGCCAACGCAAGAACCAGATCCGACTTGAGCGCGAGGTGGGCCCGCAGCACCGCCGTGCGCGGTGGCGGCCCTGGCTTGATCGCCAGCCAGGCCACCTGCACCGACGACAGCACCAGGTAGTAGGCCACCTGGACGCCGAGCCGGAGCAGCGACAACGGATGCAGGCGGCCCTCAATGGGCACCGGGGGCAGGGGCAGCAGCACGGTGATCACCAGCGCGATGACCAGGCCGCTCAGTGCGTTCGCCGCGGAGACATTGCCCCACAACAACATCCACACCAGAATGAGCCAGCACAGCACCCAGGCCCGTAATATCCACTGCCTCATCGAGTTTCCCCAAGCACCGCAGAGATGTACTGCCCACGATCGAGGACTTCGTCAGCGGCGCGCTCGGTGTATGCGAAGATCGGGCCGGCCAGCACGGTGAGTGTCAGGCCCACCGCGATCAGCGCGCCGGTCGGCAACAGCATGCCCACCGGCATCCGGCCAACGTCATCGCGATCGGCGTAGGAGACTTCCTCGGCATCGTCGAGCAGTGCCGACGGCGCGGCGGCCGACAGATTGCCCTCGGGTGCGTCGGCGCGTGCGCGCCAGAACGCCTTCGTCCACACCCGGGCCATCACGTACAGCGTCAGCAGGCTCGTCACCACGCTGGCCCCGACCAGGATCCAGGCCAGTACCGAGCCGTTCTGACTGCCCGCCTCCAACAGGGCCACCTTGCCGATGAACCCCGAGAAGGGCGGAATTCCACCGAGATTGAGCGCGGGCACGAAGAACACCAGCGCCAGCAGCGGACTGGCGGCGGCCAGCCCGCCCAGCCGCTGCAGCGTCGACGCACCGGCCTGCCGGTCGATCAGGCCGACCACCAGGAACAGCGTCGTCTGCACCACGATGTGATGGGCCACGTAGTAGATGGCGCCCGCCATGCCGAGCGCGCTCGACAGCGAGATACCGAACACCATGTAGCCGATGTGGCTGACCAGGGTGAAGGACAGCAGCCGCTTGATGTCGCTCTGCGCGATGGCGCCGAGGATGCCGACGATCATCGTCAGGAGCGCCGCCACCAGCAGAACCCGGTCCATTGCGCCACCCGGGAACAGCAGCGAATGCGCCCGGATGATCGCGTACACACCGACTTTGGTCAGCAGGCCGGCGAACACGGCGGTGACCGGTGCCGGCGCGGTGGGGTAGGAGTCGGGCAGCCACGTCGACAGCGGAAACACCGCGGCCTTGATGCCGAACGCGACCATCAGCACCGCGAACAGCGCAGCGCGGGTCCCGGCTGGAACATCGTCGAGGCGCACCGACAGTTCCGCCATGTTCAGGGTGCCGGTCGCCGCGTAGATCAAGGCGATGCCGATCAGGAAGATCAGCGACGAGACCATCGACACCATGACGTAGGCGATCCCGGCGCGCACCCGTTCCGTGCTCGCGCCGATGGTCAGCAGGACGAAGCTCGCTGCGAGCAGCACCTCGAACCCGACGAAGAGGTTGAACAGGTCGCCCGCCAGGAATGCCGTGCACACGCCCGCCGACAGCACCAGATATGTGGGCAGGAAGATGGACACGGGTTGGTGTTCGTCGCCGTCCCGGATGCCCTGCCCGATGGCGTAGAACACCACCGCCAGCAGCACGATCGCGGATACGAGCAGCATCATCGCGGACAGCCGATCCACCACCAGGGTGATGCCGAGCGGCCCCATGCCGGGCACGCTCTGGCCCCATCCGCCGACGTGCACCGCGATGGTGCCGTCGCGGTCGGCGAAATACAGCAGCGCCGTGCACACCGCGACCACGGCCGTCAGCGCCAGCAACGCGATGGTGCGCTGCAGCCGTGGCCTGCGGCCGGCGAACAACGTCGCCGCCGCGGCGAGGGTCGGGATCAGGACCGGCAGCGGCGTCAGGACCTGGCCCGTCATCGGGACCCCTCGTGGCCGGGCAGCGCGTCGAGTTCGTCGGGTTCGTCGGTGTCCCGGCGCCGGTCGGGTTCGGGGCGGTCCTCGTCGAGTGCGGTGGCCGACCGCTGAGAGACGCGGGTGTCCTCGGGGTCGTTACCGACCTCCTCGGCCCTCGACAGCCGGTACGACCGGTAGGTCAGGGCCAGCACGAACGCGGCGATGCCCATCGAGATGACGATCGCGGTCAGGATCATGCCCTGCGCAAGGGGATCGGCGGTGACCGTCTCGCCGTCGCTGGTCCTGCCGCGGATCGGCGGATTGCCCGAAGGACCGCCGACCGTCAGGATCAGCAGATTGACCCCGTTGCCGACCAGCAACAGCCCCAACAGCATTCGGGTGAGATTGCGTTCGAGCAGCAGGTACACCCCGGCGCTGATGAGACCGCCGATCAGGACGAGGGGAACCAGATAGGTCGTCATCGGGCGCCCGGTGCCAGTTGAGCCATCTCGACGTCGACGCGCGCGCCGAGGCTGCGCAGGACGTCGAGGACCAGACCCACCACGATGAGGTAGACGCCGAGGTCGAAGAACAACGCGGTGACGAGCTTGATGTGCCCGAGCACGGGAACGTCGAGCTCGACGACGGCGGACGACAGCACCGGCGCGCCGAGCAGCAGGGACGTCACGGCGGTGCCCGCCGACAGCGCCAGGCCTGCGCCGAGCACCTTGCCCGCGTCCAGCGGCAGCGCCTCGCCGAGTTCGTAGCGGCCTCCTGCCAGATAGCGCAGGACCAGGGCGAGCCCGGCGGTCAGCCCGCCGGCGAAGCCGCCGCCGGGGGTGTTGTGGCCCGCGAAGAAGAAGTACGCCGACAGCACCATGATGAGCGGGAAGATGAGCCGGGTGGCCACCTCGAGCACCAGCGACCGGTACCGGGGATCGCGGAGCTCGCTGCCGCGCAGCCAGGTGATGTCGCCGACGGCGGGGCTCGTCGCCAGCACGGGAATCCGGCCGATGTCGGGCTGTCCGGCGTCGGCGACGCGGGGTGCCGAGCCAAAACGCCTGTGCCGGAACACCATCGAGGCCACACCCGTCGCGGCCACCAGAAGTACCGAGATCTCTCCCATGGTGTCCCAGGCGCGGATGTCGACGAGCAGCACGTTGACCGTGTTCGAGCCGTGCCCGCGGTAGTAGGCCGCATCGGGGAGCAGCTCGGCGATCGGCGTCGTGGTGCGTGCGGCCATCGCGAACGCCGCGAGCGCGGTGACGCTGGCGCCGACCGCCACCGCAAGCAGCGCGCGCGGCATCCGGTTTCGCCGCATGTTGGCCGCGTCCGCTTCGGCGGGCAGTGTGCGCAGCACCAGCACGAAGATGACCAACGTCAGCGTCTCCACCAGGAACTGGGTGAGCGCCAGGTCGGGTGCGCCGTGGAACACGAAGATGACGCCGCAGCCGTAGCCGGTGACGCCGACCAGCAGCACCGCGGCCAACCGGTTGCGCAGCATGGTCGCGCTGAGCGCCGCGGCCAGAATGATCGTTCCGATGACGACGTGCAGCGGCGAGTCCCACAGGTGCAGCTCCGGACGATCGCGCGCCCCGAACACCAGCATCGCCACGGGCACCAGTACCAGCGTCGACAGGATGACCGCCTGGGTGGCCGGGATCGAACCGCGCTGCGTCAACGCGGTGAGCCGCACCGCGAAGACGTCGGCGCCGCGGATCACCGCGTCATAGATGCGGTCGGCATTGCCCAGTGGCAGATAACCCAGCCGGGCGCGGCGCAGCCGGTTGCGTGCGAAGAACGCCGCGGTGCCGGTGGCGAGCACCAAGATCGACAGCAGCAGCGGCATGTTCACGCCATGCCACAGCGCCAGGTGGTAGTCCGCGCCACCCGGCACGGTGTCGGCGTAGCCGTCGAGCACGTGGTCGAGGCCTGCGGGCCAGAGGCCGACCACCAGTCCGACGGCGGCCAGGATGGCGGGGGCGACCAGGAAGGTGATTGGCGGCCGGTGCATTTCGGTGACCCGCTGGCTCGGCGCGCGCCGTCCCTTGCGGGCGAAGGCGCCGTAGATGAAGCGCAGGCTGTAGATCGTGGTGAACACCGAGCCGAACACCACGCCGGCCAGCACGAACGGCGCGGCGGCACCGAGCGATGCGCTGTGGGCGAGTGTCTCGAAGTCGGCTTCCTTCGCGACGAACCCGAGGAACGGCGGCAGCGCGGCCATGCTGGCGGTCGCGGCGATGGCGACGATGAACAGCGGCTTGTAGCGCTCGCCCAGCCACGCCAACCGGCGAATGTCGCGGGTGCCGGTCGCGTGGTCGACGATGCCGACCACCATGAACAGTGCGGCCTTGAACATGGCGTGCGCACACAGCATCGCCAACCCGGCCAGCATCAGGTCGCCGCCCCCCGCGCCGACCATCAGGGTGATCAGACCGAGTTGGCTGACGGTGCCGAACGCCAGGATCAGCTTGAGGTCGTATTCGCGCACCGCCCGCCAGCCGGCCAGCAGCATGGTCAGCAGGCCGAGGGTCACCACCATCGGGCGCCACGGGGGCGAGTCGGCGAACCCTGGCGTCATGCGGGCCACCAGGTACACGCCGGCCTTCACCATGGCCGCCGCGTGCAGGTACGCGCTGACCGGGGTCGGTGCGGCCATCGCGCCGGGCAGCCAGAAGTGCAGTGGGACGATCGCCGACTTGCTCAATGCGCCGATCAGCACCAGCGCCACGCCGATCGACGCGGCCAGTCCGGTCGGCGGCGCGTCGACCAGTTCGGACAGCAGGTAGGTGCCGCTCTTGGTGCCCAGGATGACGATGCCGACCAGCATGGCCAGCCCGCCGGCGGTGGTGACCAGCAGCGCCTGGGTGGCCGCCCGCCGGCTGGTGGCGCGTTCGGCGTAGTGACCCACCAGCAGGAACGACAACACCGTGGTCAGTTCCCAGAACAGGTAGAGCACCAGCATGTTGTCGCTGACCACCAGGCCGAACATCGCGCCGGAGAAGGCGACGAGTTCGGCGGCGAAGCTGGGCAGGCGCTTCTCGGTGTGGCCGTCACGGTGGTGGAAGTACTCGGCGCAGTAGAACAGCACCAGCGCGCCGATGCCGAGCACCAGCACGCTCATGATCGCGGCCAGCGCGTCGAACCGCAGCGCGATGTTCATCGACAGTTCGGGCACCCAGTCGAGGTGGACCGTCGCGTCGCTCCGGCCCGGCCAGTTCAGGCCAACCCAGACCAGCGAGCCGAGCGGCACCAGCGCCAGCGGATAGAAGGCCTGCCGTCCCCAACGCTGCACTAGCACCGGCGCGACGGCGGCGGCGACCGCGTGCGCGAACAGGATGGCGAGCATGGCACTCCGATGTCGGGGTGTCAGCCGTCTCGAGATGTGGCTGGCGTTGTCTCAAGCCAGCTTACGGTCCGACGACAACGCGTCGTCGTCCAGTGACAAGCGGACGAGTTCGAGCCGCGACGAGAGCCCCAGCTTCGAAAAGACCTTGCGCAAGTGGTAGTCGATCGTGCGCGGGCTGAGGAACAGCTGCGACGCGATGGTCTTGTTGGTCGACCCTCCGGCGACGAGACGAGCGATTTGCAACTCCTGCGGTGTCAGCTGGGTGAGCGTGCTGACGTCGCGTTTACGCACCGTTTCGCCGGTGGCCAGCAACTCCGCCCTGGCTTGCTCGGCCCATGGGGTCGCGCCCAGCCGTTCGAACGTCTCGAGCGCGCTGCGCAAGTACTTGCGCGCATCGGCCCGACGGCGTCGGCGGCGCAGCCGAGCACCGAACATCAGTGCCGTGCGGGCGGTGTCGAACGGTCGCCCACCGCCGGCGTGGAGCTCGAGCGCTTCGGCGAAGTGACGGTCGCCGTCGTCGTCGTCCTGGGCGAGGAGTGCATCGCATCGCGCCACCAACGCCAGCGCCCACGGCGCGGTGGTGTTGGCGGCCCAGGCTCGAAGTCGGGTCAATGCGGTCCGCGCGGCGTCCTCGTGATCGGTGCGGGTGGCCGCGTCCACCAGGTCGGCCGCCGCGAACAGACTGATCATTTGGTTGCCCTCCCCAGCTGGCGCGGCGGCCAGAGCCTGCAGGCGATCGAACGCCTGCTCCGACCGGCCCGAAACCAGGTCGTTGTGGGCGAGCGCCCACGATGCGATCGCCGCGTGCGGCCCCAGGCGTTGACCGATTGCGTGGGCGAGCGCAACGTTGGCCAGGTCGACGCAATCGTCGGATTGGCCACGCACGGCGGCGAGCCATGCGAGGACGCTGCGCATGTGCGCCGCGGGGTTGTCCTGACCGGTCTCGGTGGCCAGCCGGAGTCCTTCCGTGGCATCCGTGGTGGCCGCCACGTACCGGCCGGTGAACATCTCGATCGTCGAAAGTGGCGCCAGGAGGATGGGCAGCGTCGCCGCTGCGCCCGCTGTGCGCACCCGGGCCACCGCGCTGGTGAACAGGTCGATGGCCCGGACGTCGGCGCCGACGAACATCGCACCCGCGGCGGCGAGCATCACCATGTGCGGTTGGTCGGAATTCTCTGCGAGGTCGGCGGCGGTTGCCAATTCTCGGGAGGCGCCCGCGCCGTCCCCCGTCATGAACTTGGCGAGTCCGACGACGACGCGTGCGCCCGGGTTGGTGGCCGTTCCTGGCAGCGTCGTCAGCAGGCGCCCCGCCTCCGCGATGCGAGGGAGATCTCCTGTACCCCAAGCGATTTGGCCTGCCTCGGCGATCATCAAACCGGCGTGGCCGGGGTCGGTGTCGGTGATCAGCTCTGCGCCGGCGACCAACGTCGCGTAGGCCGCGACCGGTGCGCCGCAGGCGGCTTCGATGGTTCCGCGCAGATGTGCGATGCGTCCCCGTAGTGGTGTGTCGGTCCTGGCCGGCGCGGCCCGATCGAGGAGGTCGCGGGCCTTGTCGGGCTGGCCCGCCAACCAGGCCGCCTGTGCGGCGTCGGCATGCAGGCTTGCACGCTTGTCCTCGTCGGTCGTCAACTCGGCCGCGCGCTCATAGGCGGCCGTCGCCCCGACATGCCCGCCCCGGTCGCTGGCGCGGTCGCCGACGTGGGCCAGCTCGGTGCCGATCGTGTCGTCGGGCCCGGTCGCGGCGTTGGCCCGGTGCCAGGCGCGACGGTCACGGTCCTTCTCCGTGTCGAGCGCGTCGGCCAGTGCTTGCTCGACGGCCCGGCGCGCGTGGGATGTCGCGCCTCGATAGACCGCCGACCGCACCAGTGGGTGCCGGAACGTCAATGCCCCCGCGCTCACGATCACCAGACCCGCGGCTTCGGCCGTGTCGAGTGCGCCGACGTCGACACCCAACGAGCGCGCGGCGCGGATCACCAGGTCGATGTCGTCGGAGTCGCTGGCCGCCGCGACGAGCAACAAGGTCTGGGTATCGACTGGCTGGCGGCGAACCCGGTCGCCGAAGAGGTGCTCGACGTCTGCGCCGACTGGCAGGCGATCGGGAAGCGGGGCCGATCCCGCCAACTGTGCGGCCGTCAACGACTCGGCCAGTTCGGCGAGCGCAAGCGGATTTCCCAGCGTCGCGGACAACACCCGGTCGCGGACCTGGGCGGAAATGGGTACGTGCGCACGCTCGGAGAGCAGCGCGTCGGCCGAGGCCTCATCGAGGCCCACGAGGTGCAGCTGGGGTAGGCCCGGTGCGTCGAACGGCCGCAGCGGATCGTCGCGCGCGGCGAACAGCAGCGCGATGCCCTCGGCCTGGATGCGACGCGCGACGAAGGTGAGCGCGTCGGCGCTGGCGCTGTCCAGCCATTGCGCGTCGTCGATCATGCACAGCACCGGAGAGTCGATGGCAGCCTCGGCGAGCAGGTTCAGCACGGCCAGCGACAGCAGCCAGCGATCGGCGGCGACCACTGGGCCGTCGCCGAACGCACTCTTCACCGCGGATCGCTGCGGCGGCGGAAGCAGGTCGACCAGGTGGCGCACCGGTAGCAGTAGCCGGTGAAGTCCCGCGAACGGCAGCTCGGACTCGGTTTCGACGCCGGTGCCGCGTAGCACCCGCATCCCGGTCGCGAGGCCCGCCGCGTGGGCGAGCAGCGCCGATTTGCCGATACCCGCCTCGCCGCGAAGCACCAGCGACCCGCTGTCTCCGTCACGCGTCGACGCGATCAGGCCTTGAATCCGAGCGCATTCGAGTGGGCGGCCGTGGAGCACCCACGAATCGTAGGACTGGTGACTTCGCCGATTCGACCGATCTTGCCAAGCGCAACACTGGACGCACCAACGAGTAATCGAGGAGTCGATCGCCATGACTGACAGCGACGTGATCGTGGTGGGAGCGGGCCCGACGGGGTTGATGCTGGCCTGCGAACTCGCCATGCGAGGAATCCGGGTGCGACTGGTGGAGCGTCGTGCCGACACACCCAACATCACCAGGGCGTTCGCGGTGCACGCTCGGACCCTTGAACTGCTGGATTCGCGCGGCATGGCCGAGGACCTGCTGCCGCACGGGGTCCCGATCTATGAGGTTGCACCGGCTCCCGGCGCGGTACTGGACCTACGGAAGCTGGAAAGCAGATACCCCATGCTGCTGATCGCGCCGCAGAGCTGGACCGAGCGAGTGCTCGAGGCGCGAGCGACTCAGCTCGGCGTGCACATCATGCGCGGCGCGGAGGTCGTGGGCCTGAACCAGGACTCCGACGGCGTAACCGTCGACCTCGGCGACGGCACCGCGTTGCGCACGCAGTACGTCGTGGGTTGCGATGGCGCGCACAGCGCCGTTCGCCGACTCGTCGGCGTCGACTTCGTCGGCAAGCAGTACGAAACCCACATCCTGCTTGCCGACGTCAGGATCCCGCACCCGCCCGAAGAAGGGCTGTTCGCCAGGAACAGCGTCGAGGGCGTGGTGCTGGTCGTGCCCTTCGGTGATGGGTGGTTCCGCCTCATCGTGTGGGACCGCCTGCGCGAGCAGGCGCCGCTCGACGAGCCGGTCACCGAATCCGAGATGAGGGACGCGATGGTGCGCATCGCAGGGACGGACTTGGGTGTGAACGAGATGCGTTGGAGTTCACGGTTTCTCAGTGAGCGTCGACAGGCCCGCCGGTACCGGGTCGGGCGGGTGTTCATCGCGGGCGACGCCGCCCACGTGCATTCACCGCTGGGCGGCCAGGGCATGAACACCGGCATCGGTGATGCCATGAACCTCGGTTGGAAGCTGGCCGAGGCCGTCCGTGGGACGGCTCCTGCGGGTCTGCTCGACAGCTATCAGGCCGAGCGGCACCCCGTCGGCACGCGGGTGTTGCGGTTGACCGACGCGTTCAACACGCTGGTGCTCGGAACCAGCGCATTTCGCAGAGTCTTCCGCCGAGTCGCCATCACCGCCATCCTGGCCCTTCCCCTTGGGCGTCGGACCATCGGCGGTCTGCTCAGCGGCATCGGGATCCGGTACTCCCGGCCGCGTGGGACCCACCGGCTCGTCGGACGGCGGATGCCCGACGTCGACTGTGGCCGTCAGCGCCTCTTCGAGCTGCTGCGCACGGGTCGCTTCGTGCTGCTCGCCAGTGCCGCCACCGATGCCTCAGTCGACGTCGAGCTGCCAGGCGTGGCGTGTGCTGTCCACGGCGACCCGAGCCTGCCCGCCGCGATCTTGGTTCGTCCGGACGGGTATGTCGCCTGGGCGTCCGACACGGTGCCCGACGACGCGACGATCCGCGCCGCCGTCGATCGGTGGTGCAGGACCGCTAACCCCGCATCGCGAGTTTGATGGGGATCGCGTGACCGAGCACGCCGATGCCTGCGCCGAGGATGGGCCAGATCGGCCAGAAGTACCAGGCGCCCGCCGACAGGGCGACGGCCAGCCACACGGTCAGCACGATGACGACCATCGTCAAATACCCGGCGAGGTGAAGGCGCACCGACATCCGGGCGGCCCGCTGGCGGGCGGCGCGCCTGCGCGGGTCGCTGCGGCGTAGGTACGCCAGAGGTAGATCGGCCAGGAGTTGACGCAGTTCAGCGGTGCTGTTCGTGGCGAACGCGGTCTGCACCCGGCGTTCGTACTCGGGCATGTCGAGGTAGCCCTGGGCGAGCGCCTGGCCGAGGAGGTTCGCGGTGTTCTCCCGATCGCGGTCACCGGCGCGGACGCCTGTCGATGTCTGGGCGATGGTGGTCATGTCGGACTCCGATCTTGACGCTGCCTAGTTATATGCTCCTACTGTGACATGTCAGCGTGGGAGTGTCAATGGGTCGGGTTCAATGAGCTGATGTCGGACGGGAGCAGGGTGGTCAGTGCGAGCCGGGACGTTGCGGCCCCGGCAGAGGTGATCTTCGAGTTGATCGCCGATCCGGCGCAGCAGCCGCAGTGGGACGGCAACGACAACCTCGCCGCGGCGCCCGCCGGTCAGCGCGTGCGGGGTGTGAGTGCGGTGTTCACGATGTCGCTCACGACGGGTGCGGTCCGGGAGAACCTCGTCATCGAGTTCGACGAGGGACGGCTCATCGCGTGGCGGCCCTCCGAACCCGGCGGGACACCGCCCGGCCACCTGTGGCGTTGGGAACTCGAGCCGGTGGACGACGCGCACACCCGGGTGACGCACACCTACGACTGGTCGCGGCTCATCGACGCCAAGCGCATGGAGCGCGCCCGTGCCACCACGGCCGACCGGTTGCAGGCCTCCGTCGACAAACTGGCCGAGATCGCCGAACAGGCTGATCGGCGCCCGCCCAACTCTTGAGCTTCGCTAAGGATCCTGATTGAGACGAATAAGCACTGATCGGGTCAATGTCCAACGACTGCCTGACGTAGCCATCACCATGGGTTTACGAGACCCGACTAATGAGACGAGCAGGACCATGGCTGTCGACGAAGACAAGTTGAATGAATTCCTCGGCAAGGCGGTCGGTGATCTCGGGGCCGCGATGAGTGCAACGCTGATCCTCGTCGGCGATCGGCTCGGCCTGTACCGCGAACTGGCCAAGGGCGGGCTGACTGCGGGTGAGTTGGCCCAACGCACCGGTACCAATGAGCGCTATGTGCGCGAATGGCTCGGCAACCAGGGCGCCGGGGGATACGTGCAGTTCGACGCGTCATCCGGAAAGTGGTCGCTGAGCCCGGAGCAGGCGCTGTGCCTGACCGACCCCAACGGTCCGGTCGACATGCCCGGTGCATACAACATCGTCGAGGCGACGTTTCACGCCCTCGGGCACACGTTGGAGAACTTCAAGTCCGGGGGCGGCATGGAGTGGGGTGAGCACCATCCGTGCCTGTTCGAGGGAACCGAACGGTTCTTCCGCGCCGGCTACAACAGCAATTTGATCGGTTCCTGGCTGCCCGCGCTGGACGGCGTCGTGGACAAACTGCAGAGCGGGGCGAAGGTCGCCGACGTGGGCTGCGGGCACGGCGCCAGCACCATCTTGATGGCGACGACCTATCCGAACTCGGAGTTCGTCGGGTACGACTATCACCCCGAGTCGATCGATGTCGCAGGCAAGAAGGCCGCGGCGGCGGGTGCATCCAACGCGCGATTCGAGGTTGCCGATGCGGTCGGCTACGAGGAGAAGGGGTTCGATCTCATCGCGTTCTTCGACTGCCTGCACGACATGGCCGACCCCGTCAGCGTATCGAAGCACGCGCGCCA